>Ga0307506_10000174_pt1 | contig 21103 bp, 14 predicted proteins | sample 25_S_MG_FD_202175 | JGI IMG/M metagenome (GOLD analysis project Ga0307506, IMG submission 202175) | Soil microbial communities from Populus trichocarpa stands in riparian zone in the Pacific Northwest, United States - 25_S | ecosystem: Environmental > Terrestrial > Soil > Riparian zone > Trees... | reverse complement strand
GATCATCATCGGCAGCGGCCCCGGCGGCTACGTCGCGGCGATCCGCGCCTCGCAGCTCGGCCTCAAGACGGCCGTCGTCGAGAAGGACGTGAAATTCGGCGGCACCTGCGGCCTGCGCGGCTGCATCCCGACCAAGGCGCTGCTGCACACCGCGGCGGTGCTCGACGAGATCAAGGAATCCGCGGCGCTGGGCATCCAGGTGGGGGAGCCGACACTCGACCTGGTCAAGGCGCAGGAGCGCAAGCAGAAGGTGGTGGACAGCAACGCCAAGGGCGTCGACTACCTGTTCAAGAAGAACAAGGTCACGGCTCTGCGCGGACGCGGCCGGCTGACCGGCGCCAACGAGGTGACGGTCGAAGGGCCGGATGGAGAAGCGGCGTACACCGCGCGGTTCATCCTGATCGCCACCGGCTCGGTGCCGCGCGACATCCCGGTCGCTCCGGCGGACGGCGAGCGGGTGCTGAATTCGGACCATGTCCTGGAGCTGACCCAGGTGCCGGCGTCGCTCGCGGTGCTCGGCGCCGGCGCGGTGGGCACCGAGTTCGCCTCGATCTACAACTCGTTCGGCTCCAAGGTGACGCTGATCGAGATGCTGCCGCGCATCCTCCCCATCGAGGACGCCGAGGTCTCGGCCGAGCTCGAGAAGGTGCTCCGCCGGCACGGCATCAAGGTCATGTCCGGCACCAAGATGGCCGGCTTCGAGAAGACCGAGACGGGCGTCAAGCTCCAGCTCGAGAAGGGCGACAAGACCGAGACGCTCGAAGCCGAGAAGCTCCTCGTCGCCGTCGGCCGCAAGCCGGTCACCGAGAACCTGGGCCTCGAAGCGCTCGGCGTCGAGCTGGAGCGCGGCTATATCAAGATCAACCCGATGATGCAGACCGCGGTGCCGCACATCTACGCCATCGGCGACGTCGTCAACACGCCGTGGCTGGCGCACGTCGCCTCGGCCGAGGGCATCCTCGCCGTGGAGCACATGGCCGGCCGGCCGGTGCATGCGATCAACTACGACCGCGTGCCGTCCTGCACCTACTGCGATCCCGAGGTGGGGAGCGTCGGGCTGACCGAAGCGAAAGCCAGGGAGCGCGGTTACGACGTGGTCACCGGCAAGTTCCCGCTCTCCGCGCTCGGCAAGGCGCGGATCATCGGCAAGACCGAAGGGTTCGTGAAGATCGTGTGCGAGAAGAAGTACGATGAGGTGCTGGGCGTCCACATCATCGGCGCCCACGCCACCGACCTGATCGCCGAAGCGTGCGTCGGTCTCCAGCTCGAAACCACCGGCGAAGAGCTGATGCACACCATGCACGCGCACCCGACGCTGTCGGAAGCCGTGGCCGAGGCGGCGCACATCGCCGAAGGCCAGCCGATCCACATCTAACGCGACGAAGAATCGAGACCATGGCGAAGCTGAGCAAGAATTGGGGTCCGCTGCACCCGGCGGCGGAAGAGCCCGTCGAGCGGCTGGCGAAGACGGAGCTTTCGGCGGAGCGGCAGCTCGACCTGTACCGCTTCATGAAGCTCAACCGGATGACCGAGGACCGGCTGGGCAGTCTCTACCGGCAGAACAAGGTGGTCGGCGGGCTGTATTCGAGCCGCGGCCAGGAAGCGACGTCGGTGGGCAGCGCGTATGCCCTGGCGCCGCAGGATTTCGTCGGACCGCTCATCCGCAATCTCGGGGTGATGCTGGTGCGCGGGGTCAAGCCGCGCGAGGTCATGATGCAGTACATGGCGCGCTCCGACAGCCCCACCGGCGGCAAGGACGGCAACACGCACTTCGGCGATCTCTCGCGCGGCCTGGTGGCGCCGATCTCGATGTTGGGTGCGCTGATTCCGGTGATGGTCGGTGTGGCTCTTGCAGGGAAGAGGCAGGGCAAGGATCTGGTGGCTCTGACCTACATCGGCGACGGCGGGACGTCGACGGGCGACTTTCACGAGGGGCTGAATCTTGCCTCCGTGCTCAACGCGCCGTTCGTGCTGATCGCCGAGAACAACGGCTGGGCCTACTCGACGCCCACGTCCAAGCAGATGAAGGTCAAGAGCATCGCTATCCGTGCTACGTCCTACGGCATCCCCGGCGAGGCGTTCGATGGCAACGACGTGCTGGCCGTCTACGAGGCGACGAAGCGCGCTGTGGACCGGGCGCGGAGCGGCGGCGGGCCGACGCTCCTCGAAGCCAAGACCTTCCGTATGAAGGGACACGCCGAGCACGACGACGCAGGATATGTGCCGAAGGAACAATTCGAGGAGTGGAAGACGAAGGATCCCATCGAGCGCTTCGAGCGCCATCTCCTCGGCAACAGCCTGGCCACGGAGGACGATCTGAAGCGCATCACGGCCGCCATCGACGAAGAGCTGAGCGCCGAGGTCGACCGGGCGCTGGCTTCGCCGATGCCGCCGGCGGAGCGGGCTTTCGAAGGCGTCTATGCGGAAGGGGTGGTCTGATGGCGCAACAGGTCACGTACCTCGAAGCTATCCGTCAGGCTCTCTGGGAGGAGCTGGAGAAGGACGAGCGCGTCCTCCTGCTCGGCCAGGACATCGGCACCTACGGCGGCGCCTTCCGCGTCACCGCCGGCATGCTGGAGCGCTTCGGGCCGGAGCGCATCGTCGACACGCCGATCAGCGAGTCGGCCATGGTGGGCTGTGCGGTCGGCGCCGCGATGATGGGCCTGCTGCCCGTCGTCGAGATGCAGTTCATCGACTTCATCTCCTGCGCTTTCAACCAGATCATCAACTTTGCCGCGCCCAACCACTATCGCTGGGGGCAGCAGGTGCCGCTGGTGGTGCGCGGTCCGTCGGGCGGCGGCGTGCGCGGCTCGGCGTACCACAGCCAGAATCCCGAGAGTTACTTCCAGCACACGCCAGGCCTGAAGATCGTGGCGCCGGGAACGGTGGCGGACGCTTACGGCCTCCTCAAGGCGGCGATCCACGATCCGAATCCGGTCCTCTACTTCGAGCACAAGTACCTCTACCGGCGCCTCAAGGACGAGCTGCCGGAAGGGGCCGTGCCGGTGCCGCTCGGCAAGGCGCGGATGGCGCGCGAAGGGCGCGACCTGTCGGTCTTCACCTACGGTGCTATGCTCCACGTGGCTCTGGAGGCCGCCGGGCGCCTGGAAGCCGACGGGATCGACCTCGAAGTCCTCGACCTGCGCACCCTCAAGCCTCTGGACCAGGAGGCCATTCTCGCCTCGGTGCGGAAGACCGGCCGCGCGCTCGTCCTCACGGAAGAGCAGACGACGGGATCGGTGGCCGGAGAAGTGGCCGCGCGCATCGCCGAGCACGCTTTCGCCTGGCTCGACGGACCGGTGACGCGGCTCTGCTGCCCGGACACCCCGGTCCCCTACAGCCCGACACTCGAAGACGCCTATCTGCCCAATGTGGACAAGCTCGTCGCCAAAGTGCGCGAGCTCGCCAGCTTTTGAACCAATCGATCTAGGAACCGGACGGGAGAGCGAAGCATGGCAACGGAAGTCGTAATGCCCCAGATGGGGGAGTCGATCGCCGAGGGGACGATCACCAAGTGGCTGGTGAAAGTCGGAGACAAGGTGGAGCGCGACCAGCCGCTTTTCGAGATTTCGACCGACAAGGTGGACGCCGAGATCCCGAGCCCGGCCGCGGGCGTCCTCCAGGAGATCCGCAACCAGGAAGGCGAGACGGTCCCGGTGAACCAGGTCGTCGCCATGATCGGAGACGGCGGCGAAGCCGCCGAAGCCGCCGCTGCCGCCCCAACTGCGGCCGCCGACACGGGCGCCGGTGCGACCGCCGCGGCCCCGTCGCCGGTCGCCGCCGAAGCGCCGGCCCCCAAGCCGCCCGCGGCAGACGCTCAACCGGATGTCAAGCAGGAAGAGAAAGCCCGCGAGGAGCCGGCCGCTCCCAAGGCCGCCTCTCCCGAGCCGGCCCCGCAGCCCGCCGCCCCTGCCGCAGAAAAACCGCCTACCGAGGAAGGCGACCGTCTCCGCAAATTCTCGAGCCCCCTGGTGCGCAATATCGCCAAGGCCGAGGGCGTGAATCTGGAAGAGGTCCAGGGTACCGGAGCCCAGGGCCGCGTGACCAAGGACGACATCCTCGGCCACATCGAGCAGAAGAAGGCCGCCCCCGCGCCCGTTTCCGCATCACAGGCGGCTCCGGCCCCTGCGCCGCAGGCCGCACCCGCTCCGGCTCCCGCCGCCGCGGCTGCTCCCGCGCCCGCGCCTGCCGCCGCGCCGCCTGCCCAGCGTCCGACCGGCGGCTTCCACGTGCCGGCCTACACGCCGAATGAGAACGTCGAGATCGAGCCGATGTCGAAGATCCGGCAGATCACGGCGGCGCACATGACCTACTCCAAGGCCATCTCGGCGCACGTCACGACCGTCTTCCACATCGACATGTCGAAGGTCCACAAGGCCCGCAACCGGGCCAAGGACGGCTTCGCGAAGAAAGAGGGCACCAAGCTCTCCTACATGCCCTTCCTCTTCAAAGCCGTCGCGACCGCCCTCAAGGCCCACAAGTCGGTCAACGCCGCCATCGACGGCACGAACATCGTCTACAAGAAGGACATCCACATCGGCATGGCGGTCGACATCCCCGGCCGCGGCCTCCTCGTCCCGGTCATCCGCAACGCTGACCAGCTCAGCCTCGTCGGCCTCGCGAAGACCGCCAACGACCTTGCCGACCGCGCTCGCAGCAAGAAGCTGAAGCCCGAGGAGACCCAGGGCGGCACTTTCACCGTCACCAATCCCGGCGTCTTCGGCAGCCTCTTCGGCACCCCGATCATCAACCAGCCGCAGGTCGCCATTCTCGGCATCGGCACCATCGAGAAGAGGCCCGTCGTGGTCACCGACGAAGACGGCAACGACGGCATCGTCATCAAGACCATGACCTACCTCGCCATCACCTACGACCACCGCCTCGTCGACGGCGCCGACGCCGACCGCTTCATGATCGACATCAAGAAGGTCCTCGAAGAGGACACCTGGACCGAGCTCGAAGCGTACGTGTAGGGCGGGGGTTTTACAGGCGTTCAAGGATCGCGAGCCCGGGGGGCGACCCCGGGCTCGTTTTGCGTTCCTTGAAGCCCGTTGAATTGTCGGGCCTCCCATGCGAAGATTCGCAAGAAAATAGACCTCTTCGTCAAAGGAGCGCCACAGGTCGAACGGCAGCACGTCACAGTCGGAGTGAAAAGGCCGCGACTCATTTCGCCTCCCGGCGCGCACTCTCTGGAAGAGAGAGTCAGATTTTCTGGAGCGCCTTTGATCGTTCGCACGGGCAGGGGCCGTGCGTTTTCCGGGAGGAGGATGTCCATGCGTCAGCCGATTCTGTCCGCTTGTCTGCTGGTCCTGTCGCTCACTTCTTTGCAGATCCGGCCGGCCATCGCCGTCGGGAGTGCGGGCGCCCCGCCCGCGTGGCCTACGGTCGAGCGCCAGCTCGCCAGGGACCGGGTCGTCCGGGGGAGCGCCCTGGAGGCGCTGATCCAGGACAACCAGGACGTCTCGCTGCTGCGCCCCGGCGAAGCCGGAGACAAGCTCGGGATTCCGCTCTGGCTGCGCGTCTACTGGCGCAAGTCGCACCCGGAAGGGGTCTACTCGGCCCAGGATCCGACCGGCGGCTATCCGCTCGTCCTCAAGGAGGTCCATGCCTGGATGCTCGCCCACCAGGACCTCCTCCCCGGCTTCCCCGGCGCCGACGCCGCGCCGCCGCTGAGCAAGGCGACCGCCGGGGCCAATCTGCGGATCTCCGGCGCGCAGCCCGATCCGCGCAGTGAGTCCGACATCCGCATCAACTTCTTCAACCCGAGCCAGATCCTCGGTGCCGCCAACGACGTCGTGGCGAGCGGCGGCACGCAGGCCATGTTCTATTCGAGCGACGGCGGCGCCAATTGGGGCCAGACCTCCCTGGCGCTCATCAGTGGCGACTCCCTCCACTCCGATCCCACGGTCGACTGGACCTCGGACGGCACCGCCTGGTCGGTGACCATCGGCGTCGTTCCCGGCAGCACCCTGACCCTGCGCCTGCGCGCCTACAAGTCGCTCACCGGCGGCGCCAGTTGGACGTTCGACAACACTGTCTCGGGCACGCAGACGAACACCGACAAGGAGCTCCTGTGGGCCGATCACAGCGCGGCCTCGGCGTTCAAGGACACCCTCTACGTCTGCTGGCGCGGCGGCAGCGGGGCCTGGGTGGGCCGCCGGACCGCCGCCGGCTGGGCGGCGCCGGTCCAGGTGAGCAGTAACGAGACGAAGAGCGCGGCCATCGGCTGCAGTCTGCACACCAACAGCGCGGGCGACGCCTTCGCCTTCTGGCCGTCGGTCGGCAACAGCCGGATCGTCATGGCCAAGTCGACCAACGGCGGCGCGAGCTGGGCCAAGCCGGTGGTGATCGCGACCGGCAAAGACAGCTACAACATCGGCATTCCGGCCTTCGCTCTGCGCCGCGCCCTGATCTACACCTCCGGCGCCTCGTTCAAGGACGCCACCCGCAACGACGTCTACGTCAGTTGGACAGACCTCTCCGGCGAGACCGGCTGCACGGCGCCGTCCAACGAGCCGGGCACGAACACCGCCTCCAGTTGCAAGACCCGCATCTGGTTTGCGCGCTCCACCGACGGCGGCTCCACCTGGTCGGCGCCGGCGAGGATCAACCATCAGGCGTCGAAAAACGATCAATTCAACCCATGGCTGGCGGTCGACGAGACCAATGGCACTCTCGGCTTGATGTACTACGACACGGTGAGCGATCCGAACCGTCTGAAAGCCGACGTCTGGTTCCAGGTCTCGACCGATCACGGCGCCACCTGGAGCGCCGCGGCCAAGGTCACCACGGCGATGACCGACGAGACCGTCGCGGGCGCCAACACGAGCGATCAGTACGGCGACTACAACAGCCTCTCCGGCTACGCCAACAAGTTCTTCGCCTCCTGGACCGACCGGCGCAACAACGGCGTGGAGGAGATCTGGACCGCGCCGGTGACCGTGCCGTAGCCGGAACGGCCCTGACGCTTGCAAACTTTTTCTTCCGGAGGAGACGTCCCTATGTCGACCCAGGATTTCCGCCATCTTGCCCCTCTCGGCCGGTCTCTGCCGGCCCTGGGGATGCTGTTCCTCCTTCTCCTGTCAGGGCTTGGCGCCAGGGCCGCGGCGGCGGCTCCGGGGAGCGGCGATCCGTGCCCGGATTCCGCGTTCTCGGCGAAGGCGCAGGCGGTGCTCGTGGCCCTCGCGACCGTTTCGGGACCCGGAGATTTTGCCTGGGGCAAGAGCTGCAACAACACGAGCGCCACTCTGCTCCAGGCTCCCGATCCCCGCTACTGGGGCGTCGGCGCCGCCGCCCTTCCGGCGCAGCTCTCCTGCGATCCGGGGACCGACCCTTCCTGCGAGCCGGACTTCGGGCTCTATGACTGCACGGCCGGGCTTCCGGGAGCCGGCCCGTGCAACTGCGCGCCGGTGGAGTCGACCGATCCCGACCGCGGCGGCCAGAGGAAGGTCAAGAGCCTGTGTGTCGGCCACAGCGATTCCCTGTATGACGAGGTGTACCAACTCGTCCGCGGTGCGAAGAAGCAGGTCGACATCACGACCCTGACCAAGGTGGACGGCCAGTTCCTCGCCGCTCTCGCCAATGCCATCACATATCTCAACGGCGTTTCGAGCAAGAACAGCGGGATCCAGGTGCGCTTCCTGTACGGTTTCTCGGCCACGCCCCCGTTGCTCGTCCTCCATGAGCTGACGAAGGGGCTCCCCTTGAATCCCGGACAGTGGAATATCCGGGTGTCCGCCGCCCTCTACGACGGGCTCGGCTCTCTCGAAGGATTCAATCACTCGAAGATCATCGCCGTGGACGGCAAGAGGTCCATCGTCGGCGGCATCAACATGTGGTCAGACGACTATCTCGGCAGCACGCCCGTGCACGATCTCTGGCTCAAGGTGGAAGGCGACGCGGCGGTCAGCGCGCACGAGTACGCATCGGGTCTCTGGATCATCGTCTGCGGCGTGACGCCGGGCCGGGAGATCGGCCTGGGTCCGGGCGGCAATGAGTGCCTCGCCGGGATCGGGGCCGCGGGCGGTGGCCCCACGAAGGGATCGGTGCGGGTGATCGGCATCGGACGGGCTCCCTTGTACGGCAGCAACGCGAGCGACGTGGCTCTTTACGCGATGGCCGACGCGGCGCAGAGGAGCGTGCTGATCAGTCAGCAATCCCTGGTCAATCCGGTCCTGCCTGCCCTCCGTGTCTATGACGGCTCTCTCCTCGGCAGTCTCTATGATGCGATGGTCCGCGGCGCGGGCGTCGACGTCGTGGTGAGCAACGCCAGCCCGCAACCGTCCACCTACAGCGCCGGCTTGTCCCCGGAAGAGATCTTCGCCGATCTCTGGTCGCGCATGGAGGACCGGTCCCTGGTCAACCCGCCTCCGGCGGGATACTCCTCCTTCGGCGAGCTCCTCTGCTCCAAGCTCCGCGTCGCCCCGCTGCGGCGCAGCACGGCCGGCAGCAGCGGGTATTCCGCGGCCAATCACGCAAAATTCATGATGGTCGACGACGAGCTCTTCTATGTCGGCTCGCAGAACCTGTACCCCGCGTCGATCGCGGACTTCGGCTACGTCGTCGACGACCCCGCCGCCGCCTTCAGCGTCAAGCTCGACTACTGGGATCAGCTCTGGAGATATTCGCAAACCGCCGTCGCCCGCGGCGGAACGATCGGAGGCGGCCTGTTCGGGACCGACCGCGACGTCCTCTGCGCGCCGTTCAACCGGGGGCAATCCCCGACGGCAACCCAGCGGCCGTTCAGCGGCGACGTGACCATCAAGGCGTCCGGGACGGGACACATGGCCGGCGATCAGTACAACGATGCCTTCTACATCTATGCCGACCCGTCCGGAAACCCTTACAACCCGCCGGTCCGCTGGGACACGCTGCTGATGATCAACGGCAACAAGGCCATCAAGGGGACCTCTCCGTCCTATCCGGCCTACGATCCCGGCCACGTCTACGAGTTTCACTACAGCGCGCCGGGCGGCCCTCTCTTCTTCGCCAACAACGACGTGCTGACGTCCGACAACTCCGGCACCTACGCCATCGAGGTCGCGCAGTAGATGATCCGGAGAAGAGATCAGAGCTGTCCCTTGTCCTCCACGTAACGCAGCAGGGCGAGGCGGCCGTCCACTCCGAGCTTGGTGTAGATGTGGCTCAGATGGGCCTTGACGGTGTTGCCGGTGATCGACAGGCGGGCGGCGATGTCTTTGTTACGCAGGCCGCGGCCGATCATGAGGGCGATCTCGCGCTCGCGGCGCGTGAGGCTTGAGCCGCCCTCGCTCTCGTCCTGAAACAGCTTCCGGAGAGCGTGGGCGGCCGACCGGTTCTCCACCCAGGGCTCGCCGGCGTTGACCTTGCGGGCACACTGCGCCACGGTGTGCGCGGGCATCTCCTTGAGCACCACGCCGCCGACGCCCAGCCGGCTGGCCTCGCGCATCTCGTTGAACCGGATCGCCTCGGTGAGGAGAACCACCCGCGTCGGCAGGCCCTCCGCGGCGATCTCCTTCAGCATCTTGATCCCGCTCATGTCGGGCAGTCTCAGCTCGCAGATCAGGACGTCCGGCCGGTGCTGCCGGAGCGCCTGCAGCGTCTCCGCACCCGTCCGGCACGACGCGACGATCTCGAATCCCTCCTGGGACCGGAAGACATGCCCGAGCCCCTCCAGAACGAGAGGCGACACGACGCCGGTGAGCAGCGCTCCGGATCTGTCCATCACCAAGAACGACGGCGACGTCTCGGCAGGTCCGGGCGACATCATCTTCTACACGCTGACGTACTCCAATTCCGGCTCGACCGGTGCGACGGGCGTGGTGCTCACCGAGACCGTGCCCGCGAACAGCACCTTCAACGCTGGCGCGAGCACGGCGGGCTGGATCTGCACGCCGACCAACAACGCGGGCTCCACCTGCACTCTCGCGGTCGGCAGCCTGGCTGCCGGAGGCGGCAACCAGACCGCGACGTTCGCCGTCACGGTGGCCAATCCGCTGCCGGCCGGCGTCACCCAGATCGCCAACACCGCCACCATCGCCGATGACAATGCCAACGGCACCGATCCGACGCCGGGGAACAACTCGGGCGGTGACACGACACCGGTGAGCACGGCCGTCGTGCTCAATCCGCCGACCGGCCAGAAGACACTGACCTCGTCGGCCCCGCCCAACATCGAGTGGCGGATGGTCTGGATCAACAGCCAGAACAGCGCTCCGATCACCGTCCGGATCACCGATGCGATCCCGGCGGGGACGACGTATGTCGCCGGCAGCGTGACGTGCTCGCCCCGGGGATCGTCCACCACGGCGACGTGCACGTTCGATTCCGCCAACAACCAGATTCTCTGGCAGGGCGTCATCGGGCCCGATCCGGGAGCGGGGAGCGAGGCCGCGGCGGCCAATGAGATCGTCATCACCTTCCGCGTCGCGGTCGATCCGGCCGTCACCCATGTGGAGAACCAGGCTCACGCGCTCACGGACCGGGATGGAGACGGCCAGCTCGGCGACGAAAGCCCCACTTCCGTCGCGACCTCGAACCTGGTCGTCTGGGACCGGGGGGACGTCGTTACCGAGATCCCGACGGCATCCGCCACCGGACTCGCCGCCCTCTTCTGTCTGCTGGCCGCGGCCGGCTGGCTGATCCTGCGGCGGGGGGTAAAAGGCAGCAGCAATGAAAGCCGATAACAAGACGCTCGCGAGAACCGCAGAGCCGGCTTGACCGGCGATCGATCAGACGGGTGGGCCGCAGGCGCCCACCCGTCACCTCCACCCTCAAGCTCGATCGGCGCCGCCCGAGCTAAAAACGGGTGGGCCAGGACGGCGCCCACCCGTTGTCCTTCAAATTGATTTGCGGGACTAGTTGCACTGACGATTCGGGCAGGGGCTGCACGCGCCGCTGACGGTGCAGGCTTCCGTGGTCGCGCCTGCGACCGCCCTGAGCTCGTCCTCACTCACCTCGATCAACGCTGCCGGATGGTCCGGAAGGCTCGCGCGCTCGGTCGCGGAGAGGCTCAGATAGTAGTCTTCGTCTCGGAAAGCGCGTCCAAGGTCGATCTTTTTCATCCGATCTCCTTCTCTGTTGAAGCGGCGCGAGGTCATCCCGCGCCGGCAGGGCGATTTCTACGCGGCCGGCAGGGCCAGGCGGAGCACGGAGGGAACGCGCTCCGGCGCGGCCAACCGCAGCAAGCCGTAGCCGATGCCGGCGAGCCCGAGCATCAGGCCGGGCACTTCTCCCACGCCGAGCAGGCCGTATCGCCAGCCGCGCTCGCGGATGCTGGCGAGGACGCCTCCGGTCAGACGGCCGACGCGGCCGGCCAGCTCAGGGGTTCCCAAGGTCTCCGCCGCCAGGGCGAGGATCTCCAGGTTGCCGAGATCGCCGTGGCACAGGGAGTGCCCCTTGCCGAAGCCACCGGCGAGGGTGGCGTCGACCGCCGTTGCGATGTCTTCCCGCATCGCGGCATCGTCCAGGAAGCGCAGGCTGTCCAGGCGCCCGAGGGCGACTCCCGGAGCTCCATGGCACCAGGCGCACATGGAATGCTGCTTGGCCGGCGCGTCGTAGCGCAGGTCGGGCCAGCCGGCGCTGGTGCGGTAGAGGAAACGCTCGTACTCCAGGGCCTCCCGCGCCGCCTGGTGAAAGCGACCGTCGTCCACTGCGGCGGAGAGTTGGAGGAGAGCCCAGGAGATCCCCGCCGCGCCGTGGGAGAAGCCGGCCAGAGGCCGCTGCCCTGCCAGCTCGAGAACCCAGCCGAGGCCTTGCTCCATGGGGCGAGCGCGAGCGAGGAGGCGCTCGCCGCAGCGCACGGCGAGAGCCAGCGCCGGACCGGACGGCCGCAGGGTGTGAAGACCGAGCAGGGCGGCGAGGCAGCCGGCGGCGCCGCCGACGACGTCGGAGTATTCGTCCGCGTCGATCTGCGGCCCCAGGGGAGCGGCCACTTGCTCGGCCGTGTCGAGGAGCGAATCGTCCTGCCAGAGAGCGCCAAGATGGGTGAGGGCATGGACGATGGCTCCCCAGCCGGCGAAGCCGCCGACCGCGTCCACCAGCTTGCTGCCGTGGGCGAGCTGGGCGCGCAGGGTGATGGTGGCGGCGCGGGCGAGGCGGGTGAAACTGGCGGCGCCCGTGACCGCGCCGAGTTGGGCCAGGAAGAGAGCGATTCCGGAGACGCCCAGATAGAGGTCGGGACCGGCCGGGCCCAGCACGCAGGGGTACGGACCCGGCTGAAATTTCTGCACGAACCAGAAGGCGGCCTCGCCGCTGCGGAACGCGAGCGCGTCGAGGCGCAACCCCACCTCCACCGCCGCGTTGACCAGCTCGTCGCGCGAGGGAGCCGCTTCCGTCTCGCGCACGGCATGGCGGTCGTCAGGATTCGGACGGCCGCTCACCGCCCGCAGGGAGTTGGCGACGATCCAGGCCTGGCGCGCGATCTCGGCTTCGTCGAGACCGCGGAGACGCTCGCGGACGCGATCGAACGAGGTGGCTTTCAGGAATCCGGAGATCTTCTCGCCGCCGCTCGTCCACACGTCCGTGGAGACGGGCAAGGTGGTGAACATCGGGATGTCGCCGCGCTCCAGATCGCGGTGCTCGGCGGCGATCAGCCGCTCCAGGTCCGGGGTCTCCGGCACCGCCGACCACAGGTGGTCGAGGTGGCGGTCGCGATCCAGGGCATCGCCCAGGAGATAGGGGTGCTGCCCCTCGAAGGCCAGGTTCGAGTAGGCGAGCGTCTTGCGCACCAGCAGGCGCACCGGCGCCGTGGCGAAAGCGGCCAGGGGACCGGCGGCGGAGAGCAGCTCGTCCCGGTGGGCGGCGAGTACGCGGGCCATGCGCCAGAACCCCTCGACGATCTCCCCGCCGTAGGCTGCGAGATCGACCTCGGCGCCCTGGAGAGTCGGGCGATGATCTCCCACCGGAATCGAGATGGGCTGGCGGGAGAAGCGCATCTGGTCCGTCCCCGCGCGCTCGGTCTTCAGCATCGGCCGGGGCAGGATCTGTCCGTCCACCGCGGCCAGGCCGGACAGGTCGACCCCCGCTCCACCTGGCAGCGCCCCCCAATCCGCCGTCGGCAGAAATCCGATGCGCAGCACGGTGTCGGGAGCGAGATCCCGGTCGTCGCGGCCCATCGTCTCGTCCAGCGGATGGAACAACGCCTCGAGATCGACCAGGACCGGGTGCTCGCCCACCGCGATGAGGTTCTCGTGGTGCATGTCGATGGCCGACAAGGCATAGAGGAGGGCGAGGTAGCCGCCCTGGCGGAGGTAGAAACGCGCGACCTCCTCGGCGCTCGCGCAAGGTGTCGCCGCCACGCGTTCCACCCAGCCGTGCCCGCCGGCGTCCAGAACCTGCAGCCGGCGGAAGGCCGGCTCGAACCCGCGGGCGCCGGCCCACTCCAGGAGGTCCTGGAAAGCGGCGTCCATGGTCAGCGGCCGCGGCTTGTAGACCAGCCCGAGCCCGGAGTCGAAGCGCAGGAGAGCCACCGACCGGCGCCCCCGGTGGGCATCGCCCTGGCCGGTCTCCACCTCGGTGAGGATGCCGAGAGCGCGGCCGGGCGAGAAGGTCTCGCGCAGCCGGTCCGCGTCAGCGGCCAGGTGGCCGAGGATTTCCAGGCTGGTGTCCACCCAATGAGAGATGGTCTCGGCGGCCTGGCGCGCGAGGACGGGATACTGGCGCAGCAGCCTCAGAGCGACCTCCGGATCGCGCAACGCGGCGATGAAGCTCTGGAACCGCTCTTCCGGAGTCGCCCCGGTGAGCTGCCCGGCATGGCCTGCCAGGTGAAGCTCCAGAACCAGGGTGCGATTGAGGAGGACCACCAGCGACAGCGGCAGGTTGGCCGCCAGGAAACCGCCGGCGGTCGCCGGATCGAAAGGCGGCGAGGGAAAGCGCTCCGCGAGCTCGCGCAGGCCGGCCGTCAAGTCGGCATACGCCGCATCGAGGAGCGGGCGGACCGCCTCGAGAAAGCCGGCCTGGGGGCTGCCGTCGAAGAGATCGGGAGAGAGAGGGAACACTACGGCCGGCGGGACCGTCCAGGCGCGCTCCAGTTGGACGAGCCACGCCGGGCGCGTCTCCACGCGGGCCGCGAGAGCCGCCTCCGGCTCTCCGAGGAGGCTGTGGAGATCGTCCACCCGGATCCCGTCCTGCGCCAGGCGGCGGGTCAAGAAGCCATCCTGTCCGAAGGGGTTCTGCGCCTGCCAGCGGGCGAGGCGGCGCGCCGCGCGCGCCGCCTCCTCTGGAGGCACCGGAGGCGCGCCGGCCGCTCGCCAGCCGGCGGCCCGTTCGCTTAGAGTGAGCGCCTTGGACCAGCCGGAGAGAGAAAAACGGTTGAGATCGGCCAATGCCGCCTCCTTTTAAAGGATATTGTAATCAGAGCACATCTTAGATTCAAGGGCGTGGGTCTTCGGTTATCCTGACCGGGGGGGCGAATGCAGACACAACAACCGGTCCGGGTCGTCATCGTCGGTGGCGGCTTCGCCGGTCTCTATGCCGCGAAGGCTCTGGGCGGAAAGCCGGTCGAGATCACGCTGGTGGACCGCAAGAACCACCACACCTTCCAGCCTCTTCTCTACCAGGTCGCCACCGGGGTCCTCTCGCCGGGGGAGATCGCCTCGCCCCTGCGGCGGATTCTGCACCGTGCCAGGAACGCCGAGGTTCTCCTTGGCGAGGTCATCGGCTTCGATCTCACCGCCCAGCGGGTGAAGCTCCAGGACGGCGCCGAGCTCGCCTACGATGATCTGATCGTCGCCGCCGGGGCGCGGCACTCCTATTTCGGGCATGACGACTGGGCGGCGGACGCTCCCGGCCTCAAGACGATCGAGCACGCGCTGGAGATCCGCCGCCGTGTGCTGCTCGCTTTCGAGAAGGCGGAGCGCGCGGCCTATCTGACCGGGACGCACGAGCCGCTCCATTTCGCCGTCATCGGCGGCGGACCGACCGGCGTCGAGCTCGCCGGAGCGGTCGCCGACATCGCGCGCCGCGCCATGGCGAAGGACTTCAAGGCGATCGACACCACCAAGGCGCGCGTCACCCTCTTCGAAGGCGCGCCGCACATCCTCGGCGTCTACCCGGAAGCGCTCTCGCTCAAGGCCGAGAAGCAGCTCCGCGAGCTCGGCGTCGAGGTGCGCACCGGCTGCCTGGTCACCGCCGTCGAGCCCGGGCGGATCAAGGTCGGAGACGAATGGATCCCCGCCAGCGTCACCCTCTGGGCCACCGGCGTCGCCGCCTCGCCGCTCGGCAAGGCGCTGGGCGCGCCGGTCGACCGCGCCGGGCGCGTGCTGGTGCAGCCCGACCTGAGCCTCCCCGGCCACCCGAACGTCTTCGTCCTCGGCGACATGGCCTTTCTCAAGGATGCGAACGGCAACGTCGTCCCCGGTCTCGGCGCGGCGGCGACGCAGCAAGGCAAAGCCACCGCGGCCAACATTCTCCGCGATCTGCGCGGCGAGCCGCGCGTCCCCTTCCGCTATCGCGACAAAGGCACCATGGCCACCATCGGGCGCAACCGCGCGGTGGCGCAGATCGGCAAGCTCCAGTTTTCCGGCCTCCTCGCCTGGCTCCAGTGGGCCTTCGTCCACGTCTTCCTGCTCATCGGCTTCCGCAACCGCCTGATGACCATGGCCGAGTGGGGCTGGGCCTACTTCACGCGCGAGCGGAGCGCGCGGCTGATCACCGATCTCGGCGAGGAGGTGACCGAGGAGCCGCCGGAACGACCGCCGCAACGGTCGTGACTCCTACCCCAAAGAGTAGGGCCGATCCCCGCCCGCGGGGAGAGTGCAGCCCTCTCGTGCCCCGTGCTCCTCGGCTCGCTCGGCCGGCTGCCGGTGGGCATGCTGGCCGACCGCTTCGGCGGCCGCCTGGTCTTCTCGCTGCTGATGCTCCTGGTGGCGGTGCCGGCCTGGCTGGTGCCGAACGCCGTGAGCTTCCGCGGTCTGCTCACCGTGGCGTCGTGGACAGCTCAAGATCAGATCAGGTGCCTGCCGATGTCATGCAGTCACTCACTGCCCGACGACTCGTACGACGCTCGTCGTCGGCATGTCCTTGGCGGATTTCTGCAGGGCAATCAACTGTGAGACCATGGTCAGCGCTTCCATCGAACGGCCTCCATCACAAGTGACGTTCCTCCACTTCGTTTTCTTGGAGTCGCACTGGGGAGGAGGATATACCGGGGTCGGTATTGCGTAGGATACACCGTTGGCATTTGTCACCTGCGCTGATTTGTTTCCACACTCGCCGCTGTGCCGTACCACAAATAAGGGCTGACTTTTGCCACCCAAACAGTAGTAAGCCGTTTCCCCCCGCCCTTCCTCGATTCGTGCTAGCTCTCCAAGATAGTAGAGAATGGCCTCAGGGGAACGCAAAAATAATGTGATAGTGTATTTCTTCCCCTTCATGAGGTCGGAAGTACTCTGAGTTGTTGTGTCCTCCGACGCGCAGTCTCCGGCCGCACCCTCACGCTCGTGAAAAGCTTCCGCGAAATTACCCGCGGTCCAGTTGTAGAGGGATTCCAGAGTCTTATCGCCTCCTTTCAATGTAAGGATCTGTTTCGGCAGCGCCGTCCGTTCGAACTGGAATTTACTTTCCTTGCCGGCCGGGCCTTCCTTGGCCTTGGTGACTTCGGCGAGAGTAAAGCCCTCCTTGAGGCCCTGGACCAGGGCCTTTTCGGCCGTTTCCTCTCCGAAAATCGGGCCCAGGCGCTCTGCCCTCCCTTCCTCAAAGTAGGGCTCGGCCTTGTCAAGAAACTGGTCTACCCATTCGCCGAATTTCTCGAGCTCTTTTGGAGGAACGTCACCCCACTCATGGTTGTTGATGAGGATAAATTCTTTGACTTTCGTTTCGTTGCCGGCCGCACCTTTGCCGACATCGCCGCACCCGCTCACCTTTCTGACGTCAATCTTCATTACCATGAGATTAAGAAGGACCTGCGGATAGAATCCCAGGTTCCAGTAATAGGCGAAGATGTCACTGCTGACAGGGGTTAGAAAACCACGCATAAACTCGTTGTTGTCGAAGACGTTGACGTCGAAGGATGGATTCCAGTTGTAGGTTGCAGTCGGTGAAGCCACATAATTGGAGGCCGACTTGGAGCCGTCACCTCGAAATGAGCCGAGCGGAATAGTTCCATTTAGCGATGCTTCGGCCTTGATGCTGCCTGTGATTTTCGAAATGCCGGTCACAACCATGGGGTAGTGATCCTTTCCTCGCAACACGTTCAGGAGAAGCATTTCGTTCTGGGACTTCTCCACCGCCAGATTGTCGGCGATGGCGCTGGCCGGAATGGCCTTGTTGACGATGCACCCGGTCGACAAGGCCAGGATCAGGTAGAGGAAAACGATAGACAAACAAGCCGGCTTGTTCATTGTGTCCTCCTTGGAGTTTCGTTGGCCTTGGCGAAGGCTCCTCTCGGATGGAGCATCCTAATTTTGAGAGCCTGGTCTCGGCGCTATTTTAGCAGAGAACAGTTGGCTGCGCACTCCCCAGGCGAGTAGGCGCCCTCTGGGCCTACTTCACCCGCGAGCGCCTCACCCTGGCCCCCTCTCCCATCGCCCTTCCCCCGGCCGGGAGAGGGGGAGAAAAGCAAGAGGCTATGCCGGATGAGAGGCGCGGGCGGCGGCGCCCCTCTCCCGGGGGCAGGGAGGGCGATGGGAGAGGGGATGGGGGTGAGGCCTTGAAGAGCTCGCCGGCGCCTTGACCTCCGTGCGCCACTGGCGTATCCTGGCTTTGTGGTCATTGTCGAAACAAAGTCCTTTACCGCCAGAATCGGCGATCTGCTGACCGCAGACGAGTATCGATCTCTCCAACTGGAGCTCGTACGGCAGCCGGCTGCGGGAAAAGTCATTCCCGGCGGAGGAGGGATTCGGAAATTGCGTTGGGGAGCCCTTGGCCAGGGAAAGCGTGGGGGCGCTCGGGTAATCTACTTTTGGCACGCTGCCTCCGAGACGATCCTCATGCTGTTCGCGTATCCCAAAAACGAGCGAGGTGATCTGACTCTGGCTCAGCGCAAAGCTCTCCGGTTGGTGGTAGAAAAGGAGTACCCATGAAAAAGGAACTGTTTGAGGAGCTCCTCGAGAGTGTCCGCCAAGGGGGAGAGATCCTTCGCGGTGAGCGCGCCCCTTCTCGCTCGTTTCTTTTCGAAGAGCCGGATGTCCGCGGTCTTCGTGAGAAACACGGCCTGAGCCAGTCAAGATTCGCGGCCATGATGGGGATCAGCGTGGGGACTCTCCGCAACTGGGAGCAAGGGCGGAGAAAGCCGGAAGGCAGCGCACGGATTCTTCTCAAGGTGGTAGAGATGCATCCCGAGGCCGTCTTCGATGTCGTCGCGAGCAGGGTCGCCCAGAATCATACATAGCTGCTTCCTGGGCCTGAGACGGATGTCTCAAAAGACCCGGAGCCACCTGCCCTCCCCCGACCCCCTCTCCCATCGCCCTCCCCCCCGACCGGGAGAGGGGGAGAAAAGCAAGAAGCTCTGTCGGATGAGAGGCGCGGGCGGCGGCGCCCCTCTCCCGGGGTGAGGCCCTTGAAGAGCTCGCTCTCGTCCTCAGCCCCTCAGCGCGCGGCCCGCACCACCAGCACCGAATAGCGCTCGTCCGGCACCATGCTCTGCCGCAGGTCGGCGAGCGGGAGCATCTCGAGGTCCGGGCCGCAGGAGAGCGGCTGGGTGGAGAGGAGGACGGTGGCGCCGCCGTTCTTCGCCAGCCACTCGCGGAGGCGGAGGCAGAGCTCGGCGGGGGGGAGGTGCTCGCGCCGCGCGCGGTTCCACAGGACGTAGCTGCCCGGGCTGCGGCTGTCCAAGTAATAGAGAGGACGGCCCAGGTAGCCGGCGACCGGGCTCACCAGATGGTCCTGGGTGGCGGCGATCGGGGCCGCGGCGAGGCCGTTGCTCCGCAGCAGGTCCGCGGCGGCCCTGGATTCGGAGAAGGGGAGGGCCAGGTCGAGGGGATAGAGGACGGCGGCGGCGGCGAGGTGGACGAGGAGGAGAGCGGTGAGCAGAAGGTCGCGGCGGCGGTCCGGACCGGCGAGCCAGAGGCAGGCGACGAGGAGGAGGAAGTGGTGGCCGTGGTGGCGCAGGGAGCCGAAGTACTCGAAGCAGGTGAAGGCGAGGATCGCCGCGGTGCCGGCCAGATAGACGAAGAGCGCCGCGGGCGCGCGGCGCAGGAGGACGGCCACGGCCGCGATCAGGGCGAGGCCGAGGAGGGCCATGGGGACGTAGCCGAGCCGCCAGAGGAGACTGGTGTTCCAGGCCTCGGGGTTGCCGAGCTCGGGGAGGGGCAGATCGGCGTGCGCCACGGTGGCGAGGCTGGCGACCGTGACGTCCACGTTCCACCGCGGCTTCAAGTGGACTCCGTAATAACCGTCCGCGGCCGGGATCATCTGGAGCGCCGCGGCTCCGGCCGCGGCGAGGAACAGGAGAGCGCCGAGAGCGGTCTTCCAGGAGCGGGCCGCCGGATCGCGGCGGGCGTCCCGGGCCAGCACCGCGAAGAGGATGAGGCTCAGCAGCCAGGCGTAGGCGTTGGTCAAGGCGAGGGCGGCGAGGAGCGCGGCGAGCGGCAGTCGGGAGCTCTGGCGGGAGCGCGGGCGGGCGGTGCGCAGGGCGCAGAAGGCGAAGAGGAGCAGGAGGCCGATCGCGTAGTTGCGGCTGATGACGCCGTATTCATAGAGCGGGAAGTAGCCGAACGCGAAGAGCGCGCGGACGCGGCGGGGGAAGGGCGCCCAGCGGGCGAAGAGCCAGACGGCCGTGGCCGCGAAGAGGAGGTTGAGGAGCTGCATCGCCTCCGGATGCCGGGTGCCGCGGCTGACCGCGAAGAGCAGCAGATGCCAGAGGGGCGGATGCCCTTCGTAGCGCATGGCGTGCAGCATCTCCGCCGGCGACGCGCTGTCCGCGGCGAACATCCAGGCCTGCATCTCGTCACGCCACATCTCGTGGCGCAGCACGCCGAGCCCGGCGACGGCCAGGAAGGCGAGAGTGACCACCACCGCGAAACGGCTGCGGCCCGGCTCCGCGCCGCGGCCGCCGTCTTCTCCGAGCTGTCCGATCGTGACCTCCAGGTCCTCCAGGGATCGCACCGCGCGCACGCTGCGGGCGCCGGGTATCGTAGCAGGGCCGCCCATTTCTGCCGCGATCCCGCTCACCTCGGCCGCGACTCCAGTCCATGAGATCAGGACTCCACGCACCGCGGTCGCGACTGCAGCCAGCGAGCTCGCCCCCGCGCTCACCGCGGTCGCGACTCCGGTCCGTGAGCTCGCCACCGCGGTCACCGCGGTCTCGAAGTCAGTGACTGAGCTCGCCACCGCAGTCCGCTGCGTCGCGAATCCGCTGCGTGAGCTCGCGGCAGAAGTGAGCGAAATCTCGAAAATAGTCATCGGAATCGCGAAAACGGTCCCTGAAATCTCGGCGGAAGTCCGCGAGCTCGCGAGCGCAGTGACCGAATCCGCTAGAAAAATGACAAGACTCGCGAAAGAAGTCACGGGAATCTCTAGAAATAGACCTGAAGTCGCGGATTCGGCAGGAACCCGCCCCCTCTCGCCCGACCCGGTCCCCCCTGGGACCGCCGACGTCTCCACGGGGACAAAGAGCCCCTCGAAAAGCTGGGCCGGAACGATCTCTGCCCCTGCGGCTCCGGCCACCGCTTTCAAGAGGGCCCCCGAATCTCCGTGTCATCCTGAGGTGAGGGACGAGCCGAAGGATCTGGGAGGGGGATAGGTTCGCCCGCCCAGATCCTTCGCTTGCAATCCTGCGAGCTTTACCGGAGTCAACCTGCCGCCGACTGGAATCGGAGCGGTGTCGACTGGATTCAGAACGGAAGCGACTGGAGTCGGAACGCCGGCGACCGCAGTCGGAATGGAAACGACTGGAGTCGGAACGGCGGCGACTGGAGTCGGAATGGAAACGACTGGAGTCGGAACGGCGGCGACTGGAGTCGGAATGAAAACGACTGGAGTCGGAGCGACGGCGACTGGAGTCGGAGCGACGGCGACTGGAGTCGGAATGAAAACGACTGGAGTCGGAACGACGGCGACTGGAGTCGGATCGGAAACGACTGGAGTCGGAGCGGCGGCGACTGGAGTCGGAATGGAAACGACTGGAGTCGGAGCGACGGCGACTGGAGTCGGAATGAAAACGACTGGAGTCGGAGCGACGGCGACT
>Ga0307506_10000173_pt1 | contig 21363 bp, 17 predicted proteins | sample 25_S_MG_FD_202175 | JGI IMG/M metagenome (GOLD analysis project Ga0307506, IMG submission 202175) | Soil microbial communities from Populus trichocarpa stands in riparian zone in the Pacific Northwest, United States - 25_S | ecosystem: Environmental > Terrestrial > Soil > Riparian zone > Trees... | reverse complement strand
GCCGCGCCCGCCCCGGTCGCCCCCGCGGTCACCGCCGCCGCCCCCACCCTCGCCGCCGCCGGCCATCGCCATCTCCATCCCCTCGTACTGCGCGGGGTCGTAGTCCGGCGCTTCCATGATGACCGCCTTGCGTGACAGCCGGACCTTGCCGGTCTCGTCGATGTTGATGACCTTGACGGTCATCTCGTCGCCTTCCTTGACCAGGTCCGTGACCTCGCGGACGCGGTAGGGGGCGAGCTCGCTGATGTGCACCAGGCCGTCGGTGCCGGGCATGATCTCGACGAAGGCGCCGTAGGCCTCGATGCGCCGCACCACGCCGGTGTAGTTCTTGCCGACCTCCGCCACCTCGGTGAGGCGCTCCACCATCTGGATGGCGCGCTTGGCCGCCGGCTCGTCCGGCGAGGCGATGGTCACCTTGCCGTCGTCCGCGATCTCGATGTTGCAGCCGGTCTCCTCGATGATCGAGCGGATCGTCTTGCCACCGGGTCCGATGACGTCGCGGATCTTCTCCTTCGGGATCTGCAAGGTGTAGAGGCGCGGCGCGAACTTGGAGATGTTGACCCGCGGGTTGGGGATCGCCTTCTCCATGATGTCGAGGATGTGCATGCGGCCGGCCTTGGCCTGCGCCAGGGCCTGGTGCATGATCTCCTTGGTCACGCCGGTGATCTTGATGTCCATCTGCAGGGCCGTGATGCCGTCCCGGGTGCCCGCCACCTTGAAGTCCATGTCGCCGTAGTGATCTTCCTGGCCCGCGATGTCGGAGAGGACCGCGAAGCTGTCCTCGCCCTTGATCAGGCCCATCGCCACTCCGGCCACCGGCGCCAGCAGCGGCACGCCGGCATCGAACATGGCGAGCGAGCCGCCGCAGATCGAGGCCATGGAGGAGGAGCCGTTGGATTCCAGGATGTCCGAGACGACGCGGATGGTGTAGGCGAACTCGTCCTCGTGGGGGAGCACCGGCAGGAGCGCCCGGCGCGCCAGCACGCCGTGGCCGATCTCGCGCCGGCCCGGCCCGCGGAGGAACTTCACCTCGCCGACGGAGAAGGGGGGGAAGTTGTAATGGAGCATGAACTTCTGGATGCTCTCCCCTTCGTACTCCTCGATCACCTGGGCGTCGCGGCTGGTCCCCAGGGTCGACGAGACCAGGGCCTGCGTCTCGCCGCGGGTGAACAGCGCGGAGCCGTGGGTGCGCGGCAGCAGGCCGACCTCGATGTCGATCTGCCGGATCTCGTCGAGGCGCCGGTTGTCGAACCGGGTGCGCTCGTTGAGCACCACCTCGCGCAGGATCTCCTCCTCGAGGCGGCTGATGATCTTCTTCACCTGGCCGCGCTTGGCGGCTTCCTCGGCGGGGATCTGCTCGAGATAGGGCTTGACGACCTTGCCGACGGCGTCCTTGCGCGCGAACTTCTCCTTGGTGAAGAGAGCCGCCTTGAGCGTCGCGTGGAGATCGCCCCTGACCTGCTGGTAGAGCTCCTCGGGATAGAGCTCGGGGGCCGTCCAGGACGGCTTCTGGTAGCCGCTCTCCCGGTACAGATCGTGCTGCATCTTGACGATCGCCTTGATCTCGTCGTGGGCGCGGAAGATGGCTTCGAGGATGACGTCCTCGGAGATCTGGTTGGCGCCCGCCTCGACCATCACCACCGCGTCCTCGGTGCCGACGACCACGAGGTCGAGGTCGGAGACGTCGCGCTGGCTGTTCGTGGGGTTGATGATGATCTCACCCTCGATCAGACCGACGCGCACCGCACCCACCGGATGGTAGAAGGGGATGTTCGACAGGACCAGGGCCGTCGAGGCGCCGTTGATGGCCAGCACGTCCGGGTCGTTCTCGCCGTCCGCCGACAGGCAGAAGGCGATGATCTGGGTGTCCGCGATGTAGCCATCGGGGAACAGGGGGCGCAGCGGACGGTCGATCTGCCGCGAGGTGATGATCTCTTTTTCGGTCGGCCGCCCTTCCCGCTTGAAGAAGCCCCCCGGGATCTTGCCGGCCGCGGAGGTATACTCCCGGTAGTCGACCGTCAAGGGGAGGAAGTCTCGTTCGACGCCGGCCTTCAGCTCCATGCAGGCCGTGGCGAGGACGATGGTATCGCCATAGCGCACGGTGCAGGAGCCATTGGCCTGCTTGGCGAGATAGCCGGACTCGATGATCAGGGTTCCCTCCCCGATCTGAAGCTCTTTACTCTGCCTCATAGTTTTATTTTTTCTTTCTTTCTCGTTTTCTCGTCTGCCTACAGGATGGCCGTGCTCGGCTCAGGAGTCCGGCGGGGAGCCGGACGGGGGTGGAGAAGCCCCGACGGACCGCGTGAGCCGTCGGGATTTTCCTTCCGTGTACCTACCGTTCGGAGGGGGGATCTGCTACTTGCGAAGCCCGAGGCGCTCGATCGTGCTGCGGTAGCGCTCGATGTCCTTCCCCTTCAAATAGTCGAGCAGGCGGCGGCGGCGGCCCACCAGCTTGAGCAGGCCGCGGCGGCTGTGGTGATCTTTCGCGTGGGTCTTGAAGTGCTCGGTGAGCTCGGTGATCCGATTGGTCAACAGGGCGACCTGGACCTCCGGAGAACCCGTGTCACCGTCGTGGACCCGGTACGCTTCAACGATTTGACTCTTCACTTCCGTGGTTTGCGCCAAAGCAAACTCCTCCTTACATTCTTCTCCGGGCCGGATTGTAGCACAAGGGAACCGGAGCGCGTTTCTGCTTTTTACGGAGACATTCAACGAAAGACGACGCGGGGCTGCACGATGCCGACGCCGGCGGTACCGATCCGCTCGACGACGGTGCCGACGGCGATGAACTCGCGCCGCCGGTTGATCAGCTTCACCCAGTCTCCCTCCTCGCCGGCGAGCTCGCGCACCAGGACGGTCTGGCCATGGCTGATGCGGGTCTCCTGCTGCGGGTCGGCGGTCACCTCGCCGAAGGGGAGAGGGATCTGGTCGAAGTGGATCCAGGCCGGGCCTGGCGATTCGCCCGCCTGGACGATCTCTTCCAGGCGGGACGTCGTCACCGCCGAATCGACGGTGAAGGAGCCGATTTTGGTGCGGCGCAGCTCGGACAGATGGCCGCCGACGCCGAGGGCGGCGCCGAGGTCGTGGGCCAGGCCGCGGGCATAGGTGCCCGAGGAGCAGGCGAGATGGAAGCGGATGCGGCCGTCGGCGAGCTCGCCCAGCAGGGAGAATTCGAAGACGGTGACCTCCTTGGGCTCGTCCGGCACCTCTTCACCGCGACGGGCCAGCTCGTAGTACTTGACGCCATTGATCTTCTTGGCGGAGTAGGGGGGAGGTTTCTGCGCGATCTCCCCCTCGAAGCGATGCATCGCCGCCGCCACCGCCTCCCGCGTCAGCGCCGCCAGGGCCTCGGCCGGCGCCGTGGCGAGGACCTGCCCCGAAGCGTCGTAGGTGTCGGTCGCGATGCCGAGGCGGATCTCGCCTGCGTAGACCTTCGGCGCCCGGATGAGGAAGCGGGTCAGCCGCGTTCCGGTGCCGAGCGTCAGCAGCAGCAAGCCGGTGGCATCCGGATCGAGCGTGCCGCAGTGGCCGATCTTCTTCTGTTTGAGCAGGCGCCGCACCTTCTGCACGACGTCGTGCGAGGTCAGGCCGGTCCCTTTGTCGACGAGGAGCAATCCGTCCTTCATTGCGCCGGTTCCTGCTCCTCGCCGCCGGGTGCCAGGGCCGCGGCCAGCTCGGCGACCACCTGCTTGCGGGCGTCTTCGCCGTCTCCCGCGAGGACGAAGCCGGCGGCGTTGCGATGCCCGCCGCCGCCGTGGTGGCGGGCGATCTTCTCGACGTCGACCTCGCCGCGGCTGCGCAGCGAGACCTTGTGCGTCCCGTCCTCGCGCTCGCGGATCAGGGCGACCGCCTCGACGCCCGCGATGGTGCGCGGGTAGTCGATGAGCCCCTCGGAGTCGCCCGGGGCGGCGCCGACCTTGGCGAGCATCGCGGTGGTCAGGCGGGCCGTGGCGATGCGCCCCTCCTCGTGCACCTGCAAGGTCTGGAGCATCTCGCCGACCAGGCGGAGCACGGGCAGCGGCTGGCTCTCGTAGAGCCACTGCGAGACCTGCTCGGGATGGGCGCCGTCGCGCACCAGGGAGGCGGCGGCCTCGAAGGCGACGGAGGTGGCGTTCGAGAAGCGGAAGCCGCCGGTGTCGGTGACCAGGGTGAGGTAGAGGCAGCTCGCCGTCTCGGGCTCCAGGGTGAGCTTGAGGCTCTGCGCCAGCCGGTAGACCATCTCGCCGACCGCCGGGGCCGCCGTGTCCACCCAGTTGATGACGCCGTAGTGCTGGTTGCCGAGATGGTGGTCGATGTTGATCACCGGCAAGGCCTGGAGGTGCTCCTCGAGCCCCGTGCGGTCCGGGCTCGGGCACTCCAGCACGATGATGGCATCGAACACGTCGGGGAAGCCGGCCGGCGGCTCGGCGCCGTTGTGCACCCGCTCGCTGCCGGGCAGCGGCCGGTAGATCGTCGGCGTTTCGTCGCGGTTCCACACCACCGCCCCCTTGCCCATGCGGCGCAGGAGGCGGGCCAGACCGAGCTCGGAGCCGATCGCGTCACCGTCCGGATTGACATGGCTGGTCAGCAGGAAACGGTTGCCCTGCCGGATACGTCGCAGCAGGTCTTCAGGAGCTTTCATCCCGCCCATCATGTAGGCTCTCCAAGAGGTCTGAAATTCGCTGGCTATGCTCGGCGCCACGGTCGAGCTCGAAGACGAGCTCCGGCGTCACCCGCGTGCGCAGGCGACGGGAGAGCTCGGTACGCAGGAAACCGCGGGCGTGCTGCAGGCCGTCCATGGCTTCCTGCCGCTGCTCCTCGGTCCCCAGGGCTGAAACACGGATCAAGGCCCGGTGCATGTCCGGGGAGACCTCCACGGAGGTCAGGCTGACGAGCTTGATGCGCGGGTCCTGGACCTGCCGCAACAGCAGGTCCGAGAGCTCCGCGCGCACCAGATCCCCCATCCGGCTGGTGCGCCGTTTCATTGCATGCCCTCCAGGATCTGGGGATCCCAGCGGGTCAGGAACGCCTCGGGCTCGCGCTCGATGAGGCTCCGGATTTCTTCCATCAAATTCTCCATCTCACCTTCACTGTTGGTCACGATGGCCAACGAGATTTCGGCCCGCTGGTGAAGGTCGTGAAAATCGGTCTCGGCGACTGAAACCCGCCAGCGCTGGTGGATCCGGTCCACCAGCGACTTGACGGTCCGCCGTTTGTCCTTGAGGCTTCGGCTCGACGGGAGATGCAGCTCGAAGCTGGAGACACCGACGATCATCGGCATCATCGGCCTCCTCGATCGGTGGGGGTCTTACAGTTATTAAAGTACCGGCGCCACCTCTTCGCGGACGAAGGCTTCGATGATGTCGCCGGGCTTGACGTCCTGGAAGCGCTCGAGGCCGATGCCGCAGTCGAAGCCCGTCCGCACCTCGGAGGCATCGTCCTTGAAGCGCCGGAGGGAAGCGATCTTGCCCTCGAAGATGACGCGGTTGTCGCGCAGCAGACGGACGTTCGCGGTCCGCGGGATCACCCCTTCCACGACGTGACAGCCGGCGATCGTGCCCACCTTGGGCACCTTGAACGTGTCCCGCACCTCGGCCCGGCCGCTCGCCACCTCGCGGAAGGTCGGATCGAGGAGGCCGGTCATCGCCTTGCGCAGCTCGTCGATCAGCTCGTAGATGACGGTGTGCAGGCGGATGTCGATCTCTTCCTTCTCGGCGAGGTCCACCGCGCTGCGCTCCGGCCGCACGTTGAAGCCGACGATGATCGCCTTGGAGGCCGAGGCGAGGAGGACGTCGTTGGTGGAGATGGCGCCCACGCCGGCATGCAGGACCTGCACCTTGACCTTCTCGGTGGAGAGCTTGGTGAGCGCGTCGCGCAGCACCTCGAGGGAGCCCTGTACGTCGGCTTTCAGGACCACCGCCAGCTCCTTGACGTCACCCTCCTGGATGCGGTCGAAGAGCTGGGCCAGGGACATGCGCGTCGGCGCCGCCGTGGAGAGGTCGCGCTGCCGGTGCTCCTGTTGCCGGAAGCTGGCGATGCCGCGGGCCTGCGCCTCATCCTGCACCACCTGGAGAAGATCGCCGGCATTGGGCAGGTCGTTGAAGCCGGTGACCTCCACCGGCGTCGACGGCCCGGCCTCCTGCACCCGCTCTCCCTGGTCGTCGCTCATCGAGCGGACGCGTCCGAAGGCGGCGCCGGAGACGAAGACGTCGCCGACGCGCAGCGTGCCGTTCTGCACCAGGACGGTGGCCACGGTGCCGCGGCCGACCTCGCGGCGCGCTTCGAGCACGGCGCCCTGCGCCGAGATCTCGGGGCTGGCCTTGAGGTCCAGGATGTCCGCGCTCAAGAGGATCATGTCGAGCAGATCCGTGATCCCTTCACGCTTCAGCGCCGACAGCGGCACCATCACCGTGTCGCCGCCCCAGTCCTCGGGTTGCAAGCCCTGCTCGGAGAGCTCGCGCTTCACCCGGTCGGGGTTGGCGTTCGCCTTGTCGATCTTGTTGATGGCCACCACGATCGGCACCTTGGCGGCGCGGGCGTGGTTGATCGCTTCGATCGTCTGCGGCATGACGCCGTCGTCGGCCGCCACCACCAGCACCACGATGTCGGTCACCTTGGCGCCGCGGGCGCGCATCATGGTGAAGGCCTCGTGGCCCGGGGTGTCGAGGAAGACCACCTGCCGGCCGTGCACCTCGACGTGGTAGGCGCCGATGTGCTGGGTGATGCCGCCGAATTCGCTCTCCGTCACCTTGGAGGAGCGGATGGCGTCGAGGAGCGAGGTCTTGCCGTGGTCGACGTGGCCCATGATGGTGACCACCGGCGCGCGGGTCACCTTCGCCTTGGTCTCCGGCTGATCGCTGCTCGCCTTGCCCGAGGATTGCAGCTCTTCGCGGAGCTGGACCTCTTCCTCGAACGACACCACCATGGCGTCGATGCCGAGATCCTTGGCGAGCTGCTCGGCGAGGGCCGGCTCGAGGACGTGGTTGACGGTGGCCATGATGCCGCGGTCGAACATCGCCTTCATGAGATCGCGCACCTTGACGCCCATCTTCTCGGCGAACTCGCGCAGGGTCATGCCCTCGCGGATCATCACCGGACCCTGCGGCGGAGCTTTCTTGAAGCTGAGGAGCTTGCCGCCCTCGTCCTTCTGCTCTTCCTTGCGCTGGGCGGCGCGGCGGCCGCGGCGGCTTGCCGGATCGGCATCCTCTTCCTCTTCGAGGCTGGAGAGCGCGCCCCGATAGGAGGTCAGATCCTCTTCCTCGGCACGCGAGCCGGGCTTCCCCTTGGCGCCCTTTTTCTTGGACTTCTTGTCGCGCTCGATCTGCTCCTGGGTGCGCTGCTCGGCGCGCCGCTTCAGCTCCTCGGTGCTGGGACCCGAGTAGCCGGAGGAGGGCTGCTGCTGGCCGCCGGCCCCGAGGGTCGGACGCTGCGGAGCCGGGCCGCGGCGGTCACCGCCGCCACCCTGGGGAGACATCGGTCCGCGGCGGTCGCCGGGTCCCTGCGGAGACGACGGTCCGCGGCGGTCGCCGGGTCCTTGCGGGGAGGACATCGGCCGCCGGTCGCCCGGTCCCTGCGCCGGTCCGCGGCGGTCACCGGGGCTTTGCGGAGAAGAGGGTCCGCGGCGGTCGCCGGGTCCTTGCGGGGACGACGCCGGCCGGCGGTCACCGCTCCCCGCCGGGGCCTGGCCCGGTCCGCGCCGGGCATAGACCTCGCCGGGCGCCAGCGGAGGAGGCAGCGGTCCGCGCCGCGAAGGGTGGATATAGCCACCCTCTTGCGGCAGAGGAGCGCGGCGGGAGGGCTGGGTGTCGCCGCCCGTCGGCGTCTGCAAGGGCTCGCGGCGGGTTGGTTGTCCCTCGCGCTCGCGGGACGCCGGAAGGGGAGGCGGCGGCGCAGCCTCCGGCCTCGCGGCGGGGCTGGGCGCGCCGGGAGCCGTGGCGGTGACCGCCGAGGCGGCGGCCGCGGACGCGGCGATCACCGCCTCCGAAGGCTCCTCCTCGGCGTGCATCGGCATGGGCTCCACGGGCTCCGCGGACGGCAGCTCGGAGTCCTGGTGGAGCGGCGCGAGAAGCATCTCGTCGTCCACGTCGAACGGCATGGCCGCCATGGATCCCATCCCTCCCATCGAACGCTCGGAGGCGGGCAGCGTCTGAATGCGCGGCTCCACCTTCTGGATCAAGGTCCGGGGACGGTTGGGGCGCAGCGGGTTGGCGACCGGCCGGCGGGCCGGCGGCGGCGGCTGCGCGGCGCGCCTCCGCGACGGCTCGACCGGCGCCGGCTCGTCCCGCAGGATGACCTCACGCGGGTGCGGGAGCTTCTTGCCCTGCAGGATCGCTTGAATGATGTCGGTGTCGATGGCGGCGTCGTCGCCCTCGACCCGTACTCCGATGGACTTCAGCTTGAAAACGAGGTCCTGGTTGGAGATCCCCATCATCCTCGCAAGGTCCTGGACTCGAATCTTTCCCATAGATTTGTCTTTGACTCCTCAATATGCCTTGCTCGCCCCACGCGATGCCTGCGTTCTCCGGTGCTACTGTCCTGCTTATTCGTCGTTCTGCGGTTCTTCCGTCGCGCCCTCGGCGGGAGCCTCCGGCTCCTCGCCCGGCCAGGCCACGGAGGCGCGCTGCTGCTCGCTCTCCTGGAACGCCCGGCTGAGCGCCGCCATGAAGTCCTCGTCGCCCATGGACGAAGAGGACTGCGGAGCGCGGAAGGTCTTGCCGATGTCGGCGGCCCCCGCCTTCTGGCGCGCCGTCTGGTCCTCGGCCCAGGCCACGATGCGGTCGGCCATCTCGTCGTCGATCCCCTCGATCGCCGTCAGCTCGGCGCCGCTGGCCTCGAGGACCGCGTCGGCCGTCGCGAAGCCGGCATCCCGCAGGCGCTCGGCGATCTCCGGGCTGAGCCCCGCGACGATGCCGACGTCGGCCTGCTCCTCCGTCGTCGCCGGCGGGCCGCCGATGGCGGTCTGGAGCATGCGGGCCAGCGCGTCGGCCACCTCGTCCTTGACGTCGCTCTCGCTCTTGATGTCGATGCGGCAGCCGATCAGCTCGGAGGCCAGGCGTACGTTCTGGCCGCGCTTGCCGATGGCCAGCGAGAGCTGCTCGTCCTCCACGATCACGTCGAGGTGCGGCGTCTCGCCCTGGTGGGTCACCGAGACGCGGGTGATCTTGGCCGGCGCGAGAGCGCTCTGGGCGAAGGTCACCAGGTCGTCGCTGTACTCGATGATGTCGATCTTCTCGCCGCGCAGCTCGCGGATGATGGACTGCACCCGCGAGCCCTTCATGCCGACGCAGGCGCCGACCGGATCGACGTCCCGCTCGCGGCTGTAGACCGCCACCTTGGCGCGCTCGCCGGGGGCGCGGACGGCATTCTTGATGACCACCGTGCCGTCATAGATCTCCGGCACCTCGGTCTCGAAGAGCTTGACCAGCAGCCGCGGGTCGGTGCGCGACAGCACGATCTGCGGCCCCTTGGGCTGCTTGTGCACGTCGACGATGACGGCGCGGATGCGCTCGCCCTGGCTGTAGCGCTCGTGGCGCGCCTGCTCGGAGCGCGGCACCACCGCCTCCGTGCGGCCGAGGTCGATGATGATGTCGCCGCGCTCGAAGCGCTTGACCGTGCCGTTCAACACCTCGCCGACGCGATCGATGTACTCGTTGTAGATGTTCTCGCGCTCGGCCTCCCGCACGCGCTGGTAGAGCACCTGCTTGGCCGACTGGGCGGCGATGCGCCCCAGGCCTTCGGTCGGGATGGGGAGGTGGACCTCGTCGCCGACCTTGGCGTCCTTCTTATGGTCCTGGGCCTCGTCGACCGTCCACTCGGCGAGCGGATCCTCGACCTCTTCGACCACCTTCTTGACGATGAAGGCTTCGAACTTGCCCGTCTCGCGGTCGAGATGCGCCCGCACCGGCTCTTTGATGCGGTGCTGCTTCTTGGCCGCCGACGCCATGGCATCTTCGAGGGCGGCGATCCACCGCTCGAGGTCGATATCCTTCTCCCGCGCAACCTGGCGCAGGATCTCGTTGAGGTTCAGCTCTGCGGTCTGTGCTTGAGGCATCGGTTTCCTATTCCTATTACAGCTCGATCTCGAGTCGAGCCTGCCGTATGTCGCGGAGGCTCACTTCGTGGCGCTCTTCCTTGGGTTCCTCGACGACGACCACCCGGGCATCCCCTTCCGGAACATCTGCGGGCAGATCGAACGCTTCCAGGCGCCCCACTACGGTCTTCTTCTTCCTCGTCTCCGGATCTTCCAGCGTCACCCGCACCTTGCGACCGACGAAGCGCGCATAGTCGCGGGCCTTGTAAAGCTGCCGGTCGAGCCCGGGGGAGGAAACCTCCAGCACGTAGCGGCTCTTCCCGAAGTCCACGACGTCGAGATAAGCCGACGACAACTTAGCTACGTGCTCGCAGTCGCTCAGCGACACCCCCTCCGGTTTGTCGATGAACAGACGGAGGATGCCACCTTTGATCTCGGCGTGAACCAATTCGCAGCCGGCGGAGTCCGCGATCGCTTCGAGCTCCGACTGAAGCTCGGCGATCCGGCCCGGGCTCTTCGTCTCACTCATCACGTGCCGCTCCTGGGTCGAAAGCGCCGTGCTTGCCTACAACAAAAAGAGTGGGCAAAACATGCCCACTCCTTACCGACCGTGTCCGGTCAGGGCAAGCTGGCGGACTTAGTATAGAGGAGGTTGCCTCTGCGCTCAAGTTGAGGGGCGGAGCCTGAGGCCGGGAGCTCGTCGAAGCCGCCCGCCGATGGCCTCACCCTCTCGGCCGCCATGGCGCTAACTTCCTGTAGGGGAGGGGCTTGCCGCCTCCCGGGAGGGCGGATTTCTGCCTCTTGGCCTGTAGGCCGACGCGCATCGGCCCGAGGCCGACGCGCAAAAGCCAGGGGCTCACGCGCACTTGCTCGAGGCCGACGCGCAAAAATCGGTGGCCGGCGCGCATCGGCCCGGGGCCGGCGCGCAAAAACCGGAGGCCGACGCGCATTGGCCCGAGGCCGACGCGCAAACACTGGAGGCCGACGCGCGTCGGCCCGAGGCCCACGCGCAAAAACCGGAGGCCCACGCGAGCCCGGCGAGGCGATTGGCCCACCCGGCTCCGATATCTCCTCCTCAGCTTCTGCCGTAGCATCGCCTGCCCGACCTCGAAAAGCTCCAGGGTGATCCTGAAGCGTTCGGTGATCAGCTCCTGCTGGGTAGCCATGCGAGCTCCTCGGGGGAGGGACGATAGCCAGTCCCTGCCTGATGGGTCTCAAGCGAGTGCTTGATCTGCTCCATAAGAGACTTGTTCTGAAGGACGTATAGAGTCTCGTCCTCCGGCTCTTCCCAATCCTCGGTGCTGACGATGCTGACATCCTTCATAAGGAGAATTATGCCAGAGATCGGGTAATCCATGCTCGCAGCCGGTCTTCATGCAACCGCCTTGGAGAGGGCTGTAGACTGGTCTCCGTGGGCCACATCTTCCTCTCCTACGTTCGCGAGGACCAGCACCTCGTTGGCCGTCTCGTAGCCCAGTTAGAACAGGCAGGGTTCGAGATATGGCTCGACCGTGAGCAGCTCAAGCCCGGCCAGCAATGGCAGTCCAAGATCCGCCAGGCCATCGAAGAAGCAGCCTTCTTCATCGCTTGCTTCTCCGAGGCGAATCAAGCGCGTTCTCGCTCCTATACGAATGAAGAGCTCACCCTGGCCATCGAGGAGCTCCGCCTCCGGCCCACGGGCCAGACCTGGCTCATTCCCGTGGAGTTTAGCAAGGACTCTGTGCCGGACCGCTCCATTCGAGCGGGCGAAACGCTGCGGGACATCCATCGAGTCGACCTCCATACCGACTGGGAGGATGGAGTGCGGCGGCTCCTGGAAGTCATCAAGCCGCCGTCTGTCTCACCCAAGGGCGGGGTTTTTCAAGACCCCTTCCTCACCAGCCCGATCGACTATGCCCAGACCCGGGCCGCCAGCCTCTTCTATCTGCGCTCGGCCTTCGAGGATGCCCGCCGGGCACGACTCGATCTGGGGCAGCGGATCAACGTGCTGGAGGGCAGGGGGCGCCACGTGGTGGAACGGCGCCAGGCGTCGGAAGCGCTGGACTCCTGGTGGACAGGCTGGCCGGAGGATCCGCGCCCCTTCGTTCTTCTCGGCCAGGAGGGCATGGGCAAAACCTGGGCGCTCGCTTCATGGCTGGCGCGCCGGCTTGCCAGCGAGGATCCCACGCTGCCTCTGACGCTCTTCCTACCCGGTCAGACGGTCGGTTCCTCCGAGGCCCTTCCCCTGATTGCCGGCGCGCTCTTCACCTGTACCGGGGCACGCGATAGGCGGTTCTGGTCGCGGCGCGTGGAGGAATTCGTCCAGAGCTCCCCGGTACCGCACCCGGTCCTTCTGCTGGTCCTCGACGGCCTCAACGAACAGCCTCTCTTCGACTGGCAGACCTTGCTCGAATCGTTCCGGAGCTCTCCCTGGGAGAACAGGGTCGCCATTCTCTTGACCTGCCGTCCGGCCTATTGGAGTGAGACCTTCGACTTGGAATTCCGGAATACGGTCCAGTCTTTCGAGATCGGCCCCTATGACGACGACGAGCTTGCGAGCGCGCTAGCTAGAAAAGAGCGGTGGCCTCCAGACCGACAAGATGTCGAGCGACTTGCTGCTTCTGCTGCGGGGACCGCGCAATCTCGATCTCATTGTCCGGCATTGGGAAGCCGTGGAGCGGAGTGGGGACGTCACGGTGGACCGGTTTCTCTTTGAAGACTGGAAGGACCGTAGCTCCCGCAAGAGAGGACTCTTCTCGGATGAAGAATTCCGAGCCCTCCTGGTGCAATTGGCGGAGAGTCACCGCGGCCATCTCCTTTCGAAGGAGGAGATCCGGTCCTTGCTTCCGGCGGGCGATGATTTTCTGACCAGTCTCGACGAAGTCATCACGGGCGGCATCTTCGAGCAGAACTCCCTCGGTGGCTATGCCGTCGAGCCACGGAGGCTGATTCTGAGCTTGGGACTCCACCTTGCCGATCAAGTGAAGAGCGTGGCGGGCCAGGGCGAGCCTGTCATGAAGGAGGTCATGGCTTCATATCTGGAGCCAGTGGACATGGACCAGAAGGTGGCCGTCTGCCGTTTGGCCGCTACCTTCTCCATCTTCGAGCCCGACTTTCCCGAAGTCGCGCGGACCGCCCTGCTCGAGCAGTGGATCGGCAGCCGGAATCTTTCCCGAGAAGACATCGAGAGCTTCATGGCCTATCTGCCGGCCAACTCCGCAGCGTATCTGCGCCTGGTTGAACGCTTTTGGACCTCACGAAGAACCAATCACCAGGCGCAGAGCCTCCTCGGCCGGGTGTTCTTCCGCTGGCGGAACAACGCCCGAGTCCAGCAAGCCCTTGTCAAGGAGTGCGAGAAGTGGCTTTCCTTCGTGCATCCGCTAGGCTTCAGTTTCATGCGAGACCAGGACGAGTCGAGCCAGGCCAAGCTTCGGCAGGAGATTGAGGGACGTGCAGGCCGGCCCCTGAAGCCAGGGGACAAATTCCTCCTGGTTGATGAGTTGGAGGTCATTGAGGACGACTTCTCGCTTTGGCTGGCGGAGCCCGCCCTTCTCCTCTCCTCGTTCTATCCAGCCGCGGCCTTCGTTCCTGCGCTGCGGCGCTGGGCACTGTCGCGGTCGGTCATGGGGTATCCCGAGGACGCCGAGGTCGTCGCCTGGGTCCTCCGCCAAGGGGGCGATGACCTCTGGCCGATGTTGGCGGCGGCCATCGACCCGCTCTTTGACGGCCCCGTGGTTGCGCAGCAGGCCGCATGGCGTCTGCTTTGGGCCTCCGGCCTGGAAGAAGCCGCTCCGCGTTTTGAGCGGCTACCAAAGGATCTGTTCCCTCCTTCTGATTATGAAGAGATGTACGCAGAGGATCCCTGCCGGGTGCATTGGCGGCGGGAGGACTGCGCCATGTGCGCGGCCCGGCCTGACCTGACCGACCTCGACATCGCGTCAAGACTTGCTTCCCATGTGCTCGACCCCGATTTCCAGATTGAATTCGACATCCGGCCGCGTCTTCAGGGAGCGATTTCTGGCATCGCGAGCGAAAAGCTCATGTCTGGCTCTGAAACAACCGAGGAGGACCTCAATTTTGACCGAATAGAACCAGCTCTCGCAGCGCTTGCACCAGATCTTTTCGTCGAGAGCTGGCGATCCCTGGTCCGCACGCTGCCTGGAAGATCCGAGAAATCCCTCCCTTTCCTGCACTTCAAGCTCGGCTCCCTGACCCTGCTGCTGGACGCCCCAGAGGAGCAAGGCATCCTTAAAGTCGAATGGGAGCGAGTCCGAGCACTGGATTGGAATGACGTGGTCCATCATTCGGAAAGTCATCTGTTCGCTGCCCTTCTCTTCCATCTACCGGTCCAAGACCAGCTCGATCTCTTCCTTTTGCGGCCGGAAAAGGCAACCGACGAAGCCACCCTAGGTCCTCTTTTCAAAGCGGTGCCTGCGGAGTCTCTCCGGAGGCTGGCCCAGAGTCTCCTTGATTCGCCGCCTCGCGAGCTCCAGCGAAAGCTCTGGTTTCTTTGTCACCAGTCCGCTGATCCCCTCGTCGAGGTGCTGGGCACGGCCAGCCTTGTCGACCTGCTTCAGCACGCTGATTCGAGCTCCCGGAAACTCGCTGAGATTTGGTTGTTTCTTCGTGGCCCTGACGAGGTCTTCGACCTGGCCATCGAACGTCATTTAGTAACTCCGGCGATAACGATGTTGATGCACCGCCGCTGGGGGCACAGGTTCGCAAGTCGGCTACGAAGCCGGCTCCCCTATGAGAGGCTCCTCGACGCCTTCGATTTAGGCAGCCTCAGCTATCTGATCCGCCACAGGCCTCAAGATCTCGGCTCATATGCTCGCGACTTGGACCACGCCATCAGGCTTGTGACAAGCCCCAGAAATGAATTTAAGACGGGGTTCTGTGAGGAGACCCTGAGTGCCCTTGCGCAGAGCTACCCGGAGATTGTTGAGGGTTGGGTCCGACTGGCCGTCGGACAGAATGACTCCAGATCGGATGTCGTTGAATACTTCAGCATGTTGTTCGAGCCACTTGCGGAGGCTCTTCTTGCAATCGACCCAGAGCAAGGGGTGAGACTGTTCCGGGCGCTTCTCGCTCAGCGGCGGCATGCGCAGACGATCGACAACCCTACAGGGGTTGACGTGCTCGCGCTGATCCTGTTTAGAGCTCGCTACCGCAGTGAGTCCATTGAAACCCTGCTGCACGAATGGCTTGACGGCTGCCGGTCGGACAATGAACTCTTCGAGCTCGCGTTAGCCGCCTCGGCTGCTCATAGCGACGCGCGGCTGCGAGAATTGATCCGGCGCGGCCTCGCCTCTCCTGTCCCTATGGGCAGGGCGGTGGCCCTCTCACTGGCGGGATTCTCGGTCCATAGCTTGCAATCGACGACCTTCCTCGATTCGATCCAATTCCATCCGGAAGGCTGGCTCCATGAGGTGGCGGTCCGGGCGCGGAGGCACCTCGATCGGGACCGCTGGGCTCAGGAGTGGTTCCGCCGCTTCGCGGCGCTCTCCAGCAACGAGGAGTCGTTCGCCGCATTCCGGCTGTTCCTGCTATGCGTGGACCGTCGCTACTGGACGTGGAAGAATCATGTGCTCGAAGACGCCCGCCCAAGCTTGGAGCGGCGGCGGTATCTCGCCGGCAGCGGCGAGGAGGAGATTGTGCGATCCATCAAGGAAAACGAAAAAGATCTCGAAAAGCGCTTCCTGGGGTCCCGGATTCCGGAGAATCAGGTCCATCCCTGGCTGAAACGCTATTTGGGCTGACTGGCAAGGAGATTCCAGTGAAACGCACCTCGTTGGCTGTGATCGTCGCCATCCTCCTCGTGGCCGGAACCCTGACGACCTTCGCCGAGGAACCCGCCCCGCCGGACGCTCCGCCGCCCAACATGGCGGTCTACTATCTGGCTCTCCTCCACCGGGGGAGCGCCTGGACGTCCGAGCCGACGCCGGAGGTGAAGCGCCTCCTCGAAGGGCACATGGCCAAATATCCAGCGGCTGGCCGCGGAAGGGAAGCTGATCCTGGGCGGGCCTTTCGCCGATGATGGCGACCTCCTCGGCCTCTTTCTCTTGCAGGCGGCGTCGCTCAAGGAGGCTCAGGAGCTTTGCGACAGCGATCCGGCCGTCAAGGCGGGCCGCCTCCGCGTCGAGCTCCATCCTTGGTGGGGGCCGAAGGGGATCCGGGTCGAGACGCAGGCGGCGGAGGGGCATTAGCCCTCCTTAGTCCCAACATAGTTCTGTCAGGAGCGGAGGTAGGGCAGTATCCCGGCGGTCTGCTGCCGCCCCTGCGGGGCTTTCTGGATGGTTGGGGGTAAGCCTGGGGCTCACGCCCCAGGCTTTATGCTGTCGCCCCTTCGGGGCTGGGGGTGAGGGTCCCGGCGAAGCCGGCTAACCGGACAGCGTGGAATCTCATAGAATCCCTGGAGACGCGTCTCGAAATCCGCCGACTGCGCTCGGCTGCCCGACAGGAGGTTCCGGTGCTCACACTGATGTACATCGCGTTCGCGGTGATCGGCTGCGGGTACGTGCTGGTGTCCGCGTTCCTGGGCCATCTCGGGACGGAGGACGGCGGGCATGCCGGCGGCGAGCACGTGCATGTGCACCATGCGGCGGGCGAGCACTATGGGCTCGACGGCAAGGGGCATGGCAGCACGTCGGCGGGGCACGGCGGGGGCGGGTTCCAGTTTCCGTTCTTCTCGCCTCTCGCCATCTCGACGCTGCTCGCCGCGGTGGGCGGCTATGGGCTGATCGCTCTCCATGGGCTGCGGGTGAGCGACGGGGTGAGCCTGCTGGTGGCCGTGCCGGCGGCGATCGTCACCGCTTACGGCATCACGTTCGCCGCCTGGCGGCTGGCGAGCGGCTCGCGGAGCACGAGCGTCATCCGCGCGGCGAGCATGGCGGGCTCTCCGGCGGAGGTGACGGTGCCCATCCCGGCCGGCGGGGTGGGGGAGGTGATCGCGATGGTCGACGGGCAGCGCTTCCCGGCTCCGGCGCGGGAGGTGAAGGGCCGCGAGGTGCCGCGCGGCACTCCGGTCCAGGTGGTGCAGATGGTCGGGCCGACTCTCGTGGTGACGGTCGGCGGCCCAGGTCAGGACGCTGGTCGGGAAAGGAGCTCCGCATGAACGGTATGGGGATGGGCATGGTGATCGTGCTGGGTGCGGTGGGAGTGCTCGCGGTCGTCGCGGTGGGCTACGTCATCACCTATCTGGCCTTCCTCAAGAAGGCCGGGCCGAACGAGGTGATCGTGGTCTCCGGGCGCGGCCAGGTGAAGTTCATCACCGGCGGCGCCGACATGGTGGTGCCGCTCTTCCACACCTGGAACTCGCTCTCCCTGGAGGTCATGACGCTCGACGTGACGACGCCCGAGGTCTACACCTCCCAGGGCGTGCCGATCGCCGTCGACGGCGTCGCCCAGATCAAGATCAAAAAGGACGAGGCCTCCCTGCAGGCCGCCGCCGAGCGCTTCCTCGGCATGCCTCCGCAGGCCATCGCCAAGATCGCCCTGGAGACGGTGCAGGGGCATCTGCGCGGCATCCTCGGCACGCTCACGGTCGAGAACATCTACATGAGCCGCGACCAGTTCGCCCAGAAGGTGCAGGAGATCTCGGCCGGCGACCTCGCCAACATGGGGCTGGGGATCGACTCGTTCACCATCCGCGACATCCGCGACAAGCACGGCTATCTGGACGCCCTGGGCAAGCCGCGGATCGCCGAGGTCAAGCGCACGGCCGCCATCGCCGAGGCGGTGGCCGCCAAGGAGGCCGCCATCGCCACCGCCGACGCCGAGCGCGAGACGCGCGAGCGGCAGGCCGAGGCGCAGCGCCTGGCGCAGGAGGCCGAGGCGCGCCGCGACGCCGCAATCGCCGAGGCCAACGCGGACCGCATGCGCCGCCAGCAGGAGGCCGATGCGGCCTCCCGCCGCGCTTCCGAGATCGCCAACTTCCAGGCCGCCCAGGCGATCGCCGAGCAGCAGGGGATCGCCAACCAGAAGAAGGCGCAGGCCGAGATGGCCTACGACCTGCAGAGGAAGACCTCCGAGATCCAGGTCCAGGAGCAGGAGATCAAGAGGAAGGAGAAGGAGCTCGACGCGACCATCCGGCGCCAGGCCGACGCCAAGCGCTACGAGATTGAGACGCTCGCCTCCGCCGAGCGGCAACGCATCGAGACCGCGGCGGAAGCGGAGAAGTCGCGCCTCACGACGGTGGCCGAGGGCGAGAAGGCCCGCGGCCTCGCCGGCGCCGAGGTCACCCGCGCCCAGGGTCTCGCCGAGGCCGAGGCGGAGCGGGCGCGCGGTCTCGCCGCGGCGCAGATCCGCCAGGCGCAGGGACTGGCCGAGGCCGAGGCGCGCAAGGCGCAGGGGCTCGCCGAAGCGCTCGGCATGGAGAAGAAGGCCGAGGCCTGGCGCAAGTACAGCGAGGCGGCCATGCTCCAGATCCTCGCTCCCGTCCTCCCCGAGATCGCCCGCGCCATCGCCGAGCCGCTCGCCAAGATCGACCGCATCACCATGGTCAACACCGGCGGCAACGGCAACGGCGACTCCGGGATCTCGCGCATCACCGGCGAGGTGGCCAAGGTCATCGCCCAGGTGCCGCCGGTGGTGGAGTCGCTCACCGGCGTCAAGCTCGAAGAGCTCTTCACCCGCCTCCGCGCGGCCGTGACGGAGCCGCCCGCGCCGGCCTCTTCGACACCGGCGGAGACCCGGCCGCCGGCGCCGGAGTGAGCCGCGCCAACCGTGCGGAGCCGGCGTCCGGTTTCGCATGCCAAATTGGCGCGATCGGCGGTTTCGGGGCTCGGTCTCCCTCGGGAATTTCATTGGCAGGGTGCTTGCTTAGGAATAGTCAGTGAGAGATACGAAAGGAGAATTCATCGCTCATGAGCACACCCCGCAAACGCCACCTCGCCACATTCCTCCTCGTCCTGGGAGCTGTGGTCTTCGGCATGGTCCTGGCCGGGGGCCTGCAGTTGACCCTGCCCGGGATGGCGGCGGACTCCGATTCCGCGCTTTCCGCGACGCAGATCGCCAGCTCCAAGCCGGCCATTGCTACGCTCCCGAGCTTCGCTGATCTCGCCCAGGCTGTCGATCCCGCGGTGGTCTCGATTCAGGCCGCGACGATCGGCAAGGGCGGCGACTCCCAGCGCCGTGGCGGCCGCGGCGGCCGCGGCGGTAACGGAGGGAATGGCACCGATCCGTTCGAATTCTTTTTCGGCCCGCGCTCGCGGCCCGATGGACAGGACAATCCGCAGCAGCAGCCTGATGAACGGTCTGACGCCGGCGGCAGCGGTTTCGTCGTCAGCCGTGACGGCCTCGTGGTCACCAACTATCACGTGATCGAAGGCGCCACCGAGGTCAAGGTGCATCTGAATGACCGCGACTATCCCGCCCAGATCAAGGGCAGCGATCCCTCCACCGACATCGCCCTGCTGAAGATCGACGCCGGCAAGGACCTGCGCTACGTCGAGCTCGGCGACAGCGACTCGGTCCGCGTCGGCGACTGGGTGATGGTGGTCGGCAATCCGCTGAACCTGGACAAGACGGTCACCACCGGCGTGATCAGCGCCAAGGGCCGTTCCCTGGGGATCAGCGACGCCTCGTTCGAGAACTTCATCCAGACCGATGCCGCGATCAACTTCGGCAACTCCGGCGGTCCGCTCCTCGACCTCCAGGGCCGCGTGATCGGCATCGCCACCGCCATCAACTACGGCGCCGAGAACATCGGCTTCGCGGTGCCCGTGAACACGCTCAAGCAGGTCCTCCCTCAGCTCCGTGAGAAGGGGAAGGTCAGCCGCGGCTACCTGGGCATCCAGATCGGCAATCTGAGCTACGCCCAGGCGCAGGCCTTCGGTCTCGATTCGACCGACGGCGCGCTGGTCGGCTCGGTCGAGGACGGCACGCCGGCCGAGAAGGCGGGCGTCCAGCACGGCGACGTCATCCTTTCCGTCGACGGCATCAAGATCAAGCAGACCCGCGACCTGATCACCTACGTGTCGGCCAAGGGGCCGAGCGCCACGGTGACGTTGCAGATCTTCCGCGACGGCAAGATGGTGGACCGCCAGGTCAAGCTGAGCGAGCGGCCGGGCCAGCAGCAGCAGGCCGCCGAGGAGCCGGAGCCGGGGGAGACCGGGATCGACTGGCTGGGCATCCAGTACCAGGATCTGACCTCCGCGCTGCGCTCGACGCACGACATCCCCGAGTCCACGTCCGGTGTCGTGGTGACCAGCGTCGGTCCCACCAGCCCGCTCTATGAGCAGGCCGTGCGGCCGGGCAGCATCATCACCGAGGTCAACGGACAACCGGTCAAGAACGTCGCGGACTTCGAGAAGGCCGTGAAGGGGGCGAAGCCCAAGTCGTACCTGCGCCTCTACGTCCTCGCCTTCGGCGGACGCGGCGACCGCCCGCAGCCGTTCTTCGCGGTCGTCCAGGCACCGTAAGAGCTTCCCAACATCCACTTCACCACGGCCGGCCCCCCTGGGAGCCGGCCGTTTTTCTTGTAGACTGCGAGGGATGGTGAGGAACAACGAATCTTTCCGTGCCTCGGTCCTGATCGTGGACGACGAGGCCTCGATCCGCGAAAGCCTGCGGATGATCCTGGAGTTCGAAGGCTACCGGGTGGACGAAGCCGGCAGCGGCTCGCAGGCCCTGACCCGTGTCGCCGAGCGGCCGCCGGACGCGGTCCTCCTCGACATCAAGATGCCGGAGATGGACGGCCTCGAAGCGCTCAAGGCCTTCCGCGAGCGCGGCTACGACATGCCGGTGCTGATGATCAGCGGCCATGCCGACGTCTCCACGGCGGTCGAGGCGACGCGCCGCGGCGCCTTCGATTTCTTCGAGAAGCCGCTGCAACGCGAGCGCATTCTGGTCTCGCTCCGCAACGCAATCGACACCTGGCGCCTGCTCAACGAGAACACCGTGCTCCGCCAGGAGCCCGATCAGCTCGTCGGCACCGCCGCCGCCATCCGCCGCCTCAAGGAGACCATCGACAAGGCGGCGCCGACGCCCGCCACGGTGCTCATCACCGGCGAGAGCGGCACCGGCAAGGAGCTGGTGGCGCGGGCGATCCACCGCCAGTCACAGCGCCGCGACCGGGCGATGGTGCAGGTCAACTGCGCCGCGATCCCCGAGGAGCTCATCGAGTCCGAGCTGTTCGGGCACGAGAAGGGGAGCTTCACCGGCGCCGTGCGCCGCCAGCTCGGCAAGTTCGTGGCCGCCGACGGCGGCACCATCTTCCTCGACGAGATCGGCGACATGTCGGCGCGCACGCAGGCCAAGGTCTTGCGTGTCCTCCAGAACGGGGAGGTCGAGCCGGTGGGAGCGGAGAAGACGGTGCAGGTGGACGTCCGGGTGGTGGCGGCGACGCATCGCAATCTCGAAGACGAGATCGCCGC
>Ga0307506_10000172_pt1 | contig 21414 bp, 12 predicted proteins | sample 25_S_MG_FD_202175 | JGI IMG/M metagenome (GOLD analysis project Ga0307506, IMG submission 202175) | Soil microbial communities from Populus trichocarpa stands in riparian zone in the Pacific Northwest, United States - 25_S | ecosystem: Environmental > Terrestrial > Soil > Riparian zone > Trees... | reverse complement strand
GAAAAAATCCGAAAAACTGACCACGGAACTACGCGAGACTCGACACCAGTTGAGTCGAAGGCAGGCGACATCGGCTTGACCTCCAAGCCGCAAGACAATCAAGTAGGCGACGGCGACCCGGCTAAGGCCAAGACAACATCGGTGGATGCCCCAAAAAAGATAGACGCCGCCGGTCTCACTTCCAAGCCGCAAGGCCAACAAGCAGACGACAAGGAAAAGCCTAAGCCTCCGGCTCTGCCGGGGGATATTTACTGACCTAGAAAAGCGCTCGAGAGCGACGACGGGATCACCCGCCGCTTGAGCCTGATCCCACATTTGAGCCAATTGCTCTGGACCGATCCGTGGCGGCCTCGTGACGAAATCGGTCCGTATCCGTAGAGCTTCCTGCCGGAATTCGAGATGGGCGCTCCAGCCGCCGGCCAGCCAGCGCAGGTCCAGCGGTGCTCCGAAGCGATAGCGTGCACCGTGCTGAGAGAGAACGTCCAGCGTGTGATCAAGGGCTTCGGCGTCCTCGCGCAGGATCCAGTCGCCGTCCTTGCTCATGACAGCGAGCCGGTGGACGACGACGGCCTGGCCGGAGCTGAGCAGGGCGCGCAGGCGGCCCCGGTTGAGCTGTTCGGTCAGATCGAGGTAAGGGTTGTTCATCGACGTTGGACCAGTATAGCTGTTGGCCCGAAGGAGGCGTCCTTCGCGGGGTTGGCGTGATGCGTCCTTCGAGCCGCCATTTTCCGTGCTCCGCCTCCCGGTGCAGAGTCTCCATTCGCCAATGCCGTCACGCAAACCGCAAGTCGGGTCACCAAACCGCGCGCGCGGTCCCGCAAATCCCCGGCGCGATGACGCAATTCGCCAGATCAGTGACTCAGCTCGCCAGTTGTTTCACCGCCCCCGGGATTTGTTTGACCGCGCGCGATGCGCAGTGACAGAGCTCGTGAGATTTGTCACTGAGCTCGCGAGCTCAGTGACCCGACGGGCTGGCGCGATGGCTGAGCTCGTGGCGCAGTGAGAGCTCGCTCTGACGGGTGACGCAACTGGCGAGATGAGTGGCCGCACTCGCGAGCTGAGTCACTGAATTCTCGGGCTGGATGATAGGTTTCTGCAAGCTTGAGGATGAAAGACCTGGCATGGTGTGGAGACGACACCAGGGATGCGGATAGACGCCCTTCTCGGGCCGGAAGCCGGATTGAAGCGCCCGGCGAAGCCGGCTTCAGAGTGACTCCCTGGCAAAGGAGGCAAGCACGATCTCGGACGACGATCCTTCATTGCCAGCGCGGCCCGGATGAGCGAGGATGGGGCCAATGAGACTGATCCGGATCGCTGTCGCGAGCCCCAATCCCACGGTCGGAGCGGTGCGCTCCAATACCGGCCAGATGCTGGACATGGCGCGCGAGATGACGGCCGGCGGGGTGACCGTCGGCTGCTTCACCGAGCAGTGCATCGGCGGCTATCCTCCCGAGGACCTCGTGCAGTGGCATGCGTTCCTGGCGGCGCAGTGGGGGGAGCTGGAGCGCTTCGCGGCGGAGACGGCGGCGCTGGCGACGGTCTTCGCGGTCGGCGTCGCGGTGGCGGTGGGGGGGCGGATCTTCAACTGCGTGGCGGTGGTGCATGGCGGGCGCATCCTGGGCGTCGTCCCCAAGGAGAAGCTGCCGACCTACAACGTCTTCCACGAGGCGCGGACTCTTTCCCGGGGCACCGCGGGGCTGGCTCTGGAGGCGGCGCCGGGGGTGCCGCTGGGCGATTTCATCTTCCGTTTCGACTTCGGGATCCTGGCGGCGGAGGTGTGCGAGGACGTCTGGTCGCCGGACGGGCCGATGCGGCGCCGCTGCTATTCGGGGGCGGAGATCGTGGTCAACATCTCCGCCTCGCCGTTCCGCGTCGGCGTGGTGTCGACGCGGCAGGAGATGCTCTCGACGCGCTCAGCGGACAACCAGACCGTGCTCGTCTATGCCAATGCGGTGGGCGCGCAGGACGGTCTGGTGTTCGACGGCGGCGGCTGGGTCTATCAGAACGGCCGCCTGGTCTTCGTGGCGCCGCGTTTCCGCGAGGGCTGGGCGGCTTGCGTGGTGGACCTCGACCGCACGCGGCGGACGCGGCAGGAGAACACGACGTGGGGGGCGGACTGCGAGGAGTTCTTCCGCCGCGAGGTGCCGGTGCCGGTGCTGCTCTCCGAGGCGTCCACCGGCGATCGGGGCGACCGGTCGGATCTGCGCTATCCCGCGCCGGCCGGCGGCAGCTTCTTCCTGCCGGCGCCGGGCCGGGCGGAGAAATCGCTCCGCGAGGAGGTGCTGGACGACCTCATCGAGGCGCTGGCCCTGGGCATCCGCGACTATTACCGCAAGACCGGGGCGTTCCGCTGCCTGGGCATCGCCCTCTCCGGCGGGCGCGACTCGATGCTGACCCTGCTCATCGCCTGGCGCGCCGCCCAGCTTCTGGAGACTTTAGGGGAGACCTGCACGATCACGGCCTTCTATATGCCGACGCGCTTCTCCGGCGAGGGGACGCGCAACGCCGCGTCGACGCTGTGCGAGGAGCTCGGCGTCGAGCTCAGGATCGTGCCGATCGAGGAGGCGTTCGACCGCGAGGTGGAGGCGGTGGAGCGCATGCTCGCGGGCGCGGAGCCGACCGAAATCACGCGCCAGAACATCCAGGCCCGCCTGCGCGCGGCGCGCATGTGGAGCTGGGCGAACAGCGCCGGCGCGCTCTTCCTGCAGACCGGCGACATGAGCGAGAAGGCGGTGGGTTATACGACCATCGGCGGCGACCTCGAAGGAGCGCTCTCGGTGATCGCCAACGTACCCAAGACGGTGGTGGTGGCGCTGCTCGAGCGTTTCCACCAGCTCCATGGCTTCGCCGGCATCGCCCGGACCCTGGCGACCGCGCCGGGGCCCGAGCTGGCGGCGGCGCAGGAGGCGGAGGACGAGCTGATGCCGTTCCCGGTGCTCGACGCCTGCCTGCACCTCTACGCCGGCGAGAAGCTGTCGCCGGACGAGGTGGCGCTGGCGTTGCGTTCCCTCTTTCCGGAGCAGGTGGTGGAGCGCCTCGACGCCTGGGCGGACCGTTTCGCGGTCCTCTTCACGCGGTCGATCTACAAGTGGGTGCAGTCGCCGCTGGCTCTGCACGTGGGCTCGCTCGATCTGGACCGCGAGCGCGCGCTGCAGCTTCCGGTGGTGCAGAAGAACGAATGGGGCCGGAGCGGCGGAGCCCAGAGCGGTGGAGACGAGTGGGTTCCTTCCTGACGGTCCTCGTCATCCTGATCCTGTCCGTCCTCGCGGCGGCAGCGATCCTGCGCTATCGCTACCTGCTGCGCCGGGCGGACTGCGCCGCGGCTGAAACCGCGCGCGCCAGCGCCGCGCTGCAGGCGGAGATCGCGGAACGGGAGCGGGCGGAGGCGGACCGCGAGCAGTTCTTCGAGCTCTCCATGGACTTGCTGGCCATCGCCGGCACTGACGGCTACTTCAAGCAGCTCAATCCGGCCTGGGAACGGACGCTCGGCTGGACGCGGGCCGAGCTGATGGCCCGCCCGTATGCCGAGCTCGTGCACCAGGACGACCTCGAAGCGACCTCCCGCGAGGCGCAACGCCTGCGCCTGGGCGCCGACACGGTCGATTTCGAGAACCGCTTCCGCAGGAAGGACGGAACCTGGCGCTGGCTCTCCTGGCGCGCCACGGCCCTGCCGGAGCGCGGTCTCATCTATGCCGTGGCGCGGGATATCAGCGAGCGCAAGAAGGTCGAGCAGATGAAGGCCGACTTCATCTCGGTGGTCAGCCATGAGCTGCGCACTCCGCTGACCTCGATCCGCGGCTCTCTCGGCCTGATCGCCGGCGGCGTGGTGGGGGAGCTGCCGGAGAAGGTGCGCTCCCTGGTCGAGATCGCGGCGAAGAACAGCGAGCGCCTGGTGCGTTTGATCAACGACATCCTGGACGTGGAGAAGATCGAGTCCGGCCAGATGGGCTTCCGCTTCGTGCCGCAGGACCTGATGCCGCTGATCGAGCAGGCGCTGGAGAGCAACCGCTCGTATGCCCAGCCGTTCCAGATCGAGCTGCGCCTGCTGGAGACGGTGACCGGCGCGCGCGTGCGGGTCGACGCCGACCGCATCCAGCAGGTGCTCGCCAACCTGCTGTCGAACGCGGCCAAGTTCTCGCCGCGCGGCGGCACGGTGGACGTGCTGGTGATGCGCCGGGGGCGGGCGGCCGTGCGCGTCGCGGTGGTCGACCATGGCCGCGGCATTCCGGAGGAGTTCCAGTCGCGGGTGTTCGAAAAGTTCGCCCAGGCGGACGCCTCGTCGTCGCGGCAGAAGGGGGGGACCGGGCTGGGTCTCAGCATCTCGCGGGCGATCATCGAGCGGCATGGCGGGCAGATGGGGTTCAACACCGCGCCGGACGCGGGGACGACCTTCTGGTTCGAGCTGCCGGAGTGGATGGCGCTCGAGGAGATCGCCTCCGGCCTGTCGCCGGAGGCGCCGCGCATCCTCATCTGCGAGGACGACCACGACGTGGCGGCGCTGCTCAACCTGATGCTGCGCCAGGCCGGCTATCAGACGGACATCGCCTATGGGGCCGCGGAAGCGAAGCGCCTGCTCGGCGAGCGGAGCTACGCGGCGATGACCCTGGACCTGCTGCTGCCGGACCAGGACGGCCTCGCGTTGATCAGGGACCTGCGGCGCGACCTGCCCCGGGACCACGGCCGCGAGGACGGCTCCGGACAGCTCCCCATCATCGTCATCTCGGCCCGCGCTCAGGAGAGGCGGATCGAGCTCGACGGCGACGACGTCGAAGTGATCGACTGGATGATCAAGCCGATCGACCAGGAGCGGCTGACGCGGGCGGTGCAGCGCGCGGTGCTGTCCCGGCAGGGGCCGCCGGCTCCCGCGCCTTAGGAGGCGCCGGGAGAGGCGGCCCGGCGCACCGCGGTGAGCAGAGCCTCGACCTCGGCGGAATCCATCGGCGGCGCTCCCGGCGGCGCCCCGGCCTGGAGGACGGCCTTGAGCCGCCGCTCCAGGGTGCGCGATGCGTCGGTGACGGCGGCGAAGCCGAAGGTCGCACCGGCGCCGGCGAGCGAGTGGGCGAGGCGGTGGAAGGTCTTGACCTCTTCGGCGCTCCAGGCGGACTCCTGCACGCGCCGCCACGTCTCTTCGATCTCTTGCAGGCGGGCCGGCAGGCGTCCCGCGAAGTACTCATGGAGCGAGCCGAGCTCCGGAAGAAGATGGTCCGGCGGCTCCGGATTCACAGCCCGGCCGCTCCGGCGCCGGTCACCGCCCCGATCGCGCCGACCCGGCGCCGCGAGGCCAGGCCGCTCCAGATCGTCCGCACGCGCTCGGCGAGCACCATGGGATCGAACGGCTTGGCGATGACCTCCTCGGCGCCCAGCTCGCGGTAGAAGGCGAGCTCCTGGGCCTGCACCTTGGCGGTCATGAAGATGACCGGCACCTCCCGGAAGCTGGCGCGCTTGCGCAGAGCTGCGAGCGTGGTCGGCCCGTCCATGCCCGGCATCATCACGTCGAGGAGGACGAGATCGGGGCTGAAGCCGTCCACCTTGGCGAGCGCCTCCGCGCCGGAGTTGCAGGCCAGCACCGTGAAGCCGCCCAGCGCTTCGAGGGCCATCCGGGCCACCGTCTGGATGTCGGGGTCGTCCTCGACGAAGAGGATGCGGCGGAGAGTAGAGTCTTGGGTTCGATTCATGAGACAGTGTCCTTCACACGGGGCTCGCAACATTTGGCCGGCCCTATCCTAGCGGAGCCTGATTACGAGAGAGATTACGAGAGAGATTACACGAGACTTAAGCCGCAACTAAGTTAGAATCGTGTAAGATTGGCTCCGTCGCACGACCGACACTGAAGACCACCTATGTCATCTACCGCTGGCTCTACGACCCGTCGCATCCTGGCCGTCGATGACGATCCGGACCTCCTGCGGCTGATCCGGCGCGAGCTGGAGAGCGCCGGTTTCGAGATCTGGGCCGCCGCTTCGGCCGAGGAGGCCCTCGAGCTCGTCTCGCGCAACGGCCTGCCGCACCTCGCGCTGGTGGACATCCTGCTGCCCGGCGTCGACGGCCTGACCCTCGCCCGCCGCTTTCACGAGTGGAGCGACCTGCCGATCATCATGCTGACCTCGGTCGACGAGGAGATGACGGTGGTGCAGGCGATCGAGAGCTTCGCCGAGGACTATGTGCGCAAGCCGTTCAACCCACGCGAGCTGGTGGCGCGGGTGGAGCGCGTCTGCCGGCGCATCGGCGACTTCGGGTACACCCTGAAGCCGGTCATCCGCGTCGACGAGCGGCTCTCCGTGGACTTCGCTCACCAGCGGGTGACGGTGGACGGCCGGCCCGTGCCGTTGACCGCCACGGAGAGCAAGCTGCTCTACGTGCTGATGCGGCAAGCCGGCAAACCGGTCGGCACCGAATTCCTGCTGCGCCGCCTGTGGCCTTCCGAAGAGGTCTTCGAGGACGCGTTGCGCGTCCACGTCCACCGCTTGCGCGGCAAGATCGAGCCGACGCCGGGGCATCCCCGCTACGTCGTCACCGAGCGTGGCACCGGCTACTGTTTCCCACGCCTGGCGTGACGCTTGGTGTGACGCTTGGTGTGAAACACTTCCGCATCCGGCCGCCCGGGCTCCTCGTCCGCGTCGCCCTGGCCCTGGCCGCCGTCGGCCTGCCGCCGGTGCTCATCGCCACCGCCGGCCTGGTGCGGATCAACCGCGAAGCCCTCTACGAGCAGGTGCTCCACACCCACATCGTGGCGGCGCGCTCCGCCGCCGACCGGGCCGGCGCGCTGCTCGGCGCGCGGGACGCCCTGGCGCAGAGCGCGGCGGGCAGCCCCGAGCTGGCCGATCCCGGCTCGCCGCGGGCGCAGGAATTCCTCGCCCGCAGCCTGCACGAGTGGACCGGTCTCGGCGTGCTGGCGGTGGCGGTGGTCAACGCGGCCGGCGAGGAGGTGGTGCGGGCGCAGGTGAGAGGAGAAGGGGAGCGGGTGGCGGCGGCGCTGCGCGCCGGCACGGGCCTGGCCGTCTTCGCGACCGGCGCCGGAGCCGGCGGCCCGCCGGTGCTGCGCTTCGCGGCGCCTTTGCCGCAGGGAGCGGGATCGCTGGTCCTGGTCTGCGACAGCGCGCCGCTCGCCGAGCTGGTGCGGCCGGAGGAGCTGGACACGCAGGCGCAGCTCCTCCTCGCCAGCCGCGGCGGCAAGGTGGTGGCCGGCTCCGTGGCCTCCCTCGCCGGGCTGCCGCCGGCGCTGGTGAAGACCGCCCTCTCCGGCAAGATCTCGGGCGCCGGGCGCTTCCAGATCAAGGGACGGAAGGGAAAGCGGACCGTCCTCGCCGCCTACTTCCCGCTGCCGGACACCGATTGGGTCGCCCTCTCCCTGCAGCCGGCCGAGATCGCCGAAGCGGTGGCGGCGCGGCTGCGGCGGCAGACCGCTTACGGGCTGGGCGCCGCCCTGCTCCTCATCGGCTGCCTCTCCGCCCTCGCCTGGGCGACCCTGGTGCGGCCGATCCGCGAGCTCGCCGCGGCGCAGCGCAGTCTCGTGGGGGCGGGCGGCTCGTCCGGCGCGCCGCGAGGCGAAGCCGGCGACGAGATCTCCGACCTGCGGCGGACCTTCGAGCTCCTCCGCCGCAGCCTCACCGATCGCCGGGCCCTGGACAACACCTTTCTCGGCCGCTACCAGGTGATCGAAGCGCTGGGGACGGGAGCCATGGGCGCCGTCTTCCGTGGCTGGGACCCGCGCCTGCAGCGGCCGGTGGCGCTCAAGACCATCAAGCTGGCCGGGGTCCTGGAGACGGAAAGGCGCAAGGAGCTGATCACCACGCTCACCCGCGAGGCGGTGACCGTGGCGCGCCTCAACCATCCCAACGTGGTGGCGGTCTACGATCTGGAGGACGCGCCGGAGACCGCCTTCATCGCCATGGAGCTGGTCGACGGCATGACCCTGGAGGCGCTGCTGGGGCGCCGCCGCAAGCTGAGGCCCGACGAGGTGATCCTCCTCGGCGCGGCGATCGCCCGGGGGCTCGCGGCGGCGCACGCCCGGGACATCGTCCACCGCGACGTCAAGCCGGCCAACGTGCTGCTGGGCAAAGACGGCTCCATCAAGGTCTCCGACTTCGGCATCGCCGGCTTCATGGCCGCCTCGGCGCAGGAGGGCGACACGATTTTCGGCACGCCCGGCTATCTGCCGCCGGAGAGCCTGCGCGGCGGCGCGCACGGCAAGCCGGGAGATCTCTTCTCGCTCGGCGTCGTGCTCTACACCTGCCTGGCCGGCGCCATGCCGTTCGGCGGCGGCGACGCCAACGACCTCCTGCGCGCCACGCTCTTCGGGCCGATCCGCCCGCTCGGGCGCAGCGTCCCCGATCTGCCGCCGGAGCTGGAGACGCTGATCGGGGTGCTGCTGGAGCGGGAGGTGAAGCTGCGGCCGTCGAGCGCCGAGGCGGTCGCCGCCGAGCTCGACCGCATGGCCGCCGCCCGCGGCGCGCGCTGGGCTCTCGATCCCGGCGCGGAGGACGCCCGCGCCACCGCGGCCGAGCCGTTCAAGGCGCAGTGGGTCGCCACCAGCCGCTTCGATCGGCCGCGGACGGAGATGTAGGGGGCGGCCCTAGCGCAGCCGCAGCTCCCACGTGGCCTTGCGCACGTTGCCGACCAGGTCGCCGGTCTCGATCTCCAGGACCGAGCCACCGCCGCCGTGGCCATTCCCGCCGTCGCCGGCGCGGATCTGGAAGCGCAGGTGCTCCACCATCGACTCGCCGTCCTGGGCACGGACGCGCAGCATCTGGCCGTCGCCGAGGACAATTTCCTTTCCCTCGGCGACCAGCCGGGCGCCCGCGGCGTGGAAGAACGCCTGCGGGCCGTCGCTGTCGATGCGCACCTCCTGGCCGGTGGCGAGCGGCAGCCACTGGACGCCGCCGGACCAGGTAAGCGGCGCGTTGCGCGCCTTTTGCGCTTTCTTGCCGCGGCCCTCGAAGGTGTCGTAGTCGACCACGTCCCAGGAGAGAGTGGGAGGAGTCGCGTCGACGGTGAAGCTCACCGGCGTGATCGCTCCGCGGTTGCCGCAGAGATCGACCGCCACCGCGCCGGCGGTGTAGACGCCGGCGGTCCAGGGACCCGCGGCGGCGCGCAGCTCCACCTCCTTGCCGTTGATCAACGGCCGCCAGCTCGCGTTGCCGCCGCTGTCGTCCACCGTGGTCACGCCGAGACTGGCGCCGGGGCCGGCGAAGAGCGTCTCTCCGACCCGGACCTGCGGGCCGCTGAGCGTCACCGTGCCGCTCGGCGGGCTGGCGTCCACGCGGTCGGAGGTGACCCCGATCTGGCGCGCCGGCGCCGCATAGCCGTCGAGCCCGGAACGGCTGCGGGCGGTGACCCGCCACCAGAGATCGGCGGCGGGCAGCGCCTGGGGCCGCCACACCGTGCCGGCGATGTCGAGGACGCGTTCGACCTGAGAGCCGCATTCGGCGTCGCGGCAGACCTCGACGATGTACGACGCGGCCTCCGGCACCGGCTCCCACGAGAGAGCCGGATTGGCGCACGCCACCGCGGACCCGCCGGCGGGCGACAGGCCGCCCGGAGCCGGCAGCAGCTTCTCGGGCGGGCCGGGCGGGCCCGACGCGGCGACCGAGGTGCCCATCCCCTGCGGCAGTTGCACCTTGGCGCCGCCGGCCTCGACGTCGGCGTCGCCGCCATAGGCCATCAGCTTGGCGCCCCCCTCCTCGGCGCGGCGGGCGCGTGTCCGGACGGCGCCGGAGCGGTCCGTGCGCGCCGTCGCGCGGGTGTTGCCGAGGACGATCTCCACCTCGGAGGGTTGCACGGCGGCCGCCGGCCGCGCCGCCACCTCCGCCTGCCCCTGCACGATCTCCACCGACTTGCGCTCCACGCCGCGCAGCGCGCCGCCGGTGCGTTGCAGGAAGACCAGCGAATCCTCCGTCACCGTCAACCGGGTGCCGTCCGGAAAGGCCATCTCGGCGGACGACTGCGGGTAGGTGCGCACACCGTCGCGCTCGACGAGAAGATCGCCCAGCCTGGCATCCTCCCAGGGGATCGGCGACGGTTGCGCTTCGACCTTGCGCGACAGTTGGGAGACCCGGGCCGCGGCGGCTCCCTGGCGGCGGGGCAGGAAGATGCGCACGCGCTGGCCGGGCTTGAGCAGGTTCGGATCGGCGATGTCCGGGTTGAGCTGCGCCACTTTCTTCCAGAGCTCCGAGGAGCCCAGATAGCGGGCGGTGATCTGTTCCAGAGTCTCGCCGGGGCGCACGATGTGCCATCCGGTGTCGAAGTTTTCAGGAACCTGCGCCGGAAGCTTTGCCGGCGCCATCGCGAGCAGGGCTCCGAGCAGCGAAACGGCAAGGAAACGGGGTTGAGTGGTCCGCATGGATCTCCTCGAAAGATGTAGTGGCTATTCTAATGGCATACACTGCGCGGCGTATGAAGAAGATTCTCCTGGTGGACGACGAGCCGGCCGTTCTCTTTGCTCTCTCTGAAGCACTGGCGGATCGGCGGCGCGGCATCCAGGTGGTCACGGCGACGGACGGCCGCGAGGCCATGGCCGTCCTCGAAGCGCAGACGGTCCACCTCGTGATCACCGATTTGCGCATGCCGGACGTGGACGGCTTCGAGCTCCTGGCCCACCTGCGCCGCAACCATCCCAGCCTGCCGGTGATCCTGATGACCGCGATGGGCACCGCCGAGACGGCGGCGCAACTGGCCTCGCGCCTGTCCTCCAACAATGCGTTCGAGTGCCTCGCCAAGCCGTTCGACGTCGCGCTCCTCAAGCGCAAGATCCTGGACATGCTCTCCCAGCGCGTCCGCGGCCGGGTGGAGAACATCAGCCTCGCCTCCTTCCTCCAGCTCCTGGAGATCGAGCGCAAGACGTGCACCCTGCACATCGCCTCCATGGAGCGCCGCGGCACGCTCTCCTTCCGCAGCGGCAAGCTCGTCGGCGCCGAGACCGGCGACCTCAGCGCCTCCGACGCGGCGTTGCAGATCATCGCCTGGGAGCACGCCGACATCGAGATCACCGAGGGCTGCCAGGCGAGCGGGCCGCCGCTGCCCGGCGGCCTGGCCTACCTGCTGATGGAAGCGATGCGGCTCAAGGACGAGCACGACCTGGCCGAGCAGAGCGCGGACGACATCGAGGTCCTCATGGCGCCCGCCGCCGCGCCGGAGGCTCTGCTGCCGGCGGACACCTCCGAAAAGGTGCGCGAGGCGCTCGACCGCGGGCGGCGGGTGGAGGGCGCGCTCGCCACCCTGCTCGCCGAGATCCGCACCGGCGCCGTCACCGCCGCCGCGGTGGGCGCCCGGTCGGTGGACCTGGAGGCCGCCGCCGCCGCCGCCGCGGAGCTGGCGCGCTGCAAGGGCGCGGTGGAGGAAAAGCTGGGGCCGCGCGAGGCGGTGGAAGAGCTGATTCTCACCTCGGCGCGGCATTATTATCTGATCAACTACCTGATCCGGCTCTTCGGTGAAGGCGAAGGGCTCTTCCTTCTGATGATCCTCGACCGGCGGAAAGCCGACCTCGCTTCCGCGCAGTCGGCGCTGGCGGCGATCGCCGAGATGCTGGGAGAGTGAGCAAAAAAAGAGGGACCGGAATCCCGCGGCGCGAGATGCCCTGTCCCTGGAAAGGCGCCGCCTGGAGGCGGTCGTTGGTCGCCGCGTCTGATCCAAGGCAAACCGGATGCCAGCCTTGGCGCAGAGGAGCGGGGCCGTAAAAGACGCCGATTTCCGGGGTGCGATCACCATAGGCCTGGGGTGGAAAGACCATAGCCAATGCGCCACGGGCGGTAGAAGCCATGCCGTTTGCCCGGGTGCTATAGTTGCGCAAGTCCGTCCCCGCGATCTGGCCCGGGGCCGTCCCTGCGGGAGGTGGCACCTGGAAGACCCGTCCTCCGGCCGTTCCGGAGCGCCGCTGCTCGCGGCGGGCACTCTGCTCGCCGGCCGGTTCCGCATCGTGGCGCGCCTCGGCGAGGGAGCGATCGGGGAGGTCTACGAGGCGGCCGATCTGGAGCTCGAGGAGCAGGTCGCGGTCAAGGTGCTGCGCCCGGGGATCGCCCGCGACGGCGAGGTGCTGCAGCGTTTCAAGCGCGAGATCCAGCTCGCCCGCAAGGTCACCCATCCCAACGTCTGCCGCACCTTCGAGCTGTTCCATCACGGCCCGCCGGATGACTCCGGCCTGACCTTCGTCACCATGGAGCTGCTGCGCGGCGAGTCGCTCGAAGAGCGCCTGCTGCGCGCCGGGCGTCTGGCGCCCGCCGAGGCGCTGGCCCTGCTCGGCAACATGGCCGACGGCCTGCACGCGGCGCACCTGGCCGGCGTCGTCCACCGCGACTTCAAGAGCGGCAATGTGATGCTGGTCCCCTCTCCCGAGGGGACGCGGGCGGTGGTCACCGACTTCGGGCTCGCCTGGAGCCACTCCGTCTCGGTCGCGGTGACGCGCACCGGCACCCTCGTCGGCTCGCCGGCCTACATGGCGCCGGAGCAGGTCCGGGGCGAGGCGGTGTCGCCGGCCACCGACGTCTACGCGCTCGGCCTCGTCCTCTATGAAATGGTCACCGGCAGCCTGCCGTTCAGCGCCGACACCGCCATCGCCACCGCCATCAAGCGCCTGCGCGAGCCGCCGACCCTGCCGCGCGTCCATGCTCCCGATCTCGACCGCGCCTGGGAGGCGGTGATCCTGCGCTGCCTGGAGGCCGATCCCGCCGCGCGCTTCGCCACGGCTCCCGAGGTCGTCCTCGCCCTGCTCGCCCCGCAGGCGCCGCGCCGGGCGTCTCTCCAGCCCCCGGGTGCCGTTCCGATGCGCCAGACGGGCCCGAGCCGCCGCGGTGGTTTCCCCGTCGCCCAGCTCAGCGTCGCCGCCGTGGCCGTTCTCTTCGCCCTGGCCGTGGCGGGCTGGCTGGCGCGCGACCGGCTGTTCCCGCGCGCCGGCCCGCCGCCGAGCCCGCCGGTGGCGCCGGCCCCGGCGCCGCGGCCGGCCGTCGCGGTGCTCGGCTTCGAGAACCTCTCCCGCAACCCCGGCTTCGCCTACGTCGAGAGCGCGCTCGTCCGCATGCTCCCCGCCGAGCTGGCGGTGGGGGAGCGGCTGCGGCTGGTCCCCGGCGAGCAGGTGGACCGGGCGCGGCGCGACCTCGGCCTGGCCGGCAGCCCAAGCTTCGCCCGCGACACCCTGGAGCGCCTGCGCGCCCGCCTCGGCGCCGACTACGTGGTCACCGGCTCCTACCTCGCCGGCCCCCGCAAGGGACAAGGCCGCATCCGCTGCGACGTCACGGTGCAGGACGTGCGCAGCGGCGAGATCGTCGCCTCCTTCACCCAGGAGGTCGCCGAGGAGAGCCTCCTCGATCTCATCGACGGCCTCGGCGTCCGCCTGCGCCAGGGGCTGGGCGTCGACGGCCTCTCGCCGGCCGAGCAGCAGGCGGCGCTCGCCGCGCGTCCGGCGAGCCCCCGCGCCGCCCGCCTCTACGCCGAGGGCCTGGAGAAGCTCTCCCGCTTCGAGACCCTCCCCGCCGCCCACGCGCTCGAGGAGGCGCGCGACGCCGACCCCGGCAATCCGCTCATCCGCGCCGACCTCGCGGCGGCCTGGAGCGCCCTCGGTTACCAGGCGCGGGCCGAGGAGGCGGCGCAGGGCGCCCTCGACCGTGCCGCCGGCCTCGGCTTCGAGCCGCACCGCCGCGTCGAGGCCCGTCTCTGGGAGACCAGGCGCCAGTGGGGGCGCGCCGCCGCTCTCTACCGCGAGCTGTGGAGGCGGCTGCCGGACGACCTGGAGACCGGCCTGGACCTGGCGCGCGTGCAGATCCAGGGCGGCGAATTCGCCGCCGCCCTGGCGACCACCGAGCGCCTGCGCGGCCGGACGCCGCGGCCCCCGCAGAATGACGATCCGCGGATCGACTGCGCCGAAGCCGAGGCCGCCCTGCGCCACGCCGACCTCGCGCGCGGCATCGCCGCCGCCGGGCGCGCGCTGCGCAAAGGCGAAGCCCAAGGCGCGCCGCTGGTCATCGCGCGGGCGCTGTTCTTCCAGGGCACCGGCCTGCGCCTCCTCGGCCGCCTGCCCGAGGCGCGCGCCGCCGCCGAGCGCGCGGGCGCCCTGTTCCGGAAGGCCGGCGACCTCGCCTCCGTGGCGCAGACGCTCAACACCGTCGGCTCCGTCCAGCAGCAACAGGGCGACCTGGCCGGCGCCGGCCGCACCTTCGACGAGATCATCGCCATCGGCAACACCATCGGCAGCGACGAGCTGCGCGGCCTCGGGCTGACCAATCAGGGCGTGCTCCTCTCCAACCATGGTGATCTCTCCGGAGCGCGCCAGCGCTACATGGACGCCCTGGCGATCTTCCGGGCCGCCGGCTCGAAAGTCCGCGAGGCCATGACCCTGGGCAATCTGGCGCGTGTCCAGCAGCGCCTGGGTGAGCGCGCCGCCGCGCGCACGCTCTACGAGGATCAGGCCGCCACCTTCCAGGAGATCGGCGACCGCAGCAGCGAGGCGCGGGTGCTCGCCAACCTCGCGGACCTGCTCATCGAGGAAGGCGACCTCGCTCCGGCGACGGCTCACGCGGACCGCGCGCTGGCGCTTCACCAGGAGATCGGCGAGGCCTCGGGAGTCGCCGAGGCGCGCGGAGTCCAGGGCCAGATCCTCGCTCTCCGCGGCGACCTGCCGGGGGCCGAGCGCGAGCTCACCGCCGCCGCCGACGGCCTGGACGCCCTCGGCTCACGCCTCGCCGCCGCCCGCCGCAGGATCGAGCTGGCCCAGGTTCTCGTCGACGCCGGCAGGCCCGCCGAAGCCGAGGGGATGACCCAGCAGGCCCTCGCCTCCATGGGCCGCGCCCCGGCGGCGGAAGACGAGGTCGCGGCGCGCTCCGTGCGCGCCGCCGCCGCCCTCGTCCGCGGCAACGACGACGTCGCCACCGCCGAGATCCGGCGCACCGCCGAAGCCCTCGGCGCCTGTGAGAACCGCGCCGTCCGCCTGCGCGCCGTGATCGTCAAAGCCCGCGTCCACGCCGCCGCCGGGCGCGAGGAGGAAGCCTTCCTGGACCTCCGCGCCGCCCAGGCGGAAGCCGAGAGAATGGGCCTCCGCCCCCTCGCTCTCGAAGCCCGCCTCGCCCGCGGCCAGCTCGAAGGAGCCGGGGGCCGTGCCGATCTGGCCGCGGTGGCGCGGGAAGCGGCGGCGGCGGGGTTGGGGAATCTCGCCCGGCGGGCCCAGGCAGGGCTCGCCAGGGCGAAATAGGGGCGGGCTCCGCGAGCCGGAGAGCCGGTCTCACCCTTTCCCTTTCACATCCATCTCCAAACGGATCTTCGCCGGCGGCAGCACTCCCGAGAACGTGAAGGACTTGCCGGTCTCCGGGATCGCCACCGGCAGCGGCTTGACGCCTCCCACCAACCCTTGTTTCATCTCCTCGAAGGCGTCGAAATTATAGTAGCCGGACGGGATCTTCTCGAGCTCCGTTTGCGTGACCGTCGCGCCGGTGCTGATCCGCCGCTCGTCCATCAGCGGGGTCTCGCCGGTGACCGTGATCACGTCTTCCTCAGCCGATTCGAGAGTGACCTCGATGGTGGTGTTCCTGCCGTTGTTGAGCACGACGTTGGGATACTGGATGGTCGAGAAGCCTCCAAGCTGGACCGTCATCGAATAGGAGCCGTCCGCGATGCCGGTGAAGCGCGCCTGGCCTTTTGCGTCGGAATTTTGCACCGCGGTTCCTTCACCTTTCGAAAGCATGAGAGTCGCTCCCGGCAAGGGGCTTCCGCGTTGGTCGATCACCGTCGCGTAGAGATTGGCGTAGCCGCCGGCGAGCCCGCCGGAACCGCCGTAGGCGCTCTGCTGGCCGGATTCGTTGCCGCCGACGTTGATGCGGTCGGTGAGCACGCCGGGAGCACTCTGCAGGACGGCCCACGGGTCGCGTGCCGTCGGGATTCCGCGCGGCTCGGCAACGGGCGGGGTGTAGCGCAGATCGCCGCTGCGGAAGCGGTAGCGCGCGCCTTCCGGCAGGAGAAGGCGGAGGCGGTGGAGAAGGACGGGCGCGGTCACCTGCGGCAGATCGAAGGCGGCCTGCGAACGGCCCGGCGGCAGGGCTTTTTCGAGCACGGAGACGACCTCCACCTCGGCCCGCGTGCCGCCGGTGAAGCCGAGCGGCACGGAGATCATGCCGTTGCGCTCCAGAGGGCGCACCGGCTGGTTGTCCACCTTGGCGGACCACAGCTTGCCGCCGGCCGGCAGGGTCATGTCGAGCGCGGCGCCGGAGCGGTTCCGCGAGTCGACGACGAAGCTGTCGCGGTAGAGGAGCGTGCCGTCGACGGTGAGGAGCGTCATCGTGTCGCGCCGCCGGATGGTGACGCCGAGGATCGGCGCTGCCGGCACCGGGGCCACGGCGAGCCGCGCGCCCGCGCCGTCACCGGAAAGCCGCCAAGCGGCGGCGAGGTCGAGCGCGGTGAGCGCTTCGGAGAGGACGGCGGGGAGGTCGGTGGTATCCACCCGGGCCCAGCTCGTCGCGGGAAGCGGATGCACGTCCGCCGCGACGGCGAGGGAGACCGCGAGGTAGCGGGTGCGCACGGGGAATTCGGCTTTCACCGCCTCCAGGGAGAGACCGGCCGCGGAGACTGTCTGGAGGTCCGGAGGCGTCGACGTGAGCACGAGATAGCCGATGCCGCGGAGCTGGTGCTGCCGGTAGACGGTCAGGTGGCCGCTCTCGACGACCGGCACGACCATGCCTTCATCGGTGCCCGCCTGGTCGATTTCCAGGCCGGGCGGCAGCTCGACGCTGAAGCGGCCGAGGCTGCCGCGGCGCACCTCGTAGAGGACGATGTCGTGCCGCTTCAGACCGTCCGGACGGAGCTGGAAGATGGTCAGCACGACGTTCTCGGCGAGCAGCTTCTCGGCTTCGGCACTGTCCACCTTGCGGCGCACGTCGAGCACGGTGTCCGTGCCGCGCGCCGTCGCCAGGCGGACGTGGCGGCGGCCGTTCTGCTCCTTCTCCTCGACCACGACTGCTCCGGGGCTGCTCCACGCCAGGTCGGCCGGCAGGTCGACCTCGGTCGAGGCCACCGGAGCGGCGACGCTCCCCAGGGCGAGACGGCCGCTCCCGGCTCCCAGCGCGGCGCGGCCGGTGACGTGGACCGTATAGCGGCCCGGCTGCGTCGCGGCGAGCAGGACGCCGCCCGCCGCCGGATCGACCGCGGCCGCGGCGGCCGTGCCAAGCCGCCCGGCCTCGTCGCGGATCTCGATGGTCTCCGCAAAGCCGGCCACGGGGAGGAGGACCGGCTTCAGAGTCTTTCCCTGCAAGATCACCTCGAAGTCCGAGACGATGCCGGCTTCGCGATCCTCTGCGGTCGCTCCAATCGTGACGGAGACCCGCTGCGACACCACCTCGGCCACCGGCGTTTCCCGGCGCGCCAGCTCCGCGGCACGCTCGCGTTCGACCCGCGCCACGGTTTCGACCAGCGCGAGATAATCCTTCAAGGGAAGATCGACCTTCCCGGCCGGCGCCGCACCGGCTGACCGTCCGGCCAGTGAAAGGAAAAGACAGAAGCAGACGATCCGGACGCAACGTTGCGTGGACATGACAGGATCTCCTTTCGAACGGATCACGATTTCGCCTTGCCTTTGACGTCGAGCTCCACGGTCACGTGGGCCGGCGGAAGGACTCCCGAGAGCACCAGCGCCTTGCCGCTCTCGGGGATCGTGATCGGCAGCGGTTTCACGCCGCCCACCAATCCCTGTTGCAACCCTGTGATCTCTTTCTTGAAACGATCCGTGCTCGCCTGGATCGCCGCCATGTCGGTGATCACGACACCGTCGACCTGCCAGCCGTCGGCCGCGGGTGCGGGAGCCGGCTTGGCGGGAGCCGGCTTTCCGGTTTCGTTGCCTCCGACATTGCTCTCGCCGAAGGATGCGCCGGTGGTCTTCAACCGGACCTCCGGCGCCCAGCGCAGCTCGCTGCGCCGGAAGCGATAGCTCGCCCCTTCGGGAAGGAGCAGGCGCAGGTTCTGCACCAGGACCGGCGCCGTCACCTGCGGCAGATCGAACGCGAGCTGGGAGCGGCCCGGCGGCAGAGCGCGCTCCTGGACCGAGATGACCTCCACCATGGCCCGCGTGCCGCTGTTGAAGCCGAGCGGCACGGAGAGGACGCCGCCGCGGTCGAGCGGGCGCACCGCCTGCTCGTCCACCTTGACCGACCAGAGCTTGCCGCCTGCCGGCAGCGTCACATCGAGCGCCGCGCCCGCCCGGCTGTGGGCATCGACCAGGAAGCTGTCGCGGAAGAGGAGCGTGCCATCCACGGTGAGCAGGGCGATGGTGTCGCGCCGCCGCACGACGGCGTCGCGGAGCTGTGCCGGGGGAAGGGGAGCCACGGCGAGCCGCACGTCCTTGGCGTTCTCCTTTCCATCGGTCGCCAGACGCCAGGCCGCTGCCAGATCGAGCGCGGTCAGCGCATCGGAGAGCATAGCCGGCAGGTCCGACGTATCGACCCGCGCCCAGCTCGCCGCCGGCAGCGGATGCACATCCGCCGCGACCGCCAGGGAGACCGCCAGATAGCGCGCCCGCACCTCGGGCTCGGGCTTCAATGCCTCCAGGGAGATCTCGCCCGCCGGCGTGGAAGAGACCACCAGATAGCCCACGCCCTGGAGCTGATGCCGGCGATGCACGGTCAAGCGGCCGTTCTCGACCACCGGCTCGACCGCTCCCTCATCCGTCGCCGCCTGCTCGACCTCCAGGCCCGGCGGCAGCGTGACCGTGAAGCGCCCGAGCCCGCCGCGCTTCACCTCATAGAGCACGATGTCGTGGCGCCGCAGCCCTTCCGGCCGGAGCTGCACGATGGTCAGCACCACGCTCTGCGCGAGCAGCTTGTCCGCCTCGGCGCTGTCCACCTTGCGCCGCACATCGAGCACCGTCGCCACGCCGCGCGTCGTCGCCAGGCGCACCCGGCGGCGTCCATTGAGCACACCCTCTTCGACCACCACCGCTCCCGGGCTGTTCCACGCCAGCTCCGCCGGCAGGTCGACCTCGGTCGACGCCACCGGAGCCGCCACTATGCCGAGGCTCACGCGGCCTGTCCCGCCGCCGGTCCCCAGCTCCGCGCGGCCGGTCACATGGATCGTGTAGCGTCCCGCCTGCGTCGCCGCCAGCAGCACCCCGCCGCCGCCGTCCATGGCGGCGACAGCCGCAGCCAATGCGGGACCCGTCCGTCCCGCCTCATCACGGATTTCGACCTTCTCCGGAAAGCCGGCCACCGGCAGCAGGACCGGCTTCAGGGCCGCGCCCTGCAAGAGAACCTCGAAATCCGAGACCACCGCGACCTCATCGTCGCCCACCGTGAGCACAACTCGCTGCGAGACCACCTCCGCCACCGGCGTCTCCTGATGCGCCAGCGCCTCGGCTTTCTCGCGGTCGACGCGCTCCGCGGTTTCGACCAGAGAGAGGTAGTCCTTCAGAGGGAGCCTGACCTCGGAGGGGATGGAGTCGTCGGCGCGCGAGGGCGCCAAGGGAAGAATCAGGAGAAGGACAGCGATCGAAAAGCAGCGCCTCACATCCATGGCGTCTCCTCCCGGTTCATTTCGACATGGAGGACCAAGGGCGCCGGATTGGCCGACAGTGCGCTCCAGGCCGCGGTGACTTCCTGGAAGCCGCTGGGGATGAGGAACATCCCGGGCAGCGTCCCGGCGCTGCGGTCGCTCGACGGCCCGGACTTCATCTGCGCCGCCAGCGCATTCGACGACGTCGAGGCCACCGGCGCGCCCTGCGGCGGACCCTGGACCGGACCGGAGCGCGAGGCATCGGCGAGCTGATACGTCCGGCCGCCGGGCAGCACGAGCCGCACCTCGATGCGCGCCGCCGGAGCCGACAGCGCCGGGAGCAGCAACGTCAGATCGCCCTTTCTGCCCTCCGGCAGCGCGAACGGCAGCACACCGTCGAGATGGATCGCCTGCGCCGCCTCGCGGGTGAGGAGAGGCACCGCCAGACCGCCCGCCGCGGAGCCCACCGTCACCTCCTCGCCGTCGCGGCGCGCCGTCGACAGCTCGAACCCGGGCGGCATCGCGAACACGAGCTGCTGCGCGCCGCGGTTCCGCACCTCGGCCCACAAGCGATACACCGCGCGCCCCGATTCGCCCACCGCCACGTCGAGCAGCAGCCGGTCCACCTGTACCGCCAAAACCTCCGTCTCCCCGGCCCACTCCGCCTCCCACCGCGGCGGCTTCGCCGGATCGATCGCGACGCGGAACTGGCCGCCCGCGCTTTGCAGCGCCGGAGGCAGCCGGCTCGTCTCACTGTCCTCCGGGCTCCGCACCGCCCCGGCCTCCACCAGAGTCAACGTGCCATCCCCCTGCAGAGCCGCCTTGATGAGATAGAGCGTGCGCCGGCTCCCCGCCGGCATCAGCACCGGGCTCGTGAACGCCGCCTTCGGCTCGCCGCTGAGCTCCAGCTCCACCGCCAGAGTCCCCTCCACCGGCTCCTGAGGCGTGATCACCAGAGTGCCTTCCACCACGTCCCAGCCCGCGAGCGGTCCGTTCACCGACACGACCTGGAGACCCGCCGGCACCGGAATCCGCATCTCCTTGAGCTGCCCCTGCGCCACCCGCGCCTCCACCCAGCCGCGCACCCGGAGCTGCGTGCGGGAAAGAATCACCGCCGTCGCCGACGTCGCGTCGTAGCGCAAGGGAAGCTGAGCCCGCTCCGGCAGAGTCCGCAGCCCGAAGAGCGTGAACGTCACGTTCTCCGTCTTGTCGAACGAAGCCACGAACGTCCACGCGCCGCTCCCCTTCGCCCCCTCGTGGATCAACCCCTTGCCGCCGAGCATCACCTCGTCGATCCCCGGCTGCGCCGCCAGCTTGCCACGCAGCACCGCCGCCGGAGGCAGCAGCAGAGAGAAAGAGGAAGCCGGCCGCGTCGACGTCTCATCCCGCCGCACCGGCACCACCGATTCGAGCGTCACCTCATGCCGGCCGCGCCCATGCACCTGGAGCGCCCATCCCCCTTCGCCGGTCTCCACCCGTCCTTCCAGGTTGCCGAAACGCGCCGAAGTAAACGATCCCGCCTCCCCGAGAGGCACGCGCTCCCAAGTGTCCGAGAACACCGAAAGCACCAGCTTCTGCACGATCCGCGCGCTCGAAGCCCCCACCGTGACCTCCAGATCATCCGCCTCCAAAGCGAACCGCGCCGGCGGAGGAGCCGGATCCTCCGGCTTCGGATTGGCGCGGGAGCGCAGCTCCTCGTACTGCGACAACGGCAAAGTCACCTCCTGCCCCAGAGCCGCCAAAGCCGCGAAAGCGCACACCACCCACAGGACCCCGGTACGAGTCGTTCGAAGCATGTTCATGTACCTCCTCTGGAACGGGTCTACAGCACGAAGCTTGCCCGGGGTGATCCGAGAGGAGCGGACCGCAGCCGCACCTCACCCCCGGCCCCTCTCCCATCTCCCGCCCACCCATTCCCCGGGAGAGGGGCGAAAAGCCAAGCCGGCTCTGCCTGTTCTGGTCTCC
>Ga0307506_10000171_pt1 | contig 21587 bp, 12 predicted proteins | sample 25_S_MG_FD_202175 | JGI IMG/M metagenome (GOLD analysis project Ga0307506, IMG submission 202175) | Soil microbial communities from Populus trichocarpa stands in riparian zone in the Pacific Northwest, United States - 25_S | ecosystem: Environmental > Terrestrial > Soil > Riparian zone > Trees... | reverse complement strand
CACGATGAGGTCCAGCCATTCCTCGGCGGTGAAGTCGCGCCGCACGCGCCGGTATTCGTCGAGATCGAAGGTGGCGATCTGGATGGGGGTGAGCTTCTCGATCCAGAAGGGATTTTTCCCCTTGGTCTCTTCGTCGTACTCGAAGCGCAGATCGAGCTGCGCCCAGACGCCGCCGGTGAGCAGGCGCTCATAGTCGCGGACGTACTGGGTGGGGATGTGCAGATGTTTGCTGCCGAAGTGGTCGGCTTCCGCCCAGTAGTCGGAATCGACGAGGCGGACTTTCACTTTGTCGATGAAGGAGTAGCGGCCGTTCTCTTTCACCCGGCTCTGCGCCTTGATCGATTCGTCCGGCCGGATGTAGTGGTCGGCCAGGGTGTCGTTGACGACCTGGAGGCCGAGCTGGATGGCCAGCTCGTCGGACGACGCGCAGTATTTGCCGAGCAGGTATTCGAGGACGAAGACGGGGACGTTGGCGCCGACTTTTACTTTGCGGACGAGGTCCTTGCGCACGACTTTGCCGGCGAAGAGCCGGTTGGCTTTGTCGTCGAGCGCATCGCGCGGCGGCACGTGGGCGTTGGCCATGGTCACACTCCGAGCCGGAGCGGGACGTCCGCCGGCGACTGGTAGAGCTCGGCGTCGGTCGCCGGGTCCTGGACGACGATGCGCACGGCCGGCACGCTGTCGTCGCTGAGCAGGAAGCCGACGGTGACCGGTTTTCCGGATTGCAAGGTGACGCAGCCGGTGGCGCGGTCCAGCTCGCCTTCGACGGCGATGATCACGGCGCCCACCTGCCGGCCGGCGGCGAGGAGGAGGGGGCGCACGAGGAGGGAGCTGGAGAAGAGGGAGAGGTTCTGGCCGCCGAGCTCCAAGGTGACGCTGAAGATGCGGTTGGTGATCTCCGCGGTCTGGCCGCTGACGCTGACCGCGGCGGCGGGCCGCGCGGCGCCGGGGGCTTTCAGGCGCACGGTGAGGACGGGGATGACGAGCTCCTGGAGCGACGGGCCGCCATGGTAGTAGGCGAGATCGCCGCCGGCCCGGAAGATGCCGGTGCCCACCGGAAAGACGAGATCGAGGTCGGACGCATAGCCGAGCGCCGCGGCGGTGACGCGGAGGCAGCCGGCCGGCGTCGCGCCGCCGCGCCCCACCCAGCAGCGCCGGTGGAGGCTGATCTGCTCGCCGCCGGGCGCTTCGGCGCGCATGGATTCGTCACGGTCCTCGGGAAAGAAGAGATGGCCATGGTCGGCGGTGATCACGGAGTGCTCGACGCCCACGCGCGCCAGGCGCTGCAAGGCGTTCGCGAGGTCGCCGATGACGTCGTCCATGACGCGCCGCGCCTGCCGCGGAACGCCGGTCTCGCCGAGGAGGTCGATCTCCTGCGAGCGGACGGCGACGACCTGCGCGCCGGCCACTTTCTTCTCCAGCTTCTGCCGCGACATGCCGAGCAGGTCGTCCAGGCTGAGATCGACGAGCTGTGGCACGCGGGCGGCCATGTGTTTCTTGCGCGCGGGGAGGTCGGGCAGGAAGGCGTCTTCGATGCGCGCGCCGAGCTTCTTGTTCTGCTCGGTGACGCTGAAGCTGCCGGCGGCGCCGGGGAGGAGGGCGGCCATGCCGACGGGGGTGACGGTGGGCAGCGCGGCGACCGCGGGCCGCACGGTGACCTCGGCGGTTTTCGGCAGGCGCTCCGCGAGCTCGACGCCCATCTCGAAGCGCAGCGCGTCCACGAGGAAGTAGGCGACGGGCCTGGGCCGCGCGGCTACGACGTCGCTCCACACATGGGTCTGCTGGAGCGCGCCGGGAACGGTCCAGCCGCCCTTGGCGAGGGCCTTGGTGAATCCTTCGGCCATGGCGTTGCACGCCTCGTCATAGGCGCGCCGCACGACGCCGAGCGCCCGCTCGTCCGGATCTTCTTCGAGCTTGGCGACCAGGGCTTCGAGGCGCCGCTGGGCCTGGTCGAGCCGGTACCAGCCGTCGTTAGACGTGTACGCATCGAGCCAGGCGGCGGTGCGGCCATTGGCCTTGGCGACGGCGGCGCGGACGGTGCGCGCGGTCTGCCCGAGCTCGGCCATGCGCCGGCAGGCTTCCCAGTGGGCTTTGCGGACGAGGTCGCGGTCGAGCCAGAAGCTGTGCTCGCGCTCGCTCACCAGGGCCAGCGCTTCGTCGAAACGCCCGGCCGCGACGTGCTCGCCGCAGAGGACGAGGAGGAGGCGCTCTTCGTAGCGGAAGGTGTCGATGGAGCCCAGGGACTCGGCGGCGATGCCGGCCTCGGGAAGCCGCAGCTCGCCTTCCACCTGATCGGCGAGGCGTTCGTAGGCGTCCGGAAACGTCCAGCGCAGCCGCCGCGCGAGGGCGCGGACGGCGTCCTCGCCCTCCTTGTTCCTGGGCGCCGGAACGCTGTCCAGGCTCGCCGGCGGCGGGCAGCGCAGGTCGGCGCGGAATTCGCCGGCGAGGACATAGCGCAAGGTGATCGCGCGCTGCTTGAGCAGCTCGGGGTTCTCCGGGGTCTCCGGCAGCTCCAGGCCGAGGCGGGAGCGCACGAGCTTGACGAGCTCGCGCCCGGCGTCCTTGTCCTGGATCTCGCCGTCCCGCTCCGCGCTCACCAGCCACGCGGCGAGGATGGCGTCGTTGCCGGAGACGTCGTGGAAGATCTCCTTGAGGATGGACGGCGGCTCGGCCGAGCCGTCGTTCGCCGCCGCGCGGGCGAAGTCCGGATAGCCGGCGCCCTTGCGCTTGAGGATCTCGTCGACGACGCCGGCGGTGTGGCGCTGGTTGAGGACCTGCCGTGCGTAGGACTGGAGCGCCTGGCCGAACAGGGAGCCGTCCTGCTCGCTGATCTTCTCCAGCTCCATCAGCACCGAGCCGCGCCGGTCGCGCTCCTTCCCCGGGATGTAGAGGATCACCGGCTCGGGGATCTCTCCGCTGACGAGAGGCTCCACGATCGCCCGCAGCTCGAAGAACGAGCCGTCATACACCGCGAGCTGCGCCGTCCCCTCGCCCACCGCCACGGTGCTCGTCGCTCCCGGCACCGCCGGCCCGCCGCGCAATTCCTCGATGAACGGCGCGAGCTCGCCGCGCTTGTCGTACCAGACGACGACGCGCCGAGATTTCAGGCGCTCGGCGAGCTGTCTGGCGATATGGTCGTGGAGAGGGTGCATCAGGCGGCTCCTGCGCAACGCTCGGCTTGGAGAGGACCCGGGATGCGTCCAGCCGCAGATTGCCGAGAACCCAGACGTTCACGCACCCACGTGGTGGCTGGCGCCCAGCGGCGCGATGGACGGCGACGCCGTCTACCCAGGGCGTTGCCCTGGGCTAAGATAGATCGACCCTTCGGGCCTGAAAGCGGAATGAAAACCGCATCCGGTTTTAGGGCTGAAAGCCGTTGATACCTTAGCCCAGGGCAACGCCCTGGGTCCGGGGTGCGGAGTTTGGTTTCCCCCTCTCCCGGGCGGGTGTGAGTGCGGGTGGGAGAGGGGGCCAGGGGGTGAGGGTCCCAACGCTCGGCGATGCGATCGTGAAACGGCTGCATCACAAATCCTTCGGCAGAAGACGGCCCTGCCGTTTGAGCTCCCGCGCGACGAAGGGAGACTCTCTCTGGAGAATGCGGAAGGAGATGTCGCCCTGCCAGTAATCTTCCGCTTCACCCTCCCGTCTGGCACAGAATCTGTTCAGCCCCAGCCGATCGATCGTCGCCTGAATCTGGGCGCGTGTCGCGTCGTCCAGATGCTTCGCCGGAGTCACCTGGAATCCGACGAGCTCGAGCTCGAACCAGTCATCCTGCACCAGGAATGGATCGAGCACGTCAGCGAAGTTGTTCTTGCTCGCATTGAGCCGTGAGCTGGCGAGCCGATAGTTGGCCCACTCGTAGGCTTGATTCCAGGCACGCGACTTCGGAGCCATGTGGTCTACGGTCTGCGCGCCTGTCACGGTATGAATCCGGAAGCAGGAATAGGCGCAGATCTCCTGGTACGCATTCATCATGTCGTCCAAGGCTTCGGTCCAGAGGGCTGGGAATAGCTTCGCCGGAATCCGGTCTCGATGGTCGGCAATCTTTTGATAGGGCCGCCCCCTTCGTCTTGAGGGCACCGGGCTCTCGCCGACCATTTCGGCCAACGCCCGGAGGCCAGGCTGCCTCACGGCCACGTCGAAACCCGCCGGCTCCGGGGCTGGAGTCACCCTGATCATTGGTCCTCCAGGATCGGCTCCGCATAAGCGGACCAGCGGACCCAGAAACGATCGATATCGCTGAGCGCGGCTCGCAGCAATGCATCAATGCGTTGCACCTCCTTTGGATCCACGGATCTTTTCCCGAGGAGGTCAAGCGCTTGAGTGATCGCTTCTTCGGCCTCTACGGATCGCGCCTGCTTCAGATCGAAGACGGACGAAGTCAGCCAGGCATTGGCGTCGCCATACCGTACCCATGGCGTTTCGTGCAGGTCGACGTTGTCGTTCCTGAAATCGAGCTCCCAGATCGCGTCAATCTGAGGGTTGAACAAGGTCTCCGTGGAGGCGAGGACGAGGGGCGAGTGGGTGGCCGCGAGGAGCTGGACTTCCAGATCGGAGCGATCGGTCAGGGCCACCATGACATCGAGCAAGGCGGGAACAATCCGGCGTTGCCACTGCGGGTGCAGGTGTGCTTCCACTTCGTCGATGAGAAAGATGATTTCCCGCGCCGGCTTCACGCCTTGCAACCCGGCCGCATTGAGATGCTCCTGCCATGTCCACACCAAAAGATAGGCGAGCGCCAGAACGCGCCGCATTCCTGCGGATGCGTGGACCAGGGGAACCTCTTGGTGATAAGGCATCTTCACCGTGGGATGCTTCACCGATTCCCTTGTCGAGATACGCGTCAGACCTCCGGGAACGATGGGTTCTTGCGGAGAGGGAGACAATCGAGTCAGCACTTTGGTCAACTGACTAAAAGCACTTCCGCCTTCCAGTTGCCAGGAAGCCCAGTCGCGAATCAAGCCTTCGCAAAGAGATGTATCGCCATCCTTCAGGCCGTTCCAGATTTCGTCGACCTTGAAATGGTACGCCTGCGGGTGATTGCCGGAGCTCCCCTCGGGCCAGTTGTTGCGAACGGGATCCCACACGGAGAAACCGCCGTCCACCTGCGCATAGATGACCATGCCTGGAACAGGCGCCTGGTTCTTCTTGAGGGACCAGCTTTCCATCTTGCGGTCGAACAAGCTCTTGTGCGTGATGGTCTTTTTGCCGATCTGTAGTTGATAGGTAATGCTCGGCTCGCCAGCAGTCCCGCGATGAGGAAAGGCTGTCTGGCGTGTCCAGGATCGGGTCAGCGCCCACCACGCCACATCGAGAAGAAATGTCTTGCCGAGACCGTTGTCTCCGGTCAGGAAATTCATCCTGGGCTTCAGATCGATCTGAAGCTTGGTCCCGGGACCCACATATCGTAGGTCGAGAGATTTAAGCAGCATTCCCTTTCCCCTTTCTCCCCCGCCGCCCGCCGCCTCCCGTGATCGCCGGCGCCTCCAGCAGGCTCTTCAGCGCCGCCTTCACAGCCGCCGACGTGCGTTCCTTGACCAGCTCATCGACCGGCCGCTCCGGCGTCGCCCGCGGTTTCCATTTGCCGTCCGGGCCTTCGGACCAGAATACATCTTCCAGGCTGTGGGCGATGGCGAGGCTGCGGTCGGTGGCGCATTGGGGGACGACGCGCTCGGGCCAGAGGTGCATGGCGAGGTGAGCCCAGTCGTAGTCTCCGGCGCAGAGGGCGTCCCACGTCGCCTTCAGCTCTTTCTGCCAGGGTTTGTGGTGCGGCACGAGGCGCCAGAGGGGGGCGAAGTTGATCAGGACGCCGTCGTCCAGGTTCGGATTCCAGAGGGGGGCCACGCGGACTACGTCCTGGATGAAGAGAGTCAGCTCCTCGACCAGGATTTCCTGGGCCGCGAGAATCTTTCTTTCTTCCGGCTTGGGATTCGGACCGAAATCGGCCCGCATGGCGGTGAGCTTGAAATCCGCGTTGATCACTTTGATCATACCGGTCGCCTGCACCTCGGGGAGTGTTTCGGGGGTGAAGGCGTGGATGTGGAGCCAGATCGAATAGCTCGCCGAGGAGGTCGCGAGCTGCCAGTAGATCGGCGCCTTGCGGCGGCTCTTCGAGTACATCTTGATGTGCAGCGGAAAGAAGTCCCGGGCGAGCCACCGGCGCAGAGTGTCCGGGCTCTCCGGTGCGAAGCCGGCTTTGTCGAGCGCCGCGGTGACGTGAGCGGTCAGATCGAGCGCATGGCCGGGCTCGTCCACGAGGATGGCGCGGGGAGGAAGCTTCGCGGCGTCGGCCTCCGGAATCATGCCGGGGCTGCGCGCCGGGAGCGGATCGAACGGCTCGGGCTCGGCCGGCGGCCGGCGCTCTCCGGTCGCGAGCCGGAGGTCGAAGCGTCCGAAGGCGACGCCCACGGCCCAGGATTGCAAGGCCGCCAAGCCGTCCGCGGGATCGTCCTCGGCTTCGACGCTGTCGTCGTCGGCCTCTTCGGTCGCTTCTCCCTCGGCGCCCGGAGCCTTCGAGGCCCAGGCCTCAATCGCGGCGCGGTCTTCCCCTTCGAGCCCATACGCGCGGAAGGCTAGATCGTCGATGGCGGCCTGGATTTCCGCCAGCTCTTTCTCGATGGCCAGCGGCTCAAAGGGGCCGAGCCAGCTACGGAGCAGGGAAGGGAGGAGAAAGGCGTGAGAGGTTTCGTTGACGGTGTCGAGGGTGCGTTTCAGGGACCAGGCGCGGCGGGCGAGCTGAGCCAGGGCTGCGTGGTCGGAGTCGGTGAGATTGGGGACGGGAGTGCGCTGGATGACGCCGACCTCGTAGGAGCCGAACGCCATCTGCAACTCGACCAGGGAGCGGAAGGTGCTGCTTATTGTGATGGCAAGTAATGCGAGCAAATCCGGTGAGGCATTGTTTTCAACGAAGGCAGCCGGTCCCTTGTCAGCGAAGATACAGCCTTCGGGCATGGCGCGCATCCCGAGGCCGCTCTGGGTTCGCCGTGGCCAAGTGAGGCCTGGGCGAAAGTAATACTCGTTGCTGTGAAGCTCTGCCGTCCAGTTTGGCGACCAGCCTCGGCTCTCTCTGTATTCAACCAGGTACGCTTTGAGACAACGTGCCTCATCTACCCAACAAAGCCTTAGAAAAACGTCAGAGTAGAATTGTGAAAAGGCGCCGCCCTTGGCAAAACCAGGCCAGTTCTGTGCATTCCCTCCATCAAGCTCCCAACCAGCCCGTATGAATCTGAAATCATCGAGCGTCTTGCCGCCGGAGGCCACTATACGGCCGTCGCTCTGAAACGGCTTGAACTGAGCGAAGCGCTGCCTTACAACCTCGCTCACCCAATAAGCGAAGGGGCTTCCTGGCACCTTGGCAAATTCTTTCGGATCGACATCGAAATCCTGTTCGTTCTCGGCCTGCTGCGCGGCATGCCGCAAGGCGCTGGCCTTATCGTCAACTTCAATATCTAGTAGTCGGAGAAATAGTGTCACGGCCGAACCTCTAGGCAATACGCTGCGGTCTCAACCATTGCAGCGTCAAGTACACCATGACCCAAGTCTGCAAACACCACGGGCGGAGCCTTTGCCAGCAGGACATCCTCGCGCCACTTTTGAAAGCTTGATAGAAAGAAACCCGTTCGCGAGGTGATCGCCCCGAGCCTTCCCCGCGCATGCAGCAGCTCGATCCCTCTCTCCACGAACGCGGCATAAACATCGTTCTTGGTTTTGGGATAAGCACGTTCAAAATCCTTCTTCGCGCCCGCACCCCCTGCCCCAAACGGCGGATTCATCAACACCACCTCAAACCGCTGCTCCGCGATCTCGACGAGCCCGAGCCCCTGCGCCGCGTCGTCCCGGAACAGCCGCCGCCGCGCCTGCTGCGTCGCCACCGCTTCCTCCGCGAACCGTGAAAGAGCGGACCGCAGCCGTTCCGCGGGCGCGACGAAAAGCTTCAGATTCTCGCCCTTTTTCGCCGTCGACTGGACCAGCTCTTCGACCCGGAGCAGCAGCCCCATCTCGCCGGCCAGCTTCATGCGATCGACCAGCGTCTCGAAATGCGCCGCGAGCGCCGGATCGTCCAGGCGGGCGAGGAATTCAGCCCGGAGGTCCGCCTCGCCGGGCATGGGCTCGGCGATGACGATGTTCGAGCGGCGGATCAGAGGGCGCTCGGCGCGGGCCACTCCGAAATCGTGGAACGCGCGTTGCGCGCGCATCCAGAGTGCGAGCTGAGCGATCTGGGCGCAACGCGGATCGATATCGACGCCGTGCAGATTGTGGCGCAGGATCAGCCCGGGCAGCTCGCGCCGCAGCTCCGCGAGCGTCGAATAATCGTCGCGCAGCCGCCGCCCCGTCGCTTCCGACAGCGGTCCGGCCGCATCCGTCCAACCCTCTTCGTAGACCACCAGCAGCAGATCGAACGCATAGAGAAGGAAGTGCCCCGATCCGCAGGCGGGATCGAGGATGCGCAGATCGCGCGGATCTTTCTTGGCGCGTGGCTCGTAGCTTTCTTCGGGCCGCCGCACCATGTACTCGCACCGCTCCACCAGCGCCGTCGTGCCCTGGCGCATCTCGTACCAGATACGGCCCAGCGTGTTGTCCGTGAGGAACTGCACCACATAGCGCGGCGTGAAGAACTGATTGCGGACGGCGAGCTCGCGGCTGTTGCGGGGCGCCTGCGACGCGTCCCGCATCGCGCGGCGCTCCTCGCCGGAATTGAAGAACTGGTAGACCCAGCCGATCGTCTCGTCCTCACCCCAGACCGTGCGCAGCTCCGCGCCGTTGAGCACCTCCAGCAGAGCCTCGAACGCAGGCCGTTTCGGCCAGAGCACAGACGCCGCGTCGCGCCGGTCGAACAGCACCTTCACCTCCGTCGACAGCTCATCGAAGAGACACTCGACATAGAGGCGATAACCCGCGCCGGAAGGCAGCAGCGCCACCCCCGGAGCCATGCCGCAGAATTCGATATAGCCGGCCGACTGCTCACCCCGGGAGATGCACTCCTGCACCAGCCCGCGCGCCTCCAGCATCTTGAGCGCCGCGAACCGGTTGAGGGCCGTGAACGCCGCATCCCGGATGAAATCCGCCACCGCCTCGGCCGCCGCCATCCCCGCCGCCCGCTTGTGCTCCAGCGCCGCCACGACCTTCGTCCGCAGCAGCGCCTCCCGCGACGACAGATGAGCTCCGGCCTGCGGAGCGACCACCCCCGAGCCGAGCACGTCATACGTCCCCGCGAGCTGAAGCCCGAAATCCTCCTCCAGCACCCGCCGGGCACGCTGCGTCGCCTTCTCGATGGCGTTGCGGGTGGGCTTATCCATGGCGGCTCACGGGATTGGGAAGCATTGGGACGGATTGGGACCCAAGGGCCCAGGCGAAGAATCCCCGGGAGCTTACGCGGGATTGGTACAAAGGGAACCTCCCAAAGCTCCAAAGCTGTGGAAAACGGAGCGGATCTTCAATAGTTTCAGTGCTTTGCACGAGAGGCCGATTGGTACTGGATTGGTACTGACGCCGGCTGGCCGAGCCGGCCGGCAAGCTGGAGGCGGCACCGTCTTTTAGTACTCGATTTGTAGTTGATTGGTACTTCCAGAGGCCTGGCGAGGGACTTCCCGTCGCCGGGCCTTGGACGTAAGACCCATCAGGACAGTCACTTACGCCGAGCATCGAGGACGGCCAACGCCCCCGGGGATTGGTACTGGATTGGGACTGAGGGGGTCTCAAGGATGCTCACTTCCTGGAAACCAGCGAGCGGCCTTCGTCGCGCCGCGCAGGTGAATGCGGTCTGCCTTCTGAAGCTCGCGGAGCAGGACGCGGAGCTCGTTTCTGGTGGATGCGGGGAGTACCTGAGCCAGAGCCTCGAACGGTGTCCCTTCGGCCCCTCCGCGATTGATGATCTCCAGGAGCCGTGCCTTCTGTCGATCGCGCTCCGTCTCGGCCGCAGGGAGGGCGAATCGCGGATGAGCGCGAAGCGTGCAGATGACACGCGCCTCGCTGGTCTGGAAGACCGGCGGCGGACAGCCCTCTTGCTGCATGCTGCGGAGAACCGTCGGGATCCCTTGTCCTTCCGCTTGAGCGAATTGAAGGCGGCTCAAGAACCAGGCCAGGGCCTGGTTGCGCCACTTCGGCGCCGCGCGGCCGGCGCGAAACTCGCCGGGATCGACCCCGACCGGGAGAGATCCCGGCGAGATCATCTCGATCCGGTCGCTGAAAACAGTGATGCGCGTCGGGTCCACCAGCGCGTAGTCGCGGTGCGCCAGCGCGTTGATCATGACCTCGCGCAAGGCGCGGGCCGGATACTTCACCGCGTTGGGAGTCGCCGGGTCCGTCTTGTCGAACGCCGTGACAGCTTGTTGCTCGAGCAGGGCGGTCAGGCGATAGGCCTGCTCGAGCAGGCTGCCTGCGAGCTCGTGGCGCTCCGCGTGCGGCTCGGAGCGGTCCAGTCCCGGATAGCTGGAGAAGAGAGAGAAGGCTCCCGGAACGAAGCGCTGCACCGAGCGGCCGAACAAGAGCACCGTAAAATTTCGCGGCCGGAGGACACCCGAGAGAGGCTCCTGAACGCAGAGCGGTGGCACGAAAGGGCTGAGCTGATTCGTGTCCGACAAAAACGGCTCGACACCCACGTCCGGAGAGAAGATCCCCATCCGTTGCAACGCATCCCGGAGCACCAGCAGATCGAGGTCGTTGACCGTCGCAGCGCCGCAGGCTTGACGGTCCCAGGGCTCCATGGCTCCTTTGCGGACGAGCAGCTCGCGCAACACCCCATTGCGGGCCTCGCGCGTTTCCCGGCCGATGCGGACGAAGTATCGCCCTCCCTGAGCGCCCCGCCGCACCATGTGCGCCTGCTCCGTGGCCGGCATGATGAACACCAGAACCCGGCGGTCCGGCGTCGCCGCGGGAAGCTCCTCCACCCGTGGCGCGAGAGGCGGCGAAACGCGCTCCCGGCAACGCGTGAGCACAGTTCCTTCGACCTCCTTGAGGCGGCTTGGCGCCAGGCCTGTCAGCTCCATGGACGGGAAGCCATGGACGTCCTTCGTCTCCGCCGCGCCGCAGACCACATAGCCTCCGCCCAGATTGGCGAGATCGTTGGCGAAGGCGGACAGCGTCTCGACGACGTCATCGACGTCCGCCACGTTCCCCTTCCACTCCACCTGCTCACTCTCGCGGGCGGCGAGCTGCTGGAGGTCGATACGTCCGCTCATGGCACGATCACCTTCTTGCCCGCGCCGATCCACCGCGCGCACTCCTCCCGGATGCCATCCAGAGCCGCGTCGAGCTGCTCTTCGCTGTCCACTCCGCCGGCGAAATAGCTCGACAGGTCCACGGAGACCATCCGTTCCCCTTCGATCGCGCGGTGGGCGTCCTGGATGGCGGACCGCAGGCGCATCTCGCAGGCATCGCGCTCCGAGCGCAGGAGCGGGATCGACGCGGTCGAGGAAGCTCCCGAGCGAAGAGGCGCGGCGATCGAACGTTGGACGTCTGCCGGGAGATCGGCCCAGCCCGGCGTCTTGACCAGGCGGTCGGCGGCGGCGGCGTAGGCCTGCTGCCGCGCCTGGAGCGCCTCTTCGTGACGCCGGCTGTGCTCGGCTTCGAGGGCGTGCGCGAGCTGCTCGATCGCCGGCAGCTCGCGGAAGAACGTCTCGCGGGCCAGCGAATCCTTCAGCGTCCCGGCGCTCGAACGGACGGATTCAGGCAGATCCGGCTCCGTCTCCAGGAACGGCCAGGCCGTCTCCAGCGCCCGGCGGGCGCGTTCCAGATCGCGGAGCCGCGGCGGAGTGAGCGCGTGCTCCAGATCCGAGCCGCGCTTGATGGCGTCCTTGAGCGAGCGGTGCGAGGCATTGAACGTGGCGAGCGCGTTGTCCTCCGAGCCGCGGAGGATCGCCTTCATCTGATCGAGCGCGCCGGCGAGCACCGAGGTGCCGGGAAGCTGCTGCGCCGTGAGCTGGGCGAGAGCCGACGCCACCGTGTCCTCGCAGCGCTCGATCTCCTTGCGCAGCTCCGCCACGATCGCGTTCGTCGTCAGCTCGCGCACCTCGCCGCCGAACGTATCGCGGAACGCTTCCGCGGCGTGGATCAGCTCCGTGAACTCGATCCCCTTCTTCGGCCGGAACGACGCCTGCTTGAAGACGTTGTTGTCGTTGAACGTCTCGCGCGCCGCGAGCGCGGCGGTGGAATCGATCGTCTGCCCCTTGCTGGTGACCTCGATCTTGCCGGCGCGCAGCAGAGACAGCACGAACAGGCGCACCACCTCGAAATCCCAGCCGAACGGCTCCTGGCCGAGCTCCAGCCGCAGAAACTGGCCGCTCGCCGTGTCCCCGTAATGCGCCCGCTGCTCGATCCGTTTCAACACCTCGGCGAGCGGCCCGCTCTCCACCTGGAACACCGGCTTTCCCTTTTCGTCGCGCAGCAGGCGGAGACTCGTGAAAACGGTGGGCAACCCCTGGAGATTCTCGGCGGTGAACAGAGCGTCCACCCCCTTCTTCACGTCCGGGATGCGGGCGGCGGCCTCCTGGAAGCGGACGAACACCGTGGGCAGAACCTGGCCGAGAATCTCCGCGGCGCTGCGGCCCACCTCCGCCGCGCGGTCGCCCGGGCTGCGGTCGTTGCCCTGGAACGAGACGCTGCCGGAGAGACAGGCCGCGCGGAGCAGGCGGCGCAGCTCATCCTGATGGCGGCGCAGGCGGACCTTCTCCTCGCCGATCAGCGTCGTCTCGTCCGCCGTGCGGGCTTCGCGCTCCTTGCGGGCCAGCATCTCCTTCGAGCGGAACACCTCGTCCGTCTCGCCGCGGATCGCATCATTCAGCGGCACCGACCAGAACACACTCGTGCGCTCCAGTTGACTGCGCGTCCGCAGCTCCGCGGCGAGCTCCTGCGAGTCGCGGCCTTCCTCGGCGAGATAGACCTGGAACAGCAGATCTCCCGGCACGATCTCCCGCCCGTGCAGCGCCAGGCCGGCCTTGAACGTCTTCGTGTCATACAGCGTGTGGCTCGGCTGCGGCTGCCAGAACGACTGCAACACGTCAGAGTGCAGGCGGTGGACGTCGCCCGGCTTGGGCATCATCCCGTGGCGGAGATTCTCCCAATCGTCCTCCGCCGGCGTCGGGATGCGGAATCCCCCGTCGCCGAGGCGTACCAGGTGCGCCGCTTCGAGAGTGCGGAGCGCCTCTTGCACCGAGGCGAGCTGCGAGTCCGCCGCGACGCCGGGATGCAGCGCGGCGGCGATGTTCTCCGCCGAGCGGTGAACGCTCTGCACGTATTGCAGGAGACAGATCACCTTCGCGACCGGCTGCCCGAACGGGTGATCGATCTCCTTGGGAATCGCCGCGATCTTGGCGCGCACCTCCGAGCCGATATTGCCCTCCACCAGATCGTAGACCTGATCCAGGCGCACCAGCGCGCCGAGCCGCTGCCCGGCGAGATTCACGGCGGGGTGGATCAGGAGCTGCTGCGCCAGCTTGATGATCGTGCGATTGGCGCCGCCCACGTGGCGCGCCGAGCCGCCCTGCGTGCGCAGGCCGGAGACCACCCGGATGATCAGATCGATCTGATACGGCAGCAGCGGATAGAGATCCACGAACCCGTCGCGCGTCAGCTCCGGCAGCTTGATGTCCGCCGTCAGCCGCGTGTGCTGCGTCAGCCGGGCGCGGTGCAGATCGAACAGAGAGCCGAGCTGCGCCTGCGCGGCGGCGTTCTTCGCCAGCACACGGCGGCCCGTCACCTCCGAGATGTCCGACGGCTCCAGGTGTACCTGGTGCGGGAAACGGTCCATCAGACGCGCCAGCTCGATCTTCTTGTCGTCGAGACCGCTCACCAGCTCGCCGAGCTTCTCCTGCGACGTCACCACGATCCAGTGCTTTCCCCGTCCGCGGACGCCGAGGCTCTGCACCACCGCTTGCAGATCCAGCATCTTCTGCACGTCCCGGGCGACGAACTGCCCGACCTCGTCGATCACGAAGAGCAGCGTCTTTCCCGGCGCCCGGCGTCGCATCAGCTCATTGGCGCGCTCGCCGAGCTTGCCCGGCGAGATGTCCGCCTTGTTCTTCACCGCCTTCACCCAGGAATCGGCGAGCGGATACGTCTCCGGGTCGAGACTGTGCACCACCCGGCTCGCCTCGCTCAAGGCGAAAGCCACCTTGTCCTTTTCCGTGTTCCACACCTTCCCCGGGAACAGCCGGCCGTACTCCGCCTCGAAGCGCGCGAGCCGCCCGGTCTCCTCCAGGGCGATCTCCAGCTCCGAGAGATCGAGATCCTTGGCATAGCCGAGACTCTTCAGGAACAGCCCGTACATGATCTCCGTGAGAGATTGATTGCCGCTGCGGATCCCGCGGTCCGTCGACACGTCGAAAATCACCGCGTGCGTGGGGATCTTCTCCGTGATCGTCGCGAGGAGCACCTGCAGCTTGGCATCGCCCGCGCGTTGGGCGAAACGGCGGGCGGCGGACGTGCCGAGCACCGGGCGGTCCGCCAGAGCCAGGCCGAGCATCTTCGCAAAGCTCGACTTGCCCGAGCCGAAGAAACCGGAGACCCAGACCGCGATCCCCTCGTGCGGATGATTCGGCGTCTCGCTGTAGGCCTCGAAGAGATGCGTATAATGGGCGCGGATCGCCCCGGTCACCACATACTCGTCGATCTCCTCCTGGAGAACCTCCTCGTCCGTCTGATCGACCTTGATGACCTCTTCGATCCGGCGCGTGATCACGCCGGCGAAAAGAGACTGGATGAGCGGCTCGGTCATGATCGCAGCGTCCCTCAGAAAATCTTCGGCCGGTAATTGTGCTCCGGATCGAGCACACCCATGAAGCTCAGCCCGGCGGCGCCGTCGAGCCGGCCGGGATAGAAGAGCACCGCCGGCACCTCGACACGCCCCTTGAGCTGCTCCAGCAGCGAGAACGTGCGATACACCGGGAACAGCGCGCCGGTGCGCAGAATGAACACCAGATCGCGCAACGGGTCCGGCGCCGCGGGCATCCGCGCCGCCACCAGATCGACCAGCGGCGCGTACTCTGCCAGGATCGCGTGCACCGTCTCGGCCACCGTCTCCACCCCCTGCTCCCGCTCCGCCGCGAACCAGTCGGCGAGCGGCCGCTCGGAGCGCATCGCCGCGTCGAGACATGCGGCGAGCGAGATGCGGTGCACCGTCTTCCCCTTCTGCGTCAGGCGCGTCTCGAGATCCTCCAGTTGCCGGCGCAACGCCAGCTCCTCCTCCGCGTCGTAGCGGAACAGCGCGTAGGGCATGTCGTGGTAGACACTGATCCGCTCCCGCGGGTCCCGCTGCTCCAGGATCGGCTCCAGATCCTCCTTGAGCCGGCGCACGAAATCGCTCATGCGGTGGTCCTTTCGGCGTACTCCAGAGAGCTCGCGTTGGGCAGAGAGAGCTGCGCCAGACTGCCGGCGACCTCATAGTGGAGCTTGTCGAGCTGGTGCAGCCGCAGGATCTCACGCTCCACGTCGGCGGGCCGCAGCAGGAACATCCGCCAATCCGGCGCGGCGAGGATCTTGCCCGGGCTCTCCGTCTCCTCCCGCAGAGCGTGGAGCAGATAGAGGAAGCTCGCCTCCGGCAGATGGTACGTCGCGAACGTCTTCACGATCTTGCCGCGCAGCAGCCCGAAGTCCACGGCCATGCGGAGCAGAGCGCCGGCCACCCGCTCCAGCGTCGACTCCGTCCACGCAGGGCAGGTCCGGCGCAGAGACTCGCGCAGCTCCTCCGGCCGCACCCGGAACGCGCCGGCCGCGTAGGTGGGAAACAGCCAGTGAAGCAGGAAATCGCGCAGCAGGAATTCGTCCCGCGTCATGTGCCAGAGCAGGATCGGCTTCCAGACCTCCAGAGCACAGCCCTGCTGCGCGAGAACGGCGAGAGCGCGGTCCCGGCCGGCCGGATCGAAACGCCGGTTGAGCACCTTGCTGACATTGAGAAGCCACTTCCCGCTGCCGGCGCCGATGTAATTCTCCTCGCGGAAGCGGGCAAGATTCTCGCGCTTCGAGCGGGAGAAATCCCAGCGTGCGAGCACGGCATACGACTCCTCGATCAGCGCGCCCTTGACGATCGTGAACGAGGACGCCACCTGAGACCGCGAGGCCGGCTTCAGGCGGCCTCCTTCGGCGCCCGCAGAGCCCAGGGGACCGCGAGCGCGCCGGTCTCGCCGCGCGCGAAGCCGAGCGCCAGCAGGGCGACGTCCTCGGCGCGGCCCGCGAAGGCCTCGGGCAGAGGCACCGCGCGCCCTTCCGCCGACCGCCGGAGCTTCTGGAAGGCGGCAAGATCCTGGTCGCTCACCAGCTCCAGCGCGCGGAGAGCGGCGGCGAGATCCGGCCCCTGGAGAGCTTCGACCTGGGCGAAAAACGGCTGCCAGCCGGCGGCGGCGTCCAGCCAGTGCTCCCACCGGGCCTCGAAGTCCTCCGCGAGATCCTCCGGGAGACGCCAGAGAGTCACCGCATCCGGCCGGTCGAACCGCTCGGCACAGCGGTGCGCGGCCACGGCGAACACCGAGCGCGCCTGGGCGAACGAGCGCGTCCGCGGGAAGCCCCGGCCGAGCGTCCTGGCCCCCCAGGGCCCGAGCTGTCCCGTCGTATCCCACCACTTCGCGAGATCCATCTCGCCGTAGCGGGCGACGGCCAGGCGGAGTTGGAGGAGTCGGTCGAAATCGATGCCGGTCGTTGCGGAGACGCTCTTCAAGATGCGGCTATCTTATCGGAAGCGCTGTCCCTTGACGCGCCGGTAGGCTCAAGGGTGGCGGTGACCGAGCTGTCGAGGATCACTTCGTGACCACCCTGCGAAACCGACCCCTTCTGGCCATCGAGCTCGCCGCGACAGGCGAGCCGCTCAGCTCGCTCCTCCACCGCTTCCAGCACAAGATCGCGCCGGAGGTCTTCTACCCCTTCAGCTCCGCGATCTGCCCTTCCAGCGTCTCCCACTCCGCCATCAGCTCCTCGATCTTGCCGTTCAGGGTCTTCTGCTCGGCTTCCAGCTTCTTGACCTGCTCGCGGGAGGTGCGGTCGAAGAAGGTGGGATCGCAGAACATCTCGTTGACGTCGTGGATGCGGCTCTCGGCTTTCTCCACGTCGGCGGTGACCGTTTCGAGGCGCTTGGCGAGCTGTTTCTGCTTCTGCTGGCGCTGGCGCTCTTCCTCGGGGGTGGCCGGCTTGCGGGCGGCGGATTCGGCGGCTTTCTTCTTCTGCTCGCGGCGCTGGCGGAGGACGGCGTCGGCGTCCAGATGGTCGTCGCCGAGGCGCTCCAGGTACTCCTCGTAGGAGCCCTTGAAGTCGTTGATCCCCTTCGGCGAGATCTCCAGGACGCGGTCGGCGAGCTGGGAGACGAACCAGCGGTCGTGGGAGACGAAGATGAGGGTGCCGTCGTACTCCCGGAGGCCTTCCACCAGGGCCTCGATGGCTTCGAGGTCGAGATGGTTCGTCGGCTCGTCGAGGATCAGGATGTTCGGCTTGGTCACCGAGAGCTTGCAGAAGACCAGGCGCGCGGCTTCGCCTCCGGACAGGCTGCCGAGCGACTTCTTCACGTCGTCGCCCGAGAAGAGCACCATGCCGAGATTGCCGCGGATGAAGCCGATCGGCTCGCCGGGGACGAATTCCCAGAGCCAGGCGTCGACAGTCTGCTTGCTCCCCTTGGGGACCTCGTTGTGGTCCTGCGAGAAGTAGCCGGGATAGGTCTCGTAGCCCCAGGTGACCTTGCCTTCGTCCTGCTCGGCCTGGCCCATGACGATCTTGAGCAGGGTCGACTTGCCGATGCCGTTCGGGCCGATGATGGCGAGGCGGTCGCCGCGGTCGATGCGGAGGGTGACGTCTTTGAGGACCTGCTTGTCGCCGTAAGCCTTCGAGACGCCCTCGATCTCCAGCACCTGCCGGCCGCTGGGACGGTTCTGCTTGAATTTGAAGGTCGGATAGCGGCGCGAGGTCTGGGGCAGGCGGTCGATGACGATCTTCTCCATCATCTTGACCTTGCTCTGCGCCTGGCGGGCCTTGGTCGCCTTGGCCTTGAAGCGGTCGATGAACTCCTTGTGGCGCGCGATCTCCGCCTGGCGCTTCTCGATCTCGGCCTCTTTGCGGTCCCGGTTGCCGACTTTCGCCGCGATGAAGGCGGTGTAGTTGCCGGGGTAGACCATGATCGTCTCGTAGTCCACGTCCACGATGTGGGTGCAGATGTTGTCGAGGAAGCGGTGGTCGTGGGAGATGACGATCGCCGTCCCCTTGTAGGTCTCGGCGAGGAACTTCTCCAGCCAGCGGATGGAGAGGATGTCGAGGTGGTTCGTCGGCTCGTCGAGGAGGAGGACGCCGGGGTCGGCGGCGAGCACCTGGGCGAGGAGGACGCGCAGCTTGAAGCCGCCCGAGAGGGTGGTCATCTCCTGGCGGTGGACCTCGGTGGGGATGCCGAGGCCTTCCAGCACCTCGCCGGCGCGCGACTCCAGGGTGTAGCCGTCGTGGCGCAGGATGAGGTCCTCGACGTCGGCGTAGCGGTCGGCGTCGAACTCGGTCTCGGCGTCGGCGAGGATGCGCTCCTTCTCCACCATCGCTTCCCACACTTCGTGGTTGCCCATCATGGCCACTTCGAGGATGGGCATGTGCTCGTAGCGGAAGTGGTCCTGCTTGAGGACGCCGAGCTTGAGCCGCTTGGGCATGGCGACCGTGCCGCCGCTCGGCATCTCCTCGCCGCCGAGGATTTTGAGGAACGTCGACTTGCCCGAGCCGTTGGCCCCGACGAGGCCGTAACAGTTGCCCGGGTTGAATTGGATCGAGACCCCCTCGAACAGAGTCTGGGGGCCGAAGTTCTTGCTGAGGTCGGAAACGGCGATCATAGAGCCGGTGATGATACCAGATGGATCGACAACACCCCCGGAACCGTGCGAGAGTGCCGGCACGATCCGCACGATCAGGTTGGCCGCCCGAAGCCATGGACCAGGACTGCTTCTTGCACCGGGGAGCCTGCGATGTCCGCAGCACGTAGCCCCACGAAGGTTGCCGCGAGCCCTGCCCGCCGTCGAGGATGGCGGCTGGCTCTGCTCATTTTCGTCCTGGTCCTGGGGGCCTTCGGCCTCTTCGTGATCCGGCCGTTTTGGCGCCTGGCAAGCCAGTTCGACGACCTCACCTACCGCCAGCCGTCGCGTCTCTACTCCCGCTCCACGGTGGTCCAGGCCGGCCGCTCCTATCCGGCCGACGTGCTCATCGAGAGCCTGAGCAACGAGGGATACCGCGAGGCCGAGCCCGGCTCGCTGCCGGCGGGGCGCTACCGCAAGACTCGCGGCGGGCTCGCGGTGCATCTGCGCAGCTTCCTTCTGCCAGACGGCCCGCAGGGCGGCGTCATGGAGATCACCTACCAGGGATCGACCATCTCCCGCCTCCTTCTCGACGGCGCGGCGGTCAAATCGGTCGCCCTGGAGCCGGCTCTCATCGCCTCCTACTTCGGGCCGGACCAGCAGGAGCGGCGGCCGGTGACCCTGGACCACGTCTCCGAGGACCTGATCAACGCCGTGATCGCCGCCGAGGACGACAACTTCTTCGAGCACTCCGGGGTCTCGGTCTCCGGCATCCTCCGCGCCTTCTGGGTCAACCTGCGCGGCGGCGAGATCCGCCAGGGCGGCAGCACGCTCACCCAGCAGCTCGTCAAGAACATCTACCTCTCCCATGAGCGCACCCTCGGCCGCAAGGCGCAGGAGCTCATCCTCGCCCTGATGCTCGAAGCGCGCTACGGCAAGCGCCAGATCCTGGAGGCCTACCTCAACTCGATCTACCTCGGCGGCAGCGGCGGCGTCTCCCTGATGGGCATGGGCGCCGCCTCGCGCGCCTATTTCGGCAAAGACCCCAGCCAGCTCGACCTCGCCGAGGCGGCGACCCTGGCCGGGATGATCCGCGCGCCGGCCGTCTACTCGCCCGCGACCCATCCCGACAAGTGCAAGGAGCGCCGCGACTGGGTGCTCGGGCGCATCGCCAAGCTCGGCCGGGTGCCGCAGGAGCGTATCGACCAGGCGCTCGCCGAGCCGGTCTCCGTGGCGCCCGAGCCGGTGGTCCGCCGGCGCGCTCCGTACTTCGCCGACGCCATGGCCGCCGAGGCGCAGCGCCGCTTCGGCATCGAGAGCCTGGCGGATGCCGGCTACATCCTCTTCTCCACCCTGGACGTCCAGGGCCAGAAGGCGGCCGGCGAGGCGGTGGGCTGGGGTCTCAACCGGGCGGAGGAGAGGAATCAGGGGGGGCAGAAAGGCCAGGCCGCCAAGGGGCCGCTCCAGGCTGCCCTCGTCTCCGTCGCGCCGGACACCGGGGGCATCCTCGCCTACATCGGCGGCAAGAGTTACGACGAGAGCCAGTTCGACCGCGCCGGCCAGGCGCTGCGCCAAGCGGGCAGCGCCTTCAAGCCTATCGTCTACGCCGCGGCCTTCGAGACCGGCTCGGCCTCGCCGTCCTCGTTCCTCGAAGACTCGCCGCTCTCCGTGCGCCTCGCCACGATGACCTGGAGCCCGAAGAACGACGACGGCACCTTCCACGGCTGGGTCTCCGTGCGCACCGCGCTCGAAAAGAGCTACAACCCCGCCACCGCCCGCCTCGCTCTCCAGGTGGGCATGCCCAAGATCGTCGCCCTGGCGCGCAAGATGGGCGTCACGGCGGAGATGGACCCGTTCCCCTCGGTCGCTCTCGGCGCGGTCGACCTGACGCCGGTCGAGCTCGCCACCGTCTATGCCACCCTGGCCGCCGGCGGCGTGCGCCCGCCGGTGCACGGCCTGGTGGCGATCCTCGACCGCCAGGGCAAACCCCTCCAGGCGGCGGCGCTGCCGAAGCCCGAGCGCGTGCTGTCGACGCAGACGGCGTACATGGTCACCTCGCTGCTCCAGGGCGTCCTCGTGCGCGGCACCGCGCGCGGCGCCGCCTATGGCATCCCGGGCGACGTCGCCGGCAAGACCGGCACCACCAACAAGCAGCGGGACAGTTGGTTCGGCGGCTTCGGCCGGGAGCGGGCGACCGTCGTCTGGGTGGGCTACGACGACAACGCCAGGACGCGCCTCTCCGGCGCCCGCGCCGCGCTTCCCATCTGGGTGCGCTTCACCGCCAAGGTGGCGCCGCGCGGCGGCTACTCCATGTTCCAGCAGCCGCCCGGTCTGACCACCGCGTTGATCGATCCCACCACCGGCATGCTCGCCACCGAATTCTGCCCGGCGAAAATCATCGAGGTCTTCCGCGAAGGCGAGGTCCCGACACAGACCTGCGACCGCCACCTGAGCTGGATGGACCAGGACGAATTCGCGCAGTCGGTGGGCTCGGACGGCGAGAGCACCCAGGAGGATCAGGGCCTGGAGGATATCGGAGCCCTGCAGACCCGCAGCGCGGAGCCGCGCAAACCGCACCCCTTCCGGAGCTGGCTGCGGCGGGTTTTCGGCGGCGAGGAGAAGGATGACAAGGGTGAGAAGGACGACAAGGACAGGGACGGCGAGCGCGGGCGGGACCGGGATGAGAGCGAGCAGAAACCGCCGGGGTAGGAAGCACGCCGAAAAGCACCTCACCCCCGGCCCCTCTCCCATCTCCCACCCGCCCATCCCCGGGAGAGGGGAGAAAAACAAACCAGGAGAAGCTCGCTTCTTGTCTCCCCTCTCCCGGCGGGGGCGTGGGTGGGAGATGGGAGA
>Ga0307506_10000170_pt1 | contig 21797 bp, 18 predicted proteins | sample 25_S_MG_FD_202175 | JGI IMG/M metagenome (GOLD analysis project Ga0307506, IMG submission 202175) | Soil microbial communities from Populus trichocarpa stands in riparian zone in the Pacific Northwest, United States - 25_S | ecosystem: Environmental > Terrestrial > Soil > Riparian zone > Trees... | reverse complement strand
CTCTGAAAAAAAGGAGGAATCGGCCATGGCGAAAACAGCGACGGAGGGCGGCACGGCGGACCTTGAGGATCTGCGTCTCTGTATCGATCGAGTCGTACCGGACGAGTACAACCCCGCCCGCGCGGCGGCGGCGCGCTCGGTGGCGGAGAGCATGCGATCGTCGACCGGGCGGCCGGCCAGGAAGGGCAAGGGGAAGGAGACGGAGGAGATCGACGCCTCGGTCATCCTCCCGCCCTCCAGCATCGCGCTCGTCGCGCTCAAGATGTGGGAGACCGGGACGAGCCTGAAGTGCCGCTTCCTCGACGGCGACGCCACGCAGAAGAAGAAGGTGGAGGCGAAGGCCCACCTCTGGGAGGAGCACGCCAACATCAAGCTCAAGTTCGTGGCCTCGGGAGACGCCGAGATCCGCATCTCGTTCTCGGCCGACCGCGGCTCGTGGTCGGCGGTGGGCAACGACGCCCTCGTCGAGCGTTTCTTCCCCAAGTTCCAGCCGACGATGAACTTCGGCTGGCTGAAGGCGAACACCGACGACAAGGAGTACGAGCGCGTCGTGGTCCACGAGTTCGGGCACGCCCTCGGCTGCATCCACGAGCACCAGAACCCGAAGGGGAAACTGCAGTGGAACAAGGCGGAGGTCTACCGCATCTTCTCGGGCTCCCCCAACTTCTGGACCAAGCAGCAGATCGATTTCAACATCCTCCAGCGCTACGCCAAGGATCAGATCAACGCGACCACCTTCGATCCGGACTCGATCATGCTCTACAGCTTCCCGAGCACCCTGTTCCTGGATCACAAGGGGACCAAGTCGAATACGACCCTGTCGAGCCAGGACAAGGCCTTCATCGCGCAGATGTACCCCAAGTGAAATGCTGAAAGTGAGGCTTGTCGAGGACGAGATCCGGATCGGTCCACGCTTCCGGGTCTCGTTCCAGCGCACCCTGCGCATCCCGGACGACGGCGGCACCTACCCGCTGCCGCCCGGGCTCGGCAGGCTGCCGCTTCACAAGATGTCCGGCCGCGGCGGCGGCTATGTCCTCCCCCTGGCGCAGAGCGAGGCGCTCTGGCTGGCCTTCGACGGCGCCTCCTGGAAGCCGAACGCCGTCCAGATCGGCATCGGCGGCATCAACGCCGTGTCCGGTGAAGCGTGGGAGGAAGGTCTGTCGGCGGAGCCGCAGAATTACCTGATCTGTCCGGACCAGCTCTGGCTCGACGGCATCAACGCCGGCGCGGAGATGGTCCGCCAGTTCGTCGCCATGCCCCTGGGGAGCGGCACGACCGTCGAAGCGCAGCTCACCGGGCGCGAAGAGGTCGGAGGGATTCAGGTCCGCGTCTTCGAGCCCAAGCCCGGCCGCTTCCCCGACCGGCCGCCGCGCCTCGGACCGGAAGCAATGATGCAACCCATGGCCATCATGGAATCAATGGGGCTGGGAGCCGGCGGCCAGATCCGGCAGAAGATCTATCCCGATCCCTATGGCCTCGACACCTGGGACCCGGAGAATTCGGGCACCGTCTTCGTCCATATCGTCAACAGCGAGCAATACGAAGCGCTGACCGGAGAGCCCGCCCCGCCATCGCCCCTCAGCGCGGCGGCCTACACCGAGCAAGGCTTCCCCTGGTTCGACCTCTACGACGAAGAAAAAGGCGACGTCGCGGCTCCGCGGCGCCTGTCCGGAGTGAAAGCGGTGCGCGGGAAAGACGAGGAGACTGTGAAGATCGAGCCGGGGCAGGTGCGCGGTTTGAAATATTGATCTGAAACACCCTTGAAAGTTTTGTCACTCCAGGGTAGAGGCAGTCCTCTCAACATTGAGCGAGGGCTGGTGTCTTACTAATCGTCAACCAATCGAGGCTTTCGCGGCTCCACGGTATCAGGCCGGAGGAGAAGAGCATGCGAGTTTTCGATCGTTTTCGGTTATGGAATCGGGCTCGAGCAGCGATCAACCAGGTCGTGCGCGAGAAAGACCCGGCCGCCATCGAAAGATTGTTGCGTCAATTTCCGGCTGAAAGCGGGAACATTGCACGCCGCGCCAGGTCGATGGCCGATGTCTACCCTTTGCCCGCTCTGCTGCTTGCCGTCGCTCTGGCGCGCTGCGCGGCACCGGAGACCGTCGATCTGCTGCGCTGGCTCGCCGGCCGGGAATTCGGCTGGGACCGGCTCGCGCAAGGCGCGTTGCACGATCTGCGGCGAGCTCTCGTGGACCGCGGGGAGACCGATCTGCTGGACGCCGTCCGCCGCAGATTGGACGATCATCAGCTCGCCTGGGTCCTCCCGGACGTCGGCGCAGAAGATTTTCTCGAGGAGCTCGAACGTCTCCAGGGCGGGCAGGCACTCGGCGTGGCGGTACAACTCATCGTCGACTTCGTCGCGGACGTCACGCTCCGCGGGCGGCCTGCCGGCGATGGGCTCGATGGCCTCGACAACGCCGCCGACGCGGCGCTGCTCTGGTGGGAGCGCGGCCACCTGGAGGATGCTCTGCAACTGTGGACCGTGCTGGCCATTGCCGAGCCGCGGCAAATCGAGACGGACTGTCTGCGGCTCGTGGCCGACGCGCTGCCGGCCTGGATTCCGCTGCCGGAGCCGGTGAGCTTCGAGGGCCTGCCGGCCGGCGGGCAGATCGTCGTGCCGGTGCCGCCTCGCGTAGTGCGGGCGGCGGACCTGCTGGCCGATTTTCCAAGCGTCGACTGGATCGAGCCCTTGCGGAGGGCCTGGCTCGCTGCGGACGACCTCGTGCGCCGGGTGGAGCGGCGCAATCAGGCGGTCGAGAAACACAACGAGCTCATCGCCCAGCACCACAAAGGAAAGGACGTCATCGACGCCATCCGCAAGCAGCAGGACGAGATCGGGAGACAGGACGATGGGATCGCCCAGGCGCGCGCTGCATTGCGCGAAGAGCTCACGCCGGCCGCGCTGTTGCTCCACACCGTTTCCGACGCACAGGCCTACCCGCTCGAAGTGCGCCAGGGCGCAGCTTGGGGATTGCACCGCATCGTCGCGGACGGTGCGCTGGAGGCAGAGGCCGGCGAGCGGGTGAGCCGGACGCTCCGTGCCGCGCTGCGCGGCCAGGAGCTCGACGAATCTGCGTTGCGCGGCCGGATCACCGCCGTTCTCCCGGACGGCGACGGGCGCGTCCGCGATCTCCTCGTCGCCGCGGAGCGCTACGCCGCCGATCACGATGCCGAAAGGCTGGCGGTCACCGTCGGCCGCTTGGCGCCGGAGGGCCCCGCGTTCGCCAAGGAGATCCGGGACGGCGTCGACTCGTCTCTGCAGTCGCAGACCCGGGGCGAGCTCGGCGAGCGCGTGCTGCGGGTCCTGCCCGGCGCCTCCCTGCCCGAGCTCCTCGGCGTGCTGCGCCGCGGTCTGTGCTGGATGGCCGAGCTCGTCGAGGGGCGCGCCGGCGGCGAGCCCGCGCTCGCCGAGAATTTGCCGTGGATCGCTGCTCTCATCGGCGAGGAGCGCTCTTCTATGAGTTCGAGGACGACGCCTTCCTGGACGCCATCAACGACGAGATCGTGGAGATCTATGGCGAGGCGCTCGACGCGGGAGCCGCTGTGGCGAAAGTCGACGGCAAGATCGAGCACTGGAACCGGACGATCGACCTCGAAAACAAAACCGATGAAGCGAAACGTTCCTGGTGTCCGAAGATCGACTGGCCGCGCCTCGGCATTCCCGCGACGCGGCATCTCACCGATCATTTCCGTGCCGTGCTCTTGAAGGCGCTGCAGCAGAGTCATCGCCTCGCCGTCGAGCGTCGCGATGCGGTGCTGTCCGAGCCTGTCTGCCGCCGTCACCGCGACGCCTGGTCGGCGTACAGGAAACGTGCCGGTGCCCTGGCGGAGCTCGCCCGACGCTTCGCGCCCGGCAGGCTCGACCGCGCTGCGCTGCGAACCATCGTGCAGCGCTTCGGCTTGGAGGACTCCGGTATGCTGCCGAGCGGCGCCCCGATGCACGAGATCCTCAACTGGCTCCGCGCGCTCGCCGGAGCGAACCTGTCGGATCAGGAACCGTCGTAGGGAAATCACCCCGAGCACAACCGTTCCGCCTTCCGGTTGGGCGAAGAGGCCGGGAAGATCGAGCCGGGGCAGGTGCGGAAGATCCGGAGCTTCCGTCGGCCTTGACTTCTCTCTCTTGCGAAGGGGAGAATGACCTCCCCTCACGGAGGATGGGTGCATGAGCCAAGTACTGGATTTTCTCGCTCGACAGTACGCCGGGGTAGGAGTGCTTTTCGGTTGTCTCTTCCTCTTGGTCTTGCTGGTGCAGTGGCTTGCCTGGATTTTTCACCTGGGGCGGTTCAAGCTGTTGGCAGACGCCCGGCGGGAAGAACGGACCTCACAGCTTCGCTTCGTCATCGCTGACTTTTTTGTGAAAGTGATCGACGATTTCCGGCACCTGCTGGCGTTGGTCCTCCTGCTGATCTTCATGCTGACTCTTGGAGCCGTGCTTGTCTGGGCTCCTACCTTCAAAGATGTCAAGGAAGGCCTTCAGGTAGTCGTCGCTGCTCTGGGTGGCCTCGTGGGATCGATGATCGGCTACTACTTCGGCGAGTCGACGGGCAAGGGGAAAACTCCAGAGGGGCAGCCGACTACGCCTGCCGGACTACCAGCCATTCAGGACCCGGCGGCCGAGGCACCGGATATCCGTCCCGCGCCCGCCCCCCCGGGCCTTTAATGGAGTAGGATAGTGCCGGTGCAGGGTGGCAGAAAGGTTGAACATGGGACGCGTTCTCCAGATCGAGATGAAAAGCTCTCTCTTTGATCCACACTCCTCGGACCGGAGGGTGCTTGTACGCCGCGCGTCCGAGGGCCGCGAGGGTCGCCCTCTCTATCGCGTCTTCCTCTACCTGGAAGGCCGTGATCTGCCTTTTGTCGAGAATGTAACATACTTCCTTCACCCGACTTTCCCGGATCATGTCCGTATCGTGCCCCGCACGCCAGGCAATCCCGTGTGCAAGCTTGAGATTTGGACGTGGGGGTTCTTCGATATCAAAGCCACGGTCGTGGACAAGACCGGCGCACGGCAGCTTCTTTCCCATTACCTCGAGTACAAGGAGGAGATCTCCGAAGGAGTGGTCAGCTTCGTCACTGCTTGAGGAGGTCCTTGCCAGCCGTCTGGCGAATCGCAAGCTCAGGTGGCCGCGGCTCACCCCGAGCACAACCGTTCCGCCGTCCGGTTGGCGAGCCCGATCGTCTCGTTGGAGCTCAGGGTGTCGTGGGCGAGGTGCGCCGCGTTGACGAGATGGAGGCCGGGGAGGGAAGTGCTCACCGGTGGCTGCCGCCGGGAAGAGTGGAGGGTGGGGAGGGCGAAGGCGTGCTTGACGCGCGAGACGCGGAAGCAGAGCAGGTCGCTGCGGACGAAGCCGGGGACGATCTTTTCCAGCGCGGCGAGACAGGGCTCCTGGAGCTCCGCATCGGAGAGGGAGAAGGCGGCGTCTTCCGGGTCGACAGACCTGGGCAGATAGACCAGGGTGTTGCCGCCGAGCTCGGCGCGGTCGAGGAGGGTGGACTTCTCGACGACGGTGGTGAAGGGGATGCCGGGGTCGGCGATGTTGGTGACGTAGAACCCGGCGAGCGGCTTCCGCAGCAGCAGGGAGGCGCAGATGGTGCCGAGGTACCGGATCTCGCGGAGCCGCCGGGTCTCGTCGTCCGTGAGCCCGTGGCAGATCCGCGCGGCGATGGGCGCGGGGACGGTCACCACGACCTGATCGAAGGTCTCGGAGAACGTGCCGCGCCGGTCGCGGACGGCGACGCGGACTCCGCCCGGAGCTTCCGCGCGGGCGATTCTCTGCACGGCATGGCCGGTATGGAGCTTCACCCCCTCGCCGGCCAGCTTCTCGGCGAAGCGGCTCAGGATGCGGGCGTAACCGCCGGGAAGGTGGCCGAGCATCTCTTGCTTGAGGCCCGTCCGGCGGGCGGCGGACAGGCGGGCGATGGTGCGCCAGAGGAAGGCGGCGGGGGTCTCCTGGTAGTGCTCGCCGAGTCTGGCTTTGAGCAGCGGCAGCCAGATCGTCTCGAAGGTCCGGCGGCCGGACCAGCGGCGCAGCCAGTCGCTCACCGGGATCTCCTCCAGGGGGAGCGGATCTTTGACCCGCGAGGCGCGCAGGACGGTCGCCGCCAGCCGTGCCTTGTCGAGCCAGCGGAGAGGAGAGAAGCGGAGGAGCTCCAGGCTGTTCGACAGCGCATGGAGACGGCCGTCCGCGTAGAAGCCGGTCCGCGCCGCGGTCCAGCGCAGCTCGCCCGCAAGGCCGAGCTCGTCCCAGAGCGCGCGCAGGTGGAGGTCGGACTGATGCGTGGCGTGGTCGTGGCGGTCCCAGGAGATGCCGCCGAGCTCCCAGGTGGCAGCGATGCCGCCGAGATGCTCCGCCGCGTCGAAGAGGGTGACGTCTCTCCCGGCCTGGGCCAGCCGGTGGGCGAGCGTCATGCCCAGGATGCCGCCGCCGATGACGGCCCAGCGCTGGAGCTGGCCCCGCGAGGCGGGAGCGAAAGCCTGCCCGGTCACCAGGGGATCGCCCGGCGCTTCGACCAGACGCATCGTTCTGCGCCTGGCCAGGGAGACGGCGGCAGGGGAAGGCTGCGACATGGGCAATGGGTAAGGGATGGTGGTCATCCTCAACCCTCCGCGGCCTGAACCAGGGGGCCGGGCTGCCGCAGGAGCCCGGGATCGGCGGCGACCGGCGTCCACCGGCTGCTCCGGAGGGCGTGATAGGCGGCGTCGATCACCTCGATGGAGGAGAGAGCGTGCTCCATCGGGATGCGCAACCGTTCCTCGCCGCGGATCGCCCGCGCGAAGTTTTCGATCTGGAGCTGGAAGGCGCGGACCTTGTCGTAGCCGGTGCCGAAGAGGGTCCAGTACGGGCTGGTGGCGGGCCGGTAGCGCGACTCGCGCCAGCCGAGGTGGAGAGTCCCCTCGGTCCCGTAGAGGGTGAAATAGCTGTCCGACTCCTTGCCCACGCTCCAGGAGAGGTCGATGGAGCCCAGGACCCCGCGGGAGTTGCGCACGAAGAGGCGGACGTTCTCCTCGACGGCGAGACCCTGGCGGCGCGCGCCTTCGACGATCTGCACGTCGACCAGCGGGCCGAGGAAGAAGCGCATCAGATCGATCGCATGGCAGCCGTCGTCAGCCAGCACGCCGCCGTCTCTCGGGACCGGAGCGGAGCTGCCCTGTGCCTCCATGTCGACCCACGAGGCGAAGCAGCTCTCGGCCTGCACGATCTCGCCGATGGCGCCCGCGGCGACGAGGCGCCCGGCGGCAGCCACGTCGCCGACGAAGAGAAACTTCGAGCCCATCGTGAGGAGAGCGTCCGAGGCGCCGGCCTCGTCGGCCATCCTGCGGGCGCTTCCGGCGTCGATCCTGAGCGGCTTCTCACAGAGCACGTGGACGCGCCGCCGCAGGAAGTGAAGGGCGATCTCCGCATAGGCCGCCGGAGTCGTGCAGAGGACCGCCGCGTCGAGCCCGTAGGCGGCGGACATCTCTTCGTGGGACGAGAAGCTCGGACAACCCAGCCGCTCCGCAAGCTCCTGGGCGCCGGCGTGCCCGTCCACGACACCTGCGACCTCGGCGATACCGAGGGCCGCCAGCCGTTCGAAGGCCAGGGCATAGGTCTCGGTGCTCCGCCCTGTTCCCACCAACCCGAATCGCAAGGCGGTGCTCCTGCCGATCATCTGTAACCCCCGATCCTGAACGAGAAGCCCGAGTCGCTTCTAGCGATTTACGAATCACCCTCTTGAACGCATTGAGTTTTATCAAATGCAAGGATCGAGCCATGGGTGCGGGGATCTCTCCCCCTGGGAGAGCCGAGGAAAAGCCTTTGCCTGAGCCTGGTTAGAGGGAGTCAGAGAGTAGAAATTTTACGCTGGAGCGAGGAGGTATTTACAAAAAACTACACGACGCCACCTTGTCCTTCCCGGGCAGGGAGCGCCTCTTTCAACGCGCGATGGAGGTCCTCGAAGTCCTGCCAATTTCGGGGCGGCGGGCAAACCGTCGATTTCTGCCGCGAGCACAGTCACCTGCGTAGCGACTCCAGTCCGTGAGATCGCCACCCCGGTCATCGCGGTCGCCACTGCAGTGAGTGGACTCGCCACCGAAGCCACCGCGGTCTCGACTCCAGTCCGTGAAACCGCCACCGCGGTCACCGCGGTCACGACTTCAGTCCGTGAGATCGCCACAGAAGTCCCCCGCGTCGCGAATGCGCTGCGTGAGCTCGCGAAAGAAGTGACCGAAATCTCGAAAATAATCACCGGAGTCGCGAAAACGGTCTGTGAAATCTCTACGGAAGTCCGTCAGATCGCGAGCTCGGTGACCGAATTCACGGCAGACGTGACAAAACTCGCGAAAAAAGTCACCGAAATCTCCAGGAAAGTGACTCAGCTCGCGGATTGAGCGGGCGATTTCTGTTGGCGTCGGCGCGGAAAGACTTCCCTCGCCCCCGGCGTGCCTGACCGGATACACTTTCCGCATTCCACGATGAACGGAATCCTCGCCCTCCTCCAAGCGGTCCCCGAGGCGCCGGCTCGCGGGTTCTGGGAACGGAACCGGGACACGATCGTTCCTCCCATCGTCACCGCCCTCCTCGTCCTGTTCTTCTCCGAGCCGATCAAGGCGCTGTTCAAGAAGCTCGGAGTGGGGCGCTCTGGTGCTCGCCACCGGGGCCGAGCTTCATCGGTCTCGAGGCGGCGGCCTTGCCGCGCTCGACGAATTCTCGATTTCGTACCGAGAAGTGCCGATTTCTGAGAGAGAAGGGGTCTTTTCTCGAATCCCGTGTTTCCATTCTCGAAAGACTTGCCATGGCACCGGATGAAGTGCCTAAATGATCCCGGGACGATCTCTCACGATCTCCCCGAGGGATCCGCGTTTCGAAATTCGTAACGCGCGTTCTCAAAACAGGCACACTTCGGAAGCGCTCGCGCGGACTCCCCGGGCCACTGGCGGCGCGTGGGGGATCTGCGGAGCGAGGAGGCAGACTCATGCGGATTCGAAACCTTCGACCCATCGCGGCGCTCGCCCTTGTGGCGGCGCTCGCCCTTGTGGCGGCGCTCGCCGCCGTGCCGGCCCGGGCGGCAGGCACGCACGACCGGAGCTCTCCGGCCCGGGAGGGGTTTTCCTTCCTCTGGGCCTGGCTGGCCGAACGGCTTCCTTTCCAGTCGATCGTTGCGGCCAATTGCGACGAGAGCGCGCACATGGATCCTGTCGGTCACTGCCGCGCCGGGCTGTTCGCCGGTCCGGGCGGTGACGCTTCCGATCAGGGATGGCATATGGATCCCGACGGCAGCGCCGCTCCCGACGAGAGCTCGCACATCGACCCCGACGGCTAGACCTTGGCGAGAAAGACCCTCGCGGCCCGGGGGCGGCGCTCCGCCTCCGGGTCGTCCTTTGCAGGTACCCAGGGATACCGAACCATGAGATACTTCACGCAATCAGTGTGACTTCTTGGACGAGTTGAGCGAGGGGAGACCAGATCATGAGCACAGTCCGGGAGAGCCATGCCAGCGATCCGGAGATCGCGCGGCTGGTCGGCGGAGAGCTTGACGAAGCGGAGGCTCGGAGCCTCCTCCAGCACCTCGTGCGCTGCCCACGCTGCCGCACGCAGCGACGACCGTTTCTCGCTTCGCTCGCTGCGGTGCTCCAGGGCGGAGAGGCGGAGAGGCCTCTGCCCGAGACGGCCTACGCAGAGGCGTTCGCGCAGGCGGAGGCCGCGGCTCTCCGCGAGGCGGAGCGCTGGGCTGGAGAGAGCGCCTGGCGGGAGCGTCTGAGCGAAGCGGCCCAGGGCCGGCTGCCGTTCCGGTTCCCCGGCAGCGTCGAGGCGCTCTTCGGCGGGCTCAGCCGCAAGGCGCCCGGCTTCGCAGTGGTCGAGGCGCTTCTCAGCCTCAGCCAGCAGGAGCGCTACCGCGATCCGGCATCGATGGAGGCTCTCGCTCTCTCGGCGGTCGCGGCGGCGATGGGGATCGGTGCGCGCCGGCTCGACCAGGGCCGCTATACCGCCGTTCAATGCGGCGATCTCCAGGCCCGGGCGCTGGGGGAGCTCGCGAACGCCTACCGGCGCAATTACAGCTTCGAGCTGGCCGCGGATACGCTCGACCAAGCCCGGGCGCATTTGGAAGAGCATGGGAGTGGAGAGGACCCGAGGATCGAGATCCGCCTGCTCGATGTCTGGGCCTCGCTCTACCTCGACCAGCGGCGCCTCACGCCTGCGTTCGATTACCTCGACCAGGTGCGGGAGAGCTATCTGGAGCTGGGGGAGACCCACCTCGCCGGCCGTGTACTGATCAAGAAGGGCATTGCTACCGTCTACGACGAGCGCTACCAGGAAGCGGCGGCCTGCTTCCGGAAGGGCTTTCCCTGCTCGATCCGGCGCGGGACCCGCAGCTCGTGGTCAATGCGAACTATGAGCTGTTCCATTCCTTGATCGATTGCGGGCAATTCAAGGAAGCGCGCACCGTTTCCCTGCAGAGCGGACTACGCCAAGCCTATGCGGAGGACCCGCTGAACCGGCAGAAGCTGGATTGGCTCGATGGAAAAATCGCTTACGGCTTGGGCAAGGTCCAGCAGGCGGAAGAGATCTTCCAGAGAGTCAAGGCTGAGATGGAGGCGAGCGGCCGGCGCTACGTCGCCGCGATGGTCGGCCTGGAGCTGACGGCGGCCTACCTCCGCCAGGGAAAGGCGGAGGAGGCCGAAGCCGAGGCGGCGCGGTCCCTGGAGACCTTCAAGGAGCTCAAGGTGAGCTATGAAGCGCGCCGGGCGGTGATCCAGCTTCACGAAGCCTGCCGGATCCGGAGGGCCACGGCGGCGCTCGCTCTGCGCGTCGTGCGCTATCTCCAGCAGCTCGAGAACAATCCGGCGGCCCGCTTCGAGCTCAAGCGCTAGCGTTCCGCTGAATGCGACCCTTGAGAGCACCTTGGCACGCTGCCGGATTTTTCGACAGCCTGCCGAAACTTGCGACGCCCTGCCGGAAAACAAAACGCCTCGCCGAATTTTCCTGCGACCCGTCGTAAAATTCGGCAAGGCGCCGGAAAATCCGGTGGCCCGTCTAATTTTCCGACACGCTGCCGGATTTCTCGCCAGCCTGCCGGAAATTGCGACGCCCTGCCGGAAAACAAAACGTCTCGCCGAATTTTCCAGCAGCCTGTCGTTAAATTCGGCAAGGCGCCGGAAAATCCGGTGGCCCGTCTAATTTTTCGACATGCTGCCGGATTTCTCGACAGCCTGCCGGAAATTGCGACGCCCTGCCGGAAAACAAAACGCCTCGCCGAATTTTCCAGCGGCCTGTCGTAAAATTCGGCAAGGCACCGGAAAATCCGGTGGCCCGTCTAATTTTCCGGCAAGCTGCCGGATTTTTCGGCGGCCTGCCGGAAATTGCGACGGCCTGCCGAAAAGTACAACGCCTCGCCGAATTTTTCGGCGCGCCGCCGTAAATTACGATGAGAGCTCGGCGGCTTGCGCAGGAGCGGTTGGGCGGCGGCGGAAGGCCAGAGGATCTCAGTTGCCGCAGGCGAGCGCGCCGGTGTCCTGCACCGGTAGAGCAGCCTTCAGATCCTGGTTGTAGTACGTATGCACCTCACCCGAGACCGTGTCCCGGACCGTGATGATCAGCCCGACGTTGGTCCCCGCCGACGTGAAGACCCAGCGCTTGCCCGTCGACGCGCAACCGTCCAGGACCTTGACCAGCAGCTCCGGGTTGTCCGGCTCGAAGAACCAGAAGAGCCCACCGCGGGTCACACCGAGGCTCGCCAGGGAGATGGCATGGCCGTTCCCGGAAAGGCCGCCCCCCTGGCTCGTCGAATACTCCACCTCAACCTTGAACCGCCGGTCGCCGGGAGCGTCGTCGATGCAGAGCACGGTGTCACTCGGAACACAGACAGCGCCGGCCGTGCCACCGATGGTCAGGCGGCCGACGTAGAAAGATCCGTTTTCGGTGAACCAAAGGTTGCCGTCCGGACCGATCGTCAAGGCACCTGGCCGGGAATTTGGATTCGGGACTGGGAACTCTGTGATTGCTCCGTTCTCAGTGATGCGGCCAATCCTACCCGCTTGTTCGGTGAACCACATGTTTCCATCAGGACCCTGGATGATCGAGGCTGGCATGGAGTTTTGGTTTGGTAACTCGTATTCCGTGATCACTCCCGTCGTTGTCATACGGCCAATCCGGTTACCGGAATACTCCGTAAACCAGAGATCGTTGCCCAGGCCTACCGTGATCCTATAGGGTTCGCTTCCGGGTTTCGGCAATGGGTACTCGGTGATCCGCCCTTGCGGCGTGATGCGGGCGATCTTGTTCCCAGCCTTCTCGGTAAACCATAGATTCCCATCTGGTCCAGTTGTAATTCCCTCCGGGATGCTTCGGTTTGTCGGCACCTGAAATTCAGTGATTACGCCTGCCGGGGTCAGCCGCCCGATCGTCGACCAACCCGTATACCACAGGTTGCGGTCAGGTCCATTTGTGATCATATTCGGATAAGAAACGAGGGTCGGAGTCGGGATCTCCGTGACAGAACCTTGGACGGAGAAGCGAAAGATTGCTTGTCTCCTGGTCCCTGTGATCCACAGCTTGCCATCCGGTCCTACGGTGATGCCAAAAACTCCGGAGTCCTCTATGGGAACGGAGTCGGCCGGGATCGAGACATACTGATACGAGCCGGCTGGGGTTACCCTGCCGAGCGCAGTAGACGAGCCGTTCGTGGACCACAAAGCTCCATCAGGCCCTGCAATAATTTCGGCACCGTGGGCTGCTAGAAATTCTTGGATCGTTGCCGCACCAAGACGCGCGGTTGACAAGCGGAGAGCCACTGCTATGAACAGAGCCATTTTTTTATGTCTGGTGACCTTAAGCATAGGCATCCGACCTCCTGTCCCGACCGGTCCCCCGGTCATTCTAGTACATGTTGTAAGCATAGAGAGAGAAGGGCTGGCGGCCTGCACTGCTGCCGGCCGGCACATTCGACCCCGCCACCTTGAGCCGCAGGACAGTTCCTACGGGGAAGGTCCCCGCGGGGATGAAGACTGCCTCGACGTTGTTGGTCGAGTCGTTGGCCGGCACACCAACGTTGAAACGATAGGACCAACCATCGTCGATCCCCGTCATGTTCTCGTTGAAGAAATTCCCGCGGAATGCCCCATCTCCAACGTCAAGCTGAAGATCGTTCTTGAGAGGAGCCTGGGATGTCGTCTGGATATCTGATGGAGGGTCGTCCCAAACGAGGGTGATCAGGATTGGCGAGGTAGCGCTGGACACATGGAGCGTATAGGTCAGAGTCTGCCCTGTACCCACCGCGTTCGTCGAGCTCGCGGAGTAGTACATCTTGGAAACGCTATCGCTAAAGCGATCGATATTCACCCGACCCCAGCCATAGAGTGGGCTGGGGCGATGGTCGTTCCCGTTGGTTGCGCCTCCGAGATCGTCTGCTGTATCAATCAACGCCGCTTTGATGAGGCTCGGGGAGGGAGAGACGCCGTGGTCCAGAAACCACTTGCGTGCCAGCGCAGCCAAGCCGCTCACTACGGGCGCGGCAAAGCTTGTTCCAGAGCCATAGGTATGGTAAGTGTTGGGCGAGGCCGGATAATACTTGACGCAACCTGTAGGCGTCCGCGTTATGCTGTCGTACTGCGGGACCATATAGGGGACAACGGAGAAAATCCGAACTCCCGGAGCGACGCAATCCGGCTTGATCCTGGTGTTGTTGGCGAGAGCCGTATTTGGCAATGGGCCAAAGTAACGGCCGCGTCCACTGAAATTTGCCACAGCGTTGATGTTCGTCGCGTCGTGGTCAGGCGGCCGGCCGTTCGGAGCCCCAACGCTATCGAAACACCCTCTACACGCGAGGGGAGGATCAGGGGCTGGCCGATAGCTCTCTGACGCGCCAACTGCGATAACGTTTTTCGCCGATGCTGGGCTGCTGACTGAATCCCAATTGATTGCTTGGGTCAGGCAGTTGAAAGCGAAGTTACCCGCAGAAAAAACGATAGCCATCGGCTGATCACCTGCGACGCTGGTATTGGCGTCGACAACGCGTGCGTCAAAAAATTGGGCCAGAAGCGTGTACCCGGGAACTGGCAAATACACGCCGGATCTTGGATCGTTCTCATTCCAACTCTCATTGGCGATGAAGGCTCGATCGGCAAGATCGGATTCCATTCGGTTCCGGCTGAAGTTAAGGGCCGACTGATGCTCCGAAGTGCTGAGGAAATCCGTGATCGCATACATAAAGATCTTGGCCCCTGGGGCGATCCCTGAGCCGTTGTAGTACCCCCCCGAGTCTTTCGCACCCGAAGCTCCCGCGACGGAGCCGTCGCCCACGATGATGCCTGCGGTCATGGTTGGATGGCCCGCGTTGTCTCCCAACCAACTTGCCGGGTTCACGCCGGTAAGCCCGGCCAGGCGCTCGGGACTTTCGAGATCGGGGTGATGGTCGATGACGCCTGGTGTCGGGCCACCTCCGTCATCGTAGCCTTTGTCGACGATCGCGACGGTCTGCTGGTTCGCCGCTCCGAGCAGGCCGCGGCTGTTCAGCCAGGTTCGGTAGCGCGGATAGGGGCAGGTCGCGAGGTTGGTGCAGACGGAGGTCGCGAAGTGGTTTCCGGAGACGATCTGCCCTTGCCGTTCGTCGCTCGTCGCGGCGTCGCTCTGACCGGCGATCGAGAGGAGGTCCGCGTCCCAGGTGGCGACGGTGGCGAGGTCGGTCAGGTTGGACTGGACGCGGAGGTAGGCGACGTGATCCTGCTCCGGGGCCCAACTCCCTTGGACGGTCATGCCCGGCGGCAGCCTTCTCGCCTTGATGACGAGGTTGGTGCCGGCGGCGAACTGGAGCCAGTAGCCGAGGGGGTTGGTCTCCTTGAGCAGAGCGGGCGCCACGCGGTCCGAGGCGCGATAGGGCTCGATCCAGGAGAGATATCTGGCGGCCGGGCAGTCGGTGATGGCGGCCAGGGTGGGGGCGCGAAGGAGGAAGGTGCGGGTCTGGAGGTAGGCGAGCCGGGGAATGCCGCAGGTGTCGAGCGCGTCGAGCCAGGCGGTTTGGATGGGATAGGCGAACTGCGCCAGGAACATGTTGGGGATGGCCCGAGGCGGCACGACCGACGCGACCTCGGCGTCGTCGCGCCCTTCGCTCTTGCCCGGCGTGAAGGTGTGACACGGGAGCCGGATCTCCCTTGCGATGCCGAGGGCGACGGGCAGCCCATCGCGGCGGGCCGCCTCGGCGAGATCCTGGGCGGCCGCCTCCGGAAGATAGGTGTCCAGGAAGCCTTCAGAGTCCAGGGCGTTGGCCCCGGCCTTCTGGAGGAGGTCGAGAGGCAGGGCTTCGAGCGCTTCCGAGCCCTTGAGCGGACATCCGAGGCACTCGGGCTGCGCATCGGCTCGGCCCCGCTTTTCGATATGGACGTAGGTCAGATCCTGCAGCGGGGAGGACCAGGAGCCCGCGACGGCTCCTCCATCGGTCCCGGCCAGCAGGGGGGCGGAGACCAGAAGAAGGAGAAGAAGGCAGGGGACAGGCTTTGACTGTCGGCATAGGGGTCGTCGCTCCCGAAAAGTATAGCGGGTTCGAAAAGCCTGGTGCTCGGGAGGCTGAAAGTGTGACACTCAGACGCGCGCCTGACTAAGCGCAGCTCGTTACCTCCAGCAACTCGAGAACAATCCGGCGGCCCGCTTCGAGCTCAAGCCCTAGCGTTCCGGGTCTTTCTCGACGGATCAGCGCTGTCTCCGGCAGGGACCTCCTCGATCTCTCCCTGCGTGGCCGCGAAGCCGCGGCGTCCCACAGCCATTTCGTTTCAACCCTTCGACTGCAGACTGGAGGAGAGCATGAGACAATCGTGACTCCAGTGGGGGGGAACACGTTCTGAAAGGAAATCCCCACTGTCATCACTTTTCACTGCCATGCATCAGGCGTTCGCGATCGTCGTTCTCTTCTTCGGGCTTGCCGGTGCAGCGATCCGGTCGGAAGCTGCGAGCCCCCTCGAGGCGCGCGCCGCCTTGCAGTCGGCGCTGGCGGCGGCGCGGGACCCGCAGACCCGGGTCGCCCTGTTGGAGGCGCTCGGGGAGAGCTATCAGTACGCGAATGAGATGGCCCGCGCCGAGGCCAGCTTCCGTTCGGCCCTGGAGGCCGGCGAAGCCGCCTGGGGGGACAGCCTCCAGGTGGCCGGCACCCTCTCCAAGCTGGGCAACCTCCTGCGCCTGCAGAGCCGGCTGGACGAGGCGGAGCAGCTCCAGAGACGCGCCCTGGAGATCCGGCAACATTTGACGCCGGGCAGCCTGGAAGTCGCCGACAGCCTGCACCAGCTCTTCCTCGTGGCGTTCGGGCGCAAGGACTCGAAGGCGATGTCCGAGCTCTACGAGCGCGCCCGGGCGATCCTGGAGCGCCGGCCTCCCGACAGCCTCGCCATGGCGGACACCTTGAACGATCTGGGGTTGCTGGAGCTCGATCGCCATCGCGAAGCCGAAGCCGCGGTGGCCTTCGAGCGCGCTCTGGCCATTCTCGAGCGGCGGTCACCCGACAGCATTCCGGTGGCCACCAGCCTCGCCCGTCTCGGGCTGGTGGTCAGGTATCTCGGCGATCCGGAATCCGCCGAAGAGTTGCTGCAGCGCGCCCTGGCGATCCGGCGGAAGCTGGCTCCCGAAAGCCTCGGCACGGCCGCCATCCTGGGCAATTCCGGCATGATCGCCCTGGAGCGCGGTGATCTGGCCGCGGCGGCCGATGACTTCCAGCGCTCTCTGGAGATCTGGGCAAAAGCCGCTCCCAAGGGTCCGGAAGTGGCATCGAGCCTCAACTTCCTGGGGAACGTCGCGCGCTTGCGAGGCGAGGTGGACGAGGCCTGGAACCTCCATCACCGCGCCCTGAAGATCAGCGAGCGCTTTCCCAACCGCTATCTGGAGGCCGCGAGCCTGAGCCATCTCGGGAAGGTCGCCGAGGCGCGCGGAGACCTCAAGCTCGCGGTGGGATTCCACGAGAGAGCGCTGGCGATCTATACACGGCTGGCACCCGGCACGATCGACGACGCCCAGACGCTGCAACAGCTCGGGCGGTTGGTCCACCGTGCCCACAAGCTCGATCAGGCGGCCCAGCTTTTCGCCCGGGCGATCCACGCCCTTGAATCCCAGGTCGGGAGGCTCGGCGGCTCGCAAGATCTCCAGACCTCGTTTCGCGCCGGTCACGAGGAGATCTACCGCGACGCGCTGGAGCTCGAGCTGGAGCGGGGCCACGCCGCCGCGGCGTTCCATTTGCTGGAGCTCTCCCGGGCGCGGGGCTTCCTGACTCTCCTCGCGGAACGCGATCTCACGTTCTCCGGCGACCTTCCCGCCGCGCTCGAAAGCTCCCGGCGGGACAATGCGGCGCGCTACGACCAGACCCTGCGCGAGCTGGCGCGCTGGACCCCGGCGGCCGGCGAAACAGCGCGCGAGAGCTTCCTCCACGAGCTCGGCCGCCTGCGCCGGGAACGCGACGAGATCGCCATCGAGATCCGCAAGGCCTCCCCGCGCCTCGCCGCGCTGCGCCAGCCCCAGCCCCTCGATCTGGCAGCCGCCCGCAAGGCTCTGGACCCTGGCACGCTCGCCCTCTCGTACAGTGTCGGAAAGGAGCAGACCGCCCTCTTCGCCGTGACCCGGGAAGGGGGCCTGCGGGTGAAGATCCTGCCGGTCGGCGAGGAACGGCTCCGCCGGGACGTCGATCGCTTCCTGGAGCGGGTCCGCTCCCAGGAAACGCCCACCGCTCTCGCCCGCTCGCTCTACCGCGACCTGATCGGGCCGGTGGCGGACCTGGTGGAGCGCAGCGCGCGGGTGCTGATCCTCCCGGACGGCCCTCTCCACCGCCTCCCGTTCGGCGCGCTGATCCGCGACCACAAAGGCGGCGGGCCACACCTCGGGCAATACCTGGCGGAGTGGAAACCTCTGCATTCGGCGCTCTCGTTGACCGTCTATGGAACGCTGCGCGCCGGCCGCGAGCCGTCGCGGTCCGCCACCGCAGGGCTCGTGGCCTTCGGAGACCCGCGCTATCCGGCAGGCCTCGCGCCGGCCGGAGAGAGCCGCGAGGCGCTCCGCCATGCTCCGGGGCTGCGCAGCTTTGACTGGAAGCCCTTGCCCTACAGCCGCCGCGAGGTCGAGCGGATCGCCGCGCTGTACCCGCGCGCCCGCCTCTACCTGGGCGAGGAGGCCACCGAAGAGCGGGCCAAGACCGCGACCCGCGAGGCGCGCGTCCTGCACCTGGCCGCCCATGGCTACCTGGACGACCGCACCCCTCTCGACTCCGCCCTGGTGCTGGCCATTCCGGAAGAGCTCTCCGCGGACCGTGGCAACGGCCTGCTTCAGGTCTGGGAGATCTTCGAGAGCGTGCGGCTCGACGCGGATCTCGTGGTGCTCTCGGCCTGCGAGTCCGCCCTCGGACGGGAGCAGAGCGGCGAGGGCCTGATCGGGCTCACGCGCGCCTTCCAGTACGCCGGCGCACGCTCGGTCGTCGCCTCCCTGTGGAATGTCACCGATCAGGTCACCGCCGAGCTGATGGTGCGGTTCCACCGCCATCTCGTCGCGGGGCTGCCCAAAGACGAGGCCCTGCGGGCCGCCCGGGTCGAGCTGATCCACCAGCCGGTCCGCATCACCACCGCCGGGGGACAGACCGTGGAGACAGACGCCGCGGCGCCGTTCTTCTGGGCCGCCTTCGAGCTTTTCGGGGATTGGAAATGAGCCGGCAAAGCGAGCCGATCGAGGCGATCTTCCAGCGGTTGCGCCACGGCCCCGGCCGCGAGGAGAGCTACCGGCTCCTCTTCAACCGCTTCTACTGGCCGCTGTTCCGCTTCTTCGAGCACCGGGGATTTTCCACGGAAGAGTGCCAGGATCTGATCCAGGAGACGTTTCTTCGGGTCTACCGGGGGATCGGCGCTTTCCGCGGCGAGGCCCGGTGGGAGCACTGGCTGTTCCGGATCGCCGCCAACACGGCCGTCAAGGCGGTGCGCCACCGCACCGCCGCCAAGCGCGCCGGCCACGACGTTCCTCTGGAGGACCAGGATCCGGGGGAGGCGCCCGCGCCGTTGCGGCAGTTGCTGGGCAAGGAGATGCGCGAGACCCTGAGCCAGGCCGTCGCCGGCTTGCCGGCGCAGATGCAGCGCTGTGTGCGCCTGCGGGTATTCCAGGATCTGGACTATGATGAAATCGCCGAGATCCTCCAGATCTCACCCTCGACGGTCAAGGTCCAACTGTTCAAAGCCCGTAAGCGCCTGCGGTTGGAGCTGGGAAATTCTTTTGAGGATTTTGATCTATGAGGAGATCCTCTTGGACGAGAAGCGCACCCACTTGAAGGCGGCGCTCCGGGAGCTCACAGCCGAGGAATCCGCGGACATCGGACCGCATGCCGGCTTGAAGCGCCTGATCGCCTACCGCCGGCGCACGCTGCCGCCGGCGGAGCGCGAGGCTCTGCAAGAGCACCTGTCTCTCTGCCCGCGCTGCGCCGGGCTGCTTCTCGAGCTGCGCGATTTCGAGGCGGCCTCGACACGAGACGAAGCTCCGGGGCCGGAATCGCTCCAGCAGGAGGCGTGGGAATCTCTCGTCCGGCACTTGCCGTGGAAAGTGTCGGCGATCCGGTCGATCGCCGGTGACGGCCGGCGCGATGTACCGCGTCCGCGGCGTCTGCGCTACTTCGTCTATGGCGCCGCCGCGGCCCTGCTGCTGCTCGCCGTGGGCCTCGCGATGATGACCTCGCGCAGGGCATCGGTTTCCCCCCGGGACTCTGCCCCCCGCACGGCGGCCGTGCTCGAACGGGAGAGGGACCTCCAGAAGCGGCTGGAAGAGAAGGAGGCCGAGCTCGCCGCCGCGCGCAAGCGCATTCAGGGCCTCGAGAAGCTCGAGACCCGGGTCGCCGAGCTGACGTCCACGTTGGCGGAGCTCCGCCGGTCCAGGCCAGCGCCGGAAAGGCGGGACCAGATCGCCGACGCCTCCCGGGAAATCGAGGTTGCCGTGGCTCCCCGCTTTGAATTGCGCGGGCAGGAGGCTCCCGGAAGCGGCTTCCTGCAAGGGGGAGGCGCGGTGAATCCCGTCCGGATGGAGGCCGGCCGCTTCACCGTGGCGCTGAGCCTGGCCGATCACCCGGTCCATGGCGAATATCGCCTCGCGCTCGTCGACCGCGACGGTAAAACGCTGTGGACCGGCCGCCGGCCAAGCCGGTCCCTCCTGGGCGATGCCGGCACGACGGTGTCGGTTTCCAGGCTCTCCCCCGGTCTCTACCGGCTGCGGATCGAGGGCCTGCAACAGGGCAGCAGGGAGCTCCTCGCCGAGTACATCCTCGAAGTCGTTTGACCGCCGCCCCCCGGTGAGTATGATGGCTGAAGACAGCGCTGCGCGGTCACCGAAGTCAAGGCGAAGCAAGATTGCAATCGCACCAGCGATAACGGCTATGCCGAGAAATCGACGCCACTTCGATTGGCTGTCGTCACACCAGCCGCCCCCCTCCCGAAGCTACTCCGCCGGCGCCGCGGCGGGTACCTCTTCCCGGACCTCGAGCCGGCCGGTCCCGGCCATGCTCGCCAAGTCGATGTGACCGTGGAAGCGGACGGGGACGTAGTCGAGGGTGAGGTCGCCGGCGAAGCGGATGGTGCCGGTGCTGTTCTCGTAATTGGCGCCGGTGAGATCGCTCAGATCCGGAATCAGACGGATGCCGAGCTCGGTGCCGCCGCGGGTCTCGGTGAACTTGATGTGGACGTAGCCTCGATCCACCGCCTCTTTCAGGCGTTGCGCCGTGGCTTCGGGGCGAAGGCTGGCGATGATGGGCTGCTCCTGGGTCAACCTCTGCACTAGATCGTTCATGGCACGGCTCCTTGGGAAATTTGCGCGCGCAATACATACCGGAGCTTGCCTTCGTTGTCCAGACTTACAGCGCTTGAACGAGAGCCGAAGCCGCCCCGACCGCCCCGCAGAAGGCGCCGTCCGGGAGGAGGCGCGCCTCCTTGCCGCCCATGGCGACGGTCTGGCGCAGGATCTCCTGCAAGGTGGGGTTCGCCTCCAGGGGGCTGCCGCCGAAGATCAGGGTCTCGATCGACAGGGCGTGCGCCACGGCCGTGCAGGCGATCCCGATGTTCTCGCCGAGGAGGCCCATGAGGGCATGGGCGAGGTCCGCCGGCTCGCGCGAGGCGAGCTTGGCGAAGTTGGAGGCCGTCCAGGCAGGGTCGAGAGCAAGGCCTGTGAAATCCGCTTCCGGATAGACGTCGCGCACGAGCAGGTCCACCCGTCCGCGCTCCCCTCGCGAGGCGAGCGCCACGATCTCCGCGAAGGACTCGGCCTGGCAGAGGAGGCTCCCCAGCCCGAGAAGGGTGCCGCCGCCGAGCGCGGTGCCGCCGACGCGGCGGACGGCCCCGGCGCTCATCTCAAGCATGGAGGTTCCCGTGCCGAGGCTGACCAGGAGACAGCGTTCCGGCAGGGTCCAGCCAGCCAGCCCGGCGAGCCGCGGTGCCCCGCGTCCCCAGGCTTCGAACTCCGAGACGTGCGTGACGCGCACCTCGTCGAGGGCGGCGGCGAGCTGCCCGGCACCGCCTCCGGTGAGGCCGACTGCGACCGCGCTCCACGACCGGAGCCGCTCGCGGACAGCGGCGATGTCTCCAGCGGGCAGGAGATCCGTCTCCAACGTCTCCCCGACCCGTGCCAGCTTCCAGAGGCTCGCTCCCGCGTCGATCCCAATCATCTGATCTCGATCCCCTGGGTCAGGTCGGTGATTTTCATCAGGATGAGCTTATCCGAAGCAAAAGTCGACGGTGGATTAGCGCCTATGCCCCCTACCCCCCTCTCCCGTGCGTCCGCCCCCCCCCCCCCCCCCCCCCCGGTGGGGGGGACACCCCCGCGGCCCCCGCACGG
>Ga0307506_10000169_pt1 | contig 21866 bp, 22 predicted proteins | sample 25_S_MG_FD_202175 | JGI IMG/M metagenome (GOLD analysis project Ga0307506, IMG submission 202175) | Soil microbial communities from Populus trichocarpa stands in riparian zone in the Pacific Northwest, United States - 25_S | ecosystem: Environmental > Terrestrial > Soil > Riparian zone > Trees... | reverse complement strand
GAGGCCGTCACCTGGGCGCGCTGGAGCATCCAGGCGCAAGCCCTCTCTCATCTCGGCGACGGCCGGGGCGCCGTCGCCGCCCTCCAGCAGGCCTTTCGTCTGGCGCCGGACAGCCACCAGCTCGCCTATGAGGCGGCGCTGGTCCACACCCTGCTCGGCGACCGGACCTCCGCCCTCTACCAGGCCGACCGGGCTCTCACCGGCGGCGTCCGCCCGGTCTGGTTCCGCTTCTCCTGGTTCGACCCCTTGCGCGGAGACCCGGCCTTCGCCGCACAGCTCAAGGCCAGGACGGGATCTCGATTGGGTCCGGAGTGACCGACACCGACGGATCGCCGCCGAACGAGGTCCGGATCAGACGGTCTTCCGACGGGGCCTCCGGATTCCGGAGGTAAAACGAGATCTCGTAATGGTTGATCACGCGCGAGGCCTCCGTGCTCGTGCTGACCTCCACCGCGACCTGCGTCTTGCTCAGGTCTTCCAGGGTTGAAATCACCGGCACGACCTCTCCCGACGGGGGCCTGAACGTGATGCCGCTGCCGGCGACGAACTCGGCCTGCAAGGCGGGAGGCCGGCTGAGCACCACGAGAGTCCAGTGAGCCCTCTGGATATTGGTGGAGAAGAGAATCGGGGGCACGGAGACTTCCGGGGGATCGGTCGGCTTGACAAGGATCGGAACGACGACGGTGTGCTCCAGGTAGAGGGCGAAGCTGGGCGGCAGCACGCGGACCTTCACCTCGATCGGATCTTGGCTCATGGCGCCAGCCTATCAGACCGGGCGGCGCCGGGCTCCTGGCGGAGCCCGGCGGATCACGGATCGGTCCGGAGGGATCAGGCCTTCATCGCCTGCATGAGCAGCTCGGCGATGCCGAAGGTGCCCTTCCTGGTGAATTCCTCGATCGGTTTCCAGGTCGGATCCTGCCGGAGGTACGAGTGCTTGTCTCCGAGCAGCAGGCCGACGAACGTCTCGCCGACGATCCGCCCGCCGACCGGGCCGAGGCGGATGGGGGTGTCATCCTTTTTGAACTGCTGCTGCGCCTCGGCCAGGATGTAATACCAGAGCGGCGCGTTGCCGCGGAATTCCGGCGCGATCTCGGCGAGGTGGATGTTGGTCGGGGTATCGTCCTCGCTCGCCTTGCCGACCCGCAGCTTGTCGTCGGAAATCACCGGCAACCCCATCTTCTTCGCCACCGACTGGCCGGACGGCAATCCCATCCGCAGGCCGCGCAGGAGGTTGCGCGCGGCGAGAGAGGGCATGGTGGAGGCGATGGAGGGCGGCAGGCTGCCCAGCGGATTGACCAGCGAGCTGTCGATCTTGTACGCCGGCTGGATGCGCTCCTTGCTGAACGGATTCGGCTTGTTGCCGAAGTCGAAGAACAGGCTCCAATCGATCGCCCAGACGTCCGGAAACTCGCGGAAGCCGGTCAGGTTGGGCACGTTGGGATCGAGCGAGAAGATGACCTGCCGGTCCGGGAGAGTGGTGTTGAGCCGGTAGATCGGCCGCACCATCGAGTGGCCGAAGCGATAGGCGGCGACGGAAAACTCGACCGGGATGAAGGGATCGTTCTTGAACGTGTAAAACTTCAGATCCGGTTTGTCCGGGCTCGGCAGGATCTGGTCGAGGGTCTGTTTCCCGATGATCGTCGGCAGGAAGTCGTGGAGGACGACCCATTGATAATGCCAGCGGACGAGGCGCTGGACCGTGGAGAAGTCGGCCTGGTCGTGCAGGATGTCGGCGACACGATTGTGGAAGCGGATGAAATTCGCCTGGAGCTGGGAGACGATCGTGTTCTCGTCGTTGCGCGGATCGCCGATGATCGCGCGCCGCGGGCCCTTCGCCGGCGAATTGCGTTGCAGATCGCGAGGATTCGGGTCGTGCGGGTTGCCGGAGAGCGGCCGGCCGAGCAGCATGTGCAAGCCGTCCGAGTCGTAGAGATACGGCTGGTCGTCCGGCCCGCGGCCATAGAGATTGTCGAGGTCGAAGCGCGGCGTGCGGAAGTCGACGAGCGCGTCAGGATCGTTCTGCTTCTGCAAGCTGCTGGCGGGATCGAAGGTGAGATCGTGATCGATGAACTGGCCCAGGTAGGTGTAGCCGGCGCTGATCCCGGTGTTCTCCTCGTCGTCCCGTGGATTGGCGGTCTCCGGCGTGGGGTTCGCCTCAAATTCCGCCACCATGCGAGAGCCCAGGGTGATCAGGCTCTTTTCAGAGTGTTTCGCCGCCGGCAGCGTCCGGAACATGCGGCCGAAACGGCCCTCGAACTGTGGCGACGAAGAGACATTCTCGAGACCGCGAACGATACCGTGCCTGCGGATGGGGCTGTCGGACATGATCTGATCCTCTCGGCGTCAAGGTGCCGCGATTGGCACCCCCTGGTGTTTCGCCGCCGGGCCGCCGTTTCTGACACGGCGCCGGCCGGTGGCAGATTAGACGGACGCGAGGGGAGAGTTTCACTGAGGGGAATCACCGCCCTCCGTCGTCCTTGACAGCAGGCGGCACTCTCGCCGCCTCACCACAGACGAAGCCTCGAGCTTCCTGGAGTCATCACCATGCCCGCCACCCACCACCCTCAGACCCTGATCGCGCCCTTCCTGGTGACCGCGAACCACAACCAGACCGTCATCCGGACGGCACCGTCCGGCGGCGAGCTCCAGCACAACCAGACCCTCGTGCGGTCTTCCGGGCGGTTTTCCCGGCGGTCTTCCCGGTAAAACGACACCATGGCGAGCGACGCAGCCAGGGACCTCATGCATCAGCCGGGAGGAAGGTGGTAGAGTCGAGAGGCGATGGCCAGAAATGGTCCTTCTGCCGGTCCGATCCATCTTTTCAGGAGAAAGCGCAATGAATGTTACGAAGTCACTTTCGATGCTGTCCTGCCTCGGCGTCCTTGGGTTGTCTCTCGTGCTCACAGGCTGCGGCACGAAGCTCGACATGAGTGTAATCAGCAAGTCCATCAGCGACGGGCTCGCCAGCCAGTTGGGCCTCGCGGACACGGCGGTGACCTGCCCTCAGGAAGCGCCCCCGGCCAAGGCGGGAGATACCTTCGAGTGTGAGGCGAAGCCGAAGGACGGCGGCCGGCTCGTCCTCAAGGTGACGCAGAAGGACGACAAGGGCAACATCGCCTGGGAATTGGTGAAGATCGAGGGCATGATCAACCTCAAGAAGGCCGAGGAAGCCATCACCACGGGTCTCAAGGAACAGGCCGGAGCCGATGTCACCGTGAGCTGCGGCGACGGCGGCAGCAGCCTGCGCGCGGCCAAGGCGGGCGAGACGTTCGAGTGCCAGGCCAAATCCGCCGACGGCACCGCCCACACCGTCGTGGTGACGATGAAGGACAACGAGGGCGCCATCAGTTGGGCTCTTCAGCAGCCGGCGGGAGAAGAGCCGGCGGCGGAGCCGGCAGAGACTCCGGAGCCGGAGGCGCAGTAGCTCCCGCCCGTCCAGACCCTCGTGCGGTCTTCCCGGTAAACTGACACCATGGCGAGCGACGCCGGCCGGCTCCACCTCGAAGCCCTCGACGCACGGGCCGCCGGCCGGCCGGCGGAGGCCGGCGGCGCTCGCCAGGCTCGCCAATCTGCAACGCAGCCAGGGACACTATCCCGAAGCCGAGGACCTCTTCCGCCGCGGCGCCGATCACCCCGAGACCGCCGCCGCGATCTGCCGCGAGAGCGCGGCCGGGCTGCAGAGAGGAATCATTGAATCATCGACCGGCCGGATTGCCGCAACCCGGCCGGTCGATCCATGCATCGGCTAGAGCGAGTCCAGAAACGCGAGGAGCAGCGTCTTTTGGGTCGCGGTCAACGCATTGTAACTCTGGACAACGGACGCCGCCTGTCCGGCGTGGCGCAGGAGCGCGTCTCGCGGTGTGAAGCTCAAGCCGTCGTGCATCAGGCGGGTGCGGGTACGCAACCCCCACAGCGGCGCGGTACGGAGCATATTGCGCGTCGCGGCTCCGCCGTTCTGCACGATGCCATCCCCTGTCCCGATGTCGTGCAACATGAAATCGCTATAGGGATGAATCGTTTTATTGGCCAGCACGGAGGGAACGATGAAGGTGCCGCCGTTGAGCGCGGTGTAGCTCGGAGCGGTCGTGATCGACGCTGTATGGCAGTTCTTGCAGCCGACTGAGTTGAACTGCATTTCACCCAGCCGGGCGTCCGCCCCCTGGAAAGCCGGCTCCGGCACCCGGAAGGAACGCATCAAGCGGGTGAACGCTTCGACGGCACCACCGAAAGGATGGCCGGGGACGGCGGCGTCCTCGGGATCAGGAACGGCGTCGTAAGCAGCGACGGACCGGTTGTTCGAGCTGTTCTCGGTGGGCTGGAGAGGGCTCGTGATCCCCATCTCGTTCCGGTAGGCGTCCGCCGAGAAGGAGAGCAGGCTCGCATGCTGGTTCTTCCAGCCGAAACGGCCGATCCGCGTCACATTCGGGGCTGCTTCCAGAACCGGGACGAGGATGATGGTACCTCTCTGGCTGTAAGGCTGAGCCGCTTGAATCCGCGTGAATTCGGAGTCGGGAATCGCCTCGACGTAACCGTCGCCCAGGAGATTGAGCGACAGGCGCAGGGCAATCACGGTATCCAGGATGCTGACCGTCTCCTGAATGGAGGGATCGAGCGCGCGATCATTGATCAGCGAGCCTCCCGGATGCTCCGTGAACAGAGTGCCATAAAGCCTGCCGGCCCGCAGCTCGGTGATCTGGCTGCCGCCTCCGGCGATCGTGTTGCCATGGCATCCGCCACAGCTCTGAGCGTTGTAGACAGGTCCCAGGCCCTCCTGAATCCCGTCGTTCTCGTTGAACTGATCGAGGTCCAGGAGGAAGTCGCCTTGAGATTCAAATCCGTTCGACTGATTGTCCATGGAGGTGATTCCCGCGTAGAGCGGCGGGGCGAAAACGAGAAGCATCAGGACCACTCTGGAGATGAGGTTGGGCATACTGGTCTCCTCTTACCGGCAAGAAAGAACCGGAAGCGGCTCAGGACAGGCCAAGCCTGCCGCCGCTCCGGCTCCGGATTCACGGGTGCTTTTCTTTACTATAAATGCAGTGCAGCCAGGAGGAGAAACCGAGACTTTGAAAGCGAAGCGAAAGCAGATGGAACGTGGCGGAAACTGCCGGAAATGATCCTGGATAATCCTTACGATTCACATTTCCGAAGCGTAGAGCACCGAGATCGTGGGCTTCCGCCGGCGGCCGGGCTAGGGCGAAACCGTCGGCCGCATCACGCGGCTCATCACCGCTTCCAGCTCCTGGAGGCTCACCGGCTTGGTGAGGTGGGCGAGGAAGCCGGCTTCCTCGCTCCGCCGCAGGTCCTCTTCCATGCCGTAACCGGTGAGGCAGATGCCTCTCACCCCACCGGGGCAGCGGTCGAGGATCTGCCGCATCAGGTCGAGACCGCTGCCGTCGGGCAGGCCGAGGTCGCTGATGACGAGGTCGAAATGGCCGCCCTCGCAGGCGGCGAGGGCGGAGGCGACGGAGGCGGCGGCCTCGACGAGATGGCCGGAGAGGCGCAAGAGCTCGCTCAGCGCCTCGCGCGTATCGGCGTGGTCCTCGACGAGGAGGATGCGCAGCTCCGGGCGGCCGGCGGCCTGGGCGCCGGCGGCGGCGGGCGGTCCGGCCGCCGGCTGCTCGCGCGCCGCGGTCAGCTCGATGGTGAAGGTCGCGCCCAGCCCTTTGCCGGCGCTCTCGGCGGTGATCGAGCCGCCGTGGAGGTCCATCAGCGCCTTGGTGATGGCGAGGCCGAGGCCCAGGCCGCCGAACAGGCGCGTCACGTCCTTCCCGCCCTGCTCGAAGGCTTCGAAGATCCGGGGCAGCACGCCGGGCTCGATGCCGACGCCGGAGTCGATGACCTGGACCTGCACGGTATCAGCCTCGATGGAGGCGAATTCCCGGCTGCGGACGTGGACGCGGCCTCCCTCGGGGGTGAACTTCACGGCGTTCTTCACCAGGTTCCAGAAGACCTGCTGGAGACGCGCGGGATCGGCGTCGACGAAACGGCGGCGCGCCGCGAGATCGGTGGTCAGGGTGATCCGCTTCATGGCGAAATCCCCGGCGCAGATGCTCAGGACCTCGGCCAGGAGCTCGTGGACGTCGACCGGCTCGAAATGCAGGTCCAGCTTGCCGCGCGCGATCCGCGTCAGGTCCAGCAGGTCGTCGATCAGCCGCGCCTCGAGCTCGACGTTGCGGCGGATCATCGCCAGCGGCTCGCGCAGGTCGGCCGGCAGGTCGGTCCTGCGCTCCAGGAGCTGCACCGTGGTCAAGACCGGCGTCAGCGGGGTGCGCAGCTCGTGGCTCAGCACGGCGAGGAAGTGGTCCTTGGCGCGGTTGGCCGACTCGGCGATCTCCTTCGTCCGCTGCAGCTCCGCCGTGCGCTCCTCCACCCGGCGCTCGAGCGTCTCGTTGGCCTCGCGGAGCATGGCCTCGGACTCGGCGAGGCGGCGCTCCGCCCGCACCGTCCGCAGCACCCTTTCGGCGGCCTGTGGCAAGTATTCGAGATAGTCGCCGATTTTCGGCACGACGTCGCGGACGCCGCCGCGAAGGGCCTTGATGACCTTCCCTTCGTCGCTGAAGCCGGTGACCAGGATGGCCGGGAGACCGGGCCATTGGTCCTGCAGGCGGCGGTAGAGATCGAGGCCGGTGGCCTCTCCCGCAAGCTGGTAGTCGAGGAACACCAGGTCGAACGTCTCGGCGCCGAGGAGCTCGAAGGCAGCCGCCGGGGACGACGCGGTGACCGCCGCGAAGCCGGCACGCTCCAGGGCGCGGCGCTCGAGCAGTGCGATGCCGTCGTCGTCGTCTACGATCAGGACGCGGGCACTACTGTGATCGAGGCGGACGTTGGGCACCCGGATCGACTGGCGCAGCGCCGCCGCGGCGCCGCACAGGCCGCTCCCCAGAGGCACGCCGGCGATCGCCGCGAGCTGCACGCCGTCGCGCTGGAACGCCATCAGGGGCTCCAGCAGGCGCTTCTCCTCGCTCCACAGCAGCACACTGAAGACGTCGTAGTCGATCAGCCGCTGGAGCCGTTCGGCGACCTTCTTCAGGAGCTGTACACGGTCGAGGATCGAGCTCAGCTCGCGGCTCACCTCATGGAGGATGGAGAGCGTCTGCGCCTGCTCGCGCAGGCTCTGGTAGAGCTGCGCGCTCTCGATGGCTGCGGCGAGGAAGCCGGCCAGCGAGCCGAGCAGGCGCTCGTGCTCGGCGGTGAAGAAATCCGCCTCGAAGCTGCCGACGTCCAGGACGCCGACGGTGCGGTTCTGGGAGAGCAGAGGCAAGGCCAGCTCGGAGCGGATGGGGACGCCGGCGAGGATGAAGCGCGCGTCTTTCTGGACGTCGCCCACCCGCAGCGGCCGCCGCGTCTGCGCCACCGTGCCCACGATCCCCTGCCCCATGCCGAACCGCCAGTGCTCCGCGACGTCCGCCGGAGCGCCCACGGCGACGGCGTAGCGCAGCTCGCGCCCGAGCTCGTCGAGCAGGAGCACGCTGAGGTTGTCGTACCGGATGACTCCGCGGATCAGCTCCGCCACCCGTTCGAGGCCGGTCTTCAGGTCAGGAGCCGCGTTGAGCTCCTGGAGGACGGCGAGGAGATCGAATTGGTCCGTGACCGCGGGCAGGGTTTCGAGCTTGGTGATCTCAGCCATCTCAGTCATCTCAGACATGGGCGTCCCTCAACTCTAGCAGAGCCCTGGTAAGATATGCCGCCCATGCCGCACCTGCCGCCGACCCGCTCGTTCGCCGCTCTTCTTCTCGTCACCGCCCTGACGCTCACGGCGGGCATCCTGGCCTGCAACGAGCCGCGTCCCGAGCCTCCGGCCGTGCAGGTCGAGCCGCTGCCGGCGAAGAGCAACATCCTGCTGATCACGGTCGACACGCTGCGCGCCGATCATCTCTCGGCCTGGGGCTACATGCGGGAGACGTCGCCCGCCATCGACCGGCTGGCGGCGGAAGGGGTGCGTTTCGATCAGGCGCAGGTGCAGTGGCCGAAGACGACGCCCTCCTTCGCCTCGATCTTCACCGCCACGTATCCCAAGGACAACGGCATCGTGCGCACGGCCGGGCAGCCCATCTCGTGCCAGTTCCTCACCCTGCCCGAGGTCCTCAGGAAGCAGGGCTACGCGACCTACGCCGTGATCGCCAACGCCGCGGTGGGCAGCGACTTCTTCTTCAACCAGGGATTCGACGAGTACATCGAGACCTGGAAGCTGCCGCACGGGGCCGACGGCGCCGATCCCAACCGGGCCGAGGCGGTGACCCAGCTCGCGGCGGGCCTCCTCGACAAGCTGCAGAAGACGGGCAAGCCCTACTTCCTCTGGGTCCACTACCTCGATCCGCACTTCCCCTACGAGCCGCCGCCGGAGGCGCGCGGCAAGTTCCAGGACGACTCCCACTTCGATCCCTCGGTGAAGATCCCGGTCGCCGCCGACAAGCCGAAGCAGCAGATGTTCGGCATCGGCGGCGAGCACGTCCTCGACGGCCACACCGATCTCGCCTTCTACATCGCGCGCTATGACGCCGAGATCGCCTACACCGACGCCCAGATCGGCCGCCTGCTCGACGAGATGAAGAAGCGCCGCATGCTGGACAAGACGGTGACCGCCTTCACCGCCGACCACGGCGAGTCGCTGGGCGACCATGGCTACTACTTCGACCATGGCCGCTTCAGCTTCCAGACCTGCCTGCACGTGCCGCTCATCCTCCACTACCCCGGCGTCCTCGAGCCGCGGGTGGACAAGCAGCCCGCCGAGCTGATCGATCTCGCGCCGACGCTCCTCGAAGCCGCCGGCGTGCCGCTCGACCATGGGGTCTGGATGCAGGGGCGGACGCTGACGCCGCGCCTGCGCGGACAGGCCGCGGCGCCAGCCGCCCTGCCGCAGGAAGAGAGCGCCGACAAGAGCGCCCCGGCGGGACCCCGGGCCGAGCATGCCGGCCTCGCCTTTTCCGAGGCGGGCTGGGAGAACAACAACAAGTGGCAGAAGGTGGTGCGCGACGCCCGCTTCAAGCTGATCTTCGCCCAGACCCGGCCGGAGCAGCGCTTCATCGGCGGCGAAGGGGTGCGCTTCACCCTCTTCGACCTGATCAACGATCCCGGCGAGACGCAGAACGTCGCCGACAAGCATCCGCAGGAGGTCGAGCGGCTCAAGAAACGGCTCTGGCAGTGGGAGAAGATGCCGCCGTTCAAGGTCGACGTCGACACCGCGGGCGGCACCTGCGGCGCGCGGGAAATGGACGCGGAAACACGCGCGCTCCTGCATTCTCTGGGTTACTTGTAGACCGAGCTGTAGTACAATCCGCCGCAAATGTCCGATGAGATCGAGCGGGGCCCCTGCCCACGCTGCGGCGAGCCTGCTCCACTGACGGCCCGCGCCTGCCCGCACTGCAAGGGGAATCTGCTGGTGGACGTCTCTCTCGAGCGCGCACCGGACGATGGGCGTGCGCGCTATCAGATCGCCCGCTCCCTCTCCGCCTTCGGACCGCCGGCGCCCTCCTTCGCCGCGGCGCAGCAGGCGGTCGCGATCCCCCACTCGGTCCTCGTCTCCGGCGCCACCCGCGAGCTGGCGGGGAGAGTGCTCGAGCTGCTGCAAGAGCACGGCGGCCGGGGGCGCACCACGGCCGCGGTCAAGGACGTGCCGGCGGCGGACCGCGCGCCGGTCAGCCGGGCGCCGACGGTCCTCGTCTTCCTGCTCATCGCGGCGGTCACCGGCTTCGGGCTGTGGACCTGGACGCGGCGGATCGGCGGCGAAGGCGGCGGCGACGAGATCGAGCTGCCGACGCGTGCCGCCCACAGCGCGGCCCAGGGGCCGACGCTGAGCGCCTCGGCGCTCGCCGCGCGCCTGGCGCCGGCCACGGTGCGGCTGCGCTGCCGGACCTCCATCGGCTCCGGCTTCTTCGTCGCCGAAGGCCTCGTCCTCACCAGCGCCCACATCCTCTGCCCGCCCGGCGAGCTTCTCGTCGCGGTCCTGCCGGACGGCCGCGAGCTCCCCGCGACGCCGGGGGAACGCAACGACTGGCTCGACCTCGCCCTCGTCCAGGTGCCGGGCGCCGGTGTCACGCCGCTCCAGCTCGGCGATGCCACGGCGCTCCGCACCGGCGACCGCGTGATCTCCGCCGTCGCTCCGGAGGGGGTCGGGCAGGACGCGACGATCCATCAAGGGACCGTCAGCCACCAGGCGCGGAACCTCTTCGGCATCGCCTTCCTCCAGGTCGACGCCGACGTCAATCCGGTGAGCGGCGGCGGACCGCTCCTCGACACCCACGGCCGCGTCGTCGGCGTGCTCGCCGCGCAGCATGCGGCCGGGATGAGCCTGGTGCTGCCCATCAACTACGTCTACGCCGGGCCCCAGCGCCTGCTGCCGCCGCCGGTGCTGCCGCGGCCGGACGAGCGGAGCTGGAGCGACCTGCTCGCCGATGTGGCGACCGCGGACCACAAGGACGTGGAGCGGGCGATGGACACGGGCTCCGGGCGCACCGCCCTCCTGCGGCTCGACACCTCGCCCGGCAAGGGCTCCGTCGCCGTGGTGGCCCGCCGCTCTGCCGGCGCGCCGCCGGCGGAAGCGCTCTCCTTCCTCTTCGCCGTCGGCGAGCGCACCCTCTGCCGGGTGACCAGCCCGGCGGACGGCTGGCAGCCGGCCGCCGCGGACGCCGCCCAGGAACAGGCGGCGGGCTCCCGCTATCTGCAGTGGGTGAAGAAAAACGGCCTGCTGAAGGACGCCTACGTGGGCCTCGCGCCCCTCGACCTCCAGGGCTGCCCGCTCGAAGAGCTGCACGGCTCCGATCTGGTCCTCGAAGGCGCCGACGAGCGCGCGGGCCGGATCAGGATTCCGTAGGGCGCCCTCACCTCTCCGACAGGTAGTTGAGCGCCACCGCGATCCCCTTGCGGGTAGGCAGCGTCAGCACGATCAGCACCAGCGCGGCGACACCGATCGCGATCTGGCCGGCCCAGACCACCGCGGGGCGGAGGATGAACATCGAGACCACGAGGACGCCGGTCAGCCCCGCCGTCGTCATGTACATGAAGAACCAGGTGTCGCCCGTCCGCCGCTCGTAGACCAGGCCGCACACCGGGCAGCTCTCGTTCAGCTTGTTCCAGCCGTGGAAGAGAGCTCCCTGCCCACAGCGCGGGCAGCGGCGGCGGAAGCCGCGGCGGAGGGCGAGGAGGGGCGGGACGGCGTCGGTCATCAAGGTCGGATTCTCCGTCCCGCATTCTCTCCCAGATCGACTAGACTTCTCACCGCCATGCGGGTCCTCGTGCTCGATAATCAGGATTCGTTCACCCACAACCTGGTCCAGGCTCTCGAGAAGCTGGAGGCGGAATGCGTCGTGCACCGCTCCGACGCGATCAGCCTGGACGAGGTGAAGGCGCTGCGGCCACAGCGGATCCTGATCTCGCCGGGGCCGTTCGGACCCGAGGAGGCCGGGGTCTCCCGGCAGGTCGTCGAGAAGCTCACCGGGGACATCCCGATCCTCGGCGTCTGCCTCGGCATGCAGGTCATCGCCGCGGTCGCCGGCGCCAAGATCCTGCCGGCCAGGAAGCCGGTGCACGGCAAGACCTCGGAGATCCGGCACGACGGCAAAGGGATTTTCGAGGCGCTGCCCAACCCGTTCACCGCCGCCCGCTATCACTCGCTCCTGGTGGACGGCAGCCACGAGACGTCGTTCCTCGAATTCAGCGCCTGGGCGGAGGACGGCGCCGTGATGGGGCTGCGCCTCTACGGGCTCGGCGTCGAGGGCGTGCAGTTCCATCCCGAATCGTTCCTCACCGAAACCGGCACCGATCTGCTCTTCAACTTCCTCTATCGCTCCCAGACCTGGTGAGCCCGCCATGTGGTCCGACCGGCTCCCCGAGGTGAAACGGCGCCGGATGGCGCGGCGTCTGCAATCCGTGCTGCCGGCGCCGGCTCCCGGCGCCCGTGGCGCGGTGACGCCGTTGCGCACGGGGCCTGCGAAGGAACCAACTCCCGAGCAGGTCGCCGAGGAGCTGCGGAGCGAGCCCGGCTTCGTCTGGCTCGACGGCTGGCCGGACGGTCATCGCTTCTTCACGAGGCCCCTCGCCGTCCTCACCGTTCGCGGTGGAAGATCCGTCGTCGAAGGCCCGGGCGGGCGCGCGACGTTCCGGTGCGGCGGTTTCGATCTCCTGGAGGCCGTGTTCGAAGCCTGGGGCGGACCGTCGCGGGGTCTCCTGGTGGGCTATCTCGGCTACGAGCTGGGCGCCGAGATCGAAGCGTGGCCCCCGGAGAGCGGCGCGCAGGTGGACGATCTCGGGCTCCCGGATCTCCATCTCGCGCTCTACGACTCCGCGCTCTGCCACGACGAAAACGGTTGGCGCCTGGAGAGCACGGACGCCTGGCGCACCGATCTGGCCGTCGAGATGGAATCTCGCCTTGCCGCGGCACGCAAGCGGGAGGTCTCCGAGCCCCTCCCTGGACGCCTGGCGACCGGGCCGGTGACCGGCCGGCCGTCGGACCGGGCGTTCCGCGAAGGCGTGGAACGGTCGATCCAGGCCATCCGCGCCGGCCGGATCTACCAGGTCAACCTCTGCCGCCGCCTGGAGGCGCCGCTCCCGGAGGACCGCATCTGGCCGCTCTGGCAGCGGCTGCGCAAGGCGAGCCCGGCCGATCATGGCGTCTTCCTGGATCTCGGCCCAGATTGCGGACAGGGCCGGGCGATTCTTTCCATCAGCCCCGAGCTCTTCCTCTCCGTCCGCGAAGGAGCCGTCGAGACGCGGCCGATCAAGGGGACACGGCCGCGCGGCGCGACCGCGAAGGAGGACCGCGCCCTCGCCCGCGAGCTCACCGAGAGCGCCAAGGACCGGGCGGAGCTCGCCATGATCGTGGACGTGGCCCGGAACGATCTCGGCCGCGTCTGCGCCACCGGCTCGGTCGAGGTCACCCGGCACGCCGAGCTGGTGACCCTGCCGACGCTCCATCACACGATCTCGACCGTGCGCGGCCGGCTGCGCCCGGAGGACGTCAAGACGCCCGTCCGCCTCCTGCGCGCCGCCTTCCCCCCCGCCTCGATCACCGGCGCGCCGAAAATCCAGGCCACCTGGGTGGCGGGCGCCGAAGAGGAGACACGGCGCGGCCCGGCCATGGGCGCCCTGGGCTGGATCTCGCTGGGCGGCGACCTGGAGCTGTCGGTGGCCATCCGCACCGCCGCCGTGGCGCAAGGCAAGATCGCCTACCACGCCGGCTGCGGCATCACGTTCGACTCCGATCCGGAGCTCGAGCTGGAAGAAACCAAGGTCAAGGCACGGGCGTTCCTCACCGCCCTCGGCGCGGCGGAATTATGAGCCTCTCCTGGTGGAACGGCCGCACCGTCCCCGCCGGGGACGTGCGCATCGCCCCGGACGACGCCGGCTTCCTGTTCGGCGACGGTCTCTTCGAAACCCTGCGGGTGAACGATGGACAGGCGCAGGACGTCCCCGCGCATCTCGACCGCCTCCTCGCCGGCCTGGAGCGCATCGAGATCGATCCCCGCGCCACCCGGGAAGAGCTGGAAGAGGCGATCACGACCGTCGCCGCCGCGGCTCCGCATCCCGTGGCGCGGCTGCGCTTGACGGTCACCCGTGGTGTCGCCGTCCATCCGACCGTCCTGATCACCTCCGCACCCTACGAGCCGCCCTCCGCCGAAGCCTACCGCGACGGCGTCACCGCGCTCCTCGTGCCCGACCTCCGCGTCGACTCCCAAGGCCCGCTCGCCGGCCTGAAGAGCCTCTGCTGGCAGGCCAACCGCCTGGCCCTCCGCCACGCCGAAGCGGCCGGCGCCTTCGAGGCGCTCCTGCTCAACGAGCGCGGGCTCCTCGCCGAAGGAGCGCGGAGCAACCTCGTCCTCCATCTGCCCGAGGGCGCCTTCACTCCCCCGCTCTCCGACGGCTGTCTGCCCGGCACCGTCCGCCGGCGGCTCCTGGAAGCGGGAGAGATCACCGAGCGGTCGTTGACCCTGGACGATCTGCGCCGTGCTTCCAAGGTCCTGCTTCTCAACAGTTTGGTCGGCGTGCTGCCGGCCCGGCCCGGCCCTTGCAATGGGCACGCGGTATGAACATCACAATCCTGACTGGGCTCGAAAAGCAAGGGGATGCGTGTGATCCGGTGGTCGATCAGGTCGCCGGCGCGCTCCGTGAAAATGACCATGACGTTTCCATCCTGAAGGTCTACCAGGACGTCCGCGAGATCGTCGACGGGCTCGACGGCGGCGGTGTTGGAGGCAATGCGGAAAACAAGCCGGAGCTGGTCTTCAACCTCCTGGAGAGCTTCGGCACCAACACCGCCGGCGACGTGGCGGTGACCGGGCTCCTCGATCTCCTCGGCGTGCGCTACACCGGCGGCGGTCCCGGCGAGCTCTACCTGCGCCAGGACAAGGGGCTGGCGAAGAAGGTCTTCGCGTTCGAGAGCATCCTCTATCCCCACTTCGCCGTCTTCAGCCAGAATTCGGACTTCGAGACCGGTGGCAATCTGCGCATGCCGCTGTTCGTCAAGCCGCTGACCGCCGACGCCTCGATCGGCATCGACGGCGACTCGCTGGTGCGCGACTCGACGGCGCTGATGAAGCGGGTTCTCCACATTCACGAGAAGGTGAACGACGCGGCGCTCGTCGAGGAGTACATCGAGGGACGGGAGTTCTACGTCGGCGTCCTCGGCAACCGTGAGCCGGTGGCCTTCCCGCCGGTCGAGATGGACTTCTCGGGCCTGCCGGAAGGCGCGCCGCGCATTCTCGATTCCAAGGCAAAGTGGTCGCCGGAGAGCCCGGAGTACAAGGGCACGCAGTCGATCCTGCCCGATCTTCCGGACGAGCTGCGGGCGCGCCTCCAGAAGACCGCGCTCGACGCCGCCCGCGCCGTGCGGGTGCGCGACTACGGGCGCGTCGACCTGCGCCTCACCGACACCGGCGACATCTATGTCATCGAGGTCAACGCCAACTGCTACCTCGAGTCCTCGGGCGAGCTCGCCGTCGCCGCCAAGGCTGCGGGTCTCGAATACCCGGCGCTGATCCAGAAGATCGTCGACCTCGCGGTCGAGCGCCAGGCATGAATCGAGAACGGTGATCAGCTCCCGGTGTGGACCTCGTTCATTGCCAGCGCGGTGACCAGGGTGGTGAGGGCGATGACGGCCGGGATCTCGCGGTCGGCCGGATAGACCTGATCGAGAGCGGCGGCGCGGCCGGCGAGCTCGGTCAAGAGCCGCCGGGTGCGCTCCGGGAAGTGGCCGGTCCAGCGGTAGACGTCCGCCGGCAGGATGCGCGCCAGGCGCTCGATCAGCTCCGCCGCCGGCCGCCGCGGCGCGTCGGTCGACAGGTCCTCGGGGCGGCCGAGGTCCTCGAAGATGGCGCGCAGGGCGCCGTCCATCCCCGGCGGCAGCTCACCCTCGGCGTCGAACCCTCGGTAGTACTGCTCCAGCGTATAGGAGATCTCCCCCACGTCCTCGTCCAGCTCGGAGTCGGTCACCAGCGGCTCGCGGTCCCGCAAGGCGTTCAAGATGCCATCGCAATACGCCAGCTTGCCGAGCACCACCGGCCAGCCGGCGTATTCGGCGCCCAGGCCCGGGGTCATCCAGACCGCGAACGTCTCCGCCCAGTCCTCGTCCGGATGCTTCTGCGCGTACCAGCCCGGCAGATGGCGGACGAAGCTCCGGGAGAACGGCTCGGGCCGGTACTCCTCGCGGTAGGGCTGCGTCATGGCGCCGAACAGCTCCACCCACTCCTCGGACTCATAGAGCTTGTAGGCGTAGTTGATGACGTGCCCCATCTCGTGGCGCAGATAGCGCAAAATGTCGACGCGCCCCAGCCCCTCGACATGGCTGGTGCGCTCGCCGTGGAGCCGCGTCAGCTCCGGGCTGGCGAGATAGAACGGGATGGCGATCGCCACCGTGCCGAAAGGGACGCCCCACTCGCTGGAGAGATAGAACCGCGGGCGCACGCGGCGGATGCCGGCGCGGTCGAGCTCAGCGCGAAAGTCCTCCAGGATCGGTTCGAGCGGCGTGCCCTCGATCCGCAGCCCGAGATCGCGGATCGGGCGCGCCGAGAGGTTGGCTTCCTGAAAAGGTGGTTCCATGGCGCCATTCTCCCTCAATGCCCGTCTTCCTGGAACCTGAAAGCCGCTTCCTTCGTAAGGCTCTGCAGGAGGGAAGAACCATGAGAAAGAGCATTCTGATCCTGGCCGCCGCGCTGCTGTGGACGATCCCCGCCACCGCCGCCGAGACCGTGCGTACTTTCAGCAAGCAGCTTCCGACCGAGGACATCCGGAGAGTGGACCTCGATTTCCCCGTCGGCGAGATCGCCGTGGACGCCTGGGACAGCCAGAGGCTCCAGCTCGACGTGCGGCTGGAATGCCACCGCGACAGCGACTCCTGCCGCGAAGCGGCGCAGAAGGTCCGCCTCGTCTATTCGACCGACGACGGCGAGCTCCACGTCGAGATCAAGAGCTGGCCCAAGCTCAGCGGCAACGGCCTCGAAGCCCACGTCCACGTGCAGGCACCGCGCGAGCTGCCGGTCGACGCCGACCTGGGAGTCGGCGAGCTGCATCTCGCCGGCTTCACCGGCAACGTCAAGGCAAACGTCGGCGTCGGCGAGCTGCACCTCACCCTCCCCGCCTCCGCCGTGAGCTCCGTCCACGCCGACACCGGAGTCGGCGAAGCGAGCCTCACCGCCGGAGGCCGCCACTACGAGAGCGCCGGCCTGTTCACCAAAGAGCTGCACTGGACCAAGGGGACCGGAGCTTCCAAGGTTTCCGCGGACTGCGGAGTGGGCGAGATCGAGGTGAGGTTGCAGTAGGGGCGGCGAAAAGCGCCTCACCCCCGGCCCCTCTCTCCCCGTGCGGGGGGAGGGGCATGTGGCGTCCGTGCTAAGATCTCGGCAAGAGAACGGGCCATGAGAAACGAGTACGTCGAGCAACGGGACGCAGCCTTTTGGATCGCGGGGACACGCGTCTCTCTCGATTCGATCGTCTACGCTTTCCTGAACGGGCAGACCGCGGAGAGCATCGCCCAGTCGTTTCCGGTGCTCCGCCTGGAGCAGGTCTACGGCGCGATCACGTACTACCTGGCCCGCCGGCCGGAGATCGACCCCTATCTCCAAAAGGCCCGAGCCGACTTCGAGTCTGTACGTCAGGCTTCCCGCCAGACGGACCCGATGTTCTATAAGAAGCTGGCGGACGCCCGGCAGTTCCTTTAGCACCGTGACCCTCCACGTCGTCCTCGTCGAGCCCGAAATCCACTGGAACACGGGAGCTGTCGGGAGATCCTGCTTGGGCGCTGGAGCCCAGCTCCATCTCGTCGAGCCGCTCGGTTTCTCGTTGGACGAGAGCCGGGTGCGCCGCGCCGGTCTCGACTACTGGCCGCGGGTCAATCCGAGGGTCTGGCCGTCCTGGAGCGCGCTGGAGCCGGAGATCCTGTCCCTCGGCGAGCCGTTCTTCTTCAGCACGGAGGGAGCGCGGAGCTACTGGGACGTCCAGTATCCGGAGCGGACCGTGCTGGTGTTCGGGAAGGAGAGCGTCGGCCTGGCGCCGGAGATCCGCGAGCGCTGGCGCGACCGGCTGGTCTCCATCCCCATGTTCGATCCGCACATCCGCTCGCTCAACCTGTCGAACAGTGTGGCGCTCACTCTCTGGGAGGTGCTACGCCAGCGGCAGGCGACGGCGTCTCCAGTCGGGTGACCCTCATCCCCACCTCGGCACCGCCGCCGGCGGCACACGCCGCCGCGCCAGGGCCGAGCGCACGACGGGGACGATCAGGATCAGGGCAAGGCCGCCCGAGATGATCAGCAGGTCGCCTTCCGAAGGCGGGCGCAGCTTGAGGGCGGTGGTCAACGCACGCGCCACGTTGGTCACCCCGAGGATGAGGCTGATGACCACGACGGCCACCATCAGGGTGTTGGAGAAGACACCGTTGACGCCGTCCGCTCCCATCAACCGGCGGTCGTTGACGACCAGGAAGAGGAAGATCGCGACGAGCGGCAGGAGCACGCCGTTCAGCGCCTGGGCGAGGATGATCACCGGGATCGGCTTCACGCCGGAGAGGCCAAAGGCGAGACCGATCACCAGGACGGCGATCCAGACGCTCCGGAAGCGCCACGAGCGGTCGCCCCATCGCGCGGTCTCTCCTTCCCCGGTCTCGAACAGGCCGCGCGCGGTGATCGCCGCCGCCAGCGGAGCGGTGATGGCGGAGGAGAAGCCGGCCGCGAAGAGCCCCCACTCGAAGAGCTCCGCCGCCCAACGTCCCAGCCGGGTGCCGAGGACGGCGGCGATGGCCTCAAAGCTGAACGTCTGCCCGCTCAAGGCGCTCCCCGCCACCAGGATGCCCATCGAGATGAGGCCGCCGAGCACCACCGCCACCGTGATGCCGAAGCGCAGCTCGGAGAGCTTCTGGCCGTGCGCGATGCCGGAGCCGAGGAACAGGTTGTAAGGCACCACCGTGGTGCCGACCAGACCGAGGATCAGCAGCCCGGAGCCCGGCGGGAAGCGTGGCACGAAGGAGCCCGCGATCACCTCTCCAGCCGGCGGATGGAGGAGATAGGCGGTGAGCAAGAAGGCGACGCCCATCACCGCCACGGTGATGCTGAGCAGGGTCGCCACCGTCTTCGGCGTGCCGATCCAGAGGAGACCGGCGGCGACCGCGCCGCCGAGGAGGGTCAGGAGGCGGGCATCGAGGCCGGTGGCCATGTGGATGCCCATCACACCGCCCAGGATGTTGCCCGCCTGGTAGGCGGCGCAGCCGACGATGATGGCTCCGACCACCAGGAACAGCACGCCCAGGCCGGTGGCCCCCTTGCGGTAGGTGTGGCGCAATGCCTGCCCGAGGTTGCGCCCCGAGACCACGGTGAGCCGGGCGCTCGCCTCTTGCAGGAGCACCGTCGCGACCGTCGAGAAGGTCAGCGCCCAGAGCAGGCTGTAGCCATACATCGCACCCGACGAGGCGCAGGTGGTCACGGTCCCCGGCCCGATGAAAGCCGCGGTGAGAACCGACCAGAACAGAACGGCGACGAGACGTTTCATGCGTCGGAATCTCCCCATCCCCCGCCTCCGGGGGTCTCCAGGATCAGACGGTCGCCCGCCTCGACCTCGCAGCCGTCGATCGCCGCCAGCTCGATCGTTTCAGAGCTGCCGCCCGCGGCGCGCACCAGCCGCTGGCGGCCGGGCGCGCCGGGAGCGCCGCCCATCATGCCGTAAGGGCGCTCCACCCGGTGCTGGCTGAGCAGCGAAAGCGACATCGGTTCCAGGAACGTCAGCTCGCGCACCGCGCCGTCGCCGCCGCGCCACCGTCCGGCGCCGCCCGAGCCGGCACGGATCGCGAAGCGCTCCAGGCGCACCGGGTAGCGGTGCTCCAGCACCTCGGGATCGGTGATCCGCGTATTGGTCATGTGCGTATGCACCGCGCTCGCGCCGTGAAAGCCGGGACCCGCCCCGGCGCCGCCGCACACGGTCTCATAGAAGCCGAAGCGCCGGTTGCCGAAGAGCAGGTTGTTCATCGTCCCCTGGCTGCCGGCGGCGAGGCGGAGCGCCTTGATCAAAGTGTCCACCACGCGCTGGCTGGTCTCCACATTGCCGCCCACCACGGCCGGGCAGTCGGCGGGATCGTCCGGGAACGGCGGATTGAGCAGCCCGGAAGGGACCAGAATCTCCACCGGCACGAGAAGCCCTTCGTTGAGCGGCAGCGGCTCGGCGATCAAAAGGCGGAGTACATAGAGGACGGCGCTCCGCACCACCGCCGGCGGCGCGTTCAGATTCCCGGGATGGACACCAGCCGAGCCGCTGAAATCGATCCGCGCCCGCCGCCCCGCGACCACAATCGACACCGCGATCGGCGCGCCGTCGTCGAGACGCTCGACCGCCTCGTACCGCCCATCGGGCAGGCGGCCGAGGGCCGCTTCCAGGCGATCCCGCGCACGCTCCGCCAGCGCCTCCATGTACCGCCGCACCGACTCCCGCCCGTGCTCCCGGGCCAGCGCGCGCAGAGCCTCGGCGCCGCGATGATTCGCCGCCACCGCGGCGCGCAGGTCGGCGAGATTCTCCTCCACCGCCCGCGTCGGCCAGGGACCGCCGAGGAGGAGCTTCCGTATGGAATCCCATTGAGGCTCCCCCCGGCGGACCAGATGAGTCGGCGCGATCACCACTCCTTCCTCAATCAGCCGACGGGCACCGGGAGGCATGGAGCCCGGCCGCGAGCCGCCGATCTCGGCGTGATGAGCGCGGCTGGCGACGTGGCCGAGGAGCTCTCCACCCTCCTCATGGACCGGCGTCACCACCGTCACATCCGGCAGATGCGAGCCGCCGAACGCCGGATGGTTCGTCACCACCACATCCCCCGGCTCCATCTCGATCGTCCGGCGGAGCGTCCGCACGCAGAGGCCGAGAGCCCCGAGATGGACCGGGATGTGCGGCGCGTTGACCACCAATACGCCGGCCGCGTCCAGCAAGCCGCAGGAGAAATCGAGGCGCTCCTTGATGTTCGTGGAGACCGCGGTACGCCGCAGCATCTCGCCCATCTGCCGCGCGACGGCGGCGAAACGGTGGGTGAACAGCTCGAGCTGGACCGCTTCGGGCCGGGGGTCGGATGCGGGGATGGCGTCTCCTTCAGAGCCGATCGAGTGAACCGGCGGCGATTATAGCCGGCCGGCGCTGGTGGTAGACTCCTGCAGGAGGCCAAGATGACGACCTACTCAACGGCAGAGGCACCGGCGAAGCTGGAGGAGATCCTGGACAAAGTCAGGGACGGGGAGACGATCGTCCTCTTTCAAGAAGGCGAGGCCGTGGCCGAGATTCGCCCCGTGGCAGGCGGCTCCGAAGAGGCCGTCCTGCGGCAGCTCGAAGAAGAAGGCATCCTGAGCCCCCCGGGAGAACGGCCGATGGACTTCGTTCCTCTGGCTGAGCGGCCGGGAGCTCTGGCCCGGTTCCTGGAATCCCGCCGTTGAGCGTCGCCTACGTCGACAGCTCGTGTCTGTTGGCCATCTTTCTCGGTGAGCCAGGTTTCCGCGATGTGATGCTTCGGCTGTCGCGCTACGATCGCTTGCTCTCGTCAAGCCTCTTGGAAGCCGAAGTCCGGGCCACTCTGGCTCGTGAAGGCATCCCCGGAAATCCGGGCTCTCTCTTGGCATGGATCACCTGGGTCCATCCCCAGTGGCGCTTGACCCGGGAGTACCGGCAGATCTTGGAGATCAAGCCGCTTCGGGGAGCCGATCTCTGGCATCTCGCCTGTGCCTTGTTCATGAGAGAGAAGCTTCAGGGTCTCGGCTTTCTGACCCTGGATGGAGGCCAAGCCGAGGCCGCCAAGGCATTGGGCTTTCAGGGACTGTGACCGATGTGGGTCATGGTCGACTCGGTGCTTACCTGCCAGCGCCCGGCCGAGTGCCAGGAGGTAGGCTCGAAGCTTCGAGCAGCTGAGACCAACTATATCGCGTCAGCTCCTCCGCTTGAGGACCGGGATCTCTCGTCCGCGACAACCTTCGGTCTCGATTGCAACACAGCCAAGTGCGAACGCCTCTTCAATGCCTCCACCCGCGGCAATAACTTGATAGAAACCCACTGAGAAAGCTATGGCGGAATCCAGCTCGATCCCATCGTTCATGCCGACGACGTAGGGTATGTGTTGGCTAATCTCGGCAGCCTGCTGCTCCGAGTAACACGCGTTAAGTAAGACACATTTTACATCGGAAGAGAATAGCTGAAACAAATTCGCGAGTCCGCCCGTCCGAACTTGGCTTTCGCGGCCGGATTCGTTCAAGAAGCACAGAAGACCCTCCTCAACTCCGTGGCCGGAGAAGTGCAGAATATGGGGGCGAAATTCAAGAAGCGCTCCACGCAAATCCCTCACCTGCGTTGCAAGGCAATAGCGCAACTGGAATTGATCTCGATTAGCGGATTTTTGAAACTCTTCTTCGATCTTCCTAAATTCA
>Ga0307506_10000168_pt1 | contig 21873 bp, 19 predicted proteins | sample 25_S_MG_FD_202175 | JGI IMG/M metagenome (GOLD analysis project Ga0307506, IMG submission 202175) | Soil microbial communities from Populus trichocarpa stands in riparian zone in the Pacific Northwest, United States - 25_S | ecosystem: Environmental > Terrestrial > Soil > Riparian zone > Trees... | reverse complement strand
AAAGAGTTTTCTGAGAGGCGTCGACAAGACGCTTCTCGAGGTAGTCGATGTAGTCGGGATCGATGGGTTTGCCTTGTTGGATCTCGTCGAGGACCGGCAGAAAGTAGTGCAAGGAGCGGATGGGTGTGAGGGAAGGGGTTGAGCTGAAAGCGCGACGGGCGGAGCCGATGAGGAGAGCCGCCCGGACGAGTGCGAGAGGGACCTGTCGGCGCAGAAGATCCGCGGCGAGAAGGCGATTCCGCCCGCCGCGGTTGGTTGGGTGTCAGCGGCAGACGAATGTACTGCCGGAGGATTTCGGCGATATAGGTCATTGATGTCGCTGTCTCGTTATGGCTTCTGGCGCCGCCGTTGGGCGGCGCGGTCGTTGGCCTTGCGGGCGGCGTGTTCTTTGGCTTCTTTGAGCCGGTAGGACTCGCCTTCGATCGGGACGATTTCGGCATGATGGACCAGGCGGTCGACGAGGGTCACCACACAAGTGGCGTTGGGAAAGACCTCGTTCCACTCGGCGAAGGGTTTATTGGTGGTGATGAGAGTGGATTTGGCGCCATAGCGCCGGGTGCCGACGTCTCCGCTCTCGAAGTCGACGAGGAAGCCGGTGGTGACCTGGGCGCGGAAGCCGTGGTTGATGCGCAGGAGGGAGGCGGCCGGGGCGTAGATGAGGTGAAGGATGGGGGTGCCATCGACGGTGACGTCCGCTTCCTGGATGCGGGCGGCTCCGGCTTCCTGGGAGAATTGGAAGCAGGTCTCGAGGTGCGCTCTTTGGCGACGATCAGGCCGTCGGTGCGGAGGAGGCTCTGGCATTTCCAGAAGGTCTCTTCGTCGACCAGGGGCGGCCAGAACAATTTCCTCGCCGGCCGAATCTTCACCGATCTCAAAGATCAATGCCCAGGCCCAGCAGTGGTGTGATCAGGTCAATCAGCGCTGCATCCGCTCCCGCCGCACCCGGCCCAGCGTGCTCTTCGCCGTCGAACGCATGGCCTTGCAGGCGCTGCCTCTGTGGGTCCCCGACCCCTACGAGTTCGCTCGCCGAAGCGTCGACGTCGACGGCTTCGTCTCCTTCGACACGAATCGCTACTCGGTCCCCGAAGACTAGCGAAGCCTTCGGCCTCAAACCGACAAGGGGTAGAAGTACCGTAGTGACACGATGACGTGTTGGAGTTAGGATACCGGCATGACGACTATACCGGAGATCCTGGACGGACACGTGACCCTGGAAGTGGAGTGCGCTGACCGGCTGTACCTGAACGGGTATATCCCGGCCTTGGCGACTCCCGGAGGGTTGATAACCTTCATGCGCGAGCACCTGGGCAAGCCGATTCCATCGCCGGCGGTCCTGGGTCAGATCACGTCGAAGTTCCGCGACAATGTACGAGCCTTTGCTGCGGAGAATGAGATTCCGCTGATCAAGTTTGAGTCCGGGGAGAAGAAGGACGACCGGGCCAATCAACTTCGCCGGGAGCGCGGCACCCGTGGGGGCGTGGTCTTCATCGGTGTGGCGCAGGAGAAGGCAAAGACTTTCTCGGGCAAGTCGATGCCGGAGAAGGGACCGGGGTGGTTTGACTACACGCGGGACAAATCGGTATACGTGAGCCAATACTACTTCTATGTGGACGACGAGGAGCTCGGACCGGCGTTCGTGAAGGTGTGCAGCTATGCGCCGTGGGCCTTGAAGTTGTGTTTGAACGGCCACGAGTGGGCGAAGCGTCAATTGGACAAGCAGGGGATTGCTTACACGGCGTTGGATAATGGGTTTCTCGATTGTGCCGATCCGCAGGCGTTGCAGAAGATTTGTGATTCCCTGGGGCCGCAGCAGATCGAGGCCTTCCTGGCCCGTTGGCTGGAGCGGCTGCCGATGCCCCTGACGAGCGCGGATCGCGCGGCAGGCTACACTTGGCAGTTGTCGATCTGGCAGATGGAGGTGAGCCTGACGCAGGTGTTTGATCGGCCGGTGCGTGGCCGCGAGTTCTTTGAGGAAGTGATGCGGGACAACCTCGATTTGGGGCGCCCCGACCGGATCCAGTTGGTCTTCGATCGGCGGATTCTGCCCAGCACTCCTGGGAAGTTTCGGACCCGCGTGATCCAAGATGGAGTGTTACCAAGTCTGCATGTCGAGTACAAGAGCTTTGATCTCAAACAGTACTTCAAGGAGGGTCGTGCCCTGCGCACGGAGGGAACCTTCCGCAATCCGAAAGACTTCAACGTCAACAAAGGTTTGTCGAACTTCGGCTATCTGCAGCAGATCGGACGCCAGATCAACCGGCGACTTCTGGAAGTCGAGCGGGTGAGCCAGAACTGTGGGCTCTCCGCCGACGGCATCCAGCGTGTGGTGCAGCCTACCGTCGACGAGGGCGGTCAAAAAGCGCCGGGACTTCGCTTTGGCGATCCGCGAGTGATGGCCTTGATGCTGACCCTCAGCCTCTTCACTCACTTGATCGACGGCTTTCGCAATCAGGATCTGCGGCGAGCCGTGATCGACCTTCTGGGGTTGACCTCGGGAGACTACACTCCCCAGCAAGCCACCTACGACCTGCGGCGCCTTTGCCGGAAGGGGCTGTTGCACCGGCGACCCGGGACCCAGCGCTATGTGATGACCCCGTACGGTTGGAAAGTGGCGCGGCTCTACGCACGCTTGGAGGCTCGGGTTTTTCGGCCCGCTCTTGTAGCCATTGAAGGCCAGAAGGTAGCCGCTCCTGCTCCCAAGCTCGCACGCGCTCTTGCCAAGGTGGATCATGAAATGGATACTCTTATCGCTTTGGCATTTCCCATCCAGGAGGCGAAAGCTGCATAGCGAGGAAAAGGTATCGACAAAAGTGTCTCGTTTGTCCAGAAGTCATTCTAGTCAGACGACTAGATTGGCGAGGACGTCGAGGTCCGGGCCACCTTCTCCCAGCTCACCTTCGATCACTCCCGGCGAGGCGCCGTCGTCCATCGCCGGCTGCTCTGGCCCGAAGGCCGCCACCTCACCCTGCCGGAGCACCGCTGCACCTGCGCACCATTGCCGAGATCCTCGACGAGGTCCTTGCTTTGGCCGAACAGCAAGGCCTTTCCTGCGGCGAATTGCGACATCCACAACCATGACCCTCTACGTCGAGCGCGTCCTGCGCTTTTACCGCGCCTTGCCGCAAACCAGAGCACGCACCGGTCCAGCCGATCGCCACCTCGCCGAGGACCCCGAACGACGAGGCGTCCCTGTCCAACTCGTCGAGGCGGCCCTCTGCCTGGCCGCCCTGCGCCGCCTTCTGCGCCCTCCGGAGGCCCCCACCCCTGCCCCCTATCCGGTCTCTCCATTACATCCTGCTCATTCTCGACGAGTTCAAGACTCGTCTCTGGAGGAGGGCTACCTCGCTTACCTCCACGACCGACTCCGCCGCCACTCGCACACCGTCTCTTGATACGCTACCCGCACCACGCCTACGGGTGGATGATGGCGCTTGTCCAGTCCTACAGCTTCCGCCACGACACCCATTCCTTGATCCGCAAGTGGATCATTTCTGGAGAGCGGCGAAGTCGAAGCCGTGGTACAGCCTTGGCACGGTCGGCCATGCCGTAGATTCACCCTCGTTTTTAGGGTCTCGAAAGGCGTATCATGAACGAGCCAGTCCGGTTTCCCCAGTAGGTCGTGGCTTCGAGAGTGTAGGTGCCGGCCGGCAGGATGCGGGTGATCCGCGAATCCGTGCCTGGTCCCCCGTCATCGTCCGATGCCTCGACGCTCCCGGAAGAGCCACTTCCTCGCAAAAGGAACAGATAGGTGTCGACCGAAGAAGACAGGTCGATTTGGACCGGAGTCGTAGCCGCCAGGGAGAAGGTGTAGTACCGGGCGAACCGGCCCAGGCGGTGGGTGGAGTTGCAGCCGGATGCCCAGGTGTCGGCGAGATTCTGTGGCAGTTGGATCGAGCGCAGACAATCGCTGGAGGGCGGCGTATTGCAGTTGACCAGGCTGCAGGAGATCAGCCGCGCGATGCTCACCGTGCAAGCCACGAGGCTGATCGGCGAGGGATTGAGGCAAACCACCGCGGTGAGGGCGAGAGCCAGCTTGTTGGTGGCAGAACAGGTCACCGAGCTCAGGAAGCTGAGCAGGCTGGTGTTGTCAGTGGAAACGCTGAGGCTCTGCGCGATGCAGGAAAGCACTTCGTCGATCGTGAGGGGGGCGGTCTGGCCTTGCAGGCCGGAGGGGGCAGTCCGGCTCGCGAGGTCTTGGGGAAGCCGGAAGGTGGCCTTGCTCGGTTGAGGAATCAACACCACCGACTTTTCCGACAGCAGGATCTCTGCGTCTCCCCGGCCCCAAAGGCGCGCCTCCGGCCCTGTTGGTGTGTTCTGGACCTGGAAGAAGAAAGGCTCTTCCCGACTCGGTAGATAGTAGAGAAAGAGTCGGTTTTCCGGCTCGTCTGGGACCTTCAGAGGGATGACGAGGATCTCCGGGTTGCCCGGCAGGCGAAGGACATCGCGGCCTTGCGGGGTGATCCCTCCCTGTGCCTTGAGGTTGGCGAGGAGCCGAGGGAACGCCGGGCTCTCGATCGTCGAGAGATCGACGGTTTCGAGCTCGGTGCCGGCTGCCGCGGCAAAGGGATCCTGACCCAGGACAAGGGTCGGTGCCAGGAAGGTGAGGGCGACGACGAAAAGGCGAATCCTGTGGATCATGCTGTCCTCCTCTATAAGGCTTCACCCGAGGAAAATCTCTTTTCGTCGCGCGGCGTGTAGTTAGAGCTCTACACGCTTCGACCTCCTTCGGTGTTTTCTCGCTTTGGGAGTCTGGCCCTCCCCCCTTCTTCTCGAGGAGAAACGACCCATGTCGCGAAGAGCCTGGTGGTGGCTGGGAGTAGTTGTTTTGCTGGTGATCCTCGTCGTGGGGGGCGCTTCTCTCTGGCGTCCTACGCTCGCACCTGAACCAGGGCCGGGATCGAAGCGGCCACTTCAGATAGGCGCCGTGCTACCTCAGAATGGGCCGCCCGCCCAGATCGGCGCCTTCCAGAAAAAAGGAATCGACTTGGCCGTCGAGCAGATCAACGGGCAAGGCGGCATCGGAGGTGCTCCGCTGCAAGTGGTCTACGAAGACAGTCAGGGAGATCCTACGAAAGGGCTGAGCGCCTTGCGAAAAATCCTCGCCGTGTCGCGTGTACCGGCGGTCTTTCTCTCAACCAGCGGCGTGGCGAGCGCAGCCTTGCCGGATCTTGGTGACAAGCAGGTCGCCGGCCTGCTGCTCGCTGTCTCGCTTCCCGGGATCACGGAGAGGAGTCCCTGGGCCTTTCGCTGCAATTTGGGGAGCGACGACGAGGCGCGGGCGATGGCCGCGCACCTGGCCTCGACACCCCTGCGGCGCATCGCGGTCGCCTATCTCGACGACGAGTTCGGGGTCGGCGCGGAGAAAGTGTTTCAGGAAGAAGCTCGGCGCCGGGGGATCCATGTAACGGGTTCCGAAGCCTATTCCAAGGACGGCACCGACTTCCGCACCTTGGTCGAGAAGCTGCGCCGGGACCGCCCGGACGCCTGGTACGTGATCGGCTTCGTCCGGTCGTCCGTCAATTTGATCCAGCAGCTTCGCGAGTTGGGAGTCAAGGCTCCGGTGCTGGGCAACATGGCGCTTTCGGTGCCCTCTTTCCTGGAACAGGGTGGAGAGGCCCTGGAGGGGGCGACCTTCACGGCCACAGAGTTCGATCCAGGGAGCTCGCGGCCGCAGACGAAGGCGTTCGTCGACGCCTATCGCCAGAAGTATGGCGAGACGCCAGCCTTCTTCGCCGGCTTCGCCTACGATGCAACGCGACTCCTGGCGCTCGCAATGGAGAAAAAGGGGACGTCGGCTGACGAGATCCGTCAGGGCTTGGCCGGGATTCAGGGCTATGAAGGGGTGATGGGCAGCTTGAGCGTCCTTCCCAATCGAGATATCGAGTTTCCGACACGCGTAGTGCGGAATGAGAGGGGCACGCTGGTGCCGGTGAGCAGCTCAAGTCGCTGAGGAAAGAATCCGGTGATGCAATCTCGCCAGTCCCTTGATGAGCTGATCGAAACTCTCCGCAAGATCGGACCTCTCGTCAGTCTTCTGCAGGGCGAATCGGGCGATCCCGACTCCCGGCGCAAATTACTGCAGACAGCCATGGAGATGACGGTGAAAGTCACACTTTCCGGAGAGCTGGGGGCACTAGAGAAGACGAGCGATGAAGTGATGGAGATCGTGGACCCTCTCCGCAGGGCCGGTAAGGCCTTCGCGGAGCTGAGCCAGAACTCACTCGGCCTGCTGGCTCTACACTATCGTGCTCCCTGGCTGGACGATGGTCGTTTCACACTGGCAGGGACCTGCCCTCAGAGACTCGGTCCCATTCTCGAGAGCGCCTTCGAACGGGTCGGCAAGAAGCCGGTAGGCTGCTGGCAGCAGAAGGATCCGCTTGGAAACATTTTTCATCGCGAGCTTCTCGATCGTTACCGCAGAATCTACTCTCGGCCCTTCTCGTTCAACGACAGAATCTTCCAGGTGGTCTCGAGCTCAAAGCCGGGCAGCCGCCTGCACACCGCGCCCTCAATCTGGACCGTGGACTTCGGGGCAACTCCGGAGAAGCCGGTCCTGGTCGTGAACGAACAGGCGACCGGATCGATCAAAACGCGTGGCTCGCTCAACATTTCGAAGGCGCTCCTGAGGCAGCTGACTCGCGGGGAGGAGGGCGATTTGCGTTTCGCAATTCTGCGCAGCGCCTTCGACGATTCAGCGCACCGGAGCGAGCGTGGATCGGGGAAGATATCGGCAGCACTCTCTAACGCGGTTGAGATGACCTGGCACCGAATCCTCGCTCAGAAAGGGAGCTACCCGCGCTGGGAAAATTGCTTGACCACCCTCAGATTCTTGAAGGACGATCCTTCCTCTGTATTCTGGACTCCTCAGACTCGCGATGCGTTGATCGAGGCGCTTTGCTTCATCCAGGGAATCACTCTCTATCAATTCTTCGCTCCGGGAGGGCTGACGACTGTAACTGCGCCTGGACTTCAAGGCGATGAAGAGGCTCTGGGGGCGATGACCATCGGCGCACTGTCTCGTGAGTGCGTCGATTCGTTGGTAGAGGCTCTGGCAGGAGCGGCGATCGAAGTCCTCCATGATCTTTACTCTGCGGCGAAGCAAGCGCCTGAAGAATTCGAATTCCGAAAGGAGCCGAACCTCGAGAATATCCTGGGCGATGTGGCTCTAGCAAGCTTCCTGCGGCAGGAGATCCAGGGAATCAGCGGTGCCGAGTCGCTTCTGGCCGAGGCGCTGAGCCTGAGCGCCAAAGTCTGCCACCAGCTCCATGAACAGAGGCGGCTTCACTTCCGCTTCCTCCTTGGAAATGCCGTTGACCTGGCACAGTTCCGGGAAGTTTTTGTCTTCGAAGGCGACGATCAGATCCACTTCTCGGGCTGGGATAGCGAAAAGCGCGCGCTTTGCCTCAAGGCTCACTATTCTCATCTTCAGGAACCCGGATTGGGCATCTTTTTTGAATGGGGACGGCGAGTTCACTTCCGAGTCATAGAAACAGTTTCTGTTCGGCGTGTTCTTGACCTGCCAGTCGGCCCGGTTGTTAAGCGCGATGAGGACCCGCATTCGATAAGAGTATCGACGGCGTTGCGATTGACGTCGGAGATTCCCAATTTGGCGGTGATTGATACAGGAGATGGAAAGATTCGCCTCTATCTGAGAGGACGGCTGTCATTGACTTGGCAAGCAGACCTGGGTTGGAGGAGCCCTCTACTGGAACCCGGATGGATCTCTCGAGAATCCCTTCCTGATGAGCTGACTGGGGCAAGCGCGCATTTAGGCTACCAGCTTTCCAGAGAAAGAGTTCTGGCATTGTCCGATGCTCTCCTCTGGATAGCTGATGCGCCGGGTGTCGGTTGCACACTGGTGCTGACCTCCGATTTTGAAGAGCTGAAAAATCGTCACCTGGTGGAGCTCAACCCAAGGAAGCTTGAGTGGATCGAGGAGGTCGCGCTCTTGGGGTGTGAGTGCCGCAACATTCGAAACCTCCTCATGCAGGATGGAGCCACGATTCTCAATCTGAATCAGGGATACCTGACCGGCCAGCAACAGCTTATAGCATTCAACCCGAAGGATGGGCGAGCTGTCGAACCCGATCCAGGCGACGAAGAGCGTTGGACCTACGGTACACGCCGCGCCTCGGCCTGTGATCTCACGAAAGTCTTTCCCGAGTGCGTGACGATCACGGTGTCCTCCGATGGACCGATCAATGTGTTTCATCATGGCAGACGCAAGCTGCCGCATGAGCGATTCGCCTGAATCTCTACGAGCGAGGAACCAGCGAGATGCTCTCTGTACAGAAGTATTTCGACGGCAGCCTGACTACTGCGGCCTCAGGCAGGCGCCGGTTTACCGCGTGGCTTCTGGGGCGCTATGCACCCATCGCGCCCGACCCTCTGGCCTGCGACGCCTTTCCAACCTCGTTCGTACCGAGCGCCGGCCCGAATCTCGCCACCCAGGCATTGCTGGAGGGAGTGGTTCCAGCCCGCTGGGATCGGGTGTCGGTGATCCAGCCGTGCATCCGGTACTGGGATTTGCCCCACGTCGGCGACGGACGCCATCTCTCCTGCTTCGAGATGGCCACCTTCGTTTCGCTGCGCCCCGGCGACCGGGCCCGGATCCTTCGCGATCTGTTCGAGCTGCTCGCGGAGGGGCTGGAACTGGACGCGGAGCGCTTCTGGGTGACCGTCTACGCCCGAGGCCCGGTCGCGGGGCAGGAGTTCCCCGCGGACGAGGAAGCGCGCGCCTGCTGGCTCGAACTGGGAATTCCGGAAGAACGTATCGTCCCGGTCTTGGGGAGCGAGGGGTTCGTCGCCAACCGGCAAGAAGCGGTCGGCGGCTATCGCACGGAGATCTACTACGAGGCCCGGAAGACCTGCCGCGGCGGCTGTGCCGAATGCTTGCCGGGCAGCAGCGATTGCGGGCGGTTTGTCGAGGTCGCCACCTCCGTCACCTACTCATTCGCCGTCGACTTCGAGGCCCGCCCCTCTATCCGGCCGGTGGTGGCGCCGCCCGTGCACGCCGGGGGCTTCGGGCTGGAGCGCGCGGTCCAGGTCGGGCTCGGCCTCGACGACATCGGCGAGGTCGACAGCGTTGCCCGCCTGAGCGAAACCTTGTGGCGAAAAGGCGGGAAAGATCGTCCGCTCGCAGGGGCGAGACGGGCGGCGACCGTCGCGGCCGACCACCTCAAGGCGTTGACCTTCCTTGCCGCGGAGAACGCCCACTCCCTACCGGGTCGCGCCAACAAAGGGAGGCGCTCGATCGTCAATCGCTATGTCCGCAGCCTGCGGGACGCGCTGCATCGGCTGGAGCTGACGACGCCCAGCGCCCTGGCCATCGCCCTGCCGGTGATCCTGGACCTCTATGGCGAGCCCCATCCCCACCTCTGCGCGCGTCCTGAAGAGCTGGCCGCCCGGCTGCGGTGGCTTTTGCGGTGAAAGGACTCGCATGTTTTCAGATCCTGGTTAACGCCTTGATCAGCGGCTCGACCTTCGCGCTGGTCGGCCTGGGCTTCGGGCTGGTGCTCCACACCCGGCGCTTCTTCCACATGGCGCACGGCGGCCTCGTGACCCTGGCTGCCTACGGGGCCTGGGCTCTCCTGGCCCTTTGCCGGCTTCCCCCGGCCTGGGCGATGGGGGCGGGCGTCGTCGCCGCCGGCCTGGTCGGGGCTGGATTGGATCAATGGATTTACCATCCTCTGCGGGTGCGGCAGGCCGGCCCCACGATCCTCCTCGTCTCCTCTCTGGGGGTGTTGATCGTGCTGCAGAACCTCGTCGCCCTGGCCTTCGGTGACGACGTGCGGGTATTGCGGCAGGGGGCGGTGGGAGAAGGATTGGGCCTCTGGGGAGGCGCCCGCATCACCCGGGTGCAGCTCGTGACGCTGGCGGTCTCGGCAAGCTCTTGGCTCCTGGCCTGGCTCTTCCTCAAGGGAACCCGGCTCGGCCGCGCGATCCGCGCCGTGGGGAGCGATCCCGAGCTGGCCTGGATTCTGGGAATCCCCGTGGAACGTCTCTCACGCGTCGTCTTTTTCGTTGGTTCCGCGCTCGGAGGCATCGCGGGGGTGCTCCTGGCTTACGACGTGGGCCTCACGCCGGCCATCGGTTTTAACGCCCTCTTACTGGGGGTGGTAATCGTGGTCGTCGGCGGACCGGGCAGCCTCGGCGGCATCGCGCCCGCCGCGCTCCTTGTCGGTGTCACCCGCGAGCTGGCAGGCTGGTGGTTACCCACGCAATGGCAGGACGCCTCCCTCTTCGGGGTACTGGTCGCATTCCTCCTGCTCAGGTCGCATGGACAGGGAACTCGCGGGCAGGCGCGCTGGCGGGAATGACGGTATGGACTATACCTTCCACCTCTTGACCCTGGCCGCCCTCTACGGAGTGCTGGCGATCTCCCTCGATCTTGTGGTCGGCCATCTTGGCCTGGTCAACCTGTCCCAGGCCGCCTTCTATGGCCTGGGCGCCTACACCTCGGCTCTGCTGACCGTGCAGGCCGGTTGGCCTTTTCTCACTGGCTGGGTGGCAGGAATGGGAGTGGCGGCGGGTCTGTCGCTCCTCGTTTCTCTCCCCTCCTTTCGCTTGCGCGACGACTATTTCGTCCTCTCGACCTTTGGCTTCCAGATGATCCTCTGGAGCCTCTTCAACAACTGGGCGGAGCTCACGCGAGGCCCCCTTGGAATCTCGGGGATCCCCCACCCCGGGCTGGCGGGTTTCAAGGTCGAGACTCCACTCGGATTTCTCCTGCTGGCCGCGGGGCTCCTGGGCATCGTGAAGCTCGCGCTGGGGAGGCTGACCGGGAGCCCGTTCGGGCGGGTCCTTCGCGCCCTGCGCGAGAGCGAGCCGCTGGTGAGGTCCTTCGGCAAAGACCCTCGGCGGTTCAAGGTTTCGGCTTTCGCGGTGAGTGCCGCCGGGGCGGCCGCTGCTGGAAGCCTTTACGCTCACTACATCCGCTACGTCGATCCTTCGAGCTTTACCTTCCTAGAATCGGTACTGGTGCTTTCGATGGTGATCCTGGGTGGCGCCGCGAGCCCGTGGGGGCCGCTTTTGGGAGCGGGCGTGCTCGTGTTCCTGCCGGAAGGGCTCCGCTTCGTGGGGTTGTCGAGCGCCGTGGCGGCACCTCTGCGGCAGATCCTCTACGGGGCCGCGTTGGTCTGGATGATGCGTTACCAACCCCGAGGCTGGCTGGGTCGCTGGGAGCTCGGCCGGTGAGTGAAGCTCCCGTGCTCCGCTGTCACGGGCTCGAAAAGCGGTTCGGCGGCGTCGTAGCCTTGGACGGCGTTCATCTCGAGTTTCCTGCCGCGGGCCTGGTGGCGATCCTCGGACCGAACGGCGCCGGCAAGACCACTCTGTTCGATGCGCTGTGCGGCTTTCAGGCCGTAGACCGTGGCCGCACCTTCCTGGGGGAACGGGAGATCACCCGGCTCCCTCCCCATCGCATCGCCCGTCTCGGAATGGCCCGTACGTTTCAGAATTTGCGTGTTATATCGCGTGTCTCGGTGCTCGACAACGTCCTGGTGGCGTTGCCGCAGCCGCTGGGAGAGAGCCTCCTGGGAATCTTCCAACCTCGGGCGGTGATTCGCCAGGAGACGAAAAACCGGGAAACCGCCCTCCGGCTGTTGCACTTCGTGAGCCTGGAAGGGGAGGGCGCAGCGGTGGCGGGCGAGCTTTCCTGGGGACAGCAGAAGCTCCTGAGCATCGCCGCCTGTCTGGCGACGGGCGCCCGCATCCTCCTGCTGGACGAGCCGATCGCCGGCGTCCATCCGGAGCGGGCGCGGCAGATCGGGGAGCTCCTACGGTCGATTCGGGAAGAGGGGCGACTGGTGATCTTCATCGAGCACGATCTCGCCACGGTCCGCCAAGTGGCGGACCGGGTGATCGTTCTCGACCAAGGGCGGGTGATCGCGGAGGGCGAAACCGCGGAGGTGTTGTCCCGCCGAGAGATCGCGGAGGCCTACCTTGGTTGAGACGAGCGGGCCCGTACTGATCCTGGACGAGATTACCGCAGGGTACGGCCGCAAGCCGATCCTTAAAGGCGTCTCGCTACGGGTCGAGCCCGGCGAGATCGTGGCGCTGATCGGCCATAACGGAGCCGGGAAGTCAACCGTGCTCAAGTCCGTCTTCGGTCTGTTGCCGCCGACGGGGGGAAGGATGACTCTGTGGGGCTCCGAGCTCCGTTCCCCGACTCCGGCAGAGCTGCTTCGCCGAGGTGTCGCCTATGTGCCCCAGGGCAACCGGATATTTCCGGATCTCACGGTCCGCGAGAACCTCGAGATCGGATCCGTCGAAGAAGTCGAGCGTATCCTGGCGCTCTTCCCGCGCCTGGGAGAGCGCCTGAGGCAACCCGCCGGCTCGCTGTCCGGAGGGGAGAAGCAGATGCTGGCGCTGGCGACGGCCCTGCTGCGATCCCCGCGGCTGTTGCTCCTCGACGAGCCCTCGATGGGGTTGGCCCCTCCGATGGTGACCCTGGCTCTCGGTCAGATCCGGCGGGTTGCGGTGGATTTGAAAGTGTCAGTGCTGATCGTGGAGCAGAAGGTCCGGGAAGTCATCGCGATCTCCGATCGGATCTACGTCCTGCGCCATGGGGCGGTGGCCTTTACGGGGGCAGCGGAGAGCTTGCGAGACGAGGAGATGCTGCGGGCGGTTTATTTGTGAGATCGGTTCCTTGACCTGTACTACACGAAAGCGCATTCAACGCAGTTTTCCTATATGAGTGGCATGCCATGGGTGGCCAGCCAAAGTGTTTAGATTCTCTGCAATCGGAGATAGTTCATCTGCGGTGGCAAAGAAGTGCGATCAGAAAGAGGGGAAATTTCTCCCATTACGAAGAAGTCCAGGCGCCCGCGGCAAATGAGCTGAAGCGACACAACCGTGGGCACCCACCATGCAAGTTGCACGGAGAGAAAATGAACTATTCTAGACCGCCTCCAACTTACAAGTCGCAAAACGTCGTGAATTAAAGACCAAAAACAAACGACCACGCAAAAATACATAGGAGCGCGTCATGCCTAATTTCGTGTACGTATCAGAGGCGAACCTCCCTTGGCTCAAGAAAGCCCTCGAATTCATAAAGAAAAACCAGACTGGAATAGTAAGCGGTACGGTCTCAGCCGTGACGGGTTACCTTCTCCAGCACGGCATTCCGCATGGCCACGCCAACAAGAAAGAGGAGATCCCCGCCGGTCACCACTACCACGGAAGCTAAGGTCTTTGCTGGGAGGTTTCTTTCGTGGTAGAGAGTGCCCGTGGTGCAAAAGAGCCATCCTTGACAAGTATCGGTGCGCCCACGGGTTGAGAGGCAGGTGATAGCTTGCCTTCTTCGGAGTAAATATCCCCCGGCAGAGCCGGGGGCTTTAGGTTTGGGAGCCGCTCAAAGCGGCTGGAAGAGATAGGAAACGCGCTTCCCAATTCGTTGCGGCCCATGGCCAAATGACGAGTCGCCTCTCATCCTCATCACTCCTCCAGCCGTGGAACAAACTTCCAAGGACTGGTCGTGGTGGTCGTTCCCGTCGTGCGTTTAGCAACTCCCGACGACATCTCCTCGGTGGGATACCGCTGGAAATGTCAAACTTCTACTGCCACCCCGGCAGAGCCGGGGGAACTCTCTTGGGGGTTAGGAGGTTGGCTGTCGAGAGACTGCTCAAGCAGTGGGAGGCTCCCCCCCAGACGAAGGGTATCCTCCGGGATTCTGCCTATCCTTCACCCACAGCTTGCAGTAGAATGCCCTCCAATTGACAGGAGAGAAACTGCCGGGCCTATTGGCATCGCCGCCGGGCCCGGGTGTTCTCTGCGTCGTGGATGCCAGACGATAACCGCCGTTCCGTTCTTGACGAGATCGTGCGCCTTGGCACGGGCGAGGGCCGCGATACGCATTTCCATCTCATTTTTCGAGAGTACTACCCTCGTGTCCGCGGATTCCTGGCTCGGAAGCTCAACTCGCCCCAAGACGTGGAGGACCTGACCCAGGAGACCTTTTGCAAAGTCTACAAAGATGGCCGGGCTTTCAGAGACTCCAATGAGTTCGAAGCCTGGCTGTTCGGCATTGCAGTTTTCGTCCATCGCAGTAGCCACAAGATGCAGAATGCGAAGAAACGCCGGCCTCCCGAGATCCAGGTCGATCTCACCGAGAACGTCGCCGAGCCGGCCGCTTCCGAGAACGGTCCTCTGGGCAAGCTTCTCGGCCGGGAGCTCCGGGAGATCGTCGACCAGGCACTCGCGGAGCTCCCTGACAAGATGCGGCGTTGTGCCATCCTGCGTTATCGGCACGATCGCAGTCCCGAAGAGATCGCTCGCCTAGTGGGATTGAGCAGCGGAACGGTTCGCGCCCACCTCTATCAAGCACGTCTGCGGCTGAAGGCTCTGCTGCAACCCTACGTCGAGATTCCGGAGGAGGAGCCGTGACGTCGAAGCGAGACCCTCTGGCCGAGCTGTTGCAAAGCTTGAAGGACCCTCCGGAAGCCGGGGAGCCGCTCGACCTCGAGAAGCTGGTGGCCTACAGCCGGGGAGGGCTGTCGCCGGCGGAACGCGAGGCGATGGAAGAGCGGCTGACGCACTTTCCCGAAGAGGCCGAGCTCCTGCTCGATTGGCTGAAATTCGCGGAGGAAGAGGATGCTCTGCCGCGTGACCAGGTCGACACGGCCTGGAAGGGGTTCGAACGGCGGCTGACACCGCCGCCTCGGAGCGCCTCCTTCTGGGCCTCCCCCCGAATCGCCTGGCGGATGGCCGCAGCCTTTCTTTTCCTCGCCGGTCTTGCCGGAGGTTGGGCCCTGCTGCTCCAACGCGAGCTGGCGACCGAGCGGCAGCCGCAAGCCAACGTGGCCCTGGTCGACCTCTACCTCGAAGATCCCGAAAGAGGAGAGAGCCCCGAGCAGCAAAGGATCGTCTTTTCACCCGGGGTGCGGCAAGTCACCCTGGTGCTCACGCCAGGTGCGGCGCTGCAGCACCCCCCCTACCGGGGACAGATCCTCGACGCCCGAAAGCGGGTGGTCTGGAGCGCTTCCCTCGTGCCCAACGCGCACGGAACCTTCGCGGTCTCGCTAACGAAGGATTTTCTTGTGCCCGGGTTCTATAAGATCGAGGTCTATGATCACAATCCGGAGGGGTACCGCCTACTGGGGGGGGGGGAGGTCCAGGTCTCCGAGAAGGCATCCGATTGAGTGGCTGCTCAAGGTCATTCTCCTCCTCTGCTGTACGCTGACCGGCTCCTGCCGGCCTGAGGAAAAACCGGCTGCGAGGCGGCCGTCGCCGTCGATCCCCGAAGCGCCGCCCGTTTTTTTACGGTCGGTCGGTCCAACCGAGCCCAGGCCTCTCCGCGGAGGCGAAGCCGGTCGCTTTGCCCTCGGGCTGCGAGCCGGAGATTTCGCCGAAGTCCTGGTCGATCAACTGGATGCGGACGTCGAGCTGACGGCGTTCTCGCCGGCAGGAGAGAGGCTTCTCGTCGACCGGCTGCCGGAAGGAGAGCAGGGAGAGTCTCTCCTCCTATGGGCCCTCAAACCGGGTCGATACCAGCTGATGGTGAGGATTCTCACACCCGTCCAGGGAGGGGTCTGTCGGCTGCAGGTGGTCGCCCTCCGACGAGGGACTGCCACCGATCGACGGCGGTTCGAGGCGGCGCAAGCCTTTGAAGAGGGCGAGGATCGGCGGCGCCAGGGTCTGCCCGGGCAAGCCTTGGAACGGTATCGGGTGGCGATCGATCTGTGGAAGCGCCTCGGGGACAGGAAGGCCGTGGGACTGGCTCACCTCAGGCAGGCCCGTGCCCTGGCCAACCTTTATCAGTACGGCGAAGCGATAGAAATCCTCGAACAGGTCTTGAAAGACGCGCGCCAACGCCGCGACGGCGACCAACAAGCGCGAGCGCTACGTTGGCTGGGGAGCAATCTCCAGGCGCAGGGCAAGACCAAAGAGGCGCGATGGCGCTTCGCCCAGGCGCTCGACCAGCTCTCCCGGCTGCAGGATTCTCGCGGCCGAGCCGAAGTCCTAACCGAGCTAGGCCGGATCGATGTGATGGAGGGGCGGATCGCAGAAGCGGAGCGCCGGTATCAGGAGGCGATCGAGCTGTTCCTCCGGCTGGGGGATACGGTCAGCCGGGGAAAGGTTCTGCTCAATTACGGCTTCCTCGATACCCGGATCGGAGAGCCGGAGGTCGCTTTGGAACGTTTCTCCGAGGCCCTATCTCTCCTTCCGGAAAGCGACGAAGGCGATCGGGCCACGATCCTTGCGGGGATGGGCACGGCCTACGTCCGGCTCGATCGAGATGCGGATGCCCGCCAGGCTTTCAAGCAGGCCCTGGGGTTTCGGGCTGCGCCGGCGGACGCTCGCCAACGTCTCTACCTCCTGACGGAGCTGGGAAGCCTGGAGCTGCGCAGCGGGAACCCGGCCGGTGCGCTGCCGTGGTATCGGAAGGTTTTGCAGATCGGCGAAGCGACGCGAGATGGGGCGGCCGAGGCCGCCGCCCTGGAAAGCCTGGCCTGGTGCCACTGGGAGCAGGGGGAACTGCGGCAGGCCGGTGAGCTTTTCGCGAGAAGTGTCGACCTGGCTCGCCGGATCGGATATCGGCGAGCGGAGGCGGCGGCGTTGAGCGGCCTGGCCCGGGTCGCCGAGAGCGAAGGCCGCCTCGAGACGGCGAGGACGCTGATTTTCAAGTCGCTCGCCATCGTCGAGGATTTCCGCGCCGGCTCGAAGCGGCTAGAGGCGCGAACGGCCTTCTTCGCCGACAATCAGATTCAGTTCGACACCGCGCTCGACATCCTGATGGCTCTGGAGAAGAAGCATCCTCTCAGGGGTTATGCCGCCGAGGCCTTCGAGGTGAGCGAGCAGTCCCGCGCGCGTCGGCTTCTCGACGTCCTGCAGGCCGGAGGAATGCCCCGAAGCTCCCCTCCAAGAGTGTCCCTCCGGCAGGTCCAGAGGGAGGTGTTGGACAAGGAGACGCTGCTCCTCCAGTTCGATCTGGGGCGAGTCCGAAGCTACCTTTGGGTGATCTCCCGGTCCTCCGTGGCCACGTTTCCTCTTCCTGCTCGAGAGGAGATCGAGACCCTGGCACGGGAGGTTCATCAACGGTTCGCCGAAAGCGGCGGGAGTGGAACAGGGAGTCTTCCCGAGCTCAAAGCGTGGGAGTTGTCCCAGATGTTGCTGCGCGAGGCGGCCCATCTCTTGCCGCAGAAACCACGATTGCTGGTCGTGGCGGAGGGATCCCTGCTGACCGTTCCCTTCGAAGCCTTGCCTCTGCCGAGTTCGGCTTCGCCGGGCGCCGAGCCGCTGGTGACGACGCACGAGATCGTTTATGCCCCTTCTTCGTCAATTGCCGCCTGGCTTCTCCGGCGTCCGCAGAGCAAGGCGACAAAGCTTGTGGCCGTTCTTGCGGATCCGGTCTATTCGAAAGAAGACCCCCGACTTTCCGAAAAGCCTCACCTCCGCAGAGAGGAGAGAGTTGGACCGCCACAGGGAGGTCGGAATCTTTTGGACGGTCTCCGTGGCCTCCCGCTTCGGCACCTCGAATTCACCGAGGCCGAGGCGAGGGCCATCCTGTCTCGGGTGCCGGTGGAGCAGCGGCTGGGTGTCCTGGGTTTCGAGGCCACCCGAGAGCTAGTTTTGAGTGGTGCGCTGTATGACTTCCAGATCGTGCACTTCGCAACCCACGGCCTGCTCAATCCGGTTACCCCCGATCGTTCTGGGATCGTCCTTTCGCAGTGGGACCGGGCAGGCCGTCCCCGAGAAGGGCTCTTGTCGGTCGCAGACATTCGTAAGCTCACGCTTCGGGCCGACCTCGTGGTCTTGAGCGCCTGCAGCACAGGCCTGGGCAAGGATGTCCGGGGAGAAGGCCTGATCGGCCTGTCCCATGCGTTCTTCCAGGCGGGATCGCGGAGCACCCTGGTCAGCCTCTGGCCGGTTCGCGACTCCGCTACCGCGGAGCTGATGAAGCTCTTCTACCAGGGTATGTTCGAGCGCGACCTGGCGCCTGCCGCAGCGCTGCGGCAGGCCCAGCTCGCACTGCGGCAGAACCCGCGCTGGCACCGCCCGCAGTTTTGGGCCGGCTTCGTCCTGCACGGTGGCTGGTCGCGCGCCGGCTACACGAAATTCTCCGTTCGGAGTTCTCTCCGGTGAGGCCGAGGTCGAATCCACTCTGACCGGCCTCATTTCATTCCCATCGGGAAGAGAGGAGAAGAACCCCATGCCTGCACCTCAAGGCTCGACCGGGGAAACGGCCACGGTTGTGCCGATCCCCAAGGTTCAACGCGCCACGTCTGCAGACGGAGTCCCCACCATCGAGGAGCCCGATCCCCCTAAGGCGCCAGCGGAACGGGAGGATCAGCCAAGCCTGGTGCTGACCATGGCGATGAACGACGTACCGACCGAGCAGCCGCCCGAAGTCCCCAAGGAGGGCGGGGAGAGAGATGATGAGGCGCCGATCCACATCGGCATGCCACAATGAGATATCTCGATTTCACCTTGCAACTCTCGTCGGTGGCGGACGGGAGCTATCGGGTCGAGGTGATGGAGAGTCCGGCTGGCAATACCGCCATGCATCTCTCGCTCAGCCTCGATCCGGAGGCGATTCTCGCGGAGGCCGGCCGCCATCTCGCGGGTAGCGACGAGTCTCCGGATCCGGGAACCCCTCTCGATCCGCGCAAGCTCGAGGATCTGAGGGTGGAGCTCGGCCTGCCCCTGTTCGAGCGGCTGTTCGCCGGCGAAGTCCGGGAGGCATTCGCGAGGAGCCGAACCAACATCGATCTGCGGCGCAGTATGGGTGAAGATTGCATGCTGCGGCTCCGCCTGCACTTCGGCAGGCCCTCCCCCGAGGCCCCCTGGAGAGATGGCGAATTGCAGCGCGACCTGCTGCGCCTCGCCTCCCTGCCCTGGGAATACCTGTGCGATCCAGCCACCGGGAAATTCCTGGCGCTCGATGGCGCCCTCCCCATCGTGCGGCGGTTCAATACCCGCGCCATGACCGACTTGCCACCGGTAAGACCGCCGATCCGCCTCCTGGTGGCCAGTTGTCAACCGAAAGACTGCCATGAGGTGAGCCTGCTTCCCGAGCTCCAGGCCATCCTTGCCGCTTTGCCCGATACCTTCGACATCCACCCGCTGAGCAACCCCAGCCTCGACGAGGTCGACCGCGCGATGCTGGAGCACAAGCCCCATATCTTTCACTTCCTGGGGCATGGCGGCTTCAACACCACGACCGGGGTGGGGCATCTCTGCTTCGTCAAGCCGGACGGCTTGGCCGAGCGGCGAACGGGGGAGGAGATCGCCGAGCGATTCGCCGCGCACCGCGCCTTGCGCCTCGTCGTTCTCAACACCTGCCGCCCGGGGCAGTTGCCGCGGCTGCCGGAGTACAACCCGTTCGCCGCCACGGTCACCGCCCTCCTGCTGAGAACCGGCCTGCCGGCGGTGATCGCCATGCAATTCCCCATCTCCAACAGTGCGGCGGTCGCCTTCAGCCGGGGGTTCTACAGCGCCTTGCCTGCGCACGAGGGGGTGGAGGACGCAGTCTCGATGGGGCGGCGGGAGATCCGCTTCGACGTGGCGAGCAAAGCCGAGTTTGGTACTCCCGCCCTCTACCTTCAGGCGCAGAACAGCGACCTGTTCCAACGCGAGGTGGATCGGAACGAGGAGGAATCGACCGTCAGGCTGGCCATTCAAAGCTTCAGGGGATTCGGCAAGGTGCACGCCAGGAGCTGTGACGCCGTGCTCGACCTCACCAGCCTCTTCGACAGGCGGTTCCCGCGCCAGGCCTCGCCTTGGAACGAGGTGATCCTGCGAAGATTGATCCGGTTCCTTTCCAAGGAGGTCAAGGAGGAGCTGCCCCTCGAGCTGGTGATCAACGCGCACCAGAGTCTCGCTTTCGCCGCCGGCTACCTGCTGGAAGCCAAGGCCGGTATCAGCCCCAGCTTCTACCAGCGGGGCCAGGCGTCTTCCAGCTACGAAAAGAAACCCTGGAACAAGGACGAGGGCGTGGTGCCGGTCGGCGAGTTGTGGAAGCCGTTCGAGGAATTGCGCCGCGATCCTGAATCCACCGACTTGGCCCTGGCGATTTCGGTCACCCAGCCGACCCGGCCGGCAGTAGAAAGCTATCTCGACGAGAAAGGGCTCAAGGTAGGGTCCCTATACCATGGCGAAGTTCCACTGCCTGGGCACGACTCCGTAAAGAGCGGTGCGCACGCTTACCGCTTGGCGCAAGCTCTCCACCTCCTGCTGTACAGCCAGCCGCGGCTACGCCGCGGCACGCTCCACCTCTTCGGCTCGGCCCCCAACGCCTTTTTCTTCTTCCTTGGGCAGCACGCCGCACCCTGGGGTCGGATCCAGCTCTACGAATTCGATTTCGGAGCGCAACAGCACAAGACGTACGAGCCATCGATTCTCCTGGATCGGGAACGGTTGCCACGGCGGGGAAGCCGCGAGGGAATCGACTTTCTGTTCACCTGAAGAAGGCCATATAGAGCCGCCGGGTCGCGTTGGCGCTCTCTCTTTTCACTGGAAACGGGAGAGGGCGCAGGCCAGGCAGGACCTCACCGCCGTGCAGCACCTGCCGTTTGTGGTGTCACCCTTCGGGGATCTCATGCGACTCGAAGCCAGCAAGAGACGCGACGTCCTCTCTTTACTCCTGACGAGGCGCTTCGATTCCCTGCGACCGACCAGATCATCTTCCCGATCGGAGCGCCTCCAATCCTTGCCAAACGCTTCAAGTACGCCGGTGCTTTTGCCGATGCCGCGGCTGCATAATCTGCTGCCGCTGTCCGCGACCCACTCATGAGCACTCCGATCACCCTCACGCCGGGCCGGCTCCGCCGCATGCAATTTGCGGCAGCGGAGCTTGGGTGGGGACGTATCGGGCGATTGGGTATGTACGGGGGGAGGCGGTGGGTGGCGAGGTCACGGAGGGTGAGATGGCAGTGGATGAGATGGAGGCCAGCGAAGGGGCGGTGGTCGAGAGCAGACGGTGGAGCCTGACGAGGAGGCGGTTCGGTATTTTGGGGGGAGGTGGGATGAGTGAAGCCCCCTTGTCCGTCTCTCCCCCGCGCGTGCCTTCCGCCCCCTTCCCCGAGCGGGAGAGAGCGCCATTGCCCGAGTCACCAAAAACATGATTCTGGTGACTGTGTTTTCCGGCTGGGCGGTCAGGCTGAAATCCTTATCTATCAAGAGCTTGAGGGGTGCGGAAGCGTCTCGTTGCCCCTCCCTGGGGGCGGGAAGGTGCGAAAACGAAACTAGGTTTCGTTTTTTTGCCCGCCGACGTTGAGTTTGCGGGGCTTCAAGGTGGTTTAAACCCTCGCAGAAAAGGGATAACGGGAAGGTGGTTTGGACGCGGGTTCTGGGGGCAGGTTGAGCGGCGTGGCTGGGCGGGGGTAGCTCAAGCTGCGGGGCGGAGATTTCAGGGGCGAGGATGACGAGAGCAGCAGGTTGAGCGGAGCGTGGGTGGTGGTCGCGGGTGGTAGCGGAGTCTCAATCTGCTGCGGGCAGGGGCCGGGCGGAGGCGGGGCGGGTGGGCGAAAGGACGAACACGAATGACACACGGACGGGGCACGGAGGGCAGAGGCAGGCGGACTGACCAAAACTCATGTTCTGATCAGTGGTTTGCCCGTCTGGGCGGCGCAGCCAGAATCCATATGCGGCAGGGGTTTGAGCCGGGTTCATCCGTCGCGTTGCCCCTCTCTGGGGGCGGGAAGGTGCGAAAACGAAACTAGGTTTCGTTTTTTTGCCCGCCAGCGTTGAGTTTGCGGGGCTTCTGGGTGATCTAGACCTCCGCGGAATTGGGATAACGGGAGGGTGGTTTGGACGCGGGTTCTGGGGGGCCTGGGGGCAGGTTGAGCGGGCTGGCTGGGTGGGTGGTGGCTCAAGCTGCGGGCGGAGGTTTCGGTCGGCGACGACGGCGAGGAGCAGCAGGTTGAGCGCAGC
>Ga0307506_10000167_pt1 | contig 22052 bp, 18 predicted proteins | sample 25_S_MG_FD_202175 | JGI IMG/M metagenome (GOLD analysis project Ga0307506, IMG submission 202175) | Soil microbial communities from Populus trichocarpa stands in riparian zone in the Pacific Northwest, United States - 25_S | ecosystem: Environmental > Terrestrial > Soil > Riparian zone > Trees... | reverse complement strand
ATAGATGGCCTTACCTTCGCGTCCCAATGGCCCTCCGGTACTTCAAGTACCTGTGGCAAGCCGTTTTGCAGGACCGTGAGCTTCAGACCACCGCGAGGTACTTGTTCAATATTGAGCCAAAGCCAATCGAAGAAGGAGTCTATGGAGCCTCGGAATGCCGAAGAGGAATCACTAGATACTCGTTCCCAATTGAGTATAGCGTCTCCTGCTTTGACTCCGATTCTCTGAAGAGCGGACTCGGTGCGAACTTCTTCAATTATTACCCCGCTTGGGGATTTGCTCTGGCTTGCGGCGAGATCTTGTGATCCCACTGTAGCCAGGAACCAATAGAGGAGCACCTTGGGCACCAAGAATGCGTTCTTAGTCATTTCACCCTCTCTCCTGATCTGGCGGTGCAGTCGTAGCTTACCTGAGTTCCGCTGGCCCTACCCTATATGTAGCGCTTAGGATGAACAGCTAGGACCTGCGGCGAGAACACGAAGACTTGAGTCCGATCCCCGAAGCAACGACTACAGCTGCCGCGGTGCCATTCTCGGCGAGGAGGACCGCCAACGTTTTTCCCCCTCATGACCTGGCTCCTCGTTGTCTACAATACGGGTGGCTCGGAACTCAGGCTATCGTCGGGAGCGTGACTAAGAGGATCGATTCTCCTTCGGGGGAGTCTGGGAGCCGGATTCTTTCCCTCCATCGCCGGGTGGCTCTGGTACGCCTCAGAAGAAGAAGCGAGTTCTTGAGGCAAGAAGGGTCACTGGCAAGAGAACCGTCTGGCTCTGGTAGGATATGGGCTATACCGATGCCCCAGTCAGACTCCGACCTCACCCACCTCCTCCAGGCTTGGAGCCAGGGTAACCCCGAGGCCCTCGATCGGCTGGTCCCACTCGTCTTTGAGGACCTCCGCCGAATGGCCCGCCGCCACCTGCGAGGGGAGAGGGCCGGCCATTCCCTCCAGCCCACGGACCTCGTCCATCACTTCTACATCCGGCTGGTGGACCAACGGCACACCGATTGGCAGAACCGTGAGCACTTTTTCGCCATCGCCGCCCGCATCATGCGCTGGATCCTCACCGACCGCGGCAAGGCACACAATGCGGGGAAGCGGGGTGGCGGTGCGGTCAAAGTTTCCCTGGAAGAGGCCTTCGAGGTGGCGCAGGATCAGGGGGCCGATTACTCCCCGTTGTATGAGGCACTCGACCGCCTCGCCGAGATAGACCCCCGCCAAGCACATATCGTCGAGCTGCATTTTTTCTTCGGGTTCGAGCACAAGGAGATCGCCGGAAAATTAGACATCTCGGAGACGACGAGCAAGAGGGAGTTGCGGATGGCCAAAGCCTGGCTTCACCGCGACCTCACCCGCCAGTGACTCTTGAGGAGCCTTGCCGCCGACCTTTCTCGCGTCTGTGAGAGCGATCGGGTGTCCGCCAGGCAGGCACACCCCGGAAGACCCCCTGGAAGGAGACTGCTTGACACCCGCCCGCTGGCAAGAAGTGAAGGCCGTGCTGGAAGAGGCCCTGGACAAGGAGCCGGCCGAGCGACTCCCCTTCCTGGCGGCAGCATGCAGAGACGACCGGGAGCTTCGGGACGAGGTCGAGTCGCTGCTGGCTGCCGATGCGGAGACCGAGGATTTCCTGGCCGAGCCCGTATTCGGACCCTATCGCGGTGAGCCGGATCGACCCGCGGAGGGCGAGCGCCTGGGCGCTTATCGGATACTCCGGGAGATCGGCCATGGCGGGATGGGCGCGGTCTATCTCGCCGTCCGCGCTGACGATTACGAGAAACAGGTCGCCATCAAGATCATGGGGCTGGGAACGGCGGACGAGATCGTCCGCCGCTTCCGCGCCGAACGGCAGATCCTCGCCAATCTCGACCATCCCGGCATTGCCAAGCTCCTGGACGGGGGCACCACGGAGAGCGGCCGGCCCTATCTCGTGATGGAGTACGTCGAGGGGCGGCCCATCGACGAGCACTGCGCCGGGCTCCCTCTGCCAGAGCGGCTCGAGCTGTTCTGCGTCGTCTGCGCGGCGGTCCAGTTCGCCCACCAGAATCTGGTGGTCCACCGCGACCTCAAGCCGGCGAACATCCTGGTCACTCCGGAAGGATCTCCCCGGCTGCTCGACTTCGGCATCGCGAAGCTCCTCGATCCCGAGCGGCACGACTCGTCGTTCACGGAGATCGGGTTGCATCCTATGACGCTCGACTTCGCAAGCCCGGAGCAGGTCGGGAGGAAAGCGATCACCACGGCGAGCGATGTCTACTCTCTCGGAGTACTTCTCTATCACCTGCTGACGGGCCGCTCCCCCTATGGCGAGATCAAGGACAGAGACGACCTGGCGCTCGCCGTCCGGGATCTCGATCCGCCACGGCCGAGCGATGTGGTGAAGCGCAAAGACGAGGCCCGGCGGCTGGCCGGCGATCTGGACACCATCGTGCTCCGAGCGCTGGATAAGAAGCCGGAGAGGCGTTACGGCTCGGCCGAGCAGCTCGCCGCGGATGTCCGACGCCATTTGGACGGTCTCCCGGTCCTCGCCCGCCCGGATACGCTGACCTACCGCACCGGGAAGTTCGTCCGCCGCCACCCTGTCGGAGTGACGGCCTCGGCGGCGGTTCTGCTGCTGATCCTCGGCTTCAGCATCGCGATGACGGTCCTCTTTCAACGGGCCGTGGAGGAACGGAAGCGGACGGAGCAAGAGCGGGGCCGCGCCGAGTCAGTCTCGGATTTTCTGCAGGACCTTTTCGAGATTCCCGATCCGAGCCTGTCCCGGGGAGAGACGATCACCGCCCGGGAGGTCCTCGACCGCGGGGCCGACAAGATCACCAAGGAGCTCAGGGACCAACCGGAGCTCCAGGCCGAGCTCATGGATTCCATGGGTCGGGCCTATCGGAGTCTCGGCCTCTACGCACCGGCCCGTGTCCTCCTGGAGCGCTCTCTCGCCAACCGGCGCGCGACTCTGGACCGGAACGATCCTCAGATCGCTGAGAGTCTTCACGCCCTGGCATATCTCGTCCGTAAGATGGGAGACGACGCAGCAGCCGAGCCTCTGGTGCGGGAAGCGGTGGAAATCCAGCACCGAGCTTTGGGCGAGGAACACCCGGAGACTCTGAGAGGACTCAACAACCTGGCCTCTCTCCTGGAGGCAAGGGGCAAGCTGGGGCCGGCCGAGGCCCTCTACCGGCGCATTCTGGAGGTCAAGCTGCGGACGTTCGGGAGAGAGCACGAGGACGTAGCCCGCGGGCTCAACAACCTGGCGCGCCTGCTCTACACGAAGGGAGACCTCGCCGCCGCCGAGCCGCTCTACCGCGAAGCGCTGGCGATCCGAAGGAAGATCTATGGCAACGCACCCCACCCCGAGGTCGCCTCCAATCTGAACAACCTCGCGGCCCTGCTGGCCGATAAGGGTGACAGGAAAGGTACCGAGGCCCTCTACCGGGAAGCGCTGGAGATGCGCCGGGCTCTCTACTCCCCCGAGCCCCATCCGGACGTCGTCCGGAGCTGTAACAATCTGGCCTTTTTTCTTCAGGGCGGGGGAGACGTTGCCGCCGCCGAGTCGCTATACCGCGAGGCACTGGCTCTGGCGGACGCAGTCCCTGGGCTGAGGAGGCACCCGGACCGTGCCCGCGTTCTCCGCAACTACGCGTCCCTGCTCTTGGAGACCGAAAGGCCGAAGATTGCCGAGCCGCTGGCGCGCGAGGCACTCGACATTCTCCGAGAGGGTCAGCCACCCTCGGTCATCCTGATCGCCGATGCCGAGAGCGTCCTCGGAGGCTGCCTGGCCGCTCTCGGCCGCCACCCCGAGGGCGAGCCCCTGCTCCGAGAAAGCTGGGAGCATCTGAAGGACGCCCGCGGCGAGAACGCCCACTACCGGGAAGAAGCCCAACGTCGCCAAACGGCCCTTGCCGCCGCCGGGAAGAGCAGCTCCTCGCAACATCACTAGAAGGAGAGCCAGGAAGCTGGTCTTTCTGCTCTCGATCTCTTCGCGTCTGAGGCTCAGGAGGCCTTCGTCTATGTCCACCCCATGGCCCCAGCACCGCTCCGCGTTCGCCTTGGCTCTCTTGCTTCCCTGGCTTCCTGCCTCATCGCCGTCGCCTCCGGAAGACAAGCCACCGACGGTGGCGGTAGAAGCCGGCGTAGCCGGTGCATCGCAAACCGGCGCAACTGCCACCAAGGAGCCGCTGGTGTTGTCAGGCGTGGTAATCGAAGAGATCCCCAAGGGCTCTGCGCTGGAGAAGGCGGGGCTGCAGGTGGGGGATGTAATTCTGAGCTGGGAACGGTTGCCGAACCCGCCGGCCAATCCGGAAGCCGCCAGCGAGAGGATCGACACGCCGTTTGACTGGATGTGGCTGGAAATTGAGCAGGCTCCCCGGGGAGTGGTGAGGCTGACAGGCGAAAGGGGGAGGAAGAGAATGCTTTTTGAGGTGCCGGTCGGGGCCTGGAATGGAAAGGTCAGCCTCAACTTATCTGGCTCAACCAATGCCTCAATCTTCAATGGCTGTGATGACAGCGCTTCACAGGAGCATGTTTCGCAAGCCGAGCTAAAGTCCAGGGTCGTTCTGTGCACATGGAATCGCTTGAAGACCGCCTCTGAGCTTTTCGACGCCGGACACAGGCCTGAAGCGGAATCTCTTCTGGCTACGCCGTTATCTCCAGCTCTCTCGCCTTCACTTATTGCGCTCTCTCATCTGTATGAAGGTCAGCTCTATAAACTCCACGGGGACGTTGATCTCGCCCAGCAGGCGTTTACGATTGGCCTTCAACATGCGAACCAAGACGAGCTCCTCGCCTGTCTCTTTCATTTTTATCTCGGCTACGTTGAGTTGAATCGAAGCAACCTGCTCCTTGCTCAGGACCACTACAGTCGAGCCATTCAGCAGCTTGAAAAGCTCGCGCCCAGGAGTCTGGAGCTGGCTAGGAACCTTCGCGATCTGGGCGTGGCTCAAGAAGGACTTGGCCGATACAATGAAGCCTTAGAGCTACTAAATAGGTCTCTAGATCTAGCTACCAGCATCTCCCAAGCGAGTTGGGATGTAGCAACGATACAAAATGACATCGGAGTGATCCATTATGAACGCGGAGATCTTCTGTCGGCAGAGGACATGTTCAAGGCAGCGGCGAAGCTCAAGAAAGAGCTGAGGCCGAACGATACCAGCCTGGCTGGTGCGTACAGTAATATCGGCCTCGTTGGTGCCGATCTAGGAGACTATGAAGCCGCGGAACAGTACTACCGCGAAGCTTTGCGCATCCTGGAGGTCAGCCGTGATACCGGCACTATACCGCGGGAGGCGCTGCAAGCGGTACTGGTAAACCTGGGGAATGTGCTCATAAGCCAGAAGAACTTCGAAGCCGCAGAGCTTTATCTCAACCAGGCTAAACATCTTTTCGACCACGAAGCGAGAGATACACTGAATTACGCGCTATTGCTGAAGAACCTTGGTACTTTGGCTTGGCACAAGGAGCATTTCAAAAAGGCGAGGAACTATTACGAGGAAGCCCTTGAAATATGGGAGAAAAAATCTCCCGATGGTCCGGGGGTGGCGTCGTGCCTGGAAGGCCTGGGAGCTATCGAGTTGCATCAAAATAAATTCGCGGCCAGCGAGGGTCATCTAAAAGCGGCTCTTCAATATAGAGAGAAGATAAATCCAGGAAGTCTGGCCACTGCCAATACCTTGAACAATCTTGGAAATCTTGAGAACCAGCGCGGACGGTATGAACAGGCGAAGGCATACTGGCTGAGGTCGCTCGCTTTGAGGTCGAAGCTCGTGCCAGGTAGCGAATTGGAGGCGAAGCTCTTATTCGCTCTCGGTGAAGAAGCATTTCGAGAAGGGAATCTCAACGATTCCATGAACAAGTTGAATCAATCTATCGAATCAATGGAAAGACAATTTGACCAACTGGATGACGATGACTTGTCTGGTGGTAGATATCGCTTCACCAAGAGTGATATCTATCGCCTGGCGGCCAAGGTCGCCATTGCTCGTGGAGATGATCGTGCAGCCTTTCTTCTTTCGGAAAAATACAGGGCAAGAGGGTTTCTGAATTTCTTCGCGGGGAGATCGATGAGGTTTTACCCCGATTTACCAGAGAAAATAGACCTTGACAGGCAGCGAGTTGCCGTCCTTCTGAGAAAAAATGAATCCGCTCTGGAGCAGTTTTCTCCGGGCTCGGACCCTGGTCGGGTGGAAGGACTTTTGGCAGAGAGAAAGAAATTGACTGCCGTGCATGACGCCAACGACCTTGCCTTTCGCGAGGCGGCGCCCCGTCTGGCCAGCTTGGAAAGGCCTAATCCCTTGGACGCGCATGATGCCGCCAAGGCGTTGGATGCGGGCACAGCGTTGATCAGTTATTTTTCCTGTGGCGACGAAATGTATGCGATGTTTATCGGAAACGAAAAGGGGCAGGAAATCTATCGATTGTTGCACCTGGGGCGTGTCCCCGGTCGGCAAGTGAGCATCCTTGTCCATGCTCTCACTGCAACGACCTCTTCTCGCACTCTTGAGAAATCGCGAGCCCGTCAAATCTCAGAGATGAGCGGTCTCCTCTATCGGCTGCTTTTTGCGCCGTTGGAGAGCCTCGCTGCCCCCTATTCCCGCTTGCTTATCATCCCTGACGGTCCTCTTCAATATCTTCCCTGGGGCGCTCTCATCCGGGAGTATGAGAAAGATGGGCTGAAGAAGCGCCAATATCTCGCCGAATGGAAGCCTCTTCATATCGCGCTTTCCGCGACTGTTTTTGCCGAATTAAAGAAGGATCGGCGGTCAGAGGGCTGGGCCGTCCATGGCCCGCCGGTGCCGGACTTTGTCGCGTTCGGAGATCCTCCAGTACATCCTGCTACGTTAGGCAAGGACGAGCTGGAGACAATGGCAGATATCAGGGTCCGGGCGGCAGTGGAGAGGGGGCTATTTGACCTGCTAAAGCCCCTGCCGTGGAGCCGACGGGAGGTGGAAAGTATCGCAGCGTTGTTCCCGCCGGGACACGCGAAGGTTTTTATAGGGCCGGAGGCTACAGAGGAAGAGGCAAGGAAGGTGGGCAAGGGTGTTCGCATCCTCCACTTCGCTACCCATGCTCAGCTGGACAATCGATCTCCCTTGAATTCGGCCTTGGCACTCGCCATGCCCGAGGGATTCCCCGAGGGTCGTGAGAACGGCCTGCTCCAGGTCTGGGAGATCTTTGAGAAGGTGCGCCTCGATGCCGACCTCGTGGTGCTTTCCGCCTGCGATACCGCGCTGGGCGAGGATCAGGGCGGAGAAGGCTTGATCGGTCTCACACGCGCCTTCCAGTATGCTGGAGCGCGCACAGTCATTGCAAGCCTCTGGAGCGTCCGGGACCAAGCGACCTCCGAGCTGATGATCCGCTTCTACAAGCACCTCCGCGCCGGCCTGACCAAGGACGAAGCTCTGCGGCAAGCCCAGATCGAGCTGATCCACGGCCCCATCGAGGTCGTCAACGAGAAGGGCGAGAAGACCCTCCTTGACGCCACCGCTCCATACTTCTGGGCCGGGTTCCAGTTGTACGGAGATTGGCAGTAGGGCCGCAGATTATCTTCACGTGGCCTTCGGCCGCCTCTTGTCTCGCGTCTAGGACCAGGGACGACATCGCACCGAGACCGGTCTGCGGAGGCTACGACTTCTGCGGCGGACCGAAGAGCGCGCCGCCCCGGTCGGCGTCTGCGCGAGCAACGGAGTTCGCGCCGCCGATTCTCCGTGAAGTTACGGAGCGAACCTTGTTGCCTCCGGCCGTACCGGCAGGGACAAGCTTAAAGCAGACCCCTCAAAGAGGTGTACCATGTCGAAGCAGTCGCGCCGTCTCTTCTTGTCGTTTGGTCTATTCATACTTCCCTTGAGCCTCTGGGCTGACACCCATTGGCTAACCTACAACCCTTACGCCTATGCCTCCGAATTCTTGAATAACACGAACGTAGGAAGTTGTGGCGCCGCAGCGGTTGTCTTGGTGGAGAGCCACATGCAACTGAAGAGCTCTATCGCCACGACTGCCGTACCCTCAAAGAACAGTCAGATCCGAAACTGCCCCAGCACCTCGTTGAGCGTCAACGGAGCATACTCCTACTGGATCTCTGACGTGCCTTGCATCAAGAGCGTCCTTCAAGCCGATGGATATACGGTTACCAACCGAAGCACAACGAACCGCAACTCGGCGGTCGATGCCATTTTCAATTCCCTGGCCACCAAGCATTGGGTCATCATTCTTGCGCGACACGGCTTCAACTTAACGGAAATGGGCCATTTCTACCCAGTGTTTGGTGGAAACAAGACTTCGAGCGCTTCCACGTCCACGCTCAACGCTATCGAGGATTTTTATCAAACTTATGATCCTCAACATCCAAACTGGTCTCTTATGTATCGAAACGGGGTAAACCTGAACACCATTCTCGACAGCATGGCTTCTGCTAGCACGACAAACCCCAAGACTTACAATATACTCGAAGTCTACGAGACAACTCCTCCTTCGATAACGATCACATCCCCTCAGTCAGGCTTTACATTTTCGACGGGAAGCAGCTACACACTTTCATGGTCCGCACAGGATCCCTCTGGGGTTGGAGATGTTTCCGTCGAGTTGATTAGTGGCTCAGCGACCAGTTGCATCAACGCAAGCACGATATCCTATATTCGGCAGGCGGGGCTCGGTTATGTCGCCTCGACGAGTTGGCGGGTACCAACATCCCTGACCCGAGGCTCCTACAAACTCAAGGTGGCGGTTCGGGACAATCTTAACAACTGGGGCTGCGTGATGATGCCCGTCTCGGTTCGGTAAGGAAAAAGGACAGTCTCAGATTCTGCCCTCTCCTGCCGGAGTCTCGTCGGGAGAGGGTAGAGGCTACTTCCGATTCGGATTCCATGGCGGGGCCGCCGCCCACTTGCACGGCGAGATGGCCCATAGCGTTGTGGGCACTGCGCTCGGACCAGAAAGCATGGACGTCTTGACCGCCCCGCCGCCCACTCCCACTTGCCCCCTTGACCGTCCGTGCCAGGGGGTGTGCTGCCAGGGGGTGTGCCAGGCTCTTCGCAGCTTTGGCATCCCTCCTCAGAAGACGGCCGTAACACCTATCCGCAATCTCATCGGCAGACGGGCAGATCCGGCGCCATGCCCACGCCCCAGCGCGCCCCGCCCCCGGCGATCGGCATCTACCGCCCCGCCAGCCCAGATGCTCTTTCCAGGTAGGGAGAAACGGCATCCTGTTCGCCGGACACCCGCGCGCGCTCTGCCGAAGTTCTCCCCTCTCCCGGCGGGGGGCGGTCGGGAGATGGGAGAAGGGCCGGGGTGAGGTGTTCGATGGTGTCCTGTCCTACATCTCTGCCGTCCGTGTTTGGTCCGTGTTCCATCCGTGTTCGTCCACCCATCAGCTCTCGGGCTCCCGCCGCGGCGACAATTGGCTCCCTCCGCCGATCTCACCCCCGCTGAGATTGGGGCGGCTCGAGCCGGATCTCGCTCACCACCCAATCCAACACCTCCAGAAACCGGTCCAGCGCTCCCTCCGCCGTGAGCACCTGGAGAGGCACATTGGGCCTCCTCTCGATGCTTTCCTCAGGGATCGCAATCCCAGGAACCGCATTGAGTTTTTCCCGCAGCTCCTGCCGCTTCGATACCGCATCGAAGGGCCGCTTTTTCCGCATCCACTGGAACTGGATCTCGATGGAGCCAAGTCCAGACGGCGATCGTCCAGTGCTCATCTCCCGCATGCTCCCCCATGGGGAAGAAAGAGCCAGACTGCGCGCCCTTTCCCCACCAGATCCGACAGCGCGGCGGCGCCGCCCAGTGGAGAATGCGCCGCGCCACCTCGGCTTCTGCCTCCCCACGGCGAGAGATCAGCTCGGTAAAGAAAGAGGCCTCATCCCATTGCCTGGAAGGCCGGCCGCCCCCCGCCTTTCGGATCAACGCCTCCGAGGTCTGGCCCATCACTCGGGGGACCAGCGTCTTCAAGCGGATCGATCTGGTCCCCTGGGAGCAGCCTGGATGCTCCAGCCATGGAAGGGAGTCTAGCGGAAGGAGTCGGCCACCACGCCGGGAGTCAGGTGCAAACCGCCTTCGCCGCAAAGCCCCGAGCGCTCCTGCCGAAGTTCTCCCCTCTCCCGGCGGGGGGCGGGGCGGGAGAGGGGAGAGGGGCCGGGGGTGAGGTGTTCGGTCCGGCGTCAACTAGATTGGAGAGTCGACGATCCGTCCAATCCGTCCGATCCGTCCATGCTCGTCGCGGCCCATCCCCAGTGAGCCGACCGCCGGGCTGGAGGGTGCGGAGGGTGCAAAGTGTCCGGCTTTTGGCCTTAAAGGGGGGACGGGTGTCGCTTTAGCGACCCTCTGGCCCTTTCAAGGGCCCGACCGACCGTATGCGGTCGTGGCGCTATTTTCGCACCTGCGCGAAAATTTTCACACCGCATCGGCCGAACCAATTTCTCGCCCGCTCCTGCGCCGGTCTCACGAGCCTCCCTCCGGCCCGATTTCCGCCCAAAATTCCGCCAGCAGCGCATGCGCCACCGTCCGCCCGGTCGCGCAGCCCCGTTCCGTGAGCGCTATCGCGAGCTTCCGCGCGCTCGGCGGATCTTCGCCGCCATCGAGCGCCGCCTGAAAAATTTTCCGCGCCAGCTCGCGCCGGTCCCGCTTTCGCGCGTTCCGTCCCTTAGGTCCCGTCGCGAGATTCAAACCCAGCCGCTCAATCCGCTCCCGGTTCGCCACCGGATCGAGCCCCGCAAAAGCCGCCAGCTTCCGATTCGTGATCGTGCTCCCCTTGCGCGCCCACTCCAAGGCATGCGCCGTGATTCCCCGCAGCTCGGCATCCGACATCAAATCCTCCGCCGGCTGCTCGCAAAACGAACGGCCGATCGTCGCCACCTTCCCCGCAACCTCCGCCGGATCCCGTGTGAGCTTCGCGAAGCAGTAGGCATAGGCGGAGAGCATGTGGAAACGGTGGCCGCAAGGAATCACGCCGCCAAAAATCTCGTCCAGCACCCGGTCGAGGAAGGCCAGGCGGCTCTGCCAGAGCGTGACGTGCCCTTTCCAACCCAAGGCCGAGAAAACCGGATGGACACCCACCCGAACCGCATCCCTCCGCCGGCGTTCCATCGACCGCTCGTCCATACGCCCACGGTGCGCTTCCAGCTCCAGATCGCGCCGGTCTTCCTCGGCTTCAAGACCAGATTCGAGCCCCGATGCGCCGCCCGGTTTGGCCTCTGCCTCGCCGCGAAGCCCGAGCCGTTCCATCCGCACCCCGTAAAAATCGGCCAGCTCCTCCAGCCCGTACCGCACCGGCTCGCCGTCCGGGCCGACGAGAAGCTCATAATGCGCCGGCCGTCCCGCCGCCGGATTCAAGCTCCCCTGCAGCCGCGTGACCCGAGCCACCTCACCGGCCGGCCGATCCAGCTTCAGCCACGGCGCATCCTCCGCGATGACATCAGCCACGCGCTGCTGGAGCGCCGTCCACAGCTCCCGGTTCGCCGTGCTCGCGAAAGGCGTCGTGCTCGGGTCCTCCTCATCCCGGAGAAGCCAGAAAGCCCACAGACCCCGGCCCGAGAACTGAAACATCGAAGTCTGCGCCAGCCGGCCGAGCTCCACCAGCTCGTGCAGAGTCTCCGCCGCCTCCTCCGCCGAGCAGTCGGAGGCATTCCGCCCGCAGTCGATATCAACAAACGTCGCGCCGAGGCGGACCACATACTTCTGCGAGCGATGCCAGAGAGAGAAGCGATTGATCGTGGCGAACGCGTCCCGGCGCAAGTGCTGCTCATTGTTCCGGAACCACCCTTCGAGCCCCTCCGTGACCGCCGCACGCTGCCGCCACGGGCGCCAGTCCCCGGCCCCGAGCCACGGCCCCTCCTCATGCGTCGGCACCTTCACACTAAAAATCGCCTTCGCCCGCGGATCGCCCATCCAGAAAAGCCGGTGCGGCCAGAGATCAACCGAGACGTTCAATAGGAACCCTCATTCAGGCAAGTATTCCGAGCCGATAGCGTAGAGAGGCGAGCGCTCTCTTGCAAGCCAAGCTGTTTTGCGAGGGTGCTGTGGTGGGTGTCCTGTCGTCCGTTCCGGTCGGTGCCCGCCCGCGTGAGTCCTTGCCCTCCTCCAAGCTGTCTTCGTCGCCGCCCGGCCAGAAATACCTTAAGGTGACGTACCTTCGTCAGGCCGGAGATCCTCGTCTCACGCGGGCCTTCTGCATTTTGTCTTTACGCTTCACCGTGCGGGTGTCCGGGGATCGGGGGTTGTGCGACACCTTCTCACGCTCTTATCAAAGCCCATCGGTCCCCGGGTCGAACGACCCTTTCTGGAACGCGTCGAGATCTGGCCGAACCAGGGTTATCGACGAAGTCCTGAGCCGTTTGACTGCCGAAACTCTGAAACTCTCGCTTCTGCCGCACAACCAAAGTCTGGCGACTACGAGTCGCTAGGTCAGATTCTGTTTGAGAACTCTTCCTCTACGGATCAACGCCGATGGACATAAGCGGTCTGGCCATCCGCTTAATGCAGCGACATTGGAATGCCGGGGAGAGCGGTTACGACCTGATGCGCCGCATGCGCGCCCTCCCGACCTCCGACTCTAACCTAAAAACACACAACAGCGCCCTAACATCGGCACCACAGGCTCCCTGCTCATTACGGACTATGAGTCTTGAGAGCTGCTCGCAGTCCTCTTCAGGAACTTGAGCGTCAAGACAGCTAGAAAAAATACCAATGCCCCAAGGCCCCAAGCCGAGAGAGTCGGGATTTCAGTGACACTTTGCCCTTGCCCTTGAACACTGACATGGAATGTCGCCAGAGCCCGACTACCCTGACCGTCGGTCGCTTCAATGATGATGTCGCTTTCTGCTCTGATGTCGGGATCCGGATGAATGTCTACGTTGGCATCTTCGTCGATCATCACGTGGATCCTGGCATCTGAATTGATGAAGACTCTGTAGGTAATCGCGCTGACCGGAAGCGTGGCGTGGCTCGTGAAATTCCTAAGATTGAAAGCGTTCTCCAGCGAACCATTACTCTGCACAGTCAGGTTCGGAAGGTTGCCGAAAATCAGCGTGGCGAAGAAGTCCGCGACCGAGTAAGGGAAGGTCTGGTACGCTTGGAGCTGGGTGTCCGCCAAGCTGGGATCGGCTGCATCATAGAAGTTCAGAGATGTAAGGAAATAGGGCCCATCCACCCCGTTGGCACGTATCGGTGCGCTGGGATAGATCAGGGCCATGGTGTGATAACCTGTGGAGAGAAAAACATTACCGGAAGTCGCCCAGTCAATCAGGCGATCGCTTTTGTCGAGAAGCCGGCCGTTTAGGTTATAGGTTCCGTTATGGAGGACCTCGACCTGGACGAAGATGGTCAGGTTGTCGAAGCGATTGTCGCCATTTGTGTCATTCGCTTGGTCGCTGAAGATGCCCGTGATCCTCAGATTGCCACTGGAGGAGGAGGAGGTTGAGAACGTCCACTCGTGAGTCAAGGGCAAAGCATTGCCCGCTTGGTCCTGGACTGCCGTAGTGATTCTCCCGAGATATTGAGAGTCGGGGGCCAAGGGCTGGGAAGGGACGAAGACAGCCCGACGGCTATTGCCGTCGTAACTGACCGTGCCCGCAACCGGCAAGGAATGATCATCCAAGAGTTGGAACGAGCTACCGTTAATGGTCGCCGGCTCCATTGCCTCATCGAAGGTCGCCTGCACCAAGGAATCGATCGGCACGTCGAATTCGGAAGGTTCGGGGCTGGTGCTGATAACTCTGGGCGGCGAGCCATCGCCTTCCGTCGTGAAGGTCCATTCGAAGGGAGTACCCAGGCTATGCCCTTGAACATCCCTCAGGTCGGAGCTGAGCGAGACCTGGTATTCCGTTGCATGCTCCAGCGGGTTGTCCGGCCTGAATTCCAGTTGGTACTCCTCATCCTCTAGGCTCCACGAGCCTGCGATTCGGTCGCCGTTTGGCGCGAATACTTGCAAGCTGTCGGTGTTCAACGACGTCACGTCGAGCCGGGTGATGAAGAGCGCTGAGACAGTCGTAGTGGGGGAAACTCCATCGCCTGTGGGCTGGACGGCGGCGACTTGCAGATCGTTGCTGATGGCGACGCGCGTCGTGTCGTAGGCAGTATTGAATCCGTCTGTAGCCATGATCCGCAGAAAGGCTTCATCGTCGGAGTCCATCATCGTCGTATCAAGGGAGAACTGGGTACCCGCTATGAGCGGAGTCAATGGTGTCCAAGTCTCGCCGTCGAGGCTGAGTTGGAGCTGATAAGACAGCCCTGGTCCGTCGCTGTCACTTCCTGACCACTCGATATTGACGGTACCGCTGAGGGTCGCACCGTCGCTGGGATTGGTCATGGTGACCTGCGGAGTGTGCGGGCTGAATTCGCTTTCTAGGTAGACAACGCCCTGGCAGCCTACTCGAACTTTACGGGCGGCCGGATCCCAAGGGAGGCTGGCGCTGAAGAACCGGTCTTCGTTGAGTCCCTGCGCCTGACCTTGGACCTCCCTGCCGCCACTAGTGACCAAAAGGATCTCGGCGCCGGGATCAACATGAGTTTCCGACAAGGTTTGGCCGCCAGCATTCATCAGTTGTACCAAGCACTCTCCGGTTGCGGAGAGCGGATCGTTGGGTACCTCTTGCAAGAAGGCCGGCTCGAGCTTGACAGTTTGCAAGCTCGTGTTTACCGTCCCCATGACGATCAGGTATTCCGAGCCGCTCGCTCGCAGAGCGGTAACACTCCTCAGAACCCCCAACAAATCGTCGTAGTCTTCGCTGTGAATCCACCGTTCATTTGTCGGCCGCGTGAAACGATTCATCAAGGATATAGACTTGGAGGGATTTTCGATATTCGATTTGTTGACCTTGAGCCGGACCTGGAATCCCTCGACTCCGACCGAACTATCACGGTGACCGGTATTGGGAGAATTCGCTTTGCTGATGCCCAAGGTGTGCCCCACCTCATGAGCGACGGTGCCTTCGTTAGCTCCAGTTCCGAACTGGTGCATGAAAACTTTGCCCAAGGCAAACGACGTGGCAGGCGGACACAGGTTGTTGGGAACCGTTATTGCCACCAGAGGAAAGCCTCCAAGCATCGAGGACAGTTTTTCATCAATACAGCGGAGTTCTGACTTCTTTCCGGAGGAACAGTTGACCTCTCGAACCATGCCACACGCACCCTCGGCGACCATAGCGCCTGTGAGTGTATAGCCGACTGTTAGCTTGCCTCGATTCTTGTGGCTGGTGCCAAGCACCGGAAACTGATCGGTGATAAATTGATTGCCACTCGCAATGAAATTGGAGCTTGCGGGCTGAACGCCCACCGGAACTCCGCCGGACCATAGCCCATCTTTAAGTGTGTAGTAGTTGTATTTGAGGCGTGGCGAGGCGCTGTGACTGCTCAGCGACTTGGTCTGATTGTACTCCACGACAGTGGCATTGGTCTGTGGCTTGGGCGTCACCTTGACGCTATAGCTGAAGTTCGTGCTGGGTTTGTGATAGAAATTGACTGTCTGTTGAGCTGCCGCGATTTCCGCAGCGGTGTACTTATCCGGTCGCTTGACAGTCTGTCGAATGGTGCCGGAGGCTAGATTGAGCCGAGCATCGACCTGCATCTCCGTGACTTGGTCGCCGGGAGCTACGTCGGTATGTCGGTGCCAGCGCAGGTAGAGCCGTGCGACGGCTCGCTTTCCCGGCACCATGTTCCGGTTGCGGGCGACTTGAAAGACGGCCAATTCCAACCCAGGGCAGGGGGCGGTTGAAGGCGGGCACACGGTTCCCGCGCCATAGTCGAAGTTGTCGGTCAGATCGAGATTGGGTACCGTCCAAAAGCTCCAAGTCTCCTTCTGGTTGAGTCCGGCGCCGCTTTTGGCCTTAACTCCATTCGGCCCATCGAGCACGGTCGCTCGATAGCGCACGCCGTCCTTGAGATCGGCACTCGGCACGAACCGGAACTCCTTCATGCTGACCTGAGTGAAGCTACCCGGAACCTGCTGCGGATTCGATGATTGGTCCAAGTACTCCAGCTTGAACGTGTTGGAGTTGAGAGTCGCAGGGTCATAGTCCGCATTGAACTTCACCCGTAGATCCAGCTTTGCGGCATGGAAGTCACGGTTCTTATCTTTGTCGGCCGGCGTATGGGAGCTCACCTGGAAATTGGTCTTAGCCTTCACCTCGATGTAGCCCACTCCCACGCACCAGCAACCAGTGCCGGTGGAGTCGGTGTCGATGAAGATCTGATTGCTCCCTCTGACCACCTGAGATTTTTGCAAACTCCACGAATTCAAGCTGGAGGAGTTGTTAGCACCAGTAAGGATACCGAGATTGTGGCCGTTGAATTGCATGATGTCGACCTCAGGACCACCCTGGCAGCCCTGGGGATCATTGTAATCGACATCGAAATTTGTCATCGTGTACGTGATATCGGACATTACGGTTGGGTCGACAGGGATGTCGAGCGTATAACTGTGATCCGAGAAGATGCAGCCGGAGTTGACGTCGAGATGCCAAGTGGTGAAGCCGTTCTGAGCGGAGGTTCGCAAGACAGGAGGGCGAGATGCCTGAAGGGGTCCCCGCTTGTCCTGAGCCGAAAGGCATGGCGAAAATAAGAGAAGAAGAGCAACGAAAGGAAATTTCATAGACATCCTGCGTATTTTCATACAATTCTCCTATAGGTTCTGGTTCACATTGGATAAAATTTCCCATCTCACTCAAACATGATGGGTGTCTCCCGGGTCCAGTATGCAAATTGATGAGGCGGAACTCTGGTACCGTTATGGTCCCAATCTTCGTAACCAATCCACATCCAAAGCCTGTCGGTTAGCTCAAAGCTTTTTTCCAATCTGGCGTGGCCGCGGTTTGAAATCACCCGGAGGCTATGAGCGCCCTTCGGCAACTGTAGAGCGATCCTCTCGTGGGCCGTTATGCGGACAGCTGTTTCCGCATCGTCGTTGGGAGGTAGATTTTCCAGGATACCAGTGTAGATGCGAACGTCGTCAATGGTGATCTCGATATCGATGCTCACGAGATCCTGGCTCGAATTGACCATGATGATGGTGAGTTCTGAATCGCCCTGCATGCCTGCTGGGTTCTCGGTTCTGTCGGAAGAGAGCCGGGTGCAACTAAAAGCAGATGTCAAAAGCCAGATTGCCAGCACTGTAAGTGAAGTAATTCGCACAATCGATGATCCGATTATTGAAATCAACCAACATACGCATCGGTAAATGAATACGCCATACCAATATTATCCAAGAAGTCGTCCCACTTTGCAAGTTCTGAAGCTTTCCCGGATATATTCCTGGATGTTGCGAGCCAACCGTGGAGTTGCTGAAATTGCTCCGGCTCGCCAGCCCGCACGCGCCCACGCTAAAAACTTTCTTATCTCTATTTGTCTCTATTGCTCAGTATCCAGGTTTAGCGTGGGGAGGCGCACACAAGTTGTCCTGCCCGGCTAGTAGCAGATAGCCCCCGAGAAGGGACTGGACGGCGGGGGGCGGAGGTCAGGCAGAAGTGCATCGGCATCGGATTGGAGGCGGCCACCGGCGAGCGCGCTCTCTCCCTCGGGGCGGAGGTGGACGGCGACGAACAGCTCCGCAAGGCCACAGCCATCGACTTCATGACCCAGATCGGCCACCTCGCCGAGCGCCTGGCGTCCAAGATCCCCGATCGAGTACGCGAGGTGACCACGGAGCAGGAGCAGCAGCGCTTCCAGGACCTCTCGCGGGACCTCGAGACGGTGACCCTCGCCGATGGCGCCTGCTCGTCGCAGCCGCGGAGCCGGATCTTCAGAGATGGGCGTTCGTGAAGCAGGTAGGCGAAGAGAGAGCGCGGGCGGCGTCGACCGATGCGAAGCGCGCGCTGGAGCTGGCGAGCTTCGCCCTCTGGGTTGCCGAGAGGGTGACCGGCGAGGAGAGCTGGGCGAGCCGGGTTTTCAGCTGGGCGTTCCTGGGCAACGCCCGACGCGTAGGAAATGACCTGGTTGGTGCGGAGGAGGCGTTTGCCCGCTCGGCGCGCCTCCAAGAGGAGCCTCCCAAAGAGGGCGTCCCGAGCTGCCCGAGCCCTGGCGCTTTCTCGATCTCGAAGCATCTCTCCGGATCAGTCTGCGGCATTTGCCGGAAGCCCTGCGTCTGCTGGATCAGGCTGCCTAGGTGGCGCCCCCAACGAACTCGATTCAGGCACGGATCATCCTGTGCAAGCGGTCAAATCGCCCTGGACCGGTTGGGTGATTCGGAGGGCTCGATCTCAGCGCTTCGGGAAGCGCTGACCGAGATCGATCACGAAGCAGACCCCAGCCTGCTCTGTATGCTGCGGTTCAATCTGATGGATACGCTCTGCTCCGTGGGGCGGGCATCGGAAGCGGCGGAGATGCTCCCCACGCTGCGGCGGCTCCAGGCACAGCTCGGCAATGGTCTCAATCAGATCCGTCTGCGGTGGTTAGAAGGAAAAATCGATGCCGATGGAGCCTGTCTTTCGGCCAAGGGTGTCCACGCCGAAGCGCGGAAGGCGTTCCTGCTCTTCCGCCGGGCCGTCGAGCTGGAGACCGATACAGTCGAGCTGGTTCGGCGTCTCGCGGCCTACCTCCGCCAAGCGCAAGACGATCCAGAGCTGGGCTTCGAGGGGATACTCCAAAAACCCTGAAGTGCTGTGGCCTGTTGTCCGTGTTCTAATCGCCCAAGAAGGCCTCGACCTCTCGTCGTAGAGCAGAAAGGTCGACAAAGTCATATCCTCTCGCGTTCAGAAATTGCCTCGCGGGTCCAGTTAAATCGGTGGTGACAACTAAGTGGCCGCGCTTCGCATTGTAGTGAGCGACAGCTCCATGGAGGGCATGCACTCCGGCAAGATCGACTTTATTTTCTCCAGAATACAACTTCGTCTGGACTACTATTAGAGATTCTGTTCCGAACGGACCTGGTTGCCAAGCGAGCACATCCCCTCAGTTGTCACTCGTGGCTCCTGTAACTTCCGCTCGGTAGCCAAGTGTAGGAAGGCAAGCGCCGTTCATAACGGCGAAATAGAAGCTCTCGCCTAAGCTTCGCGGAGCGTTGACTGACTTCAAAGGACCTCCCTGATGAAAGGAAGAAGCCCGATTTCTCCTCGCATGAAGCCATTGACTCTACCAAGAAATTGGATCAAAGGCTCGCCAGTTCGTAGCACTCCAGCCAAATATTGAGCCTTGGTTATAGAAGTCTCGGGGTCCAATCCCAAGGACCAAGCTCTGGCCATGGCTTCAGGGCTCCCTGCCGCCTCCAACAACTGCAGATAACGCGCGAGGCGGCCCTCTGTCCATTCCGTAGATGAAGTGTCTTGAAGGACCTTAATTCGATAGGAAACCCATTCGCAGAAGGCCTCTCGAGTCTGACGCTCACAAGCATCCCAAGCGGCCTTAGTTCCAGGCGAAAATTTCATTGGACCACCCTTATCAAAAATAAGGCAACCCTATATCACGTGCGAATGCTCGTCAATGCCCTTCTGGAACAGGTAGGCGAAGAGAGCGCGCGGGCGGCGTCGATCGACGCTGTGGCCTATCGTCCGTGTCAGTCCATGCTCGTCCTAAAGGCCTACGACGCCACAGGAGCCCTTCGCACCAAGCTCTGCATCCCGCCGAGACGCTACGGCAGACGGGCAGATCGAGCACTGTGCGTCCGCCCCAACGAGCCGCCGCCCCGGCGAACGGAGGAGTCCGCCCGGTCATCCCTGCTCTTTCCAGGTAGGGAAAAAGAGAGCCGATCCACGCGGCGGGGCGATGGTGCCCCGAAGGTGCATGAGCGTCTAGCCTGGCGGCGTGAGCCCGGGCTGGCTCGACCGGGAACCCTTCCGGAATCCTTGGCCAACCCTTCCCCCCACCATCGAATCGAGGCTGACGCGCGGCCGCCTTCCCGCCTCGACCACCGCGAGGGTGTCGGGAGTGCGTAAGAGCCAATCTTACGCACTCGTGTCTTCTCAAGGCCGTTGATCTCATTTCTTTTGTGTCATTTACGTCGAGCTTGCTCCCTCTGCCCATTTGGAGCCCTTGCGCTCCTGGCCGCAACCTGCCCTCCAAAGAGCGATAGCCAAATGCCGACCCGATCCCGAAGCCGCCTGAAGGTCCAAATGTTCCAGCACCTGGAACGTTTCGAGTTCCTGATCGCAGCATCTATCCAGCCTGTTTTGTGTGACTTACGTCCCACCCTATCTGTGCGGCCATTTGGAGAGCTTGCGCTCCTGGCCGCAATCTGCCTCCGAGAGCGAAAGCCAAGATGCCCACCCGATCCCCCTGGAAGCCGTCCTGATGAGCGCAAGCCCCCCCTCTCCGAAATATGGATCGTCCGGCGATCCATATTTTCCGGCCGCAAAATCCATCGATCTCCCTTGGATTGTGTGGCTTACGAGCGATTTGTCCGGCCCGCCCATTTGGAGGCCTTGCGCTGCTTGGAACAACCTGCTCTCCGCAGAAAGGAGGGCGCGGTCGAAAACTTCAAAAGTGCCAACCCCTGGCACTTTTGGAGCCGCCGCTCGAAGCAGCTATCCGTCTTATTTTGCGTGACTTATGTCCCCCTCTGGTCTCTCTGGCCATTTGGAGACTTGCGCTCCTAAGAGCAACCTGCCCTCCGTCGAAAGGGAGAGCCGAGATGCCAAACCGATCCTGCTGGAAGCCGTCCTGATGCGACTCGACCCCGAGCACGCCCACAGGCTCCTTCCCTGCGTCAATCCCGGCCCAGTCCGTCTGGCCGAGCCGTTCGCCAAGCTGCGCCGTCACGCAGTCGCCCGCGCGGCACACCCAATTTGTCCAATTTTTTTGGACAAATTCCTTTGCCATCGAACCTGCTATCTCACTTCGTTGGTGTCATTTACGACCGATTTAACCAGCCTGCCCATTTGGAGGCCTTGCGTTCCGTGCCGCAATCTGCCGTCCGAAGAGGAAGTCCCAACACCAAGCCGTCCGGGAGGCACATCATGAGCCGTTTCCTGCCGTCGTCCGTGTTCGTCCCTGTCTCGTCCGTGTCCGTCCACCAGGCCGTGCGGGAAAGGTGCTCCGATGAGTGCTGAGCACGTGACCGCCGTCTTCGACCAAACCAGCAGGGGAGGCTCCCATCTCGTGATCCTCCTCACCATCGCCATCTACTCCGACCACCACGGCGAGTGGTACGCCGATCAAGCCACCCTCCAGAAGCGCGCCCGCCTCACCCGCCGCCGCGTCAAGCAGGTCCTTGACGACCTCGTCGCCGCCGGAGAGCTCGCCGTCGTCTCCCGCCACGGCCGCGGCCGCCTCTCCAACTACCGGCTGCTGATCGGCCCAAAAAACGTGCAGCAGGCAGCACCTATCCCCGAAAAGAAAGGGGAAGCAGAAAGCACCTTTTCCGCACAGAAAGCGGAAGCGGAGAGCACGTTTCCAACCCCGAAACAGGAAGCGGACAGCCGGTTTTCTCACCCCCCTTGTCCCCCCTTTCCCCCACACCCCCAATCCCCCCTTAATCCCCCCGAAAAACTAAAACAAGAGGAGGAGACCTTCGGTCTCCCGCCTGCCCCCTCCCAGTCGGCCCGGCGGGATTCGCGGCAGACCTGTCGAGTCAAGGAGCGCCGATCTCGTCTTTCCCAGCCGGTCAGGACGCCGTCTTCCGCGTCAACCTCCTCCTCGAAGGAGCCGCCATCCCCCTACCCAGCCCTTCCCAGATCGGCCTGTGGTCCAAAACCCTCGGCGGCATCGAGCCCCTCCTGGAGCTTCTGCGCCAGCTCATCCAGGCCGGCCTCGCCAACAAGCGCAATCCCAGCGCCTACATCCACCGCGTCGTCCTGGACCGCGCCGCCCACCCCGAGCCCGCGGCGGCCTCGTGGCCACGGCGGCGTTCGCACAACCCCATGCACACCGCCGGCGCCGACGACAGGCGCCGCGAACAGGCCAGGTTCATCCTGGAGACAGCAAAGCGAGGTGACAGTTGGTGACCTTTTGGATGTGCAAGAACTGTAACGAAGACCAGTATTCCTTCGGACGTGTCCCCGCAGACAAAATCTGCGAAACCTGCCTGGACCCCAAGCGCCCCCTCTTCAGCGAAGAGGACGCCGGAATCCCCGAGCGTTACCGGAACCTCACCCGCGCCGGCTGGGAAGCCCGCTTCCAACGCACCTGGCCTGCCTCCCTGGACAACTGG
>Ga0307506_10000166_pt1 | contig 22170 bp, 28 predicted proteins | sample 25_S_MG_FD_202175 | JGI IMG/M metagenome (GOLD analysis project Ga0307506, IMG submission 202175) | Soil microbial communities from Populus trichocarpa stands in riparian zone in the Pacific Northwest, United States - 25_S | ecosystem: Environmental > Terrestrial > Soil > Riparian zone > Trees... | reverse complement strand
ACGACGCCGTATCGGTAACAACGTCTAGGTGAGTGCCCCGGTCTTCTTCCTCACTCCCAATTGCTCACTGGGAGGCAAGCCAGGTCAGGGACGATGACAACGGAGCCTAGCAACCATAACATACCACGACAGTCACCCCCCGCATCAGGAAAAACCATTTCTGCCCAAAGAGACCTTGTGAGACCCTGGGATGCCTTGGGACACCTTGGGGCATTCAAGGCACTCAAAGTATCCAAGGTGCCCGCCGGAACAAGTGCGCTTGTGAAAAATTTCCACAAGACACTGCAAGAATACATAGGACACCCAGAGGGTACCTAGTAATAACCAGGAGGTGCTCTGAAGGTATCTGGAAGATGCATGCAGAGTGACTAGAAGGTTTAACAAGATATATTTTGCAGCCCTATAGGTATCCCCAAGGTTCTGCAGAGCATCTGACAGAATATCAAGGGGCACTCAGAAGGACTATCAAGATGCATTCTATAGCCCACTGGATGCTCCCAAGATTCTAGTGGGTGCATTCTAGAAGACCCCAAGAAATTCAAAAGGTTTACTAAGACATCCCCAATGCATCTTGAGAGTGCTGCAGGTTCCAACAAAGTACTCAATAGAAGGACTCAAGGAGTTCAACAGGCTTCCTGAAGACAACTTTATATATCCTGTGAGATGCAGAATATTTATTGAGCACCTTCTGAGCTTCTTGGGAGTGCTACAGGATCTCACAAAATACTTTCAAGGCACCTTGAAGGTAGACACAAGGTCTTACAGGTAATCAAGGATATCTCCAGGCTTTTCCAGAATACCGTCCAAAAAATTCAGAAAAAACAATAAAATTCATTAAAAAAAATAAGCGATGAGGGATGCAAAATTCTAGAGCAGTCATGTCCCTCTACATGACGTCTCCACCTAGGGTAACGGCGCTACTCAAAACATCGGCTTCCACATCTTCTACGTCAGATCCTCCACCATTTTCATCGGCAAGAAGACTTTGAATGTTACTACTATTACTAAAGAAAATCATAATTAATCAGAATTATTCTGGTAAAAGTTTAAATAAACGTACAGGATAATTTGAAACACCTTTTTGAGATAGTAGTTACCCCAGTTGGGAGATTTCTTGACCAAGGCATTCCATGATTGCAAATGATGAACGTATCTAGGGAAATATTGACATGATTAACAAATTAGTGTGAATGTTTGATTCAAATAATAAAATGATTGAAGCGTACCGATTCTTAAGAAGAGTTTCACGAAATGGAAGTTGGAGCTCAGAACCACTCTTATATTCTCCTAATGCGTGTTCGACCTCATAGACAATTATAAATTATGAGACAGAAAAAGAATATAAGATTACTTACTGTGGTTACCGCCAATAGAACGACAGAAACAGGAAGAATTCCATCTTTGATCATTTTCGTCGTGGTCACTGCTTCACCACCTCTAGTCTTGGGAATGAACCAGACGGCTCGAATGATTTCCTTGAAAATGGTATTGCCAAAAGGCTTGGCTGAATTGAAAGTTCTGGCCTAGTGGAAGGTGAGATCTATATGACTAAAATAGAGACTGAATACCTGATAATCAATATCGCCGTAAAGAAACTTGGACTTGGTGAGAAGCCAATCAACTTTGGCTTTGACATCTTCATTCGAGCCTGTGAGACCATAGTGTCCAACCACCTTTGTCCTTGCCTTTCCAACGATCGAGTTGAAAAGATAGCCCCTGGCATAAGCCACCTATAAAATATCTTAGTGAAAACCACCGATTAGAATCTAATCTCACATAAGTCAGGAGTTTGGTTTTCTCGTCCTCATCCATCAACGCTTGATCCAATCCTCGTTGTAATGCTTTCTTCTGAGATTCGGGTGACTTCTTGACTGCATCTGTCACCGCCTTCCAAGTCGCCTCCTTTGCTATATCTGGATCCAAAATTCCATCTTCAAAAATAATGTTGAACCTGAGGCATTTCTTTGCCTCGTCACCCAAAAGACGAAGTGAGGTCAAGAGCATATCCCTAGTAATCTTGTTAGAACTTCCAGTGGTTTTGGAAGTTACCTTCTTTGCCTTCGGATGGGAAGGCCCCGCGGAAGAAACTTGAGAATGAGAAGTGGAGCCTGAGCGACGGATCATATCAGAAGAAATATCCATCTAAAAATAATAAGCTAAGAGTTTGAAAAAATGAAAAGAAAATATACTCCATTATCTTCAAATGCGTCACCACCTTCTTCTGGAAGCATTCCATTGTCAAAGCCCCTTTCTCCTGTTTCTTCCTCCTCAAACTCAGGCTCCTCCCCCTCTTCATGCTGCGTCTTACCCATAGTATCTGCTTCCTCTTCCTCATCAGGTCCATCGTACGCGCCAACGGATGCTTGATCGTGCGTGCCATCAGCAATGTGACGTTCTTCTTCATCTAAAGAAAAAGAGTGAGGTAAAGAAATTTGTCATCAGAATATAGATAGGGCTGCCAGCCATGACGCGCATCCAAGTCCTGCCCTTGAGCATATTGCCAGCCATGATCTGACTCTGTGTTCGGGAAAAGTCCTAAAATGGGTAACGTTAGCTTTACTGGGATTGACAGCTTTATATACATACCATTTATCAAGGCCAAATGTCTTCGGCCTGACCTCTGACACTGGCAGGAAGACGTCACCGGCAGTGGAATGAGTTGGAGTGGCAGCCCAATAGACAGAGGGTCATTCTGCACCTAATTCTACTTCATTAGCATCCTGGCCCTGTTCCTGGCTCTCTTCTTGTACAAGTCTCTGATTCATAGACTGAATTTCTGTATTGAAAGAATTATTCAGTTAATCCAATGCCGACAAAGAGTGGCTGCCGCACGCTTATCCTGGGCTAGTTTGAGCGCCTGAGCACTTTCCTTCTGTTTAGTCCTGGAAGTCTTGGTTTTCTGGGCATTTTGAAAAGCAAGATAGGCCGCTAAATCTTCGCCTTGGAGAGTAAGACTCTCCTCTTCAGCCGCCGCACTGGTCTTTCCTTTTCCTTTCTTGGAATTACGGGTAGAAGGTCCCTTTTTCTGACCCTTTGCAGAAGCAGGCTTTCTAGAAGTAGAACGAGAAGGAGGCATAGTTAGAAAATATAAGAAGACGGAGCAGAATAGCCTGAGTGAAAAAATGTAAAGTATAAAGCCGAATATTGCAAAGGGTGCCTACAGTGACACGTGATGTTGCGTCGACAAAAGTTCAACTTTTGTCGACGCAACTATAAATAGATATACATAATTAATGCTTTGGTTCTCACTACCTATACTATACGGCTGTACTTCCTTATTATTATCACTTAATTACTCACTTAATTACTTTAAATACAGGATCACAATAAGAGAAAGTTTGTTGGGTTGAAATATAAAGCATTAAACGACAGTCATTGATCAAATTACCACATATAGAGATATACGTACATATTTAAGTCTTGCCATTTGTAGTAATAACTCTAATAATCTGGTCCCAGCCGTTTCTATCCTTTACCCAGCTATCTAAATGTTTGTCAGTCTGAAATACTAAAGATACTCTTCTACCGATATAATGAGTATTAAAGTGGGTAAGCGTAGCAGAAGCGAATACTATCGCATCACCATTGCGTAGTCTCAGAACTAAGCCTGGCTCTACTAAACACAATTCTCCACCTATGCAGTCTTCACTGCTGATAACAATAATAAGGCAAATTTTCTTATCTTGAAGATCCCTATGAGCTCTCGTTGATACGTTGAGATTGACGACATATCCAGAAAATGGATAAACAGGAGACGTATGGGAGCAGGGCAATACCTCCAGAGCGATCTTTAGTTCGGCAACATTTTCTGGAAGTAGTTGTTCCATCTAAATTGAAATATTCAGTACTATTTTTCTTCTAAAAAAGAAAAATACTTACCACAGTTTCTATCCATTTGAATATGGGCTCCAAACCATCGTGAAGTATTTCATACTCACTGGAATGTTCCTGCATCTCCTTGCTCGCTCTTGGAACAAATTGGGCGGTAGAGATCTTTTTCTTTCCTGGAAAATGCAACCCTGCAGGATCAGTATCACCAGGCACTCCATCGCCCTGATATATATTAGTAATTGACCCATTTTCAAGAAAGAAACATACCCGTTTTGAATAGCGATTGTAATAGGAAAAATGAATGGAACCAAATACGTGCTTTCCATTTGCTGCCTTCGTATCGCAATGCTTGACTCTTTCCCTATACGCAAGATCGATGGTGTCCAACAGGCGTTTACGTAGATGAGGTGGCATATTAGCGATGATCAAAGCAAGCAGGTTTTTGTAGGCGTCATTGATTCTAAGCATTTTGCTTTTAAATGCCATAGGGTTAGATTAGAGAAATCTCAGATGGAAAAGAAACCAAAACTCACCCATCAATCATCTTCGCATCAAGTAACAAGTATTTATTTGGCCGATATTTCTTGCCTTTTGCCAGCTGTTTCTTCAGCTATGACTGTGCTTAGCTTTGAAAAATCATAAAATCTAATCACTTACTTTATCTTCAAAATCCAAAATATCCGTCGCTTCTTGAGCCTTGCCAGCAAATTCTCGGTGTCTTTCAGTAAAATCGAACCGCTCTTGATCTCCTTCACCATATGGCTCACTGGAATTTACTTTCAGATCAGGCCTGAAAGGCGTATTGATCGTAATGAGTTCAGGACGGTCAGGAATCAAGTTCCATTTTGGTAAACATATAGCATCCCTGTGATATAACAGGGCAGGGAAATATGGCTCAGGGAGAATCTGGTCAAGGGAGTCAATAGTCCAATTCTTCCCCTTCTGTACAGGAACAGTGGTAGGCGACCAGGACTCCCAATCTCTTTCCTTTACAAAATCACTATTTATCATTCAGTTCAAGTCAAGCGTAAGGAACAAAGAACTCACTAATAGAGAATCTGGTCCAGAATATGGTCGGTGAGCTGAATATTTCCCCATTCTACCTCTTGAATTGCTAGCTTGTCGCTTTCTTCTGGAAATAACTCATCCAGGGTGGTGGATGGAAGGATCACCTTAAGCAGTAAGGGATAGAGCTGGCGCATATGTGCAATAGCAGGAATAATGTCTCCTTTTACTAATCTTCCCTCAGGCGTATCTAGATAATAGTCAGTCAGTAACCCTTTTGTAGTCAGATAAAATATACCTGTTGGACATCTGATAAGCTTAGCCAAACGATTGATCATGGTCCCATCGATCTTGCGTATTTCAGTTCGAGCTCTTGAGCAAGCCAGGAGAATCAGAATATAAAAGGAACCAGCTCCACAAAGGGCAGCAATGCTCATGCCATCCATGAAATAACGATCGAGAGTGCGACGAGAAAAGATGGTGGAAGCATCAGGTATTTCTGGATGGCACCTTTCCACATACACCCGAAGTTCGGTAAAAATGGTGTATTTTGGCTTTTGCGATGCTCGCATGGTTCTTCATATCATCAGAATCGATATACCAAGGTGTTTAAAACTGCCATACCTGTTCATCTGGGCGGCGAGCATCAGCGCGTTGACCAAGTAAGTGAGCTGGAGACAGGCATCTCTAATCTCTAGACTCCGACACCGCTCCACCACCCTCATCAGCACCTGAAGATCTGATGAACCTGAATCCAGAGTACCTTGTGCCTCCAATGTAGACTGGCCATGGATCAGCGCTTTCATGACTGCTGGCACATTGGTGATTAAACCAGCAAGGCTTTGAGCCTCCAAACCCGCGCTTCGATAGATGAAGTCCCGAGCGGCCGAAGCCAAGGCGGAAATCACGGGGACCGCTTCTCCACTGAACGGCAGCACTTCTGGAACTGGACCACCATAATCCACCTCCACCCCTTCCCCAGGGTTGCCCTCCCCAAGGTTGTCGTCCAGGTCAACCAGCCGCACATCATTCTCACCGCCTAACCGCTCAGGCCCAATATACACCGCATGGCGGCGCGCTCGGACAGCTTGCCCTCCCCGGTGACACTGTCGGTGAGCTGGATCTCCATTGCCTTCACCACCTCCCCTGGGATCCCCCTTGCCAGTAGGTCTTTTTCTTAACCGCCGTTTTCCAGAAACCAAGTCTCCGCCCAGGCTGGCACCTGTGGGCAGATCAACATCGACACCCAGATGTGCACTAGAATCATCTAGCTCTTCAAGTTGTCGCCATGGGGAAGAAGGTGCCAGAGTCAGGGGAGACAGCCTCATCACGGCCAACTCAGGCGTAAGGGTTGGGGAAAAGGGGGGCGAAGAACGAGGGCTTAAAGATCCCAGCAGGGTAGCAGAAGGAGTTCCTGGCTCAACATCTCCTGTCATCATGAGCACATCAAAGTTGTTATCGAAGCTGCCAGAATCGACGTCCATAGCGTCCACATTCATCGACGAGAAGAGCAGGGAAGGCTTGGCACACTCCTGTACCAGGTTCTTGTAAATGCAGGCAAGGCAGTAAGGATCAAAATAATACCTGAGTCCCATTACCCCATTCAGCACCCCAAGTGGTCACCGCCAAAGACGGCAAAAATGTTGGCGTAAGCGTTTGCATAAGCGTTGGCGTAAACGTTGGCGTAAATGTCGGCATCGATGTCAGCTGAGTTGGTGTAAACTAACAAGGGTAAATGTAGATCATGACGTAAAACACAAAAAGGAAATGCACCTGGGTCCCGGAGTTACGCAAATCGGTGTCGGCGGTGCATTGCAGATCCTAAGAAGATAAGAATGGACGTGCCAAATTTAGCGAATCCTGCCCAATATATCAAACCGGGTACGCACCTGGGTTTCGCTATTCCCCGCTTCTAAAGCCAGCTGCCGCCAAAATCATTATTGACAACTCTCGTACCCTAAGCTTTGTTTGCTCACCTGGAAGTGGAAGCCCGAAGTTTCCGTTTGCTCGGAGGGAAGTGGGACGCGTTGCTGGAAGCCAAATTCCTCAAGACGCTGAAGTAAACCAAGGAGTGCCGGCGGCAAAACACCAGAGAAATGCTGCTCGCGAAGGTTGCGCAGCAAGAGCGGCCACTCAGCAGCAAAAATGGGAAAGTCTGACATAGAGTTGAGTTGCGAGGCTGATTAGAGGCACCAGGATCCAAAACGACGCCAAAGCAATCACATGATTTTGTGATGACCGTGGGATGCGTCGACAAAACTCAAGTTTTTGTCGACGCATCCCACGGTCATCCCCGGAGAGCCCTGCAAGGTCGAAAAAGGTGTAGAAGGGTATTCAAGGGGGCCGGGGATGTGCGGCCTTCCAACAAAATTTTAAATACATTTCTTGTAATGTACAGAGCAATGTAGTACTAAGTACGTTACGTTTCGAATCTTAGGGAACGCGAGCAAACCCAAGCAGGAAGGTACAATAGCAAACAGTATGGTCGCGATAACTGATATAAAGAATTGGACGATGCCGAGGATAAGCAAAAGCGAACCCCCTGTGCCATTACTCTCCACAATGGAGATGTAGAAAGTTGGGCCGCAGGTCAACGCTAGCTTTACAACTAAAAACAGGAGACGACAGGCAAGGTGAGAAGTGTTGTTCCAGGTTGTTGGGATGTACGAGAACTCGAAGAGTGTGGCGATAATCATGATGGTCGTGGCGGTGGCTTCACCCAGAGCGGTGGCAGACCGCTTCATCGCTTGTGACCTTTGTAGATGATCGGCGAGTTATAGGTGTAGAAGTAGTAGAGGGCAATGTGGATGACGAAAATTCGGTTGAAGTTGACGAAGAGGTGTCCGATTGACCGTTTTTCATAGTAAGTCTTGAAGAACACGCGGCTCCAGTCGATTCGGTTGAATCTCATGTATCGATGCGTAATTGGGAGATCGATGAGGTGTGTCTCAGGCTGCAAGGAATTTTAGCTTTCCCTCAAAAAAGCCGAACAAGAGATGGGTACGAACCCTGTCATTGAGCACAATACTTGCAATGCCTTCCAGGTACCAGAAGAGCTGGTTAACGTTGTCGTAGATGATGGATTCATGATCCTTTTCGCGTCTCACGAATTTCCCGTCGACGACCTCGTAGCCCTGGTCCCTGAAGAGGTATTATCACCATTCTCAGATAAAGCCCTTCGGGAACGGGATCCAATCGGTTCTGGCATTCTGGAGACCGGTAATAGTCATCCGCACACTTGAAGATGAAGCAGAGGCATTCAGGAGCGAACTGCACTTGCGCCGCTTCGCCCCAGCAGAGAAGATAGAGCGCGATTTGTCTCAGGCGGTCGTACTCTCTAGTTGTATAAAGGTCTATCAATATAGATTAGCTTCGTGAAATAATCAGTTGACACTGAATCGAAAACATACGTGCTCGAGAACTTCGTGCCTTGCCTGACAACCTTTTCTACTGCATCCAAGAAATCACGTTCTGTAGCAACCTTCCGTCGAGCACGGATCGCAAACATACCAGCCTGAAAGTTGGTGATGGTTAGAGGAAAATTTCCACTGAATAAGATTGTCATACCTCCGTAGCGACAGATCGGAGTTCAGCTCCAGTGGTATTGGGACACAATCTGGCAATCAAGTCAAAGCGGATGTTTCTCTCCACACTCATACTAAACCCCATCCATTAATCGGCATCGAATGCTTAGATCAATAAAAAAATCTACCTTCTAGCGTGGATCTTCAAGATGTGTGCCCGACCTTGATTGTCTGGCAATGAGAATTCGACACGCCTATCCAGACGACCAGGTCGCAGTAGAGCAGGATCAAGTGTATCCGGCCTAGCATAGTATAAGCGACTCCATCATGAACACATTGCGAATACGAACCCATTCGTGGCCATCAGGACTTTGATATTTCCTCTGGGATCGAAACCATCTAACTGATTGATCAACTCAAGCATCGTCCGTTGCACCTCGTTGTCCCCGCCAGCACCATCGTCGAAGTGAGCACCACCAATAGCATCAACTTCGTCAAAGAAAATGATGCACGCCTTCTTACTCCTTGCCATCTCGAACAACTCACGGACCATACGGGCACCCTCACCAACGTATTTCTGGACTAGTTCAGAACCAATAACACGAATAAACGTGGCATCCGTTCAATTGGCAACTGCACGGGCACATAATGTTTTGCCCGTTCCAGGAGGTCCGTATAGAAGAACACCTTTGGGAGGATCGATACCTAGGCTGACAAAGCGTTCCGGCTAAGTGCAGGGCATTTTAGAACATGCACACTAAACACGTACCGATAGTAAAGGAGTTTCGACGACTTCTCGCAACTTCTCAATTTGGTCCTTGCAACCACCAACGTCGGAATAGGTCACGTCGGGTTTCTCCTCAACCTGCATCATGGTCACCGAGGCATCGATTTTGGGAGGTAGAGGTATTTGGATTTGGTATTTGGTGCGATCCACACTTCAAACCCATTAGGGAACATCTCGGCATGAAAGCAATGGATATGCTTACCCAACGCGCATTCCTTCCTCGATATCTGTAGCTGCCACCCGGTCGCCCAACCCAACAACGAACTTCGCAATTTGCTTAATGTTGATTACGTATTTGTCTTGTTCGTCGGCACCCTTCTGTCCTTGCAAAGCACCAGCTGTTAATCCAGCTTTGGCAGCTTCTGCTAACTTGGGATCTTTCGGGATGATCTTTGTGCAACGGGCAACCGGTAGAGGATGTTCCTCTGACATTCGCATTCTATCTGCAGGAAGATCCCACAGATTCGGAGACGCAAGTCCTGTGTGTCCGACTCTTTGACGCCTGTTATATGTGAGCGTGAGGACTGAACTCAAAAGATGGCGGCCACACTAACTGAGCCGCTCATTAATGCGTTTCTGGATATCTTTGATGTCTTTATCAACATCCTTTATTCTCTCGGCATAAGGGCCTTGACCCTTTGAAATGAAGGTGAGTAGTCACATCTACATGTGTCTCAATGACATACATAGGTTTTCAGAATCTGGATATCACTTTCGTCGAGAGCTGAGATTATATCAGCAGAACTTCAAGCAAGGAACCGTAGTTGTACACACCTACAATCTTCTCGTCCCCCTTTTCGTCAATTCTCTTCTTGTCTGTAAATAGGAAGATTATTTCGTGTTTCCTCGAGTAACGTGTCTTATAAAGAGCCCACATTTTTCCCAATCACTGAAAATAAATGATTAAGGTCAAATCCCATCTATGCGGTTACAATTACACTCACGCTTTGGGAGGCATGTTATACGGTAGATGTATGAGAGCAAGTTGTGGCTCATATTGTTCATAGCGTCCCTCCATCTATCATGGGCTGTGGCAAGGGACTTTTCATGAGGTGGCCGTTTACTGCTTGTTGACCTCAACCGGGTCAACCCTGGGTTTTGGGTCTGCCCGATGGCATTGTCCAGATCGAGTTGGGCCGCAAAATACCACCTTCGATAGTTGGCGTTGTGGCCAGGATAGAGACCATCCTCGTCTTCTTGTCCAGAGGAGGGTAGCTAGCTGTAAACGTCTGACTTGCGAGATACTTCCTCGATTTGCCTCGTACGCGATCGCCGAACATATGACCGGAAGGTACGATAGCAAAGAGCACGGTCGCGATGACTGATATAAAGAATTGGACGATGCCGAGGATAAGCAAAAGCGAGCCTCCTGTGCCATTACTCTCCACAATGGAAATGTAGAAAGTTGGGCCGCATGTCAACGCTAGCTTTACAACTAAAAACAGGAGACGACAGGCAAGGTGAGAAGTGTTGTTCCAGGTTGTTGGGATGTACGAAAACTCGAAGAGTGTGGCGATAATCATGATGATCGTGGCGGTGGCTTCACCCAGAGCGGTGGCAGACCATTTCATTGCTTGTGAGTCGCGACCTTGGACCTTGTAGATGACCGGCGAGTTATAGTCGGTGTAGAAGTAGTAGAGGGCAATGTGGATGACGAAAATTCGGTTGAAGTTGACAAAGAAATGTCCGATTGACCGTTTTTCAAAGTAGGTATTGAAAAATATGCGGCTCCAGTCGATTCGGTTGAATTTCATGTATCGATGCGTAATTGGGAGATCGATGAGGTGTGTCTGCAAGGAATTTTAGTTTCCCCTCAAGAAAGCCAAAAAGAAACAGGTACGAACCCTGTCATTGAGCACAATACTTGCAATGCCTTGCGGGAGGTAATCCACGAATGTCGGTGACTCGGTCGTATATGCAAAACGACTTTTGGAGGGAAGCGACTCCTGTGGAGGCTCTGGTGCGATAGCAGCTGGGACTCGGTTCTGTGGGTTGGTCCTGTCCTTGGTAAAGCAATGTTGCGCGTTTTCCTCCCATTCGATTCCATTCGATGAGAATCGCGGGTGTGATTTTGCCGGGACCCAGTGTGGGTGGTACTTTGTGGGAAGGATGAGGTGTGACGATGGCAATGTCAAGGAAGGGGGGACTTGATGTGGTAGCCATAAGATCCAGCGTGTCTGGTGAATGTGGGTGCGCTTGTGGTAGATGTTATTTGTGTGGATTCGTGTTTTGCCTGTGTGGCTTGTGAGAGCTTGTGAAAGAATGTGTGGCGAACGAGTATGTGTGGCGAACGAGTATGTGTTCGGAAAGTCTGTATATGTGTGGAGAAACGAGTATATGCGTTGGAAACGCGGTTGTATGCGTGAAAAATGCGGTGGAAGTTACAGGAAGCTCAGCATTGATGCATGTTTTGTGGGGAATTTGAGGCTATTGCGAGTCTTCGCCCAATTGAAGTGACACCAGTTGCTGGACAGTGGGTTGTGGTTGCGGCATGACTGGGGGGTTGGGGATTACAGGTGGAAGTACTCGTCGATCCATGGGGTATGGTCGGAAGCCAGGGGGCATCCAGGAGATTGTGGTTGTGCCATTGGGAAACCGTATCCTATAGTGGTTTCCAATTCTGTGGAAGGACTAGAAGGTGGTGTCGGTCAACGTCCTAGGTCTCTCATCAGATACATTTTTACAGTAAATTCAATAGAGTCGTACCCCACATGCCCTGAATATTGTGACCCAATTGCTCAACCAATGCATAAACACATCTGATCTCATTTTGACGATCATGGACACCTCGTTCTAGCCATTCATCTCATACCTCATCAATTCGCGTTGCTAGTCAACTGTCACAAGCTGGGCAAGACGATTTTTCTACATACTGTGTAAGATAGATCTATGGGTGGTAAATAAATAATACCAACCCGAAGAATCTCCATTAGAGAATTAAATAGCGGCGGCAATTGAACGACAGTCTGTGCTTCTTGATCAGATTAGCCAAGGGTTATTTACTTTGACTTACAGGACTAGCTACCGAACTCCCACAAGCCCTGCGGATGGTTCACCAGCCCAATGTAGCGCTGATCGACAGCTGGATAGAATTCAAACTTATCTTAGAATTTAGACAACAATAATACCCACCTTTGGTTGTTGTTGAGTTGGCGATACCAACTAACAGGATCTCTTCATGAACTGCAAAAACCAGGAGGGTCTGTTGTAGCACGTGGCTAAAAGCTATGAACACATATCCTGATTTCAGAGAATTTGGACCTACGACAAAGACGGGTTGTGGTGTTCGTCCTGGGCCAACATGGAACACGTCTCTCTGTGGTTCCCACTTTCAGCCAAGATCTCCATACACATGCTCGGGTTCAGCTCCAGGACGCCACAGTGGCGGCGGCAGTGTAATCAACTCGGATTCAGATGGTTCTTGTCTGAGCCGACTTCCTCTTGCCATGTTCGTCACTGCCATCAGACGGTAGCCAGTCGTAGAAATGCCAAGATCAAAATGCTGCGATATGGGGGTGGGGTGGAATATCTGCCGATGCGTGTTGGTTATTGTGCTGGGGGTTAATGTAAGTAAGTAAAATGGAATAAAGAACTTGAATCTTTGGGACGTACCTTTAAATCCACCCCTGTTCCATTCCCATTCCGTCGCGGTCGCGTCGTGCGGACGATCCAATCGCGCCCCCCTCCTTGCTGTGGCATCAGTGGGCATGTTGTCGTCGACTTCGTGGATGGTGGCAGTCGAGAAGCGGGAAGCCGTGGGAGATCAACCATCGGGTGTTGATATCCCACAGAAAGTCCAAACGTCGGGTAAAGCCGAGGCCTGGGCCAAGGCTTGCGGCTTTGCAATGTATGGGCCGTCTTTCTCATGGCTTCATCGTAACGCAGAGGTTTATCGTAACGCAGGGGTTTATCCGCAATGAAGACTCCGAGGGCGTTGCCAGTGATATCGCTGATTGAGTCAAGGTTTCAAAATTTCTGATAATCGATTTTGTGTTACAATTTTAGAACGTGACAGAGGAAAATAGAATTATCAACCACCAATTTGTGGAATGACGGCCGTGTTGTTAGCCGACGCGCGGCAAAACCAAATATCGAGCAGATCAGTCTTGCTTTCCATAGAGAGGGCGGAGATCTGAAGTAACAGAGCGACAGCGAAGTCCGACTCCAAGTGTCAACGGCGGTCCGGACCGCTTGCATCGACAAAACATGAGTTTTTGTCGACGCAAGATCACTGTTGTCCCTACCGCGTGTGGCAATGTAGATTAGTCCGTCATTTTCCTAGCATATTCGCTGACCATGTAAATCCAGGTTCGACAAGAGGAATCTGGCAGTTCGGGCCCGAGCAACGCCCTCACCCCCTTCAAGCAGTGCCCATCTCGTAGGTCTGGGCATTAGTCTGGGGCAGGCGTTTTGGCAAAATATTTGCCTACGGTGACAGGTATCCCGAACCTACCTAGTATCGACAAGCCAGCGGAAGAGGATAAAGACTTACCTTAAACGATACCGTCTCAACCCACGGCACACGCAACTGAACTTGGAAGGTTACCTCTTGCTTCCTGTACAGCGGATACCTCGGTATAAGCTTTTGGTATGTTCGATTCCTTAGCGATTTTTATCCTCGCGTTCTCATTGCTCCGCAGTTGGAGGAACTGCACGACGCCCCCATTATACGAGTATCTGGATGACCCGATCGGGCTTTGTCAGAAATTATATCCCCTGATCTCATGTCGATCTTCGGGCAGTCCTGAGTATGCAGACCCTACCACAGCCAGCGAGTATAGTCCATGGGACTACAATTAGTAGATAAAATGGCCATTCTGTATTTTGATACATGATACACCGTCGCCATCTGATGCGAAAGCATGGCGGCCTGTCGAATGTAATAAAAGCACATTTTCCCTATATACATACGCTACGAGAATTGACGGGGCGGAACGCGTTGTGGTTAATTACCAAAGACCCAGTCGACAGCGGTCACAAGGATGAGCAAAACGCTCAAGGACGATCTCCTGCGTCGGCGGTCCCATTCTAGTGCTACGATTAGAGCTAAGGAAAGTCTGTAAAAAAAGTGGCTCACATTTTTACGCACTGCTCGCGACAGACTACGAGAGGGTGATCCTGAGCGTTAACTTTGTGAGCATAATCGCTCAAAGCACAATTTTTCTGGCCACAGTCAACCTGCAGGCTGGATGTAGCTCCGCGACAATCCCAGTAAAAACCAGACATACCTTCTGTCGTTCGCTGAGAATTTCGTGGTTGCAGCTGTAGCCCTCCTTGACATGCAATAGATAGCACATTTTGGTGAGGCCTATTGTCGTGTTGCAAAGGAGGTTGACGATATGATGAAGGTCAGAAGTGAGATTGAAAATCGTGCCAGCGTATGATTGTTGCCTGGGTGCCGCCAAAAATCGAGATTGCCTTCGAACGCGCAGGTTTCAAGGGTTGAAGGACCCACATCACCAACCTCCACAATTTCTCGTCGCTCCCCATCTCCTCTTCCTCCAGATCACCGTGCCCGTCCGCTGTCACTTCCTCAATGGGTGGATTCAAGTTCCATAAGAACGTCTCCTCGTCATCATGGAGGACATAGCGTTCGCCGACGCCATCGATGGCCTATCACTGGCAGAGTCGTTACCATTCTCATCGGTGCTCCCGTTTTCGCGGTTAATTGCCTAATTGAGGCGGTTCAGTAAAGGTCGAAATTGTATGATAGGGCGGAGATCCGATGTACCAGAACAAGGGAAGTCTACCTTAATTTCCACGCTTTGGATCGCCAACTCCTGGGGAAGAACGACAGAATCGTGACCTTGAATCGTGACCTTGAATCGTTGGTCCTAGAGAGCTTCTCAGTGCGGTAGGTTTCGGACGTCTTCGGTTAGGGTTTTGAGTCATCGCATGGGAAGTTATAGACTGATGCGGGGCGATATTCAAGTTCTGGGGTGGAGAAGTTGTCAATATATTACGGATAGAGTAATTAACAGACTTACCAACAGTAGCCGGCTGAGGTGAGAGCGTGCATGCACAGGGGACAATCTCCTGGCATTCCCCGATCGTGTGCCGTGTTCGGGCGTACGTTTCGGGATATTCGTGAGGCCCGGGATAATAATCCAGACGCGATGCGTCTAGAGTTGCCACATTGTGGCCGAATTGGGCTCGAGGGTCCGCGTTCTCAATGGGAAAACGTGGAACGAAGGTCGGATCAGGTGGAGAGGCCCGAGGGGTGTGGAGCATGGGCTGGATGTGTCAACGAGGGCGATTTAGTGGAGGATTGAGTTTCATAGGCGCCCGGTATATACTTGGATGTGTCAGGCGTCAAAATTTCGTCAGCAAGGGTTCGACGTACCAACGAGCCTTGTCCTCCCAGATGCCCGAATTCCTCTGCTAGGGAAGGGTTGTGCGCCGTGTTCACCGGCTGCTGGGAACTCTGGCAGTTCGTTTGGGAGGGCTCGCGAGATAAGGAAGTCGAATTATGACGCATCGCGTTGTAATTTGGCTCGTGGGCCAAATTGGAATCGGAAGGCCGCGTTTTCAATTGGAAAATATGGCATGGAGGTTGGTACATGTGGAGGGATAGGTTGGATGTAAGTTGGACATGTCGGCGAGTCGAATCGAGTAGGTGGGTCGCTGTCTGACTCTGAACAGCGGTCCGGACCGCTTGCGTCGACAAAACGTCAGTTTTTGTCGACGCAACACTATCTGGACTGAAGCTTGTTCTCAAACTTCGGTTTTCCCTGTTCAGAGAGATTGCCGAAGCTGCTTTCATCTTGGAAACGATCACGAAGCCAACTTGAACTGCCTGATTTCCACAAAAACTGACGCTTCTGCGATTGGGGAAGCCTGCTTGCTTTCAACAAAACTGACGCGTCACTGCTTTCATCCTGCCACAAGGTGGAAAATGGCCATAGGTAAGTGTGTTGCCTTATCTGGTTGCTTCATTTCCTGACAGATTTTACTTCAAGTTCCAGTTGAAGTATTTACTGAGATTCTGCGGCTAAGTCATAAATGTGTCGATACGCATGTCACCATTTCCACTCTCAGTTTGGTCAATCGCAGGGCTCGGCAATCGATTCGTCGATCTGGAGAGATCAGGCTTGAAGATGAGGAACGACTACGCCAATTCTGCGAGGACGCTGAACGATTTCACGATACTTTCAAAACCTCAATGCCTACGATCACCTTTTGTGCCACGGAAAATCTTCTTATCTGCTTCCCTTCCCCTGATTCTGATGCGGTGAACCGACTAAACTGTTTATTCGTTGCTCTTTCCTCGACACTTCAAAGATTAACTCTCAAATTTGATGGAAATTCAGCCACTGGGCATGAATTCATGCACATTCTGCAGAGTTGGGCCCCATCTCTACAGAATTTGAGGGTTATGAAGTTGAAATATAATTACTGCATGGGCATGGACTCGGACTCGGACTCAGACGTGGACTCGGACTCGGACTCGGACGTGGACTCGGACGTGGACTCGGACTCGGACTCGGACTCGGATGAAGAGGTATTCATTTCAAATTATCTCAGTAAATTTTTCTTCAACTTCTAGTTTGATAGAATGTGGCGTTGCAACCAGAGTCTGAATGGGTGGGTCAGGAATGGATTTCTTGCCTCTCTCACTTTCCTTTCCTGGAGGTGTTGGTGGTGAAGTCCCCACTCCTTCTTACGCCTGTATCAGCAGCAGCTCGTTTCAACCAAGTCAAGCAATGGATTGACGCCCTTCCCTCAATTGTGCGCGTCTATCTTGCTCATGGGTATGACGATCATTTGAATATTGGTGGATATGAAAGCTCGGGGGGATCAGGTTTTAGTCAACTTTATAGGACAAATAAGGACGGCATTTGGTCCAGTGAACCTTGGCGTCAGCAAACTCATAGATTTAGCCCACACTCCTACTTGAACCGTGAAAAGGCGATGAAGATGGAGGATAGGTGTGGATTCGATTCCGAGGTTTACGATTCTGATGATCAGGATAGTTGGCAAATGTAAAATTACATATCTTCTTCAATGTTCAACAATCCTATAGTGCTAAGAAAAGAAGATGTGGCCAGATTGCCGCAGTAGGTAAATTTCTTCCACATAATTCAATGGTAATTAAATCACAAGGTTCTACTGGTATCGTTCCAGAATTTTGATCAATGATTCTTTCTCCTGCTGCACTTCCAACAATTTTCTTTCAAGGATTGCCACCCTTTCCAGCGCCTCTGCCTTTTCCTTCTCTGTCTGAACAAGCTGGTTGAACAGGGAATCCTTGTCATAATATCCTGGGTCACCAGAATGCTTTAGCGTAGCCTGAGAGTCGTCATCACATTTGCTTTAAGAAAGTTCTTTTGAAATAAAATTTAAAGGTTATATAGGAATCACACCTTGGTAAGCTAGGCTCGTTATTCAAGGACATCAGAGGTTGTGCTCCTGGCCTAGTAAATCAGTATTCAGTTTATAAACATTATTACAATATTACTGCCATGCTCGACCTTATTTTTTTGCTCACTGGCACAGGGCTGAGCGACGGAAGTCTCAGAGGAATAAGACCCAGACGCTCATTCTCTGAGTCTGGAACAACGGAGACACTCCTGATTCTTTTTCTTTTACTGGGGCGAGGAGGAGGAGTGATGCCTCCTTGATACCAGCGTGGAGCAAATGGATAGATACTTGGTAGTTGCCATTTGGCTATCTGCGCTCCTGGTGAAGGCGGATAGAGCAAGTTATAATCTGAAGAGTGGGCCCAATATGACACATCTGAGCCACAATCGCCAAGTTCCTCTGCATATCCATGGACTGATGAGGAAGCTTCCTGTTCCCCAGATTGGTGATCTGACATCGTATCGTAGAGAAGTAGTAAATCTAAAGGCACCTGGTCTTTACTAATTAGGAAAGATCTGGGATCTTGCGTCGACAAAAATATGATTTTTGTCGACGCATGCCGTAATGTCTAATAATATTCCTTCTTCAAGTTCTTCTTCGCTGATCACCTCTACTGTTCCCACTCTCCTGTGCCTCCAACTTTGAAAGTCTCAATTCTAGGTTATAGCTAAGCTATGTACCAGCCCTATTAACACCTGAGATTATTTTTTCACAAACTTTTATTCTAATAAAACAAGCATTTCCTTTTCTGTCTGTTACGTCTGTAAGGTTAACTTGTGTCTTTGTTCTGATGGCCTCATTTCAAGATCTCCATCCTCTACAATGTCCTGCTTGTCTTCGCTTTTTTGGAACACAACAGGGGGTTAATAGCCACCTCTCTACCGCTAAATCTTGCAAGTGGTACAGAAAGGGAAAGATTAGAGATCTTTCTGATAACGTTGTTCCTGAAGTCGAATGGGATGAAGCATTGACAGGACTCGGAGAAGAGAGAGCAGATATGCCATTCCAGGGTTATGGTGTTGACATGGGTAGTCTCTCTGAGGCCCAGGATCAAGATCTCTTTGACGACCTGGCTTCTCAGCAAATGGATGAATATCAGCTGATTCCGGAGAACGTACCCCAGACATCACAACATCCTCTAGCATCTGGTTCTCGGCCACTGCCACAAACTCAACATCGCTCTTTAGATGACGAGGACGATACTCGATTTACTGCAGAACATCCAACCGCTGGAGCAGTGCTTCCAGCAACCCCTGATGGCGATGGCGACATCGAGATGGGCGATATCGAGATGGGCGATACAACAGAAAACAACTTGAACGCATTTTCTCCATTTTCTTCAGAATTGGATTGGAGAATAGCGGAATGGGCAATTAAGGAAAAGGTTGGAAATTCAGCAATTGATAGATTATTGGAAATTCCTGGGGTATGTGTTCCACTGGCGCTCACATCGCTTTGAACTCGATTGACCATAACTTGAAGGTTGTCGAAAAGCTGGGGGTTTCTTATCACAATACCCGATCACTTCACCAGAAAGTCGACTCTATGCCTGATCGTGCAGGAGATTGGATCACAAGAAAGCTATCATTCAAAGATAGTCCTAATGAAGAATTTACTATACGTTATCGCGACCCCATCAAAGCCATTCAAAGCATCTGGGAGGATCCTTCAAATGCAGATCATCTGGTATATGCTCCAAAAAAGGTTTTTTCTGATGCGTCACAGACGAACAGAATTTTTAATGAGATGTGGACTGGAAAATGGTGGCATGGAATACAGGTATGGTCATAGTATTTCCCTGTAATATTCTATCTTACTAAATTTATACAAGTCCAAACTTCCTCGTGGAGCAACTCTAGCTCCAGTAATTATTGCAACAGATAAGACTCAGCTTACCAACTTCTCTGGCGGCAAATCCGCATATCCTGTGTATCTTACTATCGGCAATCTTCCCAAGGCGATACGGCGCAAACCCTCTAAAAATGCATGTATTCTGCTTGGGTATCTCTCTGTCACCAAGATCAATCGCTCAAGAATGACAGAATTCGAGCATCGATCCAAAGTTCAAAGGATCTTCCACGAGTCCATGCGTGTAATCCTGGAGCCCCTGAAGGATGCTGGGAAGAATGGAGTCAAGATGCGGAGCAGTAATGGAGATGTTCGCCAAGTTCACCCTGTTCTGGCCTGCTATGTCGCCGACTATCCAGAACAATGTCTAGTGACCTGTTCCAAGTCTGGAACTTGCGTCAAATGCCTGCAGGAGGCCGAGCAGATGCAGGAGCCAGAGACAGGTGATCGCCGTACAGGCAAATGGACTCTAGACGCAATCGCAAAGGCCAGAAAATCTGCAAATGGCTCAGCTTATCGATTTCACAAAGAGTGCATGGAGCAAAACATTACCGGAGGCGTCTACGTGCCTTTTTGGAAGGACTTGCCTTTTACAGACATTCATATGGCAGTTACTCCTGACGTGCTTCATCAACTTTATCAAGGTGTTTTCAAACACCTGATCGGTTGGTGTCAGAGTATTTTGGGGGAAAAGGAATTGGACAAAAGAATTCAAACGCTTCCCTATGGCCATGGACTCCGTCACTTCAAAACTGGAATTTCCTCACTATCACAAATCTCTGGCCCCGAGCGGAAGAACATGGCCAAGATTCTCCTTGGCTGTATCCATGATATTATGCCTGCCAGGGGTGTTAAAGCCGTCAAATCTTTATTGGATTTTATTTATCTTGCACAGTATTCGACTCATGACCAGCTCACACTGGGATATCTGGAAGCCGCTTTGGACGAATTTCACCAGAATAAGGAGTACTTCATTCAGGTTGGATGTCGGGACCATCTGAACTTTCCCAAACTACATTCTCTTCTCCACTACTCCGAGTCTATTCAATTTTTTGGAACGACAGACAACTACAACACGGAGATGTTCGAAAGACTTCACATCGATTTTGCCAAGGATGGATGGAGGGCTACAAATCAAAGAGACGAGTTTCCACAAATGATTACATGGCTCAGCCGGCAGGAGAAGATCACTGCCTTTCGCATTACATTGACGAATATGCAAGAACCAAAAACTCCAAAAATAATCAAATCGATCGCCAAACATCCACACTACAGAAACCGCTCTATCCCTGTGATCGAAAACCTACACCAAGCACCTGAATTTGGACGCCATCTCAAACAATTCCTTAATACATTCATCACCTCTTCAACATCTTCTAGAATGCTTGATCAAACTAATCTACCACCGCTTTTCTCCCTCGACGTCTTTAAATTGTTTAGATTTAATTTGGAATCTCTTCAAGATGGAGAGGATGTCGATTTAGTTCGGGCAATTCCAGTATCAAAATCACTCCCTAATGGGCGGTTTGATACTGTGGTTGTTATTGACGGTGATGAAGCAGAAGCAACTGGCTTAGCTGGTACGTATGATATCATGGTTCAATTATCAATTCTTACTTTGTTGCGATACCAATAGGAACACGAGTTGGTCGGGTGAAAGTCATTTTTACTTTGCCCAAAGTTATTCAAGGCCCAGGTTTCCAGAATCCTGCACCTGAACAATGGCCAAAAGCCCCTCTGGCATATGTCGAGTGGTTTACCAGACAAGCGCCTGTTGCCAATAAAGTCCATGGTATGTATCAGATTTCTAAAGCTTATGATAGTCAAAAGAGACGACAGGGTTCTATTATTCTCTTGTCTAATATTCGTCAGAGTTGTATGCTATTCCCTATTTTCCCTAAGTCTACACTTCCAGACTCTGACTACTCCACCTGGAAACCAGATAACGTTTTAGATCTAGCCAAAACATTCATTATTAATAATTGGTTAAGTAAATATTCATATCAGACACTTTGGTAATGTATTATAGAGGATTAGCTTTGGATCAATCTTGTATTACCTTTTGACACCTTGTAGGTTCCCGAAGATGCGTTTATACTTATAGAATAACCAAAATAGTCCTGTGCAACCCTCTGGCACTTTGATAGACGTTATGACACCTGTCAGAACTTTGATGAGATCAGTTTGTCAGAAGGCGTCCCTGGGAAAAAATAGTTTTTCCTGATGCATTCAAGTTGCTGGTCGCAAACGAAGAGGTGGGCGACATTGGGAAGCGGAAGCAATGGAATGTTTACCAATACGTTATCGATTCACGTGATTTTGATTAAGCCTCGCACGATGCGCGACATCCTCCTTGCATGAAGCTTCCACTTAATGGATGCTGCTATTGCTCTAAATGCCCTCCCGACAAGCTCTGGAAGAGGCGAACGGTCCTTATCCACCTTCAAGAAGACAACAAACGATTGCGCGATCCCAGGCTTGGACTCTCTGATCTGGATGAATCTTGGCTGAAGCTTTGCATCGAATACACAGGAAATTCACTGGCGGGATTGCCTCCAGGACACGGTAAGCATACAATTGTGATCCATATATTCTTATATCTGATTTTTTCTCCATTTACAACTAGACCAACATGAACAAAGGCCTGACTCGGAGCCAGGGGGGGAACCGGAAATTTTTTAACAGCACGGGGTCGATAAATCTCTTTAAGGCTTACCACAGGTCACGCCTTCTTATGTCAGGCTGGTCACGAGCCTAACAAACCTCCAAATTTCCCAAAAAAAGCCTAAATACAACACGTGACTTAATTATTTA
>Ga0307506_10000165_pt1 | contig 22359 bp, 5 predicted proteins | sample 25_S_MG_FD_202175 | JGI IMG/M metagenome (GOLD analysis project Ga0307506, IMG submission 202175) | Soil microbial communities from Populus trichocarpa stands in riparian zone in the Pacific Northwest, United States - 25_S | ecosystem: Environmental > Terrestrial > Soil > Riparian zone > Trees... | reverse complement strand
AAAAATCAGCCCGAAGGAAGTCGCGGACCTTGATATCCTACACGACAGCTTTCACGGTGAGTGGAACTACACAATTCGTCCTCGGGAGAACCCCCAGAACTGAGACACTTATTTCGTGACGAGCCCTCAGTCCAATTCCGCCGAGCAGTTGTGGGAGGCGGGTTCTTTGACTGAAGCAATCGTCGTTTTCCAGCGAATGCTCGGCCAACTCGGGGAGGCGCCTAGCGTTGAGTTGGCGAAGACTTTGAGTCAGTTGGGCCAATGCTATAGAGATAGTGGGCAGCCGGACTTGGCTGAACGGCAACAACGCGAATCTCTTCGGGTCTTGGCCGGGTTGGAAGTTACGGACGAGACCAAATCAATCTATGGGAACGCCTTGACGATACTTGCGGATATACTACGAAAACAAGGCCGGTTTCCTGAAGCCCGCCAAGCATACGAAGAAGGTCTGGTAATTTACCGTGCGCTTGGCCATCTTCGCGGCCAAGGGATATCACTTAATCAACTTGGAACGCTAGCCATGTTGGAGGGCAATTTAAAAGAGGCGAGCCAGCGCCATGGAGCAGCCTTGGCTCTCTTTCGGCAACTCGGCGAGCCTAGATCTGAGGCTGTGGCTTGGCATCAGTTGGGCATCGTGTTTGAAAAAATGGAGCAGTTGGTTGAAGCTGAGCGATGCCACAGGGTAGCTGCACGAATTAGGGAAGAGGCCGGGTTGATTGGGGGAGCCGATGGTGCCATAACAAGCTGGAATCAATTAGCGCTCATAAGTGGGAAGACGGGAAAGAGTGATGCTGCAGAGAGCTGGTATTGGAAGGCAATTGAGGCATGCAGGAAGTTCAAATTTGATACGCTAGCCTGGGGTGTTTTGTCTAATCTTTCCCAGTTGTTGGCCAGCCAACCAGGGCGACTTGGTGAAGCGAGAGAATTGGCAGAGGAGGCATTGGCCATCAAGCGAACGCTTGATCCAGGGGGGGAGGAGATCTGGCAGATCTATTCCATTCTGGCTGGAATCGCCGACCGGGATTCTCGGCCAGCAGAGGCGCGCGAATACTGGCGCCTAGCTCGGGAAGCTAAGCGTAACCGTGCCGAGAATCGAAATGAGCTTCGTCAGCACGCTTCGTTGATCGCTGCTGCCGTGATGGCGGCACAAGAGGAACGCCATCGAGTTGATCTTGAGGAATCTTTCCCTCAACTTGAGCAGAACGGTTGGACAGCCTTAGTCGCCGCCATTCGTCGGGTCCTCGTTGGTGAGCGGAACGAAGAGGAGCTTTGCGACGGCCTGGATCTTGAGGATTCGATGATCGTGATTGCCATCCTTCGCGCCTTGGAGGACCCCTCCACCCTCGACGATCTGTTGGGTGACTCCGAACCGGCGTAAAGCCCCCCTGGGCCCGCCGGCGGTCCCAGGCGGCCTCGGTCGAAGACCGAGAAAGAGCCGCCGAGACGGCGGCGGTCCCAGGCGGCCTTCGGCCGTCAGCCGCAGATGGAGGCGCTGGCTTCTACGGCGCAGGCACTCCGCAGCAACGAGCTCTGCGATGCTGGAAACGAGCAGGCAGAGGGCGGAATCGAGCTGCTGCTGTGGAGCATCGAGCAGGTAGCCCCCTTTACCCACTCGATGGAGACGCCCAACGACTCGGTGGAGGCCGCTACCGGCTCGTTGGAGGTGCGGAAACGAGTTGGGCGGCGGGACAAACGAGTGGGTAGAGGGGGCTACCTGCTCGATTGTCAGGTCCACCGGCTCGTTGGAGCCCACCCCAGGGCGTTGCGCTGGGCTACTCGAGATCCAGCGCGAAAGCCATGGCGCTACGGATTTCCGCGAGCACAGCCTCTGGCAATCGCCCCAGACGTTTCTCCAGGTGAGCGTTGGGTATCGATCCGATCCCTTGGACATTCGCGAACGACTCTTGTTGCAGAAAGCGCTGCCGAGGAATCGCTACTTCATAGCGGCTGCCGCGGTGTTGAGTCGTCAGTGGTACGTAGATTGTGAGAGCACGCGGCGCTTGGTCGTCGTGTCGGGAAACGACGACGACCGGCCTTGTTTTGGCTGCCATTCCGAGGTCAGCCAGCCACACTTCACCGGGCGATGGGCTCATCGAGTAGATCGAGAACTTCTTGCTCGACTCGCCTGGATCGCGCCAGATCGAGAACGTTGAGATCGGCCAGCTCCATGATCTCAGCGACGAGGACCTCGACTTCTCTCGAGACCTCGGGCTCCCACTGGCCAAGCTTGGTAGCGAGCTTTTGGGCGACGGAAGGCATAATTGACCCAGAGTAGCGCCTGCCCGATCATGGGTCAAGGAGATGTCTGTCTGGACTGTCTGGCCTCCCCATACCCCCGGAACACCGCGCACGTGTTGTGCCCTCCGAAGCCGAAGGCGTTGCTGAGGGCGACGCGGACCGGACGGTAGACGCCGGCCCTCGGTCGAAGACCGAGAAAGAGCCGCCGAGACGGCGGCGGTCCCAGGCGGCCTGCGGCCGTCAGCCGCCGATGGAGGCGATGGCTTCCACAGCACCGGCCCTCGGGCAGCAACGAGCTCTGCGAGAGTGGAAACGAGCAGGCAGAGGGCGGAAACGAGTTGCTGCTGCGGAGCATCGAGCAGGTAGCCCGACCCCTCCGACGACGATGAGGTCCACCTTGTGGCGGCTCAGGACTTCGAGGATGTCGGCGAATCTAAGTGCGGCGGCCATCGCGCAGAGCCTGGACGCTGTCCGCGAATCCCTGCGCGGCTTCCAGGCGCTGGGTTGGAGTCAGGCTGAGCATCCACAGAATCAGCGCGTCGTCATCACCCTGCCCGAGAGGCGGGTTGGAGGGCGGCGTGCTCGGCTGGAGAGGACGGGTGCTGGGCTCATGGGGAGAGGGCATGTTTTGATAGTACCAAGTTTCGTTCCCTTCGGAATCCCGACGGTGGTTACAAGAATGGTGACCCCTGGTATCCCCGGAACACCGCGCACGTGTTGTGCCCCCCGAAGCCGAAGGCGTTGCTGAGAGCGACGCGGACGGTGCGGTGGACGGGGATGTTGGCGGCGATGTTGAGGTCGCACTTCGGGTCGGGCTTTTCGAGGTTGATGGTCGGCGGGACGATGCTGTGGACGATCGAGAGGATGGAGGCGATGGCTTCCACGGCGCCGGCGGCGCCGAGGAGGTGGCCGGTCATGCTCTTGGTGGAGGTGACGGTGAGGCGGTCGGCGTGGGCGCCGAAGAAGGCGCGGACGGCGTGGCTCTCGGACTCGTCGCCGAGGTGCGTCGAGGTGGCGTGCATGTTGATGGCGTCGACATCCTCGGGAGCGAGGCCGGCTTGGTGGAGAGCCGATTTCATGGCGAGGCGCGCTCCCAGACCCTCGGGGTGCGGCGCGGTGATGTGGTAGGCGTCCGACGAGGCGCCGACGGCGAGGACTTCGGCGTAAATGCGGGCGCCGCGCGCCAGGGCGTGCTCCTCGGCTTCGAGGACCAGCGCTCCGGCGCCGTCGCCGAGCACGAAGCCGTCGCGGTCGAGATCGAAGGGGCGGCTGGCGCGCTCCGGCTCGTCGTTGCGCGTCGACAGCGCCTTCATCGCCGCGAAGCCGCCGATCCCGAGATCGCTCACCGAGGCCTCGCTGCCGCCGCAGAGCATCACGTCGGCTTGGCCGCTACGGATCAGCGCCACGCCGTCGGCGAGGTTGTGGTTCCCCGTGGCGCAGGCGGACACCACGCAGTGGTTCGGACCGCGGAAGCCGTAGCGGATCGACAGGATGCCGCTCGCCATGTCGGGGATGATCATGGGGATGAAGAACGGCGACAGGCGGCGCACCCCCTTGGTCAGCATCTCCTCGACCTGATCGCGCATGGTCTGGAAGCCGCCGATTCCGGAGCCGAAGACGATGCCGATGCGGTCCCTCTCCTCGTCGGCGAGCGCCTCGGTCTGGAGGCCGGCGTCGCGGACCGCCTCGTCGGCCGCGGCGACGGCGTAGTGGCAGAAAGGATCGAGATGGCGGGCCTTCTTGCGGTCGAAGTAGGCCAGCGGATCGAAGCCGTGGAGCTCGCAGGCGAAGCGGGTGGAGAGCTCCGAGGCGTCGAAGCCCTGGATGGGGCGGGCGCCGCTCTCGCCGCGCAGCATCGCCTGCCAGAACGTCTCGACCGAGAGGCCGAGCGGCGTCACCGCGCCCATCCCGGTCACCACCACCCGCCGTCCTGCCTGTGCGTCGCTCATCCTCGCTCCTTCCCGGGCTCCGCCCGCAGGATCATGCACGTCGTCGTGGAATGGGCGCAGAGCCGGCCTTCGGCATCCACCAGCTCCCCCTTCGCCGTCGCGGTCCGCCGCCCGAGGTGGATCACCTCGCCGACGGCGCGCACCCGGCCGGATCGCAAAGACACCGCGCGGACGAAGCTGACGTTGAGATCGAGCGTCGTGTAGCTGTCGCCCGCCGGCAGCTTCGTATGCACCGCGCAGGCCATCACCGTGTCCAGGATGGTCGTCAGGACGCCGCCGTGCACCATGCCCAGAGGGTTGTAATGGAACTCCGCGGGATCGAGGGTCATGGTCACCCGGCCCTCCGCGAAGCTCTCGCCCAGGAAGCCGATCAGCTTCTGCACCGGCGGCCACGGCAGCCTGCCCTGGGCGATCGACTGCAACAGCTCCAGCCCGGACAGCCCGCGCGCCTGGGCGTAGACGGACGGGTCGTCCCACGCCACGGTGCGGGTGCGGACAGGCTGCGGATCGGCGGCGTCGCGGTCGTCGGTCATCGGATCTCCTCGCAAATCGGCGAGATGGACGAGATGGGAGATATCGCGCGGGCCGGAGCGGAGTCAAGCGCGGGGCTCGATTCTGGCAGGGACTCGTCAAAGTCACCCGCCGCCCGCCCCCTCCCCCATCCCCTCCCCCGCGCGTGCCCCCAGCCCGCCCACCCCGAGCGGGAGAGGGGCGCCACCACCCAAAACAAAGAAACAAAAGTCCCGCGAAGCCGCTCCGCAGGCGTTCCCCTCTCCCGTTCGGGGTGGGTGGGAGGGGGACGCACGGGAGAGGGGGCAGGGGGAGAGGGCCTCAGGAGGGCTTCGCCGTCGACTTGGACGGAGCCCTGCTTGGATTCAGCGGACCGCCTCCATCTCGCCCGCGTGCGCCTGCTCCAGGCAGCGCCGGAGGCGGGCGGCGAGCACGTGGACGTTGGGCTCGGCGAGGAGAGTCAGGTGGTTGCCCGGCACCAGGAGGATCTCGACCGGGCCGTCCACCACCTGCCGCCAGCCGAGATCCTCCTCGGCGAGGCTCCCGGGTACGCCGGGCGGCCGTTCCTCGGGGCGCAGGAGGGTCAGGCCGTCGGGGTAGAAGCCGGCCTGATAGCGGCGCAGCGCCTTGACGTTGCCGCGGTAGACCGAGAGGACGCGGCGGAGCTGCGTCTCGCCGGTGCCCGGCGGCAGGAAGTCGACGGCGGCCAGGCACTCGGCCATGTAGGCGATCTGCGCGTCCGGGCCGAGGGATGCCAGGCGCTCCGGCGAGACCTCCGGGGCGCGGCCCCAGAAGTTGCCCACGTAGGCCGCGATGTCGAGCAGGTAGTCGACGTCGCTCTCGTCGGGGCGGGCGTTTTCGAGGCCCGGCATGCCGTCGAGGATGGCGAGCAGGCCGACGGCCTCGCCGGCGGCCTGGAGCTGGCGGGCGATCTCGAAGGCGACCGGCCCGCCCAGCGACCAGCCGCCGAGATGGTAGGGCCCTGCCGGCTGGAGACCGCGGATCTCCGCGACGTAAAACGCCGCCATCTCCTCGACCGCGGCCGGGGGCTCCTCGTCGCGCGCGAAGCCGCGGGCCTGGATGCCGTAGAGCGGCTGGTCGTCTCCCATGTGGCGCGCGAGCTGGGCGTAGCAGAGGACGTCGCCGCCGGCCGGGTGGACCCAGAAGAACGGCGGCCGGGAGCCTTGCGGCTGGAGCGGGATGAGGCTGGATGCGCCCTCCTCCGGGCTCTCGGTGCGCAGCAGCGCGGCCATGCCTTCGACCGTGCCGGCGGTGAAGAGCGAGGTCAGCGGCAGGGAGCGGCCGAGCTGCTCCTCGACCTTCGACATCAGGCGCACGGCGAGCAGCGAGTGTCCGCCGAGCGCGAAGAAGTTGTCGCGGATGCCGATCGGGCCGACCTCCAGGACCTCTTCCCAGACGCGGGCGAGCGCGTGCTCCAGAGTGTCGCGCGGCGCGGTGCGGTCCACGGCGGCGCCCGCCCGTTGCGGGATGGGGAGAGCCTTGACGTCGATCTTGCCGTTGGGGGTGAGCGGCCAGGCGGCGAGCACCGCGAAGGCCGTGGGCACCATGTACGCCGGCAGATGCCCGCGCAGGAATTCGCTCAGCTCCGCCGCCGAGGGAGCTTCCTCGCCGGCCGGCAGCAGGTAGCCGATCAGGCGCTTGTCGCCCGCTGTTCCACCGTCCCGGATGAGCACCCGTGCCTCGCGCACGCCGGGGTGGCGGCCGAGGACCGCCTCGATCTCGCCGAGCTCGATGCGCAGGCCGCGCAGCTTGACCTGGTGGTCCACCCGGCCGATGAATTCGAGCGTCCCGTCGGCGCGGTGGCGCCCGAGATCGCCCGTGCGGTAGAGGCGCCGGCCGGGAGCGGCGGCGCCGAAGTGCGGGATGAAGCGCTCCGCGGTGAGCGCCGGGCGGTCGAGATAGCCGCGCGCCAGCCCCTCGCCGGCGACGCAGATCTCCCCCGGCGTACCGGCGGGGACGATGCGGCCGGCGCGGTCGAGCAGATAGATCCCCGCTCCCGGGATCGGACGGCCGATCGGCGGATCTTCCACCGTGTTCGCAGGGGGCGCGGCGAAGCGGTGGACGGAGGCGTAGACCGTGATCTCGGTCGGCCCATAGAAATTGAGCAGCCGCCGTCCCGCCGCCCAGCGCGCGGCGAGCACTCCCGGGCAGCTCTCGCCGCCGACCGCCAGGCTGGCCAGGCCGGGGAGACCGTCCGGAGCGAGCGTCGCCAGCAGCCCGGGGGTGAGGAAGGCGGTCGAGACCTCCATCCGGCGCAGGGCCTCCTCCAGCGCGCCGCCGGCGAGCTGGGCCTCGCGCCGGCCGACGCAGAGCGTGGCGCCGGCGGCCAGGGCCGGCCAGGTCTCGAGCACCCAGGCGTCGAAGCTCGACGAGGCGGCCTGGAGCATGCGGCCGCCGGCGCCGAGGGCGAAATCGGCGACCGCCTGGTACGTCAGGCGGACGGCGCCGCGGTGGCGCACCATGACGCCGTTCGGCCGGCCGGTCGAGCCCGACGTGTAGATGAGATAGGCGACGTTCTCCGGATCGGGCCGCTCGATCGGTGAGATCTCCGGTCCGTCCTCCCGTCCGTCCTCCAATCGATCGAGCAGGACGGCGTGCGCCCGGTGCGCCGGGAAGGCGGCGACGAGGCGCTCCTGGATCAGGAGGACCTGGATCTTCGCATCCTCCAGCATGAATTCCAGCCGCTCCCGCGGATAGGCCACGTCGAGCGGCACCCAGGCCCCGCCGGCCTTGAGCACCGCGATCACGGCGACGAGCGGATCGAGGCCGGCCTCGGCGTGGATGCCCACCAGGCTCTCGGCCGCGACGCCGAGGGCGCGCAGGCGGCGGGCGAGGCGCCCGGCGCGGCGGTCGAGCTCGCCGTAGGTCAGCGCCTCCTCGCCGAAGACCACGGCCAGCCGGTCCGGCGCCTCCGCCGCCCAGGCCTCGAACGTCTCGTGCAGGCAGATTCCGTCCGGCAGTGCTCCGGCCGCGTCGTTCCACTCGGCGGTCACCTCGTGCAGCTCCGCCGCGGTGAGGAGAGGCAGCTCCCCGAGCGCCCGGCCGGGATCGGCGAGCGCTCCGGCGAGGAGGGCCAGCAGGTGCCCCTTCAGCCGCTCGATGGTCGTCCGGTCGAAGAGATCCGTCGCGTATTCGACACCCCCCGCCAGGACCTCTCCGGCCAGGCCGAGCGAGAGCGTGAGATCGAGCTTCGCCGTCGCGGTGCCGGCTTCCAGCGGCGAGAGCGCGAGGCCCGGGAGATCCAGCGGCTCGACCGCCTGATTCTGCACCGCCAGCACGGCCTGGAACAGCGGATTGCGGTCCAGGCTGCGCTCGACCGCGAGCTCATCCACTAAACGCTCGAAGGGCAGGTCCTGGTGGCTGTAGGCGGCGAGAGCGGTCGAGCGGACCTCGGCGAGGAGGCTGGCGAAGGAGCGCCCGGCGGCCGGCTGGGCGCGCAGGACGAGAGTGTTGACGAAGAAGCCGATCAGCCCTTCCACCTGGGTGACGTTGCGGTTGGCGATCGGCGAGCCGACGAGCAGATCCTCCTGGCCGGTGATCCGGGAGAGGAGGGCGGCGAAGGCGGCGAGGACGGTCATGAAGAGCGTCGCCCTCTGATCCTGCGCCAGCGCGCCGATCCCCGCCGTGAGATCTGCGGACAGGAGCACGGGGAGGGCCGCGCCGGCCAGCGACGCCACGGGCGGCCGGGGCCGGTCGGTGGGCAGCTCGAGCAGGGTGGGCGCGCCGGCCAGCGCGCCGCGCCAGAAGTCGATCTGGCGCTCCAGAGCCTCGCCCTGCAGCCACTCGCGCTGCCAGATCGCGAAGTCGGCATACTGGATCGGCAGCGGCGGCAGAGGCGAGGGGAGCCCCTGGAGGAAAGCGGCGTAGAGAGCCGCGAGCTCGCCGATCAGGACGCTGAGCGACCAGCCGTCACTCGCGATGTGGTGCATGTTGACCAGGCAGAGATGCTCCCGCCCGCTCAGGCGCACGAGCAGGGCGCGGACCACCGGCCCGTGGGCGAGATCGAAGGGACGCACCGCCTCGGCGGCGAAAAGCCGGCGCGCCTCGGCCGTCCGCACTGCGTCCGTGAGCCCCGAAAGCCCCGAGAGATCAACGCGAGGCAGCGCGAAGCCCGGCTCGGCGGAGATCACCTGCACCGGCCGTCCGGCGGCCGTGCGGAAGCTGGTGCGCAGAGTCTCGTGCCGCCGCGCGATCTCCGCGAAGCTGTGAGCAAGAGCCGTGGCATCGAGGTCTCCTGCGAGGCGCACCCCGAGCGGGATGTTGTAGGCCGCGTTGCCGGGCGAGAGCTGGTCGATCAGCCACAGCCTCTCCTGGGCGAAGGAGAGCGGGATCTCCGCCGTCCGCTCGCGCGCCACGAGAGGCGGCAGCGTCCCGCCCCCGCGCGCGGAAGATCGGGAGGAAGCCAGGCGCTCGGCGAGCCCGGCGACCGTCGGCGCCTCGAACAGCGCGCGCAGAGGCAGCTCGATCTCCAGCGTCTCGCGCACCCGGGCCACCAGCCGCGCCGCGAGCAGCGAATGGCCGCCGAGAGCGAAGAAATTGTCGTCGATCCCGACCCGCGGCAGCCCCAGGAGCTGCGCCCACAGCCCGGCCAGCAGCTCCTCTTCCGGAGTCCGCGGCGCCGCGCCTGTGGAGATGGCGGCGTCCTCCGCCATCCGTTCAGGCTCCGGCAGAGCCTTGCGGTCCAGCTTGCCGTTCGGCGTCACCGGCAGCGCGGCGAGAGCCACGAAAGCCGAAGGCACCATGTGCGCCGGCAGCCGCTGCGCCAGGAACCCCCGCATCTCCGCCACCGGAGCCGTCTCCTGATCCGTCACCACATACGCCACCAGCCGCAAAGTCCCCGAAGCCTCCGGCCGCGCGATCACCGCCGCCTCCCGCACCGCCGGATGCTCGCGCAGAGCCGCCTCGATCTCCCCCGGCTCCACCCGGAACCCGCGCACCTTGACCTGCTGGTCGATCCGGCCCAGGAATTCAATATCGCCAAAATACCCACCACCCGGCAGATACCGCACCAGATCGCCGGTCCGATACAGCCGTCCGCCGGGCACCGCCGTGAACGGGTCCGGCACGAACCTCTCCGCCGTCAGGTCCGGCCGGTTGAGATACCCCCGCGCCACCCCGATCCCGCCGACGTGAAGATCGCCGCGCACCCCGAAAGGCGCCAACCCGCCCGCGCCGTCCAGGATGTACAGGGCATTGTCCGCCGACCGCCGGCCGATCGGCAGCACCGGCCAGACCTCGTTCTCCAGGCCGGCGATGCGGCCGATGCGATAAATCGCGCTGTTGACCGTCGCCTCCGTCGGGCCATAGCCGTTGTAAACCGTCGCCCGCGGCGCCGCCTCCTGAATGCGTGCCACCGTATCGCGCACCAGCGCCTCGCCGCCGAGGTGTACGGTCTCCAGGCCGCCCAGGCTCCCGCTCCCGGCCGCCATCGCCGCCAGCTCCCGCGCGAACGCCGGCGTCGTGTGCAGCGTGTTGATCCCCAGCCGGACGATCTCCCGCGCGAACGCCGCCGGATCGCCCGCCGCCTCGCCGGGGAAATGGATCGTGCCGCCGGCGAGCACCGTGGTGAGCTGCTCGAAGATGCCGAAGTCGAAGAAGAACGACAGGCTCTGGAGCACCCGCGTGTGCTCGCCGAGGCCGAGATAGTCGCAGCCCCAGAGGAGCATGGGGACCAGATTCTCGTGCGAGATCTGTACTCCCTTGGGCCGGCCCGTGGAGCCCGAGGTGTAGACGATGTACGCCAGCGAGCGCAGCGCGCGCGGATTGCGGCTCAGCCGGACCGGCACACCCGCCACGCTCTCATTCTCGTCTTCGAAACAGAGGATCTGGCGCAGCTTCGTGGCCCCGCGCGCCAGCTCCGCGATCTGAGCGAGCCGGACCAGGTGCCGCCGCTGGGTGACCACCACCTCGCAGGCGCAGTCCTCCAGCAGCCAGGCCAGCCGCTCATCCGGCGAGCGCGGATCGATCGGGACGAACCCGGCGCCGGCCTTGAGGATGCCGAGCATCCCGACCAGCACCTGCGGATCGGGATCGGACAGCAGGCCGACCCGCGTATCCAGCCTGCCGCCTTTCACTTGCTGAATCCGTCCGGCCAGCGCCGTGGAGCGCTCCGCGAGCTCGCCATACGTCAGCGCCCCGGACGGTCCCACCGCGGCGTCCTTGGCGGGCGTCCGCTCCGCCTGCCGCGTGAACAGGTCGTGGACCGCGATCTGCCGCGCGTACGTGCGCTCCGTCCGGTTGAGGTCGGCCTGGAGCAGCCGCTCCTCCGCCGCGCCGAGCAGGCGCAGCTCCGAGAGGCGCTGCCTGGGTTCCGCGGCGGCGGCGGCGAGCAGGTTGGCGAGATGGCCGGCGAAGCGCTCCATCGTCGCGGCGTCGAAGAGGTCGGCCGCGTACTCCAGGGCGCCGGCGAAGCCTTCCGGGGTCTCGGCGAGGGCGAGCGTGAGATCGAACTTGGCCGAGCCGCCCGGCGCCTCGACCGGAGAGAACGTCAGGCCCGGGATGCGCAGCTCGCCCGCCGGAGCGTTCTGCAGCACCAGCATCACCTGGAACAGCGGGCTGTGGGCGAGGCTGCGCTCGACCTCCAGCGCGTCGACCAGCAGCTCGAAGGGGAGGTCCTGGTGATCCTGGGCGGCGAGCGCCGTCGCGCGGACGCTTGCGAGAGCCGCGAGGAAGCTCGGCTCTCCCGCCTCCAGGCGCAGGGGGAAGACCAGGGTGTTGACGAAGACGCCGATCAGCCCCTCGACCTTTTCGCGATAGCGGTTGGCGACGGGTGAGCCGACGAGCACGTCCGCGGCGCCCGTCCAGCGGTGGAGGAGAGTCTGGAAGGCGGCGAGGAGCACCATGAACGGCGTGGCGCCCACGCGCAGCGCGAGCGCATGAACCGCGGCCGTCGCCGCGGGCGGCAGGGAGACCCCGACGGCGGCGCCGCGGTAGGACTGCACGGCCGGCCGCGGCCGGTCGGTGGGCAGCTCGAGGAGCGCGGGAGCGCCGGCGAGGGCGCCGCGCCAGAAATCGAGCTGCTCCTGGAGCACCGGCCCGGCGAGCCAGCGGCGCTGCCAGAGCGCGAAGTCGACGTACTGGATCGGCAGCTCGGACAACGGCGAGGGGAGCCCCTGGGCATAGGCCTGGTAGAGAGCCGCGCTCTCGCGCACCAGGACCCCTGTCGACCAGCCGTCGCTCGCGATGTGGTGGATGTCAGCGATCAGGACGTGATCGCACGGGCCGCAACGCAGGAGGCGGAGGCGGAGCAGCGGGCCGTTCGCGAGATCGAAGGGAGCGCCGACCTCCGCGGCGATCAGCCGTTCGGCCAAGTTGATCCCATCGAAGCCGGAAGCCGGCAGGCCGGAGAGGTCGATGACCGGCAGCGGGACGGGCGCCGCCGGGGCGACCACCTGCCACGGCTCGCCGTCCTTCTCGATGAACGTGGTGCGCAGCGCGCCGTGCCGGCGGACGATCTCGCTGAAGCTCCGCCGCAGGGCGTCGACGTCGAGATCGCCGGTGAGGCGGAGGACCGCCGGGATGTTGTAGAGCGCGCTGCCCGGCTCGAGCTGGTCGAGGAACCAGAGACGCTCCTGGGCGAAAGAGAGCGGCGCCTCGGTGGCCCCCGTGGCGGCGAGCGGCGGCTCGGCGGCGGCGAGCGCGGAGTCTTGCAGGGCGTCGATCCGCTCGGCGAGGGCGGCGACCGTCGGCGCCTCGAACAGAATGCGCAGGGGCAGCTCGATGCTCAGCGCCTGGCGGATGCGGGCGACCAGCCGCGCGCCGAGCAGCGAATGGCCGCCGAGGGCGAAGAAATTGTCGAAGACGCCGACCGCGGGGAGATCCAGGATCTGCTCCCAGAGGCCGGCCAGCAGCTCTTCCGTGGCCGTGCGCGGCGCCGTCGCCACCGCCTCCCCGGCGAGCCCGGCGCGCCCGGGCGCCGGCAGGGCGCGGCGGTCCAGCTTGCCATTCGGGTTGAGCGGGAGCGCCGGCAGGAAGATCCACCCGGAGGGCACCGGCGGCACCATGTAGTCGGGGACCCGGGCGCGCAGGGCAGACGCGAGATCGGACACCAGCTCGGCCGCCAGATCAGCGGAAGGCTCCGCCTCCGCCGCCACGACATAGGCGACGAGCGTCGCGTCGGCCGTGCTTCCGCCAGAGCTGGTGTGAGCGATATGAGCAATAACTGCGACCTCGCGCACCGCCGGATGCGCGGCCAGGCACGATTCGATCTCCCCCAGCTCGATGCGGAAGCCGCGGATCTTGACCTGGTGATCGAGCCGTCCCAGGTATTCGACCTCGCCGCCCGGCGCGTGGCGGGCGAGGTCACCCGTCCGGTACAGCCGCGCGCCCGGCACGGCGGAGAACGGATCGGGCACGAAGCGCTCGGCCGTCAGCTCCGGCCGGTTGAGATAGCCGCGCGCCACGGCGATGCCGCCGATGTGCAGCTCGCCCGCCACCCCGATCGGCACGCTTGTGATCGCTTCGCCCGAGCCCGCCGGATCGAGCAGATGGATGCGGACATTGGCGATCGGCCGTCCGATCGGCACGCTCCGCCGCCCCGGCTCACCGCCGCAGGCCCAGGCGGTGACCTCGACCGCGGCCTCGGTAGGGCCGTAGAGGTTGTGCAGGGCGATTTCGTTGTGAAGGGGGCCCATGACCTCCTGGAAGCGCCGTTCGAGCTCGGGAGACAGGGCCTCGCCGCTCGCCATCACCCGGCGCAGGCTGCCGAGCCGCCCCGGCTGGCGGAGCGCCGGCTCGTCGAGGAACACCTGGAGCATCGAGGGGACGAAATGGGCCGTCGTCACCCCTTCGCGCTCGATCAGGTCGACCAGGTAGGCGCTGTCCCGGTGCCCCTCGGGCCGGGCGACCACCAGACGGGCGCCGGCGACGAGCGGTGCGAAGAATTCCCACACCGAGACGTCGAAGGAGAACGGCGTCTTCTGCAGCACCCGGTCGGCGGGCGTCAGGGCGTAGGTCTCGATCTGCCAGAGCAGGCGGTTGACGACGCCGCGGTGGGCGTTGACCACCCCCTTGGGACGTCCGGTGGAGCCTGAGGTGTAGATCGCGTAGGCGGCCCGGTCCGGATCGGACGCCAGCCCCGCGCCGGCCACGAAGGGTGCGGCCTCTTCGTCCAGGTCCGCGAGATCGAGCAGCAGTTGGCGGACGGGCGAGAGCGCGGCGAGGCGGGCGGCGAGCGGCTCCTGGGTGAGCAGCACCTGCACGCCCGAGTCCTCCAGCATGAAGGCGAGCCGGTCCTCCGGATAGTCGGGATCGAGCGGCACATAGGCGCCGCCGGCCTTGAGGATGCCCAGCAGGCCGACGACCATCTCCAGCGAGCGGTGGGCGCTGATCCCCACCCGCGCCTCGGGACCGACGCCGAGGGCCTGGAGGCGCCGGGCGAGCCGTTCGGCCTGGAGATCGAGCTCGCGGCAGGTCAGCGTCTCCCCCTCGAAGACGACGGCCACGGCGCCGGGCGTCCGCGCGGCTTGCCGGGCGATCAGGCCGTCGAGCGACACCGCCGCGCCGTCGAAGCCCCGCGCGGTGTCGTTCCAGGCCATCAGGAGCTGGTGGCGCTCGGCCGGCGAGATCAGGCTCAGGCTGGAGAGGGCCTGTCCGGGGTCCGCGCCGGCGCTCGCGAGCAGGTTGGCGAAGTGGTCGCGGAAGCGCCGGGCCGTCGTGGCGTCGAACAGGTCGACCGCGTACTCCAGGGCGTCCGCGAAGCCGTCGGGGGTCTCGATGAGGGAGAGCGTGAGATCGAATTTGGCCGTCGTGCTCGGCGCTTCGACCGGAGAGAACGTCAAACCCGGGATCCGCAGATCGCCCGGAGGAGTGTTTTGCAGCACCAGCATGACCTGGAACAGCGGGCTGTGGGCGAGGCTGCGCTCGACCTCCAGCGCGTCCACCAATAGCTCGAAGGGGAGATCCTGGTGATCCTGGGCGGCGAGCGCCGTCGCGCGGACGCTTGCGAGAGCCGCCAGGAAGCTCGGCTCTCCTGCCCCCAGGCGCAGGGGGAGGACCAGGGTGTTGACGAAGACGCCGATCAGCCCCTCGACCTCTTCCCGGTAGCGGTTGGCGACGGGTGAGCCGACGTGTACGTCGGCGGCACCCGTCCAGCGGTGGAGGAGGGTCTGCAAGGCGGCCAGGAGCACCATGAACGGCGTCGCTCCCGCGCGTTGCGCCAGCGTGCGGACCGCGGCCGTGGCCGCGGGAGGCAGAGAGCCGCCGAGCGCGGCGCCGCGGTAGGACTGCGCGGCGGGCCGTGGCCGGTCGGTGGGCAGCTCGAGGAGGGCGGGGACGCCGGCGAGCTCGCGGCGCCAGAAATCGAGCTGCGCCTGGAGCACCGGCCCGGCGAGCCAGCGGCGCTGCCAGAGCGCGAAGTCCACGTACTGGATCGGCAGCTCGGGCAGCGGCGAGGGGAGCCCCTGAGTGTCCTGAGAATAGGCCTGGTAGAGCGCCGCGCTCTCGCGCACCAGGACCCCCATCGACCAGCCGTCGCTCGCGATGTGGTGGACGTTGGCGATCAGGACGTGGTCGCGCGGGCCGCGGCGCAGGAGATGGAGGCGGAGCAGCGGCCCGTTGGCGAGATCGAAGGGAGCGCCGACCGCCTCGGCGATCAGCCGTTCCGTCTCGAAGCTGGAGGCCGGCAGGCCCGAGAGATCGATGACGGGCAGGGGGACGGCCGCCGCGGGGGCGATCATTTGCCGCGGCGCGCCGTCGACCTCGCGGAAGGTGGTGCGCAGGGCGCCATGCCGGCGGACGATCTCGCTGAAGCTCCGCTGGAGGGCTGCGGCGTCGAGGTCGCCGGTGAGGCGCAGGACCGCCGGGATGTTGTAGAGCGCGCTGCCGGTCTCGAGCTGGTCGAGGAACCAGAGGCGCTCCTGCGCGAAGGAGAGCGGCGCCTCGGTCGCTCCGGTGGGCACGATCCGCGCGCGGCCCGGGAGCGCGGCGGGTTTCTCCCGGGCGTCGATCCGCTCGGCGAGGCCGGCGATCGTCGGCGTCTCGAACAGGGCGCGGAGCGGCAGCTCGATGCCCAGGGCGTCGCGCATGCGGGAGATGAGCCGGGCGCCGAGCAGCGAATGGCCGCCGAGGCTAAAGAAATTGTCGAAGACCCCCACCTGGGGGAGGTCCAGCAATTGCGCCCAGAGCCCGGCCAGCAGCTCCTCCCGCGGCGTGCGCGGCGCCGTCGCGGCCACCGCGCCGGCATGGCCCGTGCGTTCGGGCGCGGGCAGGGCCTTGCGGTCCAGCTTGCCGTTGGGAGTGAGAGGGAGCGCCAGCAGGAAAACCCATCCGGAGGGCACCGCGGGCACCATGTAGTCGGGGACCCTGGCGCGCAGGGCGGCGGCCAGCTCGGAAGCGAGCCCGTCCGTGGAGAGCTCCGCGTCGGCGGCCACCACATAGGCGACCAGGGCGGCTGTGCGAGCCGCTGTGTAAGCGAGCACCGCGGCCTCGCGCACCGCCGGATGAGACGCCAGGCAGGCCTCGATCTCTCCCAATTCGATGCGGAAGCCGCGGATCTTGACCTGGTGGTCGAGCCGGCCCAGGTACTCGATTTCTCCTCCCGGCGCGTGGCGGGCGAGGTCGCCCGTCCGGTACAGGCGCGCGCCCGGCACGGCGGAGAAGGGATCGGGGACGAAGCGCTCGGCGGTGAGAGCGGGCCGGTTGAGATAGCCCCGCGCCACGGCCACGCCGCCGATGTGCAGCTCGCCCGCCACCCCGATCGGCACGCTTGTGATCGCTTCGCCCGATCCCGGCGGAGCGAGCAGATGGATGCGGACATTGGCGATCGGCCGTCCGATCGGCACGCTCCGCCGCCCCGGCTCACCGCCGCAGACCCAGGCGGTGACCTCGACCGCGGCCTCGGTGGGGCCGTAGAGGTTGTGCAGGGCGATTTCGTTGTGAAGGGGGCCCATCACCTCCTGGAAGCGCCGTTCGAGCTCGGGAGACAGGGCCTCGCCGCTCGCCATCACCCGGCGCAGGCTGCCGAGCCGCCCCGGCCGGCGGAGCGCCGGCTCGTCGAGGAACACCTGGAGCATCGAGGGGACGAAATGGGCCGTCGTCACCCCTTCGCGCTCGATCAGGTCGACCAGATAGGCGCTGTCCCGGTGCCCCTCGGGCCGGGCGACCACCAGGCGGGCGCCGGCGACGAGCGGTGCGAAGAATTCCCACACCGAGACGTCGAAGGAGAACGGCGTCTTCTGCAGCACCCGGTCCTCCGGCGTCAGCGCGTACGTCGCGATCTGCCAGAGCAGGCGGTTGACGACGCCGCGGTGGGCATTGACCACCCCCTTGGGACGCCCGGTGGAGCCCGAGGTGTAGATGGCGTAGGCGGCCCGGTCCGGATCCGCCGCCAGCCCCGCGCCGGCCACGAAGGGCTCATCGCCTTCATCCTGCAAGGCGTCAAGATCGAGCAGCACCTGGCGGACGGGAGAGAGCGCGGCGAGGCGGGCGGCGAGCGGCTCCTGGGTGAGCAGCACCTGCACGCCCGAGTCCTCCAGCATGAAGGCGAGCCGGTCCTCGGGGTAGTCGGGATCGAGCGGCACATAGGCGCCGCCGGCCTTGAGGATGCCCAGCAGGCCGACGACCAGCTCCAGGGAGCGGTGGGCACTGATCCCCACCAGCACCTCGGGGCCGACGCCCAGGGCCTGGAGGCGCCGCGCCAGCCGTCCGGCCTGGAGGTCGAGCTCGCGGCAGGTCAGCGTCTCGCCCTCGAAGACGACGGCCACGGCACCGGGCGTCCGCGCGGCCTGCCGGGAGATCAGCTCGTCGAGCGCCATTCCCGCGCCGGCGAGATCCTCCGCGGTGTCGTTCCAGCCCAGGAGGAGCTGGTGGCGCTCGGCCGGCGAGACCAGGGCCAGGCCGGAGAGACGCTCTTCCGGGTCCGCCGCCGCGCCGGTGAGCAGCCTGGAGAAGTGATCCAGCAGCCGCCGGACTGTCGTGGGGTCGAACAGAGCGGTCGCATACTCCAGAGAGCCGGTGAAGCCCGCGGCGGTCTCGCCGAGGGAGAGAGACAGATCGAACTTGGCCGTGGTGCTCGGCAGGTCGACCGGAGCGAACGTGAGGCCGGGCATCCGCAGCTCGCCGGCCGGGGCGTTCTGCAAGACCAGCAGGACCTGGAACAGCGGGGAGTGCGCGAGGCTGCGCTCGACCGCGAGCGCGTCGACCAGCAGCTCGAAGGGGAGGTCCTGGTAGCCGTGGCCGGCGAGCATCGCCGAGCGGACGCTCTCCAGGGCGGTCCGGAAGCCCTCCTCTGCGTCTCGGCCGCGGTGGAAGCGCAGGCGGAAGACCAGGGTGTTGATGAAGAAGCCGATCAGCCCCTCGACTTCCATGCTGTTGCGGTTGGCGACCGGCGAGCCGACCAGCACGTCGTCCATTCCCGACCAGCGGTGGAGGAGGACCTGGAAAGCGGCGAGGAGCACCATGAACGGGGTGGCGCCCGCCTGCCGCGCCAGGTCGCGGACCGCGGCCGTGGCCTCGGCGGTCAGAGTGAAACCGAGGGTCGCGCCGCGGTGGGACAGTCTGGCCGGCCGCGGCCGGTCGGTGGGCAGCTCGAGGAGGGCGGGGGCGCCGGCGAGCTCGCGGCGCCAGAAGTCGAGCTGCGCCTGGAGCGCCGGCCCGGCGAGCGCGCGCCGCTGGCGGACCGCGAAATCGGTGTATTGGAGCGGCAGCTCGGGCAGCGGCGAGGGCAGCTCGAGCAGGAATGCCTGGTAGAGGGCGCAGCTCTCCCGCACCAGGATTCCCATGGACCAGCCGTCGCTGGCGATGTGGTGGACGACGGCGATCAGGACGTGCTCGCGGTCGCCCTGGCGGAGGAGGTAGAGCCTGAGCAGAGGCCCGTGCGCGAGATCGAAGGGGCGGCCGGCCTCCTCGGCGATCAGGCGCGTTGTGATCTCCTCGCGGCGGCGGGCGGGCAGGCCGGAGAGGTCGACCATGGGCAGGAGGACCGGCGCCGCCGGGGCGACGACCTGCCGCGGCTCGCCGTTGACGGCGCGGAAGGTGGTGCGCAGCGCGCCATGGCGGCGGACGATCTCGCCGAAGCTCCACTGGAGGCTTTCGGCCTCGAGCTCGCCGGCGAGGCGCAGAACCGCCGGGATGTTGTAGAGGGCGCTGCCGGGCTCGAGCTGGTCGAGGAACCAGAGCCTCTCCTGGGCGAAGGAGAGCGGCGCTTCCGTGACTCCCGGAGGCAGCCCGCGGGCTCTGTCGACCCAGGCGGCGAGACCGGCGACGGTCGGGGCCTCGAACAGGGCGCGCAGCGGCATCTCGATGCCCAGAGCGTCGCGCAGGCGGGAGACGAGGCGGGCGCCGAGCAGCGAATGGCCGCCGAGAGCGAAGAAGCTGTCGAAGATCCCGACGCCGGGGAGGCCCAGCAAATCCGCCCAGAGGCCGGCCAGCCGCTCTTCCGTCGGCGTGCGCGGCGCCGCCGCGGCCATCGCTTCAGCCGGTCCGGCGCGCTCGGGCGCGGGCAGGGCGCGGCGGTCCAGCTTGCCGTTGGGGCTGAGGGGGAGGGCGGGCAGGAAGACCCACCCGGAAGGCACCGCGGGCACCATGTAGTCGGGGAGCCGGGCGCGCAGGGCGGCCGCGAGCTCAGACACCAGCTCGGAAGACTCTGCGTCCGCCGCCACCACATAGGCGACGAGGGTGGCGTCTTTGCCGGGGCCGTCGGTGCGCGCGAGCACCGCAACCTCGCGGACCGCCGGATGAGACGCCAGGCAGGCCTCGATCTCTCCCGGCTCGATGCGGAAGCCGCGGATCTTGACCTGGTGGTCGAGCCGCCCCAGGTACTCGATCTCTCCTCCCGGCGCGTGGCGGGCGAGGTCACCCGTGCGGTAGAGCCGGGCGCCCGCCATGGCGGAGAACGGATCGGGCACGAAGCGCTCGGCGGTGAGAGCGGGCCGGTTGAGATAGCCGCGCGCCACGGCCACGCCGCCGATGTGGAGCTCGCCGGCCACCCCGACCGGCACCGGCACAGTCGAGCCTGCCCGGTCGAGCAGGTGGATGCTGACATTGGCGAGCGGCCGTCCGATCGGCACGGTCCGCCGCCCGGGCTCGCGGCCGCAGATCCAGGAGGTGACGTCGACGGCGGCCTCCGTCGGCCCGTAGAGGTTGTGCAGGGCGATTCCGCCTTGAAGGGAGCCGAGCACCTCCCGGAAGCGCCGCTCGAGCTCCGGAGGCAGGGCCTCGCCGCTCGCCATCACCCGGCGCAGGCTGGCGAGCCGCCCGGGCCGGCGGAGCGCCGGCTCGTCGAGGAAGACCTGGAGCATCGACGGCACGAAGTGAGCCGTCGTCACCCCCTCGCGCTCGATCAGGTCGACCAGATAGGCGCTGTCCCGGTGCCCGTCGGGCCGGGCGACGACCAGGCAGGCGCCGGCGGCGAGCGGAGTGAAGAATTCCCACACCGAGACGTCGAAGGAGAACGGCGTCTTCTGGAGCACCCGGTCGGCCGGCGTCAGCCCGTAGGCCCGGATCGTCCACAGCACGCGGTTGACGATGCCGCGGTGGGCGTTGACGACCCCCTTGGGACGCCCGGTGGAGCCCGAGGTGTAGATGGCGTAGGCGGCCCGGTCCGGATCCGACGCCAGCCCCGCGCCGGCCATGGACGGCTCCCCGGCTTCCTCCTTCAAGGCATCCTTCAAGGCATCGTGGTCGAGGAGCACCTGCACGCCCGAGTCCTCGCGCATGAAGGCGAGGCGCTCCTCGGGATAGTCGGGATCGAGCGGCACATAGGCGCCGCCGGCCTTGAGGATGCCCAGCAGGCCGACGATCATCTCCAGGGAGCGGTGGACGCTGATCCCGACCAGCACCTCGGGGCCGACGCCCAGGGCCTGGAGGCGGCGGGCGAGCCGTCCGGCATGGAGGTCGAGCTCGCGGTAGGTCAGCTTCTCGCCCTCGAAGACGACGGCCGGGGCTTCGGGCCTGCGCACGGCTTGCCGGGAGATCAGCTCGTCGAGCGACATTCCCGCGCCGGTGAAATCCTCCGCGGTGTCGTTCCAGCCCACAAGGAGCTGGTGGCGCTCGGCCGGAGAGACCAGGGGCAGGCCGGAGAGGCGCTGCCCGGGGTCCGCGGCGGCGCCGGTGAGCAGGTTGGCGAAGTGGCCGGCGAAGCGCCGGACCGTGGTGGCGTCGAAGAGGTCGGTGGCGTATTCCAGAGAGCCGGCGAAGCCTTCCGGGGTTTCGGCGAGGGCGAGCGTCAGATCGAGCTTGGCCGTGGTGCTCGGCAGGCCGAGCGGAGAGAACGTGAGGCCGGGCATCCGCAGCTCTCCGGCCGGCGCGTTCTGCAGCACCATCATGACCTGGAACAGAGGGGAGTGCGCCAGGCTGCGCTCGACCGCGAGCGCGTCGACCAGCAGCTCGAAGGGGAGGTCCTGGTGGTCCTGGGAGGCGAGCGCCGTCGCGCGGACACTCCGGAGAGCGGCGAGGAAGCTCGCGCCGCCGCCGCAGCAGCGCAGGCGGAAGACCAGGGTGTTGACGAAGAAGCCGATCAGTCCCTCCACGTCGACGCTGGTGCGGTTGGCGACCGGCGAGCCGATGAGCACGTCGTCCGCCCCCGACCAGATGCTGAGGAGAGTCTGGAAAGCCGCGAGGAGCACCATGAACGGCGTGGCTCCCGCCTGCCGCGCCAGAGCGCGGACCGCGGCCGTGGCGGCGGCCGGCAGGACGGCATCGAGAGTCGCGCCGCGATAGGTCTGCCTGGCCGGCCGCGGCCGGTCGGCCGGCAGCTCGAGGAGGGCGGGAGCGCCGGCGAGCTCGTGCCGCCAGAAGTCGAGCTGCGCCTGGAGCGCCGGTCCGGAGAGCGCGCGCCGCTGGCGGACGGCGAAGTCGACGTATTGGATCGGCAGCTCGGGCAGCGGCGAGGGGAGCCCGAGCCGAAACGCCTGGTAGAGGGCGGAGCTCTCCTGCACCAGGATGCCCATGGACCAGCCGTCGCTGGCGATGTGATGGACGACGGCGATCAGGACGTGCTCGCGGCGGTCGCAGCGCAGGAGCAGGAGGCGGAGGAGCGGCCCGTGGGCGAGGTCGAACGGGCGGTCGACCTCTGCGGCGACCAGGCGTTCGGCGATCCGGTTGATCCCATCGAAGCCGTTGGTCCCATCGAAGCGCAGGCCGGAGAGATCGACGAGGGGCAGCGGGACGGGAGCGGGCGGGGAGACCACCTGGCGCGGCGCGCCGTCGACCTCGGCGAACGAGGTGCGCAGCGCACCGTGGCGGCGGACGATCTCGTCGAAGCTCCGGGAGAGCGCGGCGACGTCGAGCTCGCCGGTGAGCCGCAGGGCGGCGGGGATGTTGTAGAGCGCGCTGCCGGGCTCGAGCTGGTCGAGGAACCAGAGGCGCTCCTGGGCGAACGAGAGCGGCGCTTCGGTCGCCCCCGTGGCGACGAGCGGCGGCTCGGCGACGGCGAGCGAGGATTCTTGCAGGGCGTCGATGCGCGCGGCGAGGGCGGCGATCGTCGGGGTTTCGAACAGCGCGCGCAGCGGCAGCTCGGCGCCGAGGCTCTCCCGCATGCGGGAGAGGAGCCGGGTGGCGAGAAGAGAGTGGCCGCCGAGCTCGAAGAAGCTCTCCTCGCGGCCGGGGGGCGCGATCCTCAGGAGCTCGGCCCAGATCTGCGCGAGCCGTGCTTCGGTGGCGGTCCGCGGTGCCTCTCCGCGCGCCGCGCCGGAGGGGAGCCCGT
>Ga0307506_10000164_pt1 | contig 22375 bp, 18 predicted proteins | sample 25_S_MG_FD_202175 | JGI IMG/M metagenome (GOLD analysis project Ga0307506, IMG submission 202175) | Soil microbial communities from Populus trichocarpa stands in riparian zone in the Pacific Northwest, United States - 25_S | ecosystem: Environmental > Terrestrial > Soil > Riparian zone > Trees... | reverse complement strand
GCTGCTCGCCTTCGAGCTCGAGGAGCGCGTTGAGCAGATCGACCAGCAGATGCTTGTTCGGCTCGGCGCCGAAGATGCGCTTGAAGACGAAGTCGGTCTTGGGATCGGCGAAAACAGGCAACATGGGGCTCATCATACGTCAGGCAGGTCCGCCGCCCCCTAGCCTAGAACAACGTATAAATAAACGGAGCCGTCGCCTGACTGGTCACCACGAGCAGAATCACGAGGCCGAGGATCAGCACGAAGGGGACGATCCAATAGACCTTGTTCTGCCTGGCGAATTGCCAGATCTCGCCGAGGAGGGTGCCGATGTAGCCGAGCTTGCGCATGAGGAAACCTTCTTCCTAGTCTAATTGATAATCCTGCCGCCAGTCCCCTTTCTCCTTCCATTCCGGCTGTGCCTTCTTGGCGAGGAGAAATGGACCGAGCACGAGATAGTCCATCTCGGTGCGCATGAAGCAGCGGTAGGCGTCCTCGGGCGTGCAGACGATCGGCTCGCCGCGGACGTTGAAGCTGGTGTTGACGATGACGCCGTAGCCGGTGAGCTTCTCGAATTCCGAGATGAGGGCGTGGTAGCGCGGGCTGTCCTCAGGGCTCACCGACTGGATGCGCGCCGAGTAGTCGACGTGGGTGACGGCGGGGATGTCCGAGCGTGGCCGGTTGACCCATTCGATCAAGGGCAGGCCCTTCTCGTCCCCACGCTTGGGGATGCGCCGCGATGCGACCACGTCCGCCACCAGGAGCATGTAGGGGGACGGCCGGTCGAGCTCGAAATAGTCGCCGATCCGTTCTTCCAGGACGCTGGGCGCGAAGGGGCGGAAGCTCTCGCGGTATTTGATCTTCAGATTCATGATCGATTGCATGCGCGGCGAGCGCGAGTCGCCGATGATCGATCGGCCGCCGAGGGCGCGGGGACCGAACTCCATGCGCCCCTGGCAGAGGCCCACGACGTTCTCACCGGCGAGGACGCCGGCGATGCGCGGCGCCCAGTCGGCGGCGGAGAGCTCTTCGGCGGGCAGGCCGTGGGCGTCCAGGTACTCCTTGATCTGGTCGCGCGAGAACTCGGGACCCAGAAGGGCGCCGCGCATGGCGTCGCGGGGCTTGCCGGGGGTGCCGCCCACGGTCCGCGGCTTGCCGAGGGCGTTGTGCCAGTAGGCGAGCGGGGCTCCCAGGGCGCCGCCGGCGTCGCCGGCCGCGGGCTGGATCCAGATGTCGTCGAAGATCCTCTGGCGCAGCAGGACGCCGTTGGCGACGCAGTTGAGGGCGACGCCGCCGGCCAGGCAGAGATTCTTTTTGCCGGTGAGCTCGCGGGCGTGGCGGGCGAGCTTGAGGACGATCTCTTCGGTGACCTCCTGGATCGAGCGGGCGAGGTCCATCTCGCGCGTGCCGATCGGCGACTCGGGCGGGCGCGCCGGTCCTCCGAAGAGGGCGGCGAAGCGGTCGTTGGTCATCACCAGGCCGTCGAGGTAGCCGAAGTAGTCCATGTCGAGACGGAACGAGCCGTCCTCACGGAGGTCCAGCAGCTCTTTCTTGATGATGTCGGCGTAGCGCGCCTCGCCGTAGGGGGCGAGGCCCATGAGCTTGTACTCGCCGGAGTTGACCTTGAAGCCGGTGAAGTAGGTGAACGCCGAGTAGAGGAGCCCGAGCGAGTGCGGGAAGTCGATCTCGCGGAGCAGGCGCAGCGAGCTGCCTTCGCCGACGCCGAGCGTCGTCGTGGCCCATTCGCCGACGCCGTCCAGGGTGAGCACCGCGGCCTCTTCGAACGGCGAGGGGTAGAAGGCGCTCGCCGCGTGCGACTCGTGGTGCGGCGTGAAGAAGATCTCCGGCGGCTTTTCGAGGCCGCAGCGCTCCAGGGCCTCGTGGATGGCGGGCGGGATCCACAGCTTCTCGCGCAGCCAGACGGGGAGCGCCTGCACGCACGAGCGCAGGCCGCGCGGGGCCACGGCGAGATAGGTCTCCAGGATGCGGTGGAACTTGAGGAGCGGTTTGTCGTAGAAGACCACGCCGCCGAGGTCGGAGCTCTTCTCGACTCCGCCTTCGGCGAGGCAATAGCGCACGGCGTTGGTGGGGAAGCCTTCGTCGTGCTTCTTGCGCGTGAAGCGCTCTTCCTGGGCAGCGGCGACGATCCTGCCCTCGTCGAGGAGACAGGCGGCTGCGTCGTGGTAGTAGCAACTGATACCGAGGAGCTTCATAGGCTTGGAAGCAGATCAGAACTGGCGCCGGTAGGACTCGGGCGTCACGGGTCGGTGTTCCAAGCGATCTTCCAGGTTGACCCAATAGGAGGGGCGTTGCGGATCGAAGCCGCGGGTGATGCGGAGCTTGCCGCGCATCCGGAGAAACCAGCCCAGGGGCAGGAAGAGCAGGAAATAGAGGATCGTCAACAGGACCCAGGTGACAGCCGTGGCCACCGCGTGGCCGAAACGGTCGAGGCCGCGCGTCAGCGCTTGATAGGCGGTGAGCGGCGACAGCAGGGCGACCAGGGTGAAGAGGAGAGCGACGGCGGCGATCACGGCGGCCGGGACCTGTTTCTTCAGAAAGAAGAAGAAAACGGCCGCGACCGACAGGCCGATGAGCCCGCCGAGCAGCCCGCGTTGGCGCGCCGCGGCGGCCTCGCGGGCGCGGGCATGCTCCTCGTTGTCTCCGCCGCGCCAGCTCCAGACCACGGAGGAGGGTTCTCGTCTCGATGTCGGCATGGGCTCGCTATCCTAATCGAAAACGGCGACGATTTGGGCGGACTGACGCTCATTCGCGGCCAGTCGAGCTACAATGTCGCCCAGATTCACTGGTTCTTTCAGGCAGGAGATGTCGCCCATGATTCGGAAAACCCTTCTCCTCGGCACCCTTCTGGGCGCCGGCGCGCTCCTCGCGCCGCTCGTCCCCGCCTTCGCCGGCACCGTCTACATCCCCGTCACGTCCAGCAAAACGGTGGGCTCGGCGACCTACACCACGCGTCTCTGGCTGTCGAATCCCGGCACGGCCACGCGCACCTTCAGCGTCCTGTTCGTGCCCGCGGGAGCCGACGGCACCGTGCGCGCGGGGACCACGCCGCAGTCCTTCACCATGGCGGCCGGCGGCACCCTGGTGCTCGCCAATCTGGCGCCCGCCGGGACGAGCGGGCTGCTGGAGATCACCGGCGCGCCGCAGATCCTGACCACCGCGCGCCTCGACGGAGTCGACCCGTTGCGCGCGGTGAGCGGCGGCGCCTACGTGCCGGCGGTCTCCTCGAAGAACCTGATCGCCAAGAACGGCACCGCCGACCTGCTCGGCCTCGAGCGCGGCAGCACCGGGCCGGTGACCAACCTCGCCGTCGTCAACCTCGGCCAGACGGCGTCCCAGTGTACGGTGCGCGCCACGCAGCTCAATGGCACGCCGGTCGGCGCCGACGCCACGGTGAACGTGCCGCCCGTCTCCCTGCGCCGCTTCGAGGACGCTCTCGCCACGCTCGGCGTCACGACGATCAGCGACGCCCGCCTGGCGGTCTCCTGCGACCAGGCCTTCTTCGCCTTCGCCGAGGTGCTCGGCAGCACCACGCCGAGCGCGGTGGTGATCACGCCGACGCTCTCCCTCGACTCGGCCCTGGCGCCGCCGGGAACGGTGCCGCCGTCGACGTCCGTGACCGTCGAGCGCCCGGGCGTCTTCTTCATCCCCGTGGCCAACGCCTCCGCCCTCGACGTTCCCCTGCCGCTCGTCCCCGGCCGTGCCTACCGCAAGGCGACGATCGATTTCGACATGACCACCGTCACCTTCTCGCCGGTCTTCGACAGCATCGTCGGCTTCCTGCGCCCCGGCACCTCGCGCGATGACCGCACGCTCTATTTCGGCTTCAACATCCGCGGCGGGCGCGGCCGGACGTTCATCGACCTCGGCGTCCCCGTGCTCGAGCCGGCGATCAAGGCGAATTACGCCTGGAAGCAGCACGCGCAGTACCACATCAAGATCGTCTATGACGTCGTGGCCAAGAACATGGTCCTGCAGGCGCTCCAGAACGGCCAGGTCGTGCACACCGCCTCCGGCGGCATCTTCAATCTGGACCTGAGCGACCAGGGCACCGGCGTGCTTCTCAAGTTCGGCCTGCCCGGCGTTTCGGATTTCGCCTACTACCCGCCGCTCGGCTGGACGTTCGCGAACCTGCGCGCCCAGGTCGAGCCGCTCTGACCCCGAAGGCTGATTCGTGATTCGATGGGTTGCGTCGAGCCCATCGAATCCCTACAATGTTCGAAAAAGATACGTTGCAACTCAGTCGCAGGGAGGTTTTCATGAGAAAGACGCTGCTCCTCGGTCTCATCGCTCTGTTCGCCAGCCTCGCTCCGGCGTTCGCCGGCGAGGTGTACGTCCCGTTCGCGAGCAACAAGCTCATCAACGGGACTTTCTATCGGACGAAGGTCTGGGTGACGAACACGGGCACCGCGGCACAACGCTGCGACGTGCGCTTCATCGAAGCGGAGGCGGATGGGACGAAGGCGACGACGGCGGCGACGCCGGTCAACGTCGGGGGCGGCGCCACGGTGGTGTTGAGCAATGTGGCGCCCGTCGGCAAGAACGGTCTGCTGGAGCTGACCGGCGCGGCGCAGCTCGTCGTCACCTCCCGCCTGGAGGTCCGGGGTCTCGACGACTCCATCCTGGGCACCACCAACGTGCCCGTGGTCGGCGTGGGCAACGTCGTCGGCGCCAACAAGGTCGCCGAGGTCCAGGGCCTCGAGCTGACCCAGCGCGGCACCACCACCGACTTCGGCATCGTCAACTTGAACCGCGCCTCGACGCAGTGCACCGTCAAGGGATTCCGCGCCAACAACACGCAGATCGCGCAGACCGTGGTCCTCTCCCTGGCGCCGCTGTCGGTGCGCCATTTCGACCAGGCGCTGGCGATCCTGGGTGAGAGCGCGGTCACCGACGTGCGCATGGAGGTGAGCTGCGACAAGCAGTTCTTCCCCTATGCCCTGGTCTACAAGCCGGGCGCCGCCGAGGCGGCCTTCATGCTCCCGTCCGAGACGCTGGAAGGCGACCTCGTCCCCGGTGTCGGCGGCGGTCCCTCCGGCGGCGCGGTCGTCGTCCAGCAGCCCGGCGTCTTCCTGGCGGCCAAGCAGGGCGCTTCCTACAAGGCGGTCGTCATCCCGCTGGTCAACGGCGTCCAGTACAAGAAGGCCACCATGGAGTTCGACCTCGCCACCGGCCGCTATCCCGCCGGCCTGTTCTCCGGCATCACCTCGATGCGGCGCAATGACAAGACGCTCTTCTTCGGCATGATCGTCCGCCCCGACCGCGACAAGACGATCCTCGACATGGGCGTCACCGACGACGTCGTGCTGGGCGGCAACGGCGGCCCCTGGAAAGAGCACACCAACTTCCACCTCTGGTTCGAGTACGACACGCAGAGCCGTACGCTGACCCTCAAGGTGTCGCGCAACGGCGCCGTCGTCCAGACCCTGAGCGGACGCACCAATCACAACGATCTGAGCCTCAACGGCCGCGTCTTCAGCGTCGACTTCGGCATGGCCGGAATCGCCGACGGCGCGTACTTCCCGCCGGTCGGCTGGACCTATTCGAACCTCAAGGTGGTCGTCGAGCCGTAAGCCCCCTCCGCGAGCGGGAGAGGGACATCCCTCTCCCGCGTCAGCTCCGCTTCTACGCCATGAACGTCATGTTCGCCGCCAGCATCAGCAGGAGCGCCGCCTGCAGGAGCAGGAAGAAGCCGGCCCAGACGCTGCGCGGGCTCCAGCGCTCGGTGGTGGCGGCGGCGGCCAGCAGGCAGGCGAAGGGCATGAGCATCAGCCAGATCCTCCCCGCCTCGCCGCGCACGGTGCCGGAGACGAGGAGCACGGCGAGGAGCGCCCACCAGCCCCAGGCCAGCCAGCGGAGAGCGGGAGCCCGCTCTGCCCGCGGCCGTAGCGCCGCGGCGGCCAGGCCCGCGATGGGCACGCCCAGCAGCAGCACGAGATCGTAGGGATTCCACACCAGCCAGGTGGAGTAGGAGCGCGGCGTCACGGCGATGGCGCGGTGCTGGACCATGGCCGACTGGAAGGCTGTCCACGGGTCGTAGCCCGCGAAGACGGCGAGAACGATCCAGGGGAGCAGGAAACCGGCGCCGAGGAGCACGACGCGCAGAGCAGCTTGCCGCCTGTCCGTTCCAGGCACCGGCGCGATCACGAGGAGCCCGACCAGCGCGGCCGGCGCCAGATAGCCGTAGGAGACGAAGAGGCAGAGGAAAAGGAAAAGGCCGGCCGCGAAGGCGCGCCACCGCCCCGGCCCGGCCGCCAGCACCGCCGCCACCAGGAGAACGAATGGCAACGCCTGATCGAACGACGGCGTAAACAGCGAGCGGGCCGGCACCACCAGCCAGAGAGCGGCGGCGAGCAAGCCCGCGTTGGGGGACAGGCCGAGGCGCCGGGCGAGATGGTAGAGCGGCCAGGCGGCGAGCGCCGAGAGAGCCGGCAGCAGCAGCGCCAGGATCGCCAGCGTGCCGGGAGCGGGGTGCGCGCGCGGCGACGGCCGGTGGCGGGCGCTGGCGCGTTGCGCCTCGCGGTCCAGGCTCGCGCGGGCCATGTCGCCGAGGCCGCCGCTCCCCGCCACCGGCGGCGGCAGCCGGCGGCCGAGCAGGTCGAGCCCGCGCACCGCCAGCAGCGCTCCCGGCGGATGCGTCCGCGTGTGCTGGTTGAGATTCGCCGTGGCGGCGGGGTAGTCAGCCAGCAATTCGCGGGTGTCCGGTGCCAGCCCCTCGTCGAAGACATAGCCGAACGTGTTGCGCGACGCCAGCGACTCCATCACCCGCCGAAAACCGTCCGGCTGCGCCCGCGCCACGTCCAGCGTCAGCACCCAGCCCAGGGAGACCAGGAGCGGCAGCGCCCAGCGCGCATCGCTCGCCGTGTCCTGCGCCGCCCACCAGACCAGCGGCACCATCGCCGCCGCCGCCGCCAGCAGACCGAGCCCCTCGAGCCCCGGTACGCGATACGCCCACTCCCACTCCGCCGGTCCGTTGGCGAACGGGAGCTGGGTGAAGACCGCGATGAGGAGATCCATGGTGACAAAGGTCAGCACGAGAGGCAGAGCGAGGCGGCGCATAGGATCGGACGCTAGCACAGGAGAGGAAGGACAAAGGACAAGGACAAAAAGGACTGCAAGGACCGCAAGGACGAAAACAACAGCCCCGGTGGTCTTCAAAGGCATCCTTGATGCCCAGGTGCTTTTCAGGTCCTTGCAGTCCTTTGCGCGCGACCTGTAGCGGTTTACCTGACTACCGGCGATGGTGCTACCATCCTCCGAACGCCAGGTTTCGACCCTTTCATGAAGCTCTCTCGTTCGCCCCGCGACCTCTGGGCGTCCCTCCTCCCGACGCTGGGAGCCGCCCTGGCCGCGCTGATCTGCTCGCGGATCGGCGCCCTGTCGGCTTCGGCCGATGAGGCGCTGCCGCCGGTCCTGCTCGTCGGCCTCATCCTCGTCGGCGTGGCGGCGGCGAGCCACCGGCCGGTCGTCGCCGTCTCCACCGCCGGCCTGGGCGCCATGGTCCTCCCCGTCGCCCTGCTCCTCGCCGGAGCGTTGCCGGCGGCCGGGCTCGCCGCTTCCTGCCTGCTCGCCGCGGAGCTCGGCCTGCGCCTGGTGCGGCGCACCGCGGTCTACGGCCGGCCCGACCGCCGCAGCCTCCTGCGCTCCCTGGAGAGCGGCGGGCGGGCGGTGCTCGCGACGCTCGCGGCCGGCGGCCTCTGGGCCTGGCTCTACCCGCGTCTCTATCCCAACTACGGCCTGGCCGCCGTCGTCGCCCCGGCGGCGGCGCTCTACCTCGCCCTCTGGCTGGGCCTGGAGGTGGCGGACGGCAAGATCCGCCGCCCCGATCAGCCGCCGCGCTGGAAGACCCTCCTGCCGCCGCTCGTCCTCGACGCTTTCGGCTGGGCCGTCGGCGGCGCCGCCGCCGCGGCGGGGGTGGCCGGCGGCTGGGGCCTCGCCGGCGGCCTCCTCGCCGGCCTCGCCCTGCTGGCTCTGGAAGCCGGGCGCAACCGGGTCCTTCACGAGCGTGTCCACCACCGCGTGCGCGATCTCGAGAAGCTGCGCCGCGCCGGCCGGCGCATGGTCGACCGCTCCGAGCGCGAGCTGGTCGAGGTCATCGACCGCATCCGCCTCGAATGCTCCAAGGTGGTCAAGGCCTTCTGGTTCCAGTTCGAGACCCTGGTGGAAGGCGGCGAGCTGAAGAGCTGGTGGGCCGGCCCGCAGGGCGAGCTCCAGGAGGGTGTGCCGCAGCCCGACCGCTATCCGCCGGCCATGCCGGGCGTGCACCGCCGCACGCCGTTCCAGATCCTGGAGCACCAGTTGCGGGCCGACGGCAAGGCCCTGGCGCGCGTCCGCCTCTGGTGCGATCCGCGCCGTCTCGATCCCCAGGGCGTCGAGCTCCTCGACCATCTGGTCCATCAGGCCAGCGTCTCCGTCCAGCGCTGTCTGACCGGGCGCGAGGCGCGCGAGGACGCGCTCACCGGCGCCGCCGTGCGCCGTGTCCTCGAAAGGCGCCTGCAAGAGGTCTACGCCCGCTGCTGCGAGGACGGCAGCTCCATGGCCGTCATCCTCCTCGACCTCGACTTCTTCAAGCGGATCAACGACACCTGGGGCCATCCGGCCGGCGACGCCGCCCTCGTCGCCACCGCCGGCGTCCTCAAGAAGGTCGAAGGCGCGCTCTGCTGCCGCTACGGCGGCGAGGAGTTCGTCCTTCTCCTCGACAAAGCCACCGGCGACGAGGCCCTCGCCGTCGCCGAGCGCGTGCGGCGGGACATCGAGGCCCTCCCCTTCGCCTGGGAGGAGCAGCGCGTGCCGCTGACCCTGAGCGCCGGCGTCGCCTCCTTCCCCGACCTCTACACCAAGACCGCCGCCGAGCTCATCCTGTTCTCCGACGAGGCGCTCTACGAAGCCAAGCGCCGCGGACGCAACCGCGTCCTCCTCGACATGGGCCAGGGGCGCTACATGGACCGCGACGGCAACGTCCTGGTGAGCGACGAAGCGCAGGTGACTCCCGAGCCGCCGCGCATTTTTGTGTGACTTCTAGGAGATCCCTTCATGCGCCGCAGCCTCTTACTCGTTGCCGTTGCTCTCCTCTTTGCGGGGCTCGCCAAGGCCGAGCCGCCCATCACCCTCCACGTCGGCAAGCTGCTGGACGGCCGCGGTGGATTCAAAGAAAACGTCACGGTGACCATCCAGGGCTCGCGCATCACCGCCGTCGAAGCGGGGAGCCAGGGGACGCCGACGTACGAGCTGAAGGGGCTCACCCTGATGCCGGGCGGCATCGACACACACGTCCACATCGGCTGGCACTTCGAGCTCAATGGCCGCAGCCACGACGACGAGCACAACACCGAGACGCCGGGGCAGACCATGCTCTTCGACGTGGAGAACGCGGTGCGGACGGTGCGCGGCGGCATCACCACCGTGCAGAGCCTCGGCGCACCCGAGGACAAGGATCTGCGCGACTGGATCGCCCGCGGCACCATCCCCGGCCCGCGCATCCTCACCTCTCTCGAGCCGCTCTCCGAGGAGACCGGCGGTCCAGACCAGATGCGCGCCGCCGTGCGCCAGCGCAAGGAGCAGGGGGCCGACGTCATCAAGATCTTCGCTTCGAAGAGCATCCGCGACGGCGGCGCTCCCACTCTCACCCAGGAGCAGCTCGACGCCGCCTGCGGCGAGGCGAAAACCCTCGGCCTGCGCTCCGCCGTCCACGCCCACGGCCCGGAGAGCGTGCGGCGCGCCGTCCTCGCCGGCTGCACGGTCATCGAGCACGGCGCCCTCCTCGACGCCGCCACCCTCAAGATCGTCGCGGACCACGGGACCTATTTCGACCCCAACATCGATCTCGTCTTCCGCAACTACTTCGAGAACAAGGAGCACTTCCTCGGCATCGGCAACTACACCGAGGAAGGCTTCGCCCAGATGCGCAAAGCCGTTCCGCTGGCCCTCGCCATGTTCCAGCAGGCCCTGAAGACCCCCGGCCTCAAGATCGTCTTCGGCACCGACGCCGTCGCCGGCTCGCACGGCCGCAACTTCGAGGAGCTGATCTACCGCGTCCGGCAGGGAGGCCAGGACCCCATGGCCGCCATCGTCTCCGCCACCTCCCTCGCCGCCGAGTCCCTCCGCCTCCAGGACCGCATCGGCACCGTCGCCCCCGGCTACGAGGCGGACTTGATCGCGGTCGACGGCGACCCGATCAAGGACATCGACGCGCTGCACCGCGTGGTGTTCGTGATGAAGGGGGGGCAGGTGGTGAAGAACGAAGTGGGGCGGTAGATCTCGGGCTTCGTCAAAGTCTGCGGCGAAAAAACACCTCACCCCCGGCCCCTCTCCCATCTCCCACCCACGCCCCCGCCGGGAGAGGGGAGGAATTCAGGATGAAACAAGAAGAGGGGGTTGATTTGTGCTGTGGTTGTCCGAATTTCCCCCCTCTCCCGGGGCTGGGAGGGCGGGAGATGGGAGAGGGGCCGGGGGTGAGGTGCTTTCCGGCGCCTTCTCCTCCTCCGCCGCCCGGTCATACACCCGCCGGAATTGCATCGGCCGCGGGCCGCGGCCGTCGAGGCCGATGAGGATGAAGAGGCGGCGGCCGTCGTTGGTGATTTCGTTGGTCATGGTCCCTTCGGCCGTCTCGAAGTCGGGTCTTCCGTCCGCCGGCGGGCCGCCTCCGGGAAATCCTTCGCCGCCGCCTCCCCTCCGGCGCCCTCCGCCGCCTCCCGGGAAGCCGCCGCCGCCGCGCCGGCCCGGGCCTCCGCCGCGCCCCTCGGACGGCGCGCTCTCGGACCTCTGCCGCATCGCCTGCTGCGACATCTGGCTGAGGTCTTCGTTGATCTGCCAGGTTCCCGAAAGGTCAGGGAGAGCCTTGGCGGGCTTGTCCGCGCCGGCAGGCATGACGGACACCAACAGCGCGACGCACAGGCCGGCGACTGTCGGGCGATACGGGAATGAGCTCATGGATCGTGAGCTTAGAGTCTGCCCCGGATCCAGTCATCAGGGCGGCGCAAGGGAGTTGTAAGAGATGTAAGAGGTCGTCTTTTCCGGGCCGCATTGATGGGCCGGCGTGGGCCGGCGGAGGTAGACTCGGAGCCATGCGGACCTGGAGCCTCGGCGCGACTCGCCAGCCATGGATCGCCGCCGCGCTGCTGGCGGCGCTCCTCGGCTTCCTTGCCGTTCTCCAGTATCGCTGGATCGGCGAGGTGAGCCGGGCGGAGCGGCAGCGCCTGCGCGCGGGCCTCCGCGGCGCCGCCGAGCGCTTCGCGGAGGATCTCAGCCGGGAGGTGACGCACGTCTTCTTCGCCTTCCAGCCGGTGTCGTCCAGAGATGGAACGAGCGGCGAGCAGAGCGTCGCGGAGCGCTGGCGGCACTGGCGGGAGACGGCTCCGCAGCCGGGACTGGTGCAAGGCGTCTTCGTCGCCACCTGGGGAGCCGACGGCCGGCCGGTGCTGTCGCGTATCGATCCGGCGACCGAGAGCACGGTGCCGGTGCCCTGGCCGGCCGAGCTCGCCACCGTCCGCCGGCGGCAGGAGGAGGCGAGAGCCGGCATCGCTTCCGGAGCGCAGCGGATGTTCCCGTCTCCCGTCGATCCGGCGGTCCCGGCGCTGCTCTTGCCCCTCCACCGCCGGTTCGAGGGTTTCGACGACAAAAGGAGCCCGCCGGGCATCGTCATCGCGGTGCTGGACCGCCGATTCCTCACCGAGGAGCTCTTCCCCGAGCTGACGGAACGCTTCTTCGGCGTGCCGCGGATGGAGGACTACCTGGTGGCGGTCAAAGGCCCGGGCGGCCTGGTCTACCGCTCGGATACGACGCTGCCGGAATCCCGCTACCTCCACGGCGACGTGGAAGAGCCGCTGTTCAGCCTGCATCGCGGCGAGGGGCCGCCCGGACGGCTCGGCCGGGAGAAGAGGCCGCCGCGGGGCGGGCCGCCGCCGGCCGGCGAGCCTCCAGGCGGGCGCTCGCGCAACGGCTGGTCGATCGTTCCGGCGGACAACCCGTGGCGGCTCGTGGTCACCCATCGCGAGGGCTCTCTGGAAGCCGCGGTGGAGCGGGTGCGGTGGCGCAATCTGGCGGTGAGCGCGGGCGTGCTCGCCCTTCTCGCCGCCACGTTGACGGTGCTCGCCGCCTCGGCGCAGCAGGCACGGCGCCTGGCGCGGCAGCAGATCGAATTCGTGGCCGGAATCACCCACGAGCTCAATACGCCGCTCGCCGCCGTCCGCTCCGCCGGCCAGAACCTGGCCGACGGCGTCGTCTCCGATCCCCAGCAGGTGAAACGCTACGGCGCCCTCATCGAGCGCGAAGGGCGGCGCCTCTCCGGCATGGTGTCCAAGGTGCTGGAGTACGCCGGCATCCAGTCGGGCAATAAAACCTACCGGCCGGAGACCCTCTCCCTCGGCGACGTGGTGGACGAAGCGCTGGCGGACTGCCGCTGGGTGCTGGAAGAGAAGGGGATCGAGGTGCAGCGCGACATCGCGCCGGATCTGCCCTTGGTCGTCGCCGACCGCGCGGCGCTGCGCATGGCGGTGCAGAACCTCCTCGACAACGCGGTGAAGTACGCCGGAGCGGCGGGCTGGATCGGCGTGCGGGGCCATGCCCACGGCGTCGATCCCAAGGGGCGCGAGGTCTGCCTGATCGTCGAGGACCGCGGGCCCGGCATCCAGGCGGAGGACCGGCCGCACCTCTTCGAGCCGTTCTATCGCGGGCAGGACGTGGCCGGCGGCACGATCCACGGCAGCGGCCTCGGCCTCAGCCTGGTCCGCCATGCCGTGGAAGCGCAGCGCGGCAGCCTGACCGTGGTCACCGGCCCCGGCGGCAGCGCGTTCACCATCCGCCTCCCGGCGGCGCCTGTCACCGCTTCCGCCGCCGTCAACACCGAAAACCTGATCGACGATTTCGCCGGGGAGCAGGGGTGACGGAGGCGGCGCCGTCGCGGCGCATCCTTCTCGTCGAGGACGAGCCGAGCCTCGTCCTCACCCTGACCGACCGGCTGGTCAGCGAAGGCTACCGCGTGGAGACCGCCGGCGACGGCGAGGCGGCGGTCGCTCTCGGGGAAGCCGGCGCCTTCGACCTGATCGTCCTCGACGTCATGCTGCCGCGCAAGAACGGCTTCGACGTCTGCCGCGACCTGCGCCAGCGCGGCGTGGACGTGCCCATCCTCATGCTCACCGCCCGTACCCAGGTGGTCGACCGCGTGGTGGGGTTGAAGCTGGGCGCCGACGACTATCTCACCAAGCCGTTCGAGATGATCGAGCTGCTCGCCCGCATCGAGGCGCTGCTGCGGCGCGGCCGGACGCCGCTGGCGACGCCGGCCGAGACCTACGCCTTCGGCGCCGTGCAGGTGGATTTCCGGCGCGCCGAGGTGCGGCGCGACGGCCAGCTCCTCAGCCTCTCCGCGCTGGAGCTGCGCCTGCTGCGCCATTTCATCGAGAACCGCGGCCTCGTCCTGTCGCGGGAGGAGCTGCTGGACCGCGTCTGGGGGTACGACGCCACGGCGGTGACGCGGACTGTCGACGTCCACGTCGCCTCGCTGCGCCAGAAGATCGAGCCGAACCCTTCGCGGCCGCAGCACGTCGTCACCGTGCACCGGCTCGGCTACAAGTTCGTGAGCTGACTTTACTGACTTTACAACCCTTACAAAAGCCTTTCGTCGGCTTGAAGACAGAACCCCCGCGGGGGCCTAAGATGCAAGTCATGGGAGCGCCCTTGAGCGCTCCCACCCAAGCAAGGAGAAATCGACCATGAAACGTACCCTTCCCATCCTTTGTGCCGCGCTCCTGATCACCGGAGCCGCGTTGAGCGCGCAGGCCGGCTCCCCCCCCATGGGTGGAGACCATGGCGGTGGCCGCATGATGCATCACGGCGGCTTCGCCCGCGGTGGCTTCGGCCAGGGCATGCCCCAGGAGGTCGTCGACCACCTGACCGGCGAGCTCGGCCTGACCACGGCCCAGCAAGCCTCCTGGAAGACGCTCCGCGACAATCAGAAGGCCGCCCTCCAGCCGCTGTTCGAAGCCGGCCGCGCCAAGCGCGAGGCGATCCACCAGGGCCTGGACAACAATGCTGACGCCGCGACTCTGGGTCAGCTCCTCATAGACGCCCACAAGATCGGCGGGCAGATCCGCGCCTCTCACGATCAGTACGAGAAGAGCTTCACGGCGCTGCTCAACTCCGACCAGGTGGCCAAGTACCAGGAGATCCGCCAGAAGTTTCAGGGCCGGCGCGGCTTCGGCCCGCCGCCCGAGGACGAGTAACTCTCCCGAATCCCTGCGCACCGGCCCGGGACGCTCCTGCCTGGGCCGGTTCTTTTTCGTCATCCTCTAAACAAAAACCTACGCTCCGGGTCTGTCTCTTTGACGGTGTCTGTGCTCCGTCCTTGTGGAGACTCGGATGAAGCGTACCTTCAAAAGATTTTCTGATCTCTTCCCATGGCCTCGGATCAATGCCGCAGCGCACACTTTCTGGGTGAGGACAGCAGTAGGAGGGCTCGGGTTTCTGTCTTTGGCTTCAGGACCCGCCGTCAAGCCTGCCGCGGCGGAGCCAGTGCCACCCACGGCGGCTGTGGCGATCCTCGACCGCACTCGGCGCTCCCCTATGGGCAAGCTCAGGCTCTCTCTTTGGGGCAGGGCCACCAGCCTTCTCGCTGCTCACGGTTCGCACAGCTCACATTCCTCGCACAGCTCGCATTCATCTCACTACTCATCGAGCGGCGGTTCCGTTCCGAGATCCACTTCACCAGCGCCTGCACCTGCGCCGCCGCCAGAATCAGGATCGGCAACGGGCACATCCCCGCGCCTCCCCCATCGTCCGCCGGCTTCCCGGCCGGCCGATAGTGCCACGCGTTCGACGGTTCCTTCTCCTCTGGCGGACACGACCCCGAGCGCAGCAGTGGCCGGGATCGAGAAGATCACGATCAAGGTCACGCGCCTCGATTTCGAGCATCTGACATTAGGTGGAAAAGACCGGTTCTACCATGAGCACTTCTTCTTTCTGCGCCCCGAAACCCTGGTCTACCGTTCCTCTGCCGAGCCCGGGAGGCCCGTGAGCGAGTTGGGGAGGATTGGATTCCCCTTCGTGTTAGGGAAAGAAGTCGAGATCGCCTGGAAGACCGAGGCCGACGGCAAACGGGTCGCCGTTCGCATGAGAGTGCCATGAGAGGAAAGCTTCCCGAGGGAGTCGGCATGGGCGACGAGAGGCCCCTCACAGAAGGGGCCTCCCGGAGTTGTCTCGTACTGGAGATCGATCTCTCAATCTATGAGATCGAAAGCGTGCTCCGTGCCTGTTACAAGCTAACGGATCGGATCTACGCCCATCTGAATCGCGATCCGGCAATGCCAGAGAAAATCCAGGTCGCTGTGCTGGGCAGGCAGCCTGATGAGGATGTGGAGGCGCTGCTGGGAGAGCTGTGCAACGAGCTCATCGATCAGCAGATCCGCACCGCTCTGGCGCGCGAGACTGGACCGGTTCGCGAGATGATCGTGGCGCAGGCCTTCGCCGAGGGCAATCTCCTCGATCCTGCGCGAGACGATGGCGACTATGTGGGCGACCCCCGCGGCGCCGGGAGCCGTCGATGAGAAAGTTAGCCCGATGACTGGGAAGTTTCTGCCGCGGGAGAGCTACCTGCCGAACCGGCCTGGGTATCAGCTTTTGCCGTTTCGGTTCGAGCGCTGGTCCGGGGACGAAATCCTGCTGGTCAACGACGTCGGCGAGCTCGTCTTCTTGGCTGCAGATCTCTTTGCAGCGCTAGTCGCACACCGGCTGGAGCCGCGAGAGACCACCTACTCGGAGCTCAAGGCGAAGCACTTTCTCGCCGATACATCACCGAGTGTGCCCATCGACCTCCTCGCCACCAAGTACAGGACCAAAAAGAGTTTTCTCGATGGATTCACAAAACTCCATCTGTTCGTGGTCACTCTCCGGTGTGACCACTCGTGCCACTACTGCCAGGTCTCCCGAGTCAATGAGGCCAGGTCGAAATTCGACATGAGCGCCGAGACAGCGGAGCGGGCTGTCGACCTGATGTTCTGCTCGCCCTCGCGTGTCCTGAAGGTCGAGATCCAGGGAGGAGAGCCGCTCCTCGCTTTTGAGCGAATCCAGCAGATCGTCGCGTTGTGCGAGGAGAGAAATGTCCACGAGGGAAGAGCGCTCGAATTCGTGATCGCGACCAATCTCGTTCCATTGAGCGACGAGATGCTCGAATTCATGCGTCAGCACTCTATTCTAATTTCGATGTCGCTCGACGGGCCGGAGCTCCTCCACAATAAGAACCGCCCGCGCAAGGGGAACGACAGCTATCTCCAAGTGCTGCGGAATTTGACGCGCGCACGGGAGGTGCTGGCCCATGACCGAGTTTCGGCGGTCATGACGACGACAAAGGAGAGCCTCGGCTGCCCGACCGAAATCGTCGACGAGTACGTGCGACTCGGCTTCGTATCGATCTTCCTACGCTCGATCAGCCCGTATGGGTATGCGGTCCGGACCGGAGAGGCACTGCGGTACGAAACCGACCAGTTCCTGGCGTTCTACAAGGCCGCCCTCGACCACATCATTGAAATCAATCGACGGGGTATCAATTTTGTGGAGGTCTATGCCCAGATCCTGCTTACCAGGATTCTAACCCCTTTCGCCACAGGGTACGTTGATCTCCAGTCACCCGCAGGGACCGGTGTGGGCGCCGTGGCCTACAACTATGACGGCGGCGTCTACGCATCCGACGAGGCTCGTATGCTTGCCGCCATGGGTGATGAGAGCTTCCGTCTGGGTAGCGTGCACGATAATTCCTACGAGGAGATCTTCGGTGGTGAAACCCTGCGCGCCCTGATCGCGGGGTCGGTCCTCGAGACGTTGCCGGGCTGTGCAGATTGCGCTTTCCTTCCATTCTGTGGTGCCGATCCCGTCTTCCATTGGAGAACACAAGGAGACATCGTTGGACACCGGCCAACAAGCGCCTTCTGCGTAAAAAACATGGCAATTCTGCGTCATCTTCTAGGCCTGCTGCGGAATGGTGACTCGTTTGTCAGGGATCTGCTGACCAGTTGGGCGACTGGAATACGCTCCCATCCAGTCGCCGGAGCAGAGGGAGTGGCCCGACCTTGAGCCTACCCATATCTCTCCAGGGAAAGGACCTGACCGCGCTTTCCGGAACGATCCTCGGCCGGATTACTTCCACTCCGCGCGAGCCGCGGGCGGACCATATCCTGAAGCTGGAGAGTCGTCCTGAGGATGCAGATCTCCAAGGCTACGTGGCGGTGATCACTGCAGACAGATGGGATGAAGCCCTGGGCCTGAAGGGAATGGCCCCAGTCGTCCATTCCGTGACCGGGCTCGAAGCTTTGGCAGACGGCGACGTCGTTTCGCTCACCCCGGGTGGGCACGTGCGTTCGCTTTACCGGATCAATTCGCCCCACAATGCTCTCTTCGCGACCGAGCGCTGCAACAGCTTCTGTGTCATGTGCTCTCAGCCGCCGCGGTCCGTGGACGACAGCAGCCGGATCGGAGAGTTGCTCCGCCTCATCGATCTGATCGACCCAGGAACGAGGGAGCTCGGGATCACGGGTGGGGAGCCGACACTGCTCAAGAGCGGACTTCTGCGGATCGTGGAACGCTGCAAGGAACGCCTCCCCGGCACGGCGCTTCATATACTTTCGAACGGGCGCCTGTTTTACTACGGCTCCCTTGCGCAGCAGCTCGCCGCCCTTGCGCATCCAGATCTGATGATCGGAATACCGTTGTATTCCGACCTTGACGTTGAGCACGACTGGGTAGTGCAGGCAGCCGGCGCATTCGACGAAACGATGATCGGCCTTCAGAATCTCGGCCGGTTTGGAGTGCCGGTGGAGATTCGAGTTGTGATCCACCGGCAGACCTTTCGCCGTCTGCCTCAGCTCGCGGAATTCATCTATCGAAACGTTCCCTTCGCTGCCCACGTAGCCTTGATGGGTTTGGAGATCATGGGTTTCGCGGTTGCCAACCTCGATGAGCTTTGGATCGATCCGGTGGATTACCAGCACGAGCTCGTTTCCGCAGTTCAGTTTCTGGCATGTAGGGGCTTGAACGTATCCATCTATAACCACCAGCTTTGCGTGGTTCCTCGGGAGCTATGGTCCTTCTGCCGGAAATCCATCTCGGATTGGAAGAACGACTACCTGCCGAAATGCGCGGACTGCCGGGCTCGTGACGACTGCGGAGGATTCTTCTCTTCAGCTCTTCAGCGCCGGGTCAGTCGCCATATCGCTCCCATCGTCTGAGCCCCTCTGAGCCGGGAGCCTCTGCGCTCTCGATCTCTTCTGAGTTATGATTCCTCCTTTCGAGGAATCTCCATGCGCTCTCCAACCGGCCGGCTTTTCGTTCTGATGACGGTGGTCTCTCTCTTCCTCTCCGCGGGAAGCGCTCACGCGCGCGGCGCATCGACGGCCAAGGAGCGGGAGAAGGCGGTCAAGCTGGCGCGCCGGCTCGAGAGTGAGCCGTTGGGCCTGAAGGCCCGGGAAGCCCGCCGCTGGCTCGCCTTGTGGACGCTTCAGGTGCCGGACTTCAAGTTCCAGTTCTGCCCGGAAGCCCTGGGCGGAACCGTGGCCGTCCGGCGGTGGATCCGGCCCGAGGTCCTGGCGCAGACCTCGTACTCCGGCCTCGCCTTCGTGCTCGAAAACCCCGGCCTCGCGGGATCGCTGCTGGACGTCCACCGTGCCGGCGTCCTGGGAGCGCTCCGCGCCTACGAGGTGATCGTGGCCAAGGAGCCCAGCGCGCGCTCGCCGCTGCTCGACGATCTCGTGGCGAAGCGCAACGCCGGGGAGATCGACGCTCATCTCGCCGAGACGGTCAAAGCCTGTCCGGTCCGGATGAAGTAAAGCCTCTCAGGGCAGAGGCAGGAGCGGCGTCCATTGCCACTCCGGCCGTTCTTCGGTGACCGGGGTCATCTCCTGGGCGTTGCTCATCTGGTCGAAGGGCTCGGCGGCGCGGCGGAGGCTCTCGTATTCGACGCGGTTGCTGCGCAGGCCGGACTCCAGCCAGGCGGGCTTCTTGTCCGCGGCGAGGTCGCCCGCGAGGTCGAACGGCAGGAAATAGCCGTCGCCGGGATCGGCGAGGAAGCCGCGGTCGGCGGCGCTTTGGGCGAGGGCGCGGTAGAGCGGCGCGAGCTGGCTGAGGAGGGCGCGGTAGGCCTCGCGGAAGCGGCCGCGGTAGCGGTCGTGCCCGGGCGCCTCGTGCGGCTGCAAAGCCTGCAAGGCCGCCCGGCCCTGCTCGGGGACCTCGGCCCAGGAAGGCGCCAGGAGATCGGGGATGCCGAACAGGCGGAGGTCGGCCTCGCCGCCGGTGCGCAGCTCCCAGGCCGGCCGGCTGAGCACCGGCGGCACGGTCTCGCCGGAGGTGCGGGCGGCCCGCCGGTTCACCGAGGCGATGACGTCGGCGAGCAGGGCGTCGTTGACCCGCGGCAGCAGGCGCGTCAGGCTGGTGCGGAAGCGGCGCCAGAGCTCCTGCGGTGTCTCGTCGCCGCGCGGCGCGAGGAGCCGCGAGGAGGGCGGCCGGAAGCGCAGCAGGCGGAGGCGATGGAAGCCGAGGGCGGCGGTGAGGGGACGCGCGGCGGCCGGCAGCGAGCCGGTGCCGCCGGGCTCGAGGAGCGCCGCCACCACGTCCGTGCCGCCGGGAGTGTGGGTGAGCAGGGTGCGCAGCTCGCGGGCATCCAGATAGAGCCGCAGCCGGACGGTCTTGAACGGCGGCACCTCGGGCACGGGCAGGCCGAGATGGTACAGGGTGTAGCGCAGGCCGGTGCCCGCGGCGTGGCGGAGGAGGGTGACGCCCAGGTGAGACAGCGGCGGCAGGGGGCCGGGCATCAACAGCGCCCGGCTGTACTCAGGCCGCTGTTCCTCGATCTTCGACATTTTTCCTGGCTCCAGCGACCTTCAAGTCCGCCGCATCCTACCCTACCACGGCGCCCCTCTGGAACCAGGATGGGCCGATCCAGCCGCCGATCCCGGCCTTTCCCGATTGACTCAAGCTCCATGAGCGCTGTATAAGAGGCGCAGATTTCTCGCTTCAGAATTCGGCCGTCTCTGCTTTCCCCAGGAGGTGTTGCGCATGTCCAGGAAGATCGCGCTCGTCGTCGTCTCCGTCCTGCTGCTCGTCCTGGCGGGGGCCGGGTCCACCGCCGCCCAGGAAGGCGGCCGTCTGGAAGGTAAAGTGACACGCCCCGACGGCGCCGGCCTCGCCGGTGTCTCGGTGCGGATCGACCAGTTGAACCAGGTCACGGTCACCGACGCCTCGGGAGCCTTCGCCTTCGCCGGCGTCCCCCCGGCGACCTACGACCTCACATTCAGCCTCACCGATCACACGGCGACCGAGACCGGCGTGACGGTCTCCGCGGGCGCCACCCGCACCGTGGACAAAAGCGTCGACTGGGACGTCAGCTTCGCCGAGATGATCACCGTCACCTCGGTGTCGCGGCGGATGGAACGCGTCACGGAGGCGCCGGCGGCGGTCACCGTGCTGAGCGAGGTCGAGATCGAGCGCCAGTCGGCCTCGGGCCAGCTCCCGAAGCTCCTCGAGTTCACTCCCGGCGTCGACTTCACCCAGAGCGGCCTCTACGACTTCAACTTCAACACCCGCGGCTTCAACAGCTCGCTCAACCGGCGCATCCTCACCCTGATCGACGGCCGCGATCCGGCGGTGCCGTTCCTCGGCTCCCAGGAGTGGGCGGCGATCTCGTTCCCCATGGATGAGCTGGCCAGCGTCGAGCTGGTGCGCGGTCCCGGCTCCGCCCTTTACGGCGCCAACGCCTACAGCGGCGTCCTCAACATGGTCACCAAGGCGCCCCGCGGCAACGAAGGCGGCAAGCTCCGCCTGACCGGCGGCGAGCTGAGCACCCAGCGCGCCGATTTCCGCTACGCCACGGAGCTCGGCGCCGGCTTCTACGGCAAGGTCGTGGGCGGCTACCAGAAGAGCGACGACTTCACGGTCTCGCGCCGCGTCAGCCCTGAATACAGCGTCTTCTGCACCACCCGGGGCCAGCAGAACTGTCTGCCGCGGGAAGCCGTGCCGCTGGCCCGCGACCAGGTGAAGATCGGCTTCGGCGGCCTCCGTCTGGACAAGTACCTGACGGACAGCGCCCTGCTCACCCTGGAAGGCGGCACCGCCTCGATCGACGGTCCCACCTTCCAGACCGGCATCGGCCGCGTGCAGGTGACCGACGTCCAGCGCCCCTGGTACCGGCTCAACGTCAGCGTGCCGCACTGGAACTTCCTCGGCTACTACGACCAGCGGGTCGCCAAAGACCAGATCGCCCTCGCCTCGGGAGGCCATCTCTTCGAGGACTCCTCGAACGTCCACGGCGAGGTGCAGGGCAACATCGGCTTCGCGCACGACAAGGGCTTCCTCGTCGGCGGCGTCGCCTATCACCACCAGAAGATCGACACCGCCAACAACCAGGGCATCCAGACCCTGATGGGCGAAGCCAAGACGGACCACCAGGAGGCGGTCTTCGCGCAGCTCGAGTACAGCCTCACCGCCGGCATCAAGGCGGTGGTCGCCGCGCGCGTCGACAAGAGCACGCTCCACGACACCCAGACGTCGCCGAAAGCCTCGCTGGTCTGGGCCGTGAATCCCAACCACACCGTGCGCCTGACCTACAACGAGGCCTTCCAGGTCGCCAACTACTCCGAGTTCTTCCTGCAGGCGCCGACCGTCATCCCCGGCACCACCACCTCGGCCCTCGACCTCTCGGCCATCGAGCGCGCCCTCGGGCCGCTCCTCGGCGGCACCCAGCTCGGCTTCTCGCGCATCCCGGTGCTGGCGCTCGGCAACAAGGATCTGCAGGTCGAGAAGATCAAGACCTATGAGATCGGCTACAACGCCATCCTGGGCCCCAAGGCCTATGTGACCGTCGACTACTACCAGAGCAAGATGGACAATTTCATCACCGACCTGCTCGGCAACGTCGGCGCCGCCGGCCGCATCAATCCCAACTTCGGCGCCTATGCGCCGCCGTCCAGCCTGCCGGCGCCCGTGCAGGCCGCCATCCTCAACACGCTGCGGGCCAATCTGCCGCCGACGCTCTTCCCTCTGCTGTCGAACCTGCCGAACGGCCAGCCCATCGTCGCCCTGGCCTCCTACACCAACTTCGGCAAGGTCGACACCCAGGGCGCCGACGTCTCCCTCAACTACTACGTCAACGACCACTGGCTCGTCGACGCCAGCTACTCGTGGTTCGACTTCAAGGTGAAGAAGCAGCTCGCCGGCGACCAGCTCCTGCCCAACGCGCCGGAGAACAAGATCAACGCCGGCCTGACCTACACCGGCGAAGACTTCTCCGGCTCCGTGAAGTACCGCTGGGTGGACGGCTTCCCCTGGGCCGCCGGCATCTTCGTCGGCGAGGTGCCGTCCTACAACCTGTTCGACCTCAGCGCCAGCTACCGCGTCAACCACACCT
>Ga0307506_10000163_pt1 | contig 22788 bp, 17 predicted proteins | sample 25_S_MG_FD_202175 | JGI IMG/M metagenome (GOLD analysis project Ga0307506, IMG submission 202175) | Soil microbial communities from Populus trichocarpa stands in riparian zone in the Pacific Northwest, United States - 25_S | ecosystem: Environmental > Terrestrial > Soil > Riparian zone > Trees... | reverse complement strand
GTTTTCATTCCGACTCCAGTCGCAGCCGTTGCGACTCCCGTCGTTTTCATTCCGACTGCCGTCGCAGCCGCTGCGACTCCCGTCGTTTCCATTCCGACTGCAGTCGCAGTCTCTCCGACTCCCGTCGTCTCTAGCTACTCCAGCCGGCGCGCCACCGAGCTGCCGCTGGTGGCGGCGGCGGTGCTCTCGAAGCTGCCGCGCAGGGTGGAGCCGTCGCGGGCGATCCGCCACTGGAAGCTGCCGCTGGTCGACCGCCGGGCGCCGTGCTCGGTGAGCTCCAGCGTGACCGTCTCGCCGTCGACCGTGCCGCGCACCGTCAGCGGCGTGCGCCCGCCGGCCGGGAGAGCACGGCCGTCCTCCGACCATTTCTGGCCGCGGCCGGTGATCCGGTTGCCGTCCTGCTCGAGCTGGAGGCGATAGCCGAGGCGCAGGCCGCGGAAGGAATCGTAGTTCGTCTCCTCGATCCGGTTCGTCAGCTCCCACCAGCCGCTCAGGTCGTCCGCGGGCTCCTCCGGCTCTTCTGGTGCGTCGAGGTCGCCGGGCTCGCCGAGCTGGTCGATGTCGTCCGTCAACGGCTCCGGCCTTCTCGGCTCCGGCCGGATCTCCTCGCGGGACGCGATCTTCTCTCCGCCTTCGCTGTCCTCACCGTCCCGACTGTCACGAGCGTTCTCGCGAGCTTCCTTCTCTTCCTCGTCCAGGCGGGCCTGGCGGAGCGCGGTCTCTTCCTTCTCTTTCGCCTGGCGCTCGCGCTCGATCTGGGCGATGCGGTCCTGTTCCAGCTTCTTCTGCTCCTCCTGCTGTGCCACCTGGCTCTTCTGCTGCGCGGCGAGATGCTGCTCGGTGGGGAAGCCGTCGCGCGGCACCGCTTCGCGGCCGGGGCAGTAGGCCGCGGGTGTCGCGCGGTCCAGGAACAGCTCCTCGTGGGCCGTGCCGGTGAGGGGCGGGCAGCCGTCCTTCAGGAGCAGGCCCGTCGCGGGATCGACCGTGCGGGCCACCACATTGTCCGGCCGCTGCCAGGGCGCCGGCGGTTTGCGGCCGGCGTAGAAGCGCTCCATCATGCGGCCCCAGACCGGCGCCGCGAGACGCCCGCCGGTGGCGTCCTCCAGGATGGGCCGCGGCTTGTCGAAGCCGACCCACACCCCGGTGACCAGATCCGGCGTGTAGCCGACGAACCAGGCGTCGGCGCCGTCGTTCGTCGTCCCTGTCTTGCCGGCGGCCGGCACCTTCAGGCCACCCCGGAGACCTTGCAGCGCGGCGATCCCCGTGCCGCGCTCCAGCGCCTCGGTGAGAACGTCGGTGAGGAGATAGGCGATCCCCGGATCGAGAACCTCGCGCTTCCGCGCCTCCGGCTTCCACAGCACGTGTCCGTCCTCGTCCTCCACGGAGAGGATCATCCGCGGCTCGGCGCCGGTGCCGAGAGTGGCGAACGGCGTGTAGGCCGCCGTCAGCTCCAGCGGCGAGACCGCCGCCGTGCCCAGGGCCATCGACGGCAGCTCCGGCAGCGTCTGGGAGATCCCCGACCGGTGCGCCGCGGCGGCCACCGCGCCCAGGCCGACCGCATCCGCCAGGCGGACCGTGGCGACGTTCTTCGAGCGCACCAGCGCGTCGCGCAGCGTTACCTCCCCGTCGTAGCGGGCGGAGAAGTTCTTCGGCTGCCACACCTGGCCGCTGCTCAGACGGATACTCAGCGGCGTGTCGGCGAGCGGCTGGCTGAGCACCCAGCCGGCGCGCAGCGCCGCCGCATAGACGAACGGCTTGAAGGCGCTCCCCGCCTGCCGCCGCGCCATCGCCGCGCGGTCGAACTGCGAATGCGAGAAATTGCGCCCGCCCACCCAGGCCAGCACGTCACCGTTGCGCGGATCGATCGCCACCACGGCACCCTGGAGATAGGCCGTGCCGTCCGGCCCGGCGTCCTTCTCCGCGGCATAGCGGGTGCCCGCGAACTTCCCGAGCTGGCCGCTCTCCACCGCCCGGAGCTGGCGGGCGAGCTCCTCCTCCGCGGCGCGCTGCGCCCGGGAGTCGAGCGTCGTGCGGATGCGCAGCGGCCGGCTGTAGAGATCGGCACCGAAGCGCTCTTCGAGATCGCGGCGCACCTGCTCCACGAACCACGGCGCAAGCCCCGCTTCCACCCGCGCCTGGCGCGGCGGCGGCACGATGCCGAGCGGAGCCGCGCGCGCCGCCGCCTCCTCCCGCCGCGCGATCCGTCCCTGCGCCGCCATCAGATCCAGCACCAGGTTGCGGCGCTCCAGGGCGGCCTCCGGATGGCGCCGCGGATCGTAGTGGCTCGGCGCCTTGGGCAGCGCCGCGAGGAGCGCCGCCTGGGAGAGCGTGAGCCGCACCGCCGGCACACCGAAGTACTGCCGCGACGCGGCCTCAATGCCGTGTGCCCGGTTGCCGAAGTAGATGTGGTTGAGATACAGCTCCAGGATCTCCTGCTTGGAGAAGCGGCGCTCGATGTCCTTGGCGACGCGCACCTCCAGGAGCTTGCGCGCCAGGCTTTGCTCCCGCCCCGGCAGGCGCTCCGGGAACAGGTTGCGGGCGAGCTGCATGGTGATCGTGCTGAATCCCTGCTCGAAGCTCCCAGCCCGCAGATCCGCCAGGATCGCGCCGCCGACCCGCCGCCAGTCGATCCCGCGGTGCTCCTGGAAGCGCTTGTCCTCGACCGCGAGGAACGCCTGTGCGACGAGAGACGGCAGCGTACCCAGCGGCACCGTGGCGTGCTCGACCGGGGTCAGATCCGCGAACACCTCGCCGTTGCGGTCGAGCAGCAGCGGCGCGCCGCCGGGCTGGTAGGCGGCCAGCCGCCCGACGTCCGGACAGGTGGAGAAGAAGCAGTGGTCCCAGGAGAAGACGAAGAAGGCGAAGAAGGAAACCGCCAGCGTCAGCAGGATCGCCAGCGCCGTCCGGCGGGAAAGATGCCGCCAGCGGTCGCCCAGAGTCCGAAGAAGCGCTCGCGTTTCCACGGGCTCCCACGGGAGCAAGGTGCGCGCCAACTCTGCCGTGCAAGGCCGGCTCAATGTCGCGGAATGTTATGATCCCCCCCGACGATCCCTCCTGATGAATGACCCCGAGGTGACGAATATGCGTTCCGGTCTTTGCGCAGCTCTGCTGGCAGTCCTGACCCTCCTCCCCGCCACCGCTCATGCCGCCGCGGCCCCTTCGTTCCAGGCTTCATTCTCCGGGCGTGATCCCGCCGTGCAATGGGACAAGGCCGGCAGCCTCCACGCCGTCTACGTCGAAGAGCAGGGCGAGGACGCCGTGGTCTGGTACCGGCGCCTCGGTGCCTCGCCGTCCGGCCCGGTGCGGGTCTCGCCGCCCGGGGTCAAAGTGGTCACCGACGGCAACGCGCCGCCGATCCTGGCGATTCTGTCCGGCGGCCTCCTGGTGACCGCCTACTCCGCCTCCATCCCGGGGCACTGGAAGAGTGAGATCCGGGTGCAGCGCTCCACCGACCACGGCGCGACCTGGAGCGAGACCCGCCTGCCGCATCCGCAGCGCGTGGGGACCCATTCCTTCCTCTCCGCCGCCGTGACACCCGCCGGCCTCCTCACCCTCGCCTGGCTCGACGACAGCTCCGGGCACATGGGCCTGCAGGCGGCCACCACCGCGGACGGTCTGACTTTCTCGCCCCGGCAGACCGTCGATGCCGGCACTTGCGAGTGCTGCGACACCGCGCTCCTCGCCGGCAAGGGCGGCACCGTGTGGCTCGCCTATCGCGACGTCGAGGGTGAGGACATCCGCGATTTCCGGATCATGCGCTCGACGGCGCCGCCACGCTTCAAGGGCGGCACGAAGCTCTCGAACGACGGCTGGCATCTCAACGGGTGCCCGGACACCGGGGCGCGCTTGGCTGAGGCCGCCGACGGCACGCTCTGGGCCGCCTGGTTCACCGGCGGCGGCCAGACCGGCATCTACGTCACCTCGTCGCGCAACGGCGGCGCCCGCTTCGCGCCACGCACCCTGCTCACCCCGGCGGAGGGCCTCTACCGCCACCCCGAGATCGCCGTTCTGCCGGGCAACCGCGCGGCGGTCGTCTATGAAGGCGTCCGGACCGCCGGCGCCTTTCCCGGCCATCCCCTCCTGGCGCGCCTCCGCGATCCCCGCACCGGTGCCTGGAGCGCCGCGCGCCGCGTGGCGCCGGGAGGCATCTTTCCCCGCCTGGCCGTCGCCGGAAAGCCGGGAGAGCGCGCGGCGCTCGCCTTCACCTGCCGCGCCGGACAGCAGACCAAGGTGGTGATCGCCGACTGGGAGCTCCTCGGCGGCGGGGATCTCCCCTGGGCCGGCTGCGATGTCGAGAGCCCGAAGCCCCAGGGATGAGGATCGGGATGAGCCGAGGTTTGAGGTTTTTTTAGGAAGTTTGAGCCAGATTGAGCGATGGATTGAGGATCTTTGGGAAGCTTCCCGCTATTCTCCGGTTGTGGTTCTGAAGCACTGAAGGTTTGAAGGTTGCAGGTCGTCTGGCTGGAGGGAGGAAGGGAAGGTTGGTCGTCTCACTTGCAGGTCTGTAGGTTTGCAGCACTGTTCGGGTTTGAGGGATGAGGTCGCGAGAGCCCAGGAGAGATCCTGGGCTTTTTGCCTTTCCGGCTCAGTCGCCGTCGCCGGCCGGCGACCGCTTCCTGGGCGGGGCCAGAGTGTCGAGCAGCGAACGGATCTTCTGCGCCGCGGCGCTCTCCGCTCCCGTCTGCCGCTCCGGATAGGCGAAGGAGAAGAGCTCGTGGTACTCGAGGCCGAGCGACCGCGTGATGCCGAGCACGAGCTCGAGCTTCGCTTCGACCTGCCCGTTGAAGAACCGCGTGAGAGAGCTCGGATGAAGCTTCAGGCGGCGCTCGATCTCCCGGTTGGAGATACCGAGCATGCGCATCAGAGTGCGAAGCACCTCCAGGAGCCGTTGAGCCTCTTCTTTGTCCTCATTCATGCGGAAGAGTGTACTCCACACCAGAAATGCTCCCTCCCGGCGGGCCGCGCCCGCCGGGAGGGAGGAGAGGGACGAGCTCACTGCGCGCTGCCGCACAGGTTGTCGAGCCGGAAAGCCCGGTAGCCGACGCTGAGCTTGCCCGTCGAGCGGTGGCGGACGCCGACCCAGGCCTGTGCCTTCTCGCCGTACAGCGGCGTCGCGGCATGGCCGAGGTCGAGGGCCAGCCAGCCGGAATTGAAGGCGATCGGCAGGGCGGCGCTCTTGACCGTCACGAGCTGTGTCGCCCAGGGGAACGGCCGGGCGGCCGCCGACAGCAGGATGCTGTTCTCCTGCTGATCGAAGGCGAGAGCTCCCGCCTGGCCGAGCTTGCCCCAGGCCGGCAGCGCGCCGCAGGCCGGAGGCGCCAGGTCGGGGCTCTTGGTGTCGCGCCAGACGATGAGCTGAGTGCCGGCGGGGAAGGGAGCCGCGTTGGAGAAGCGGACGCCATAGGCGCCGCCGAGAGGTTGCCGGTTGTCGGCGCCGCTGCTGTAGCGCCCGTAGAAGGTGTAGTGGCCCGCCCCGAAGACCTCCGGGTTGGCGCGGATGTGAACCGCGACGTCGCCGTCGGCCTGGTTCTGGCTCGGATCGACGAGAGCGTAGTCTCCCATCAGGGCGTTGTCGTTGGTGGCGACGCCGGTCCCCCCGTCGACGAAATACCCGGGATCTCCAGGGCTCATCGTCGAGCAGGAGCGCACGGAGTCGATGGTGACATAGCCGGCCGCGACGCTCGCCTCGGCCTGCACGCTCCCGGCGCAGACGCCGTTGACCGGCGATTTGCGGCCGGTGTGCGCGGCGCGCAGGTGATTGCGCAGGAAGAGAGGCAGCACCTTGCCCAGATTGGCATCGCAGCTTGGGAAGCTGACATTGGGCTCGGAGAGGTCACCCTGGTGGCTGATCCCCGCTCCGGTCGCGGGCAGGAGGCCGCGGACCAGGACGTCGCGCAAGTCGATCGTCTCGACGTCGTAGCCCGTAAGATAGAGGTCGAAGGTGAGGGTCGGCACCGCCCAATCGGTCCACAGGGTGATGTGCGCGAGCTGGGGCTCCGCGAAGGCATTGGTCACCGAGAAGATCGTCGTCCGCCCCGTGGGCTTGTCCAGGTCGACGGCGAAGTAGGGGATCAGAAGAGTCGCGGCGGGCATCGCGTCGAGCCGGCAATCCGCTTCGGTGGCGCCCACCGGCGGAGGTGGACCGCCGCAGGCGGCGCTCACCTGCGTGATGAGCGTGCTGCTGTTGTCGCCGCCCGCCGGATCGGGGTAGGCGCTGCTGACGGTGGCCGTGTTGACGATCTGCCCCTGCGCGGCCGTCACCGTGACCGTCACGGTGATCTGGGCGCTGTTGCCGGCGGCGATCAGGCCCAGGTTGCAAACCACCGCCGGAGAGGTCTTGCAGGTGCCCTGGCTCGGGGACACCGACTTCAGGGTGACGCCGGCGGGCAAGGTGTCCGACACCGTCACGCCAGGTGCCGCGGACGGGCCGTGGTTGGTGACCTTCAAGGTGTAGACGAGCTGTCCCCCGGACAGCACAGGGTTGGCGGAGCCGGTTTTGACGATGGTGAGATCGGCGCTGCTCGGGGGTGGTGGGTTGCCCGCCTGGCAGAGGACCGTGACCGACGCCGAGTTGTTGGCGGACGCCGGGTCATTCGTGGAGCTGCTCACCATCGCGGTGTCGACGAGACTTCCGGCACCGGCCGGGGCCTTCGCGCTGATCGAGATCTGGGCGCTCGCCCCTGCGCCGAGCGTTCCGAGGTTGCAGGTGACCGTGGGTCCAACGCTGCACGAGCCCTGACTGGAAACCGCCGACTGCGCGGTCGCCCCGAAGGGTATGGAATCGGTGACGTTGACAGATCCTGCCGCGCCGGGGCCATGGTTGGTCACCGTGAGGGAGTAGTAGATCGTGCCTCCGGGAGACACCGGGTTGGGGGCGGCGGCCAGGGCGATTCCGACGTCCGCGGAGGCCGGAGGGACGTTCTGGACCTGGGTCGAGACCGATGCCGAATTGTTGCCCGGCGTCGGATCAGCCACCGAGCTGCCGGCGGTTCCTGAATTGACCAGGATCCCCTGCACGGCGGAGACCACCACGCTGATCGAGACCTGGGCACTCTGCTGGGCGCCGAGAGATCCCAGGTTGCAGGAGATGATCGGCCCCGCGGTGCAGGAGCCCTGGCTCGGCGACGCCGGCTGCGCCACCACGCCGGCCGGCAGAACATCCGTCACCACGACGTTGCCGGCCGCATCCGGTCCATGGTTCGTCGCGGTCAGGGTATAGCCGAGGATGCCGCCGGAGAGCACCGAGACGGCGGAGGCGCTCAGGGACAGGCTCAGATCCGCGGCGGGCGGAGGAGGCGGCGGAGGAGCGGAGCCACACTGCACGCTGGCCTTCGATTGGGAAAACACGATGTCGCCGCTGAGCACGCCGAGGCCGGCCAGCGTGGCGTTTTGAAGATAGAGGTGGAGGCCATTCACGGTCAGAGACCGCGTCATCGTGCCATTGCCCGCGACCATCTGCTCGTTGAGGACGATTTTGACCCCGGCTTGGTTGAGCAGCACGGTGTTGGGCGCCGGGCTGCGGGAGATGCCGCCGTTGCCGAGAGAGCCGCTCATGGTGGCGTTTTCGAGGATCGAGGAGCCGTTTGCGGTCAAGGAAGACCCGCAAGTCCCGTCGATGCCGGCGGCGGATTGAATCGTCGCCGCGTGGAGATTGAGGAGAGGAAGGAGCGCGCCGAGGCTGACCGAGGCCTGATTGACGAGGGCGCCGGCGCTGGTCAGCGTCGCCCCGGGAATCGCCGAAGCCGCCGACAGGCTGATGGGGCCGGTTTGCAAGAGCTGCCCGGTCAAGGGCGAGGATACCGTGACCGAGGGCACGCCCGTCGTGAGGTTGTAAGCCGGAGAGGCGTGGCCGCCGATCTGCGGCATCGGGCCGCTCAGCACATGGCCCGCGCTCCCGAGAATCGGCAGGACACTGACGTCGGCGGACTCTCCGAACGATGAGCTGTCAGCAACGGTCTGAGCCGCGGCCGGGCTGACGGAACACAGACAACTGATCAGGAGGGCAAAGGAGGTTGAATGGCGACTGCGGAAGATCATGCTGCGCTCCCTTCTTGGAGAAAAGCAGTAAAATATACGGAGGGGGGCGTGGAGCACGCCATCCTCGACGAGGACTCGATCGAAGAGCCGGGAATTCAGGGCAAATGATCACCAAATGATCTCCTTTCGAGAGATGGATTGACGGCGGAGTGGGGCTGGGGGAAAAACCTTCCACACTTGCAGGGCACGGGAGATGTCGCTCCGTATGTGTCTCGTGCCGAGCCTCTCGACATGTTGAAGCGATGCATGGCGTCTCGCGACCGAGAGATCCAGAAGAAATAGAGCGAGAGTGGAAGCTTCCTTTTTCTGATCGAAGATGCCCATGCCTTGACCCCCTCCCCTGCTGCATTGAAAGAGGGCAGGCGTGCCCGGTGGCACGCCCACCCTTGAACCCATGAGCTCCAGCCCTACGCCTACAAACACAGAGGAGCCCTTCCCGCCGACTTCATACCGACAAAAGAGAGCTGCAAGAATCACTGGCCGGTCAGTCCGCTCTCTCTTTCGATGGTCGAATCCTACCCGTGCGGACGCTGCCTGTAAGTCACTGTTGCCGGCGCCGGCCTGCCGTCACTCGGCTTGCTTCCTTGTCGTGAGACCACGACAGATGGAGGGGATGCTCAGGAGCTGAGGAGCGTCAGGCTTCGCTAGGCTTCGTAGAGCCCGTTGTCGAGGGCATAGCGGGTGATCTCGGCGTTGTTTCCCACGTGCATCTTCTCCAGGATGCGCGTCCGGTACGTGCTCACGGTCGACTCCGCGATATTGAGGTGCTGGGCGATCTCGCGCAGCGCCAGGCCGCGGGCGACGAAGCAGAACACCTCATATTCCCGGTCCGAGAGGCGCTCGTGAGGAGGCCGCTCATCGCTCTGGAACGCCGGGATCAAGACGTCGGCCAGCTCGGCCATGACATACCTGTGCCCGGCGGCCACTCGCTGCGCCGCCCGGACGAGCTCCCGGGGATGGCAGGCCTTGGTGACGTAGCCACTGGCCCCCGACTTCAGCGCACGCACCACGTAGGCCTCCTCGTCGTGAGAGCTGAAGACGAGGATCGGCAGCTTGGGGACCCTGTCCTTCAGCTCGAAGAGCACCTCGAAGCCGCTGCGCAGAGGCAGCTTGAGCTCGAGAAGCACGAGGTCCCAGCTCTCGCCGCGCATCCGCAGGAGCGCCTCTTCGCCGTTGCCGACCTCGATGAATTCGGCATCGAGGGCCGCCCCCAGGATCTGCTTGATCCCCTCCCGTACCACGGGTTGATCGTCCACCACGAGAATTCTGCTCATTCAGACCCCAGTCGGAGCTCTTCCAGGCCGACTGATCGGCTCAGAAAACCTGCCAGATGATTGTGCAATGCTGAGTCTATTGTAGCAGAACGGATAATGTTTGAGAAGGTGAGATCAATACAGGCCGTTGTCGATCGTGTAGCGGGTGATCTGGGCGTTGTTTTCCAGCCGCAGCTTCTTCAGGATGCGGGACCGGTAGGTGCTCACCGTCGACTCCGAGATGAAGAGCTGCTGGCCGATCTCCCGCAGGGAGACGCCGCGCGCGAGGAGCCGCATGATCTCGTATTCCCGGCTCGACAGCTCTTCGTGGAGCGGGTGGTCGTCCGGCGTCTTGAGGCGGTCGATCAGGAGGTCGGACAGGGCCGGCGTGAGGTAGTGGCTTCCGGCGGCCACCCGCCGCACCGCCTTGATGATCTCCTGGGACGGGCTTTCCTTGGTGAGATAACCGGCGGCGCCTCTCTTCAGGGCACGAATGACGAAGGCCTCGTCATCGTGCATGCTGAAGACCAGGATCGGCAGCTCGGGGCGGAGGCCTTTGATCTCGTCGAGGATCTCGAAGCCGCTGCGGCCCGGCAGCGACAGGTCGAGGAGGACGAGGCTCCAGCTCTCGGCGCGGATCTTGCCCAGGGCCTCGTCGCCGCTCGTCGCCTCGCTCATGACGATGTCCGGAGCTTCCCGGGCAAGAATGCTCTGAATACCCGCTTGCATGGCGGGGTGATCGTCGACCATCAGGACCTTGATCACGGGTACCTCTCCATCCTGCGGGTCATGTCGCTCTTTTCATATCATGGTATTGTATACCAGTGCATGTACTTATTTTCTGTGGCATCGGCGCCGCATCGGCGGTGCTCCTGGCTGGCCTCCTCCTGCGCGCCCGCGCCGGACGGCTCGGCACAGGGCTGACGGCCGATGCCCGCTGGCTGGCCGAAGCGGCGGAAGCGGCGCATCGGCACCAGCGGGAGCTCGAGATCTCGGCCGCGGATCTGGCGCTCGCCAACCAGGACCTGCGCTCCCGGTTGCAAGCGGGCGAGAGCTTCCTGCGCAGCGTCACCCATGACCTGAGGACGCCATTTCTCAGTCTCCAATGGTTCAGCGGCGAGCTGGTGCGCTCGCTCGCCGAGCAGCGGAGCCTTCACGCGACCGTGCCGATGGCCGCGGAGGCTCTCGATCGTCTGGAGGAGGTGGATCGTGACATGGAGAAGGCCGTCCGCTTCCTCGAAGCCGCGGCCGCGGGCGCCGCGCAGACTTTGAAATCTTTGCAACTGATCTGCCGTGCCCGCCAGATCGAATATAAAAAGCAGAGGATCGATCCTGGGGAGATCGTTCGCCGCAGCGTCAAGAATCTGTCCGGGCTCCTCGCCGAAAAGGGCGCCGAGATCAAGATTCCGGGCCTGCCGCCGGTGTGGGGCGACGCTTCCGCGCTCGAGCAGATTTTCACCCAGTTGCTCGGCAATGCGCTGCAGTACCTCGATCCTTCCCGCACCGGCCTGATCGAGGTGGGTGCCGAGAGCGGTCCGCCGGAGTCCCCCCTCACCTATTGGGTGCGTGACAATGGCCGCGGCATCCCTGCCGGCTCGCAGAGCCGCCTCGGCACCCCCTTCCAGCGCTTGCATCCCGAGGCCGGCGCGGGCGAAGGGATCGGCCTGGCGCTGGTCCTCTGCGCCGTCGAGCGCCACGGCGGCCAGCTCCGCGTCGAGTCTCAGGAAGGCATGGGGACGACCGTCTTCTTCTCTTTGTCCGACAAATGACCCGCCGTGTCGGCGAGTCGCTACGCCCGGATCAGGAGCCAGCCGACAGGCAATCGCCTGCCCTGCCGACTGACGGGACGCCTTGCTGGAGCCTAGGCTTCTTCGAGAAGGGAGAGGAGGCCCCATGATTCTCGACGACAGGCTCGACGAAAAATACGAGGTCATCAAGAAGGTCCGTGCCGGCGGCATGGGGGCCATCTACAAGGTCCGCCACCGCCTCCTCGACGAAGTGCGCATCGTCAAGACCATCCGCCGTCCCGGTACCGTCGGACTGGCGGCGGAGCGCTTTCTCCGCGAAGCCCGGGCCGCGATCAAGCTGCGCCATCCCAATGTGGCCAACCTCTATGACTTCGCGGTCGGCAGCCAGGGCGACGCGTACATCATCATGGAGTACGTCGAAGGTTGGAACCTGCTCGAGATTCTTCGTGGCTATGGGCCGCCGCCGCTCGCCCTGACCCTCGAGATCGCGCACCAGTCCCTGCGCGCCCTGGCCTATCTCCACCGTTTCAAGATCATCCATCGCGACATCTCGCCGGACAACCTGATGTTGACCCGCGACGTCGACGGCCTCCCCCTGGTCAAGCTCATCGACCTCGGGATCGTCAAGGCGCTGGAAGGGGAGGACTGTGGCTTGACGACGGCCGGGATCTTCCTGGGCAAAGCGCGCTACGGCTCTCCCGAGCAGCTCGGCGGCGGCGCCGTGGACGAGCGCAGCGATCTCTATTCCTTCGGCGTGGTGCTCTACGAGCTCCTCACCGGCTGCTGCCCCGTCCTCGGCGCGGAAACGGCCGCGCTCCTGGCCGGCCACCGCTTTCTGCCGCCGCGCGAATTCGCGGAAACCGACCCCGGAGGGCGGGTGCCGGAAGACCTCCGGGCGCTGGTCCTCAAGGCCCTCGCCAAGCGGCCGGAGAAGCGCGTCGCGAGCGCCCAGGATTTTCTGCTGGCGCTGGCGGCCATCCAGGAGCGCTTTCCGCTCACCCCCGGAACCGCGGAGGAATTCTGGCGTGTCCTCCAACCGGTGGTGCCGGAAGCCGGCCGCCAGGTGCCGGGCGCGGAGAGGCCGGACGAGAAAACGCGTCAGGACATCTCTCCGGCAACCTTGCGGGCATGGTCGGGCGGCCAGCCGCCGGCAGGAGAGCCGCAGCCGCGGCAACTGCCTTCTCTCATGCCTCCTCCGGCTGCGCTTCCTCCGCCCGTCTCCGGAGCGGACCGCGACACCTGGGCCTTCAGCCTCCTGCGCTTCCCGGCGGCCGGCGCCGCCTTGAGCACCCACGAGCCCCATCCGGGGCAACGGATTCTGCTCACCGGCTCCAGCGCCGTCCTCGGCCTGCTGTTACTGGGTCTCTGGCTGCCCCGGATCGCGGAATTTCCAGGGACCTCGTCCCTGGCCGCCCTGGCGCGCCCGGCCCTTCCGGCGTCCCCGTCCATGCAGAGGGGAGACCTGATCGTGCTCGGCGGTCCCGGGATCGACGCGCCGGAGGTGAAGTATTTCCCGGCTTACGCCTATCCCATTGCCGCTCGCGGCAGCAGGCGGACCTGCTCTGTCCGCGTCCGCATGCTGGTGGATGAAAAGGGCAGGCCGAGCGAAATCCATATCGACAGCCGCGACGGGTCGGGTCTCGGGTTCGACGCCACGGCCCTCGACGCGGCGCGGCAAGTGAAGTTCTTCCCGCCGCTACGCGACGGCATCCCGGGAAAGATGTGGACCCAGCTTCTCTTCTTCTTTTCCGAGCAGGCGCCGTGATGGCGGTCAGCCCGCGCCCCGCGGCTCCAGGAGAAGAGCGAGGAGGCCGCGGATGCGGCCGGCCAGATCGTCGGCCACCGCCGCGAAGGCGCGCCGGCGGTCTTCCTCCTCGCCGGTGACGGCGGAGGGGTCGGGTATGCTCCAATGGAGCCTCTGCGCACCCCGCGGGAAGATCGGGCAGGTCTCGTTGGCGCTGTCGCAGACGGTCACGACATAAGTGAACCGCTCGTGCGCCACCTCGTTCAGATGCTTCGAGCGCTGCCCGCTGATGTCGATCCCGCGCTCGGCCATGACCTCGATCGCCAGCGGGTGGACGCGGGACGGCTGCGTGCCCGCGCTCGCGGCTTCCACGAGATCGAAGGCGAGGGAGCGCAGAATCCCTTCCGCCATCTGGGAGCGGGCGCTGTTGTGGGTGCAGAGGAAGAGGACGCGGGAGCGTTCCTGGGCCGCCGGTTCCAGGATGCCAGGGGCGCCGGTTTCGGCGTACCCGGGCGGGAGGCCCTCGGTGGAGGAGAGAGGAACTTCCATGCGCGCAATCTATCGAGGAGCGGAGGGCCGTTGCAAGCAGTAGCCACGGCATTGCAGCGTGGGCAGCGCCGGATAGCGCGGAAACGCCGGATCGCTGTCCGCCAGCCCGCAGCGGACGAAGACGCTGCGCGGCGAGGCGAGAAGGCGCAGGTGCTCGCAAGTCCGGCAGAGGCCGGGGTCCCGGCCCAGGCGATCGAGGAGCGCTCCCTTGCCGTCATCCTGGTCCATGGCCGGCATGATCCCACGGATACGGTGCGCTTCGGGGCTCCTATTCCACAAACATGCTCATTGGTGTATATTTGGCGTTCGGGTCGCAAAGAGGCGACCGGAAGCCTTCCGGGGATCCACCGAAGGCGTCCGTCTTCGGCACCGGACTCCCCCCTGGCGGAAGTCCCGCCCCGCGGTACCAACCTTCCTATTCCGCGGCGCCCTCCGAGCCGCGCGCCAGCCACGAAGGGACCAGATCGCTGGTCCCTTTCGCCTTCCTACTCTTCCTTGACCTGGGTGATGAAGTCCCGCAGCGTCTTCTTGGCGTCGCCGAGCACCATCATCGTGTTCGGGCGGATGAACAGGTCGTTCTCGATCCCCGCGAAGCCGGTCGCGACGCTGCGCTTGAGGACGATCACCGCCCGCGCCTCGTCGACGTTGAAGACAGGCATGCCATAGATCGGGCTGCCCGGCGAGGTCTTGGCCGCCGGGTTCACCACGTCGTTGGCCCCCACCACGAGCACCGCGTCGGTGCGCGCGAACTCGTCGTTGATCTCCTCGATGTCGAAGATCTGGTCGTAGGGCACGTCGGCCTCGGCGAGGAGGACGTTCATGTGTCCGGGCATGCGGCCGGCCACCGGGTGGACGGCGAACTTGACCTGCGTGCCCTTGGCCTCCAGCGCCTGCGTCAGCTCGCGCACGGCGTGCTGCGCCTGCGACACCGCCATGCCGTAGCCGGGGACGATGATCAGCGTCTGTGCCGCCCCGAGCACGCCCACCGCGTCCTCGACCGACGCCAGGTTGTAGCTCGCTCCCGCCGCCCCGGCGCCGCCGGCCGGCGCCTCGCCGGTGCTGCCGAAGGCGCCGAAGAGCACATTGGCGAACGAGCGGTTCATCGCCTGGCTCATCTTGAGAGAGAGCAGCAGGCCCGAGGTGCCGTCCAGGGCGCCGGCGATGATGAGGACGTAGTTGTTGAGCGCGAACCCGGTGGCCGCGGCGGCCAGGCCGGCATAGGAGTTGAGGAGAGAGATCACCACCGGCATGTCGGCGCCGCCGATGGGGAGCACCGCGAGCACACCCACGACCAGGCCGAGCGCCCCCATCAGATAGAAGAGGACGATGCGGGTGGGATCGAGCACCACCAGGACGAGGATGACCAGGGCGGCGAAGAACATCGTGACGTTCGACGCGTTCTGCCCCTTCCAGGTCACCGGCGCACCGCTGATGAACCCCTGCAGCTTGCCGAAAGCCATCAGGCTGCCGGTGAAGGTCAGGAAGCCCAGGAAGACCTCGAGGCCGAGGGCGCCCATGATGAAGCGCGGGATCTGGGTGCCCAGATGGTGATACTCCGAGACGCCCACCAGCGCCGCGGCGAGACCGCCGAAGGCGTGCGACAGCGCGATCCGTTCCGGCATCTTCGTCATCGGGATCCAGATCGACATCGCGGCGCCGATCAGGGAGCCGACGATCAGGCCGAGGCCGATCCAGCGGAAGGTGAGGATCTCCGTGTGCAGCAGGGTGCCCACCACGGCGACCAGCATGCCGAAGGCGCCGATGAGGTTGCCGAGCCGCGCGTGCTTGGGCGACGACAGCGCCTGCAGCGCCAGGATGAAGCAGACCGAGGCGATCAGATACGAGATGGGGATGATGGCTTGGCTCATGGTTTGGCGCGCTTCTTCTTGAACATGCGCAGCATGCGGTCGGTGATCAGGAAGCCGCCCACCGTATTGATCGTGGCGCAGGTGACCGCGACGAGGCCGAGGACCGTGCTCAGCGTGCCATAGCCGCCGCCGGCCGCCACCAGCGAGCCCACCAGCGAGATGCCGGAGATCGCGTTGGTCCCCGCCATCAGCGGCGTGTGGAGAAGGGGCGGCACCTTGGAGATCACGTAGTGCCCCAGAAACCCCGCGAGGACGAAGATGTACAACCCGAAGAGCAGCTCGTTCGACATGGTGCGATCAACCTTGGCCGGGAAGTTGAGGGTCCGAACCGGGCGGTATCCTAGCATGCGGGGAGCAGGCTCGAGGTTTGACCCTCTCCGCGGTCCGAGAGGTCTTTTCTCCGTTCGCGAGACTCTCTCCGCGAGCAAAAGGCCTTTCCGGCGCCGGAGAGACTCTCTCGCCGGGCCGGCGCGTCATTCCCGCCGCCGAGAGACTCCCTGGCCGGTGCGGTGAGCCATTCCTCGGCGGAGAGACTCTCTCGGCCGCCCGGGAAGCCTTTCCTCCTTCCTGCCGCTCTTTTTCTTCCGGCAGTGCCGGTGTCCGGCCCGGGGGGCCGATCCGCCCGCCGCCATCGGCCATTGGCGGCTGCCCGGCCTGTTGCGTAAACTCCGGGCATGCCCAAAAGGGACGACCCCGAGCACTGGCTCGAGGCCGACACCCGCGCGAGCGGTGGCGAGCAGCGCCCGGCCGCTCCGCTTCTGGTGCCCGGCCTGACCATCCTCTATCATCCCGACCTCGCGCGGATCGGCGAGCGCGCCCTCCTCACCGGGCTCGCCGCCGGACGCGAGGAGCTCGTCTCCCGGCGGGAGCCCGATTTCGCTCCTCCGGGCCAGTCGCTGCGCCGTCCCCTGGCAGACGTCCACCTCAGCCGCCGTCCGCTCCGCTTCCTCCCCGGGGCGGAGCCGGGCTCCGTGCGCCTCGTGCGCGGCGACAGCGGGACCTCCGTGGCGGCGTGCGGGAACCCGGTCGCCGGCGAGCACACCTTCTCCGCCGCCGCGGTGGAGGATGGCGTGGTCCTCCTGCTGGCCGGCCGCCTCGTCGTCCTGCTGGCGCCGGTCGATCCCGTCGTCCCGGGCGGCGTGCCGCGTTTCGGCTTGGTGGGGGAGAGCCCGGCCATGCTCCAGCTCCGGCGGGAGATTCGGCGTGTCGCCCAGCTCACCGTGCCGGTGCTGGTCCGCGGCGAGACGGGCACCGGCAAGGAGCTGGTCGCCCGCGCCCTTCACGACGCCGGCCCGCGGGCCTCCCGCACCTATCTCGCCGTCAACATGGCCGCGGTGCCGGCGGCCCTGGCGCCCGCCGAGCTCTTCGGCGCGGCCCGCGGCGCCTTCACAGGAGCCGACCGCGCCCGCGAGGGTCATTTCAGCCGCGCCCACGGCGGCACGCTGTTTCTGGACGAGATCGGCGAGACGCCTCCCGAGGTCCAGCCTCTCCTGCTGCGCGCTCTGGAGACCGGCGAGATCCAGCCGGTGGGCGGCGGCGATCCCCGGCGGGTCGACGTCCGGTTGATCGCGGCGACCGACACAGACCTGGAGACCGCCGTGGCGGAGGGCCGCTTCCGTGCTCCCCTCCTGCACCGGCTGGCCGGCTATCAGATCAAGCTGCCCCCTCTGCGCCGGCGCCGCGAGGACATCGGCCGCCTTTTCCTTGCCTTTCTGCGCCAGGAGCTGGAGCTCGCCGGCGAGATCGGCCGGCTCGCCTCCGTGGTGTCCTCCGGGGGGGCGGACGGCCGGCCGTGGATCCCGGCCCCCCTGGTCGCCCTCCTCGCCGCTTACGACTGGCCGGGCAACGTGCGGCAGCTCCGCAACGTCGTCGGCCAGCTCGTCGTCGCCGGCCGCGATGGTGGCGAGCCGGCCATGTGGCTGCAGGCCGACGCCGCCTTCCGGGAAGCCGCCGCCGCGCGGCCGCCGGACCGTCACCCGACCGTTCCCGCCCTGCCGCAGGCCCCGGCGTCCGGGAGCCGGCACTACCGGCGGGCGGAGGACCTCGGTGAAGAGGAGCTCCTGGAGGCCCTCCGCGCCAACCGCTGGCGCCTCCAGCCCACCGCCGTGGCTCTCGGCGTCTCCCGCGGCGCTTTGTACGATAGGATTGAAAGAAGCCAGAAGATCCGGAGAGCAGTGGACCTCAGTCGAGAGGAGATTGCGCAATGCTTTCAGCGCTACGGCGGCGACCTCGATGCGATGGTCGCGACGCTCGAAGTCTCGAAGCGTGGTCTCCAGAGGAGGATGACCCAGCTCGGGATGCTCTGGCGGTGAGAGGAGGGCCATGAGCGATCGACTGGCGTTGACCGAGATTGGCCCTTACCGGATCGAGGCCCGTCTCGGTATCGGAGGCATGGGAGAGGTCTACCGCGCCTACGACTCGCGCCTCGACCGCTCCGTCGCCGTCAAGCTGATCCGGTCCGACGCTTCCGCCGCCGACGGCGTGGCGCGGGAGCGCTTCCGCCGCGAGGCCCGCGCCGCCGCCCGGCTCAGTCATCCGGCGATCGTACAGATCCACGACATCGTCGAGTCGGGCGAGGGCGATGCCATCGTGATGGAGCTCGTCGAGGGCGAGCCCCTGTCCCAGAGGATCGCCCGCGGTCCCCTTCCCATCGACGAGTGCGTCCGTCTGGCCCGCGAGATCGCGGAGGGTCTCGCCGCGGCTCACACCCGGAAGATCCTGCACCGCGATCTCAAGGCTGAAAACGTGATGGTGACCACGGACGGCCACGCCAAGATCCTCGACTTCGGGCTGGCCAAGCAGATCGAGGGAGAGGAGTCCCTCACACGCACCGACGCGGTGATCGGAACGTTTCGGTGCATGTCTCCCGAGCAGGCCCGGGGGCTGGAGCTGGATCATCGTTCGGATCTCTTTTCATTCGGCGTGCTGCTGTATGAGATGTTGACCGGGAAGTCCCCCTTTCGAGGTGAGAACGCGCCGGACACCCTGTCCCGGGTCTGCACGGCGAGGCAGAAGCCGGCGCGCGAGGTGCGGGCGGCGATTCCGCAGGAGCTCTCGGACCTGATCGACCATCTGCTCGAGAAGGAACCGGCTCTCCGGCCGGGCAGCACGCGAGTCATTGCCGAGAGTCTGGCCCGGATCGCCGGCGGGCCCGCGAACGCAGGCGAAGCGACCTGCATCGACGCACCCTCGTGGGAAGCTCCATCCTTGCCGAGCGTCGCAGCACCCCTCCCCCACGCCGTACGTCCGCGGCAAGCCCGCTGGACCTTCGTGCTCGCGGCAGGCCTCCTGGCCTCCTCCATCGGCCTGGTCGCGTTCCTGCGGGACCGTGCCAAGGCGCCGCCGATCCGCGTGGCCGTCCTCAAGACCGCCATCGCGCAGGGCACGGCAGGCGCCGAGGCGGAGCTCATCGCTTCCGGCGTGCGCGTCAATCTGCTCCGCTCGCTGCTCGCGATTCGCGACATCTCCGCTGTCTCGCCGGAGCAGGTCGACGTCGTCCCAGGCCTGCCGGCCGCCGTAGCGCGCGCGACCTCGGCGGACGAGCTGTTGAGCTCCCAGGTCGACTGTAATCCGTTGGCCTGCAAAGTCTCCCTCCGGCGTCTCCGCGGCGCCGACGGCAGCGTGCTCTGGGCGCAGAGCCTCCAGGTCCCCGCGGATCGGCCCTACCTGCTGTCCGAGGCCATCCCCTCCTACCTGCTGCGTGCCTATCCGGACCGGGGCACGCGGGCCGGAGTCCCGGATCTCAACGTCTCGGAGCCGGACTACGCCGAGTACCTCCTGCTGCGCCGGAGCTTCGACTCCTCCATGGAGCAGGAGACCCCGGTCCCGGCGTTGTTGGAGCGGCTCGAAGGTCTGCGCGCCCGCTCGCCGCGGTTTATCGAGACCTACGTCCTGGAAGCCGAGGCCCTGCACTACCAGTTCCGCTCCGGGCGCGATCCCGCGGACTTGCGGAGGGCGGCGGACCTCCTCCGTCTGGCGAGCGCCATTGCGCCTGACGACCCGCGCCCGTTCGAGAGCCTTTTCGAAGGGGCCATGCTGGGTGAAAGGCCGGACGAGGCCGCCGCCGCCCTGCGGGCTCTCGACCGCCTGCAGCCCGGAGACGCGAGCGTCCTGGCGCGGCGTGCCCGCCTTCTCGAGAAGCAGGGCGAGCCCGAAGCAGCTCTCGCCCTGCTCCAGCGGGTCATCGCTCTCTACCCTTCCTGGAAGAACCTCGCGTGGGCGGCCGAGATTGAGTACCGCCGCGGCAAGATCCCCGCCGCCCGCCGCCACCTGGAACAGCTCCTGGCGCGTTTCCCCGACTACTACCTCGGCCGCTCTCTCCTGGCGCAGATCGAGCTCTTCTACGGTGATCCGGCCAAGGCGGCTGCTTTGTACGAGAGCCTGATTCGCCGCCGGCCGCAATATGAAGAGCTCACCAACCTCGGCCTGGCCTACTTCCTCCTCGGCCGCATGCAGGCAGCGGAGTCGCGGTACAGCCAGGCTTTGGCGCTACGGCCGAAAAATCCCTTTGCCCTGCTCAACCTTGCCGACGTCACTCTTCTCCTGGGCCGGCGTGGCGAGGCCCTTGCTCTTTACCGCCAGGTCATCGCCCGCATCGACGAAGACGGGGCAGCGCGGAGCCAGTGGCAGATGCAGACAGTCCGGGGGCAAGCCCTGGCGCATCTCGGCAGAGCGCAGGAAGCCGTCGCGGCCGTCCAGGAGGCGCTCCGGCTCTCCCCCGGGAATCCGCAGGCGGCCTACGAGTCCTCCCTGGTCTTTGCGCTCGTGGGAGACCAGACCTCGGCGCTCCTGAACGCGGAGAGGGCCCTGGAGCAGGGGGTCGATCCCCGGTGGTTCTCGATCCCCTGGTTCAACCCTCTCAACACCTCTCCCCGCTTTCAGAGCCTGGTAACGAGCCCGCGTCCTGGCCGTTTGGTCCTACATTGACGATCGTCGGGTCGTTGGATTGGATGGTCTGGTTGTTGTACGTGATCTGGATCTGGAAGGGGAAGCTGCCGATGCCGCCCCATTCCTCAGAATAGCTGTCGACGAAACCGGCCCAGTTTCCTTCGACTTCAATGTCTTTGATGTACACAGGCTGCCCGCCGGGCCAGATGAATGGCGGGCTCGCGAAAATCGCTGCGGCAGTCGAGCCATTGCCCGTTGTATTCAGAATGAAGTTGACGTGCGTCACGCCGGGCTGGCAGAGGAAGTTGTTGCCGGGAGTTTCCCAGTTCGAGGTGTAGCTGAAAGGATCTTCGCCTTCTGCGGCGTCGGCGTTGTAGGTGACAACAACCTGGTTGGGCATATTGGGCATGATGTTTTCCTCCCTCGTTCTGCCCGCCGGGATTGGCAGGCGGTTCTGCGATCCAGCGAATAGTGAGGTAGAAAGCGCAAGCTTTGTGCCAGGTATGGGCTCCTCGGCGGCATGCCTGGAGCCGACGTCTTCCGACACAGACCTCTGCCAGGGTGACGATGAGCGACGTTGCTCGACATACCCGCTGATATAGTCCGTTCTGGTATGCCCGCGCCCATCAAACCCTCCGCCTACGCCCAGTCCGGCGTCGACATCGACGCCCAGGACAGAGGCCTCGCCCGCGTCAAGAAGCTGGCGAAATCCACCTTCACCCCCGGCGTCCTCAGCGAGATCGGCAGCTTCGGCGGCCTGTTCCGGCCGGACCTCGCCGGCATGGCCGAGCCGGTCCTCGTCGCCTCGGCCGACGGCGTGGGGACCAAGCTGGTGGTGGCGAAGATGGCGGGGGACTATTCGAGCGTCGGGCGCGATCTGGTCAACCACTGCGTCAACGACATCCTCGTGCAGGGCGCCGAGCCGCTGTTCTTCATGGACTACGTCGGCGCCGGCGTTCTCGATCCGAAGAAGATGATCGAGCTCGTCGAAGGGGTCGCCCAGGGCTGCCGGGAGAACGGCTGCGCTCTTCTGGGCGGCGAGACCGCCGAGATGCCGGGCTTCTACCAGCCGGGCGACTACGAGCTCGTCGGCTTCATCGTCGGCCTCGTCGACCGTCCCAAGGTCCTCGACGGCTCCAAGGTGGCCGTGGGCGACGTGCTGGTCGGGATTCCGTCCTCCGGTCTGCACACCAACGGCTACTCTCTGGCGCGGCGCATCCTCTTCGACAAGCTCGGCCTGGGCGTCGCCGACCGCGCGCCGTGGTCCAGGAAGAAGCGGACCGTGGGCGAGTCGCTCCTCGAGCCGCATCTGTCCTATCTGAAAGCCGTGCGGCCGCTCCTCGGCCATCCGGCCCTCCACGGCATGGCCCACATCACCGGCGGCGGCATCACCGACAACCTGCCACGCATCCTGCCGGCGGACACGCACGCGTTCATCCGCGTCGGGAGCTGGCCGCTCCCCGAGCTCTTCCACTACCTGCAAGAGCAGGGGGAGATCGACGCGGCCGAGATGCTCCGCGTCTTCAACATGGGCGTCGGCCTCATCCTCTCCGTCGCGCCCTCGGGCCTGGCCGACATCCTGGGGCTGCTGCGCAGCACCGGGCAGCGCTCCTTCGTCATCGGCACCGTCCAGAAGGGGGGCGAGGGCGTGATCTACGACCTCGACCACCGTCCGTCTTCTCCGGACTCTTCTGAAGACGAATGACCCGCGTCGGCATTCTCCTCTCCGGCCGCGGCAGCAACTTCCTGGCCCTCCACGCCGCCATGGCGCGGAGGGACGTTCCAGCGGAGATCGCCGTCGTGGTGAGCAACATCGCCGATGCCGGAGGGCTGGAGAAGGCGCGCGAGCTCGGGTTGCCGGTGATCGCCTTGCCGCACCGCGCCGCGGCGGACCGGCGGGCGCACGAGGCGCAGGTCGACGCGGCCCTGCGCAAGGCCGGCGCCGAATGGGTCTGCCTGGCCGGCTACATGCGCCTCCTGTCACCTGAATTCGTGGCGGCGTGGCCGCGGCGGATCCTCAACATCCACCCCAGCCTGCTCCCGGCCTTCCCCGGTCTCGACGCCCAGGCCCAGGCGCTGGCGCACGGCGTCAGGGTCTCGGGCTGCACCGTCCATCTGGTGGACGCCGGGCTCGACAGCGGGCCCATCGTGGTCCAGCGGACCGTCCCCGTGCTCGACGGCGACACGCCACGGAGTCTGGCGGCGCGCCTCCTCGAGCAGGAGCACCTGGCCTACCCCGAGGCGCTGCGGCGTCTCCTCACCGAGCCCTGGCGCGTGGAAGGGAGGCGGCTGGTCTTCGGCACGGAGAGATTGGGGGTAGACAACGGCGGCGAACCGATGTAATGTCCCGCCTGTCAGTGGCGGGTGGGGTTGATTTGAAAGCGACTGGGACCAAGCTGCGGACCGGATTCCTTCGGGGAATACCGCCCGGCGGCTGTCGGTTACACCTTCTTGCGCAGGGCGGGAGCGAGCGGCGGCGCAAAGGGGGGTTGACACCCAAACCAAGCTGCCCTATGCTTCGCCTCCCCTGGGAATGACCCAGCAGGTCAACCGGGGGATGCGCGACGGCGGCGCTGAAAGGCGCGGCCGGTTCGTCGTCGTCGGTTCTTTGAAAACTAGACAGAGGAAAAATTGAGTTCAGCGACTGTATTTCCGAAAACAGTCCGCCAGAGCCCTAGCCGGGTTTTGGTGGAGTAGGATCC
>Ga0307506_10000162_pt1 | contig 22809 bp, 16 predicted proteins | sample 25_S_MG_FD_202175 | JGI IMG/M metagenome (GOLD analysis project Ga0307506, IMG submission 202175) | Soil microbial communities from Populus trichocarpa stands in riparian zone in the Pacific Northwest, United States - 25_S | ecosystem: Environmental > Terrestrial > Soil > Riparian zone > Trees... | reverse complement strand
TCCTCGGCATCACCGACGCGCAGACGTTCCAGAAGCTCAAGGCGGTGTCGTTCCGGTAGCCGCGGCCACCGGCAGCCAGCGCCCGAGGATCTCGGCGAGATCCTTCAGATTCACCGGCTTGGTCAGATAGTCGTTCATGCCGCTCTCCAGAGCCTGGCTCCGGTGCTCGCTGAAAGCATGGGCTGACACTCCGATGATCGGCACATCGGCCGTCTCCCTGCGGCGGCGCAGCTCGCGGGTGGTGGCGTAACCGTCCATTCCCGGCATCTGGCAATCCATCAGGATGGCGAGGAAAGGGTTTTCCCCCTCCAGCCTGGCCAGTGCTTCGCGGCCGGTCGCGGCGACCTCGGTGGAATAGCCCAGCGCTCCCAGCATCGAGACGAGGACGACCTGATTGATCTCGTTGTCCTCCACCAGCAGCAGAGTGCCCCGTTGCGCTGTGCTCGCGGTCTTTGCGACAGGCGGCGCCGGCCTCGCGGGCTCGGACACGGCGGGCGCCGGCGCGGCGGGGAGCGGCAGCTCGACCCAGAAGAGAGTGCCGACGCCCTCGGCGCTGCTGAAGCCGATCTCGCCCCCCATCAAGCCCACCAGATGCCGGCTGATGGCGAGGCCCAGCCCGGAGCCGCCATGGCGGCGGTCGAGGCCGGCTTCGGCCTGGTAAAACTCCTCGAAGACCTTCCCGCGCGTCGCGGCGGGGATTCCAATCCCGGAGTCCTCGACCTCGATGCGTACCCGCGGCGGCTCGCCGGAGCCGCGCGCGGCCACCGAGAGGCGGAGGTCGACGGCTCCCCGGGCCGTGAACTTGACCGCGTTGCCCACCAGATTGGTCAGGATCTGCCGCACCCGCAACGAATCGCCCAGCACCCAGCGCGGCACCCTGTCGTCCACCGCGGCCCGCAATCTGACGTTTTTCGCCGCCGCCACCGGCTCGAAGAGACTGACCAGGTCGGTGAGCTGCTGGTGCAGGTCGAAAGCGCTCACCTGGAGGCTCATGCGCAGGGCTTCGAGGCGCGACAAATCCAGGATGTCGTCGAGCAGCCGGAGCAGCGCCGAAGCGCTGCGCTGCAGGGCGGCCATCATTTCGTGCTGTTCCTCCGGCTTGATGTTTTGCGACAACAGCAGCTCGCTGATGCCGAGAATGCCATTCATCGGCGTCCGGATCTCGTGGCTCATATTGGTCAGGAATTCACTCTTGGCGCGCGTCGCCGCCTCGGCCCGCAGGCGGGCCTGGTCCAGTTGATCGAGCGTATCCTGCATGTTGAACGCGGTATCGCGGGCCGTCGTCCGGCTCTTCCAGCTCTGCCAGATCGTCAGTCCCTGCATCATGGGGACCATGATGAAGAAAAAAAACTTGGCGAGCGGCGGCATTGAAGAGCCGGCCATCAAGCCTGGATCTTCCATTTTTCCGAAGGCGATCGGAACCGTGAGAGCCGTGTAGCCGAGCACGGCCGCGATACAGGCGACGAGGCTCGCCCGGCGATCATCGGAAGCGGCGAAAAAGGAAAGCGCCAGCGTCAATCCCATCGGGGCCGCCGAAAAGACGCCGAGATACGCCTGGACCAGGAGGCTGGCGGTGAAGCAGGCGACGAAAAAAATGCGGTTGACGCGCGGCCCATGGCGGCCGGTCGCCGACTGCCAGGAGAACCAGAGGCCGCTCACGACGAGCAGCGCGGTGCCGGCCAGCATGCCCCAGCGCAACTGCGGCTGGCCGCCCAGGAAGAGCGTCATCGTGAAGGCGCAGCCCGCCGCCAACGCCGTCACCCAGCCCATGCTGACCGCGCGCGCCGCTTCGTCGGCCCTCAGCTCCTCCAGCGCCGAACGGGCGCTGCCTTGATTTGGCATACAAGAGATTCTAGCGGAAGCGCCTCGCGTTGGGTTTCCTTGCGCCGGCGTAAGGACAGCGCGCCGTGAAACGGCGAGACTCCTCTCCAGGCCGTATTTGAGTTTGCGCTGTCTCGTGAAGCGATATAGTCTGCAAACGAGGGGACCGCGATGAAGAGCTCGAAGCATCTCCCGTTGGGCACTCTCTCGTTCGGCGTCTGCTTTGCGGCCTGGGGGCTGATCTCGGCGTTCGCGCCGCGGTTCCGCGAGATGTTCGGCCTCTCGCCGAGCCAGACCGCGCTGCTCATCGCCGTCCCCGTGCTCCTCGGCTCGCTCGGCCGGCTGCCGGTGGGCATGCTGGCCGACCGCTTCGGCGGCCGCTTGGTCTTCACGGTGCTGATGCTCCTGGTGGCGGTGCCGGCCTGGCTGGTGCCGTACGCCGGGAGCTACCGCGAGCTGTTGACCGTGGCGTTCTTTCTCGGCCTCGCCGGCTCGTCGTTCCCGGTGGGCGTGGGCTATGTGTCGCGCTGGACGGCGCCCGAGCGCCAGGGCTCGGTGCTCGGTGTCTATGGACTGGGGAACATCGGTCAGTCGGCGGCGGTGTTTCTCGGCCCGCTGATCGCGGCGGTTTTGGGGGGACAGACGGGGTGGCAGCCGGTGTTCCGCGGCGTCGCGGTATTGCTGGTGGTCTGGGGCGTCGCGTTCGGCCTGCTGGCCCGCGATGCGCCGGTCGCCGCCAAGCCGCAGGGGATCGGCGCGATGGTGCGCGTCCTCACCCGCGAGAAGCTGGCCTGGGTCCTTTCGCTGTTCTATTTCCTCACCTTCGGCGGGTTCGTCGCTTTTTCGATCTATCTGCCGACCCTGCTCAAGGATCAGTTCAAGCTGACCCCTGCCGGCGCCGGCTTCCGCGCCGCCGGCTTCGTGGTCCTCGCCACGCTCCTGCGCCCGGCCGGCGGCTGGCTGGCGGACCGGATCGGCGGCGCCCGCGTGCTCTCGGGCGTCTTTCTCGGCGTCGTGCCGTTCGCCCTCCTGCTGACCTGGCCGTCGATGCTGCCGTTCAGCGTCGGCGCCCTGGGCTGCGCCGCGCTCCTCGGGCTCGGCAATGGCGCGGTGTTCAAGCTGGTGCCGCAGTATTTCCCCAAGGAGACCGGCACGGTGACCGGGCTGGTGGGCGCCATGGGCGGCCTGGGCGGCTTCTTTCCGCCGCTTCTGCTCGGGTTTTTCCGCCAGCAGATGGGCGCCGTCTGGCCGGGTTTCGTGCTCCTCGCCGCCCTGTCGCTGCTTCTCGCCTGGATCAATCATCGCGTCTTCCTGACGCGGCAGCAGGCGGTCGAGATCACTCTGCCGCCTGAGCTCGCCCGCGTCGCCGAGCAGACGCGCGCCGGCGCCTGGGCCACCCTGTGGACCGGCCTGCTCGCCGCCGCCATCGTGGTGGGCTCGCGCAATCTGCAGAATTTCGATCCGGCGCTGGTCGTCTACACCTTCGCGACGATCTTCGCCACCTGGGGCGTCGCCTATCACTACTATGTCTGGCTGCAAAAGCCGCCGACGCAGATGTACTGGCGGCGCGGCTGGCAGCTCGCGCGGCAGCAGGGCGTCCTGCGCAGCCTCGGCCGGCTGCTCCCCGTGGCGTGGACGCACCTCGCCGCCCAGACGTTCATTCGCAAGCGCTCGGTGCTGCGCTGGTGGATGCACCAGCTCTTGTTCTGGGGCTGCATCCTGGCGGTTCTGATCACGTTTCCCCTGGTCTTCGGCTGGATCCACTTCCGCAGCGACGGCCAGGATCAGATGACCTACGTGACCTACATCTTCGGCTTTCCGACCGGATCGTTCGCTCTCCGCACGGCTCTCGCCTGGCTGCTGTTCCACGGCCTGGACGTGGCGGCCGTGATGGTCCTCGGCGGGATCACGCTCGCCCTGTGGCGGCGGATGCGCGACCGCGGCGCCCGCGCGGTGCAGGACTTCGGCCGCGATTTCTTCCCGCTGATCCTCCTCTTCGCCATCTCGGTCACCGGCCTCGCGCTCACCGCGTCGACGCTCTGGCTGCGCGGGAGCTTCTACGGCTTCCTGTCGATCCTGCACGCGATCACCGTGATCGCCGCTCTGCTCTTTCTTCCCTTCGGAAAGTTTTTCCACGTCTTCCAGAGGCCGGCGCAGCTCGGCGTGAAGCTCTACCACCAGATCGGAGACGAGAGCGAGGGCGCTGCGTGCGCCCGCTGTGGCGAGCGTTTCGCCTCGCGGATGCACGTCGACGATCTCAAGACGACGCTCGGGCAGCTCGGCTTCGACTATCAGGGCTGGCAGGATCTCTGCCCTGTCTGCAAACGCAAAACCCTGGCGAGCACGCAGCTCCGCCTGAAGGAGGAAGCGCTCGTGGAGAATCATGGCTGATCTGCCGCAGGGATACGAGGAGCTGATCCAGCGCTACGGGCCGCACCTCAGCTACGAGCCGCCGGGCGGCTATGCCGACCAGCGCGCCAATCCTCCGGACCGGCTGGTGAAGACGCACTGCTGCTTCTGCGGCCAGCAGTGCGGCATCCAGCTCAAGGTGCGCGGCAACGAGGTCGTCGGCTTCGAGCCCTGGGAGGAATTTCCGTTCAATCAAGGGATGCTCTGCCCGAAAGGCGTCCGGCGCTATCTGCAGAGCGGCCACCCCGACCGTCTCCTCGATCCGCTCCTGCGCACGCCCGAAGGCTTCCGTCCCGCCACTTGGGACGAATCGCTGGATTTCACCGTCCGCCGATTGCGCGAGATCCAGGAGAAACACGGCAAGGATTCTGTCGCGATCTACGGCGGCGCCTCGCTGACCACGGAGAAATCCTACCTGCTGGGCAAATTCGCCCGCGTCGCGCTCGGCACCCGGCACATCGACTACAACGGCCGGCTGTGCATGGTCTCGGCCGGCACCGCCTACAAGCTCGCGTTCGGCGTCGACCGCTCGCCCAATCCGTGGGCGGACATCCCGAAGGCGCAGGTGATCTTCGTCATCGGCGCCAACATCGCGGAGTGCGCGCCGATCACCACGCAGTACATCTGGCGCGCCCGCGACGCCGGCGCACGGCTGATCGTGGCCGATCCGCGCATGACGCCGATCACCCGCAACGCCGACCTCTATCTGCCGCTGCGCCCCGGCACCGATCTCGCCCTGTTGATGGGATTGCTACACGTGGTCCTGCGCGACGGCTTGGAAAAGCGCGCCTTCATCGACGCCCACACCACCGGCTTCGAGCAGGTGGCCGCGTCGGCGCAGGCGTGGGACCCGGATCGCGCCGGCCGGATCACCGGCGTGCCGCCCGCGGCGATCGAAAAGGCCGCCCATTGGATCGGCGAGGCGGACCGCGCGATCACTCTCCATGCGCGCGGCCTGGAGCACCAGTCGAAAGGGGTGGAGAACTGCCTCGCGGTGATCAATCTCGCGCTCGCCACCGGCAACATCGGCCGCGAAGGCGCCGGCTGCATGATGGTCACCGGCCAGGGGAACGGCCAGGGCGGACGCGAGCACGGCCAGAAATGTGATCAGCTCCCCGGCCAGCGCTCGATCGCCGATCCGCAAGCCCGCGAGCACGTCGCCAAGGTCTGGGGCATCCATCCCGACGAGATCCCGCAGGCCGGCCTCTCCGCCGTGGAGATCATGGAAGCGATCCACCGCGGCGAGATCAAGGCGCTGCTCTCGATCTGCTTCAATCCGCTGGTCTCCCTGCCCGACGCCACCTATGTCCGCGAGGCGCTCTCCAAGCTCGAATTCTTCGGCGTCGTCGATTTCTTTCTCTCCGAGACCGCGCACCACGCCGACGTCGTCCTCGCCGGCAGTCTCCAGGAGGAGGAAGAAGGCGTCGTCGCCAGCGCCGAGGGCCGGGTGATCCATATTCGCAAAGCCGTCGATCCGCCGGGCAACGCCTGGCCGGACACCAAAATCTATCTGGAATTGGCGCGCCGTCTCGGCAAGGAAAAATACTTTCCCTACAAGTCCAGCCGCGAGATCTTCGACGAGCTGCGCGAGGCCTCGCGCGGCGGACCTGCCGACTATTCCGGCATCACCTACGAGAAGATCGATCGCGAGCTGGGCGTCTTCTGGCCCTGCCCGGATGTTCCCGGGGGGGACCATCCCGGCACGCCGCGCCTCTTCGAAGGCGGCGTGTTCTTTCATCCGGACGGCAAGGCCCGCTTCCTGGTGACCGAGTGGCGGGAGAGCGGCGATCCGCTCGCCGAAGACTTTCCCATCCTCCTCACCACCGGCCGCGTCGTCAGCCAGTATCTTTCGGGAACGCAGACCCGGCGCATCGGTCCGCTCGTCGATCAATTCCCCGGCCCGCGCGTCGAGATCCATCCCCGCCTGGCCGCGCAGCACGGCATCGCCGACGGCGATCCGGTCACCGTCACCACCCGGCGCGATTCGCTCACCGTGCCCGCCTTGGTCGTGCGGACGATCCGTCCTGACACCGTGTTCATCGCCTACCACTGGGCCGGGAAGCAGAGCGCCAACAAGCTGACCCATCGCACGCTCGATCCGCGGAGCAAGATCCCGGAATTCAAAGTCTCCGCCTGCCGGATCGAAAAAGCTCCGGGTGGATTGAGAGTGGTGCGCTGATGTTCGGCTACGAATTCTATATCGATCCGGAGCGCTGCATCGGTTGCCAGGCCTGCGTCAACGCCTGCGCCGAGTGCGACACCCACCGTGGCGTGCCGATGATCACCGTCGATTATCTGGACCGCGCGAACAGCATCGCCACCGTCCCCGCCATCTGCATGCACTGCGACGATCCCACCTGCGCCGAGGTCTGCCCGGCGGACGCCATCAAGAAAGGAGAGGACGGCGTCGTCCAGTCCTCGCTCAAGCCGCGCTGCGTGGCCTGCAACAACTGCGTCCTGGCCTGCCCCTTCGGCATTCCGAAGATGATGGTCAAGCTCGAGCTGATGATGAAATGTGACATGTGCTACGACCGCACCTCGGTGGGGAAGCGGCCGATGTGCGCCACCGTTTGCCCGAGCCAGGCCCTGGCCTACGTCACTCCGGAGCGGATCGCGAAAGAACGGCGGGAGACGCCGTCCAACGTCTTCCAGTTCGGCACCGAGACCGTCACCACCAAAGTCTTCATGATGGTGCCGGCCGGGGAAACCCAGATCACGGTCGACGTCGTCAACTTTATGTGGGAGATCGAGCCATGAAAAGAGATCCGCTCTGGCGGGAAGAGATCTCGATCTTCAGCGCCCAGGAGAAATACGTCAACCGTCGCCAATTCGCCAAGTTTCTCGTTCTCACCAGCATCGGCATGTTCGTGGGCAATCTCTGGATCCTGGTGAAGAGCTGGCTCACCAAGACACCGGCCTATCCGTTGCGCGGCATCGCGAAGCTCGGCGAGATCCCCGTGGGAGGCGTCAAGCTCTTCTCCTATCCCACCGCGGCCGATCCCTGCATCCTCATCCGCACGGGAGAGACGGAGCTCGCGGCCTACAGCCAGAAGTGTACCCATCTCTCCTGCGCCGTCTATTACATGCACCAGAACAAACAGCTCGAATGTCCCTGCCATCAAGGCTTTTTCTCCGCCGCAGACGGCCGCGTCCTCCAGGGGCCGCCGCAGCGTCCGCTGCCACGCATCCGCCTCCAGCAGAAGGGGGACGAGCTCTTCGCCGCCGGAATCGACCTGGAGGCCTGATCATGGAACCGCTCACCCCGCCGCCACCCACGCAGCGCCGAGGCCTCACCGTCATCGACGGCGCCCTGGCGCTGATCGTCATCCTCCTGATCGTCCAGATGTGGCTCCTCACCGCCACCCTGGAATCCTTCCTCGCCGGCCACCGCGAAGCCGCGCTACCCTCGGCGATCGCCTCCGGGCTGCTCGCCCTGGCCTGCTGCGGGCTCTACGGATTCGTGCGCGGAGTGGAGTAGACTGTGACTCCTTCGGCATGCCGACACCTCTCCCTGAAATTCTCGCGCTCGCTCGTGAGCACCAGGTCGAGCAGGAGGCGTTTTCCGAGTTCGTCGAACGGTTGAGCTCGCTGCGTGAGCAGGCCGCCGATGTGCGGCAAGCGCCGGAGAGTCTGGTTGTAGCCCTTCGCGACTTGCTCGAACAGCTCGCGGGGGACGTCCTCCACCAACTCGACGAAGTGCTCGCCCGCCATTGCACCTACGATGCGGCGATCCAGCAGCTCGAGGAGGAGCACCGCGCGACGTTGCGTGCGGCGGAGGCCTACCAGATCTGGGCGCAGCGAGTTTCCTCGAGCGCCCTCGTCGGCTTGCCGGAGGCCGAGCTCCGACGAGAGTTCGCGCGCCAGACCGCCTACGTCTACATCATCCGCCTTCTGCTCGTCCGCATCTGCGAGGACAAGGGGTTGTTCCGGCGCAAGCTGTCCGATGGTGGGCTGATCCTCTGGAAAGAGCGGGTACCGCAGTACCTCGACTATGCCTCGGGACGATCCTACGAGTACCTCACGCGCATGGCCTACGAGTGCGCGCAGAACGTCTACGTTCACTTCTACGGCGCCTCCGAGCTTTTCGACTGGTACCGGATGGACGACAAGATGTTGCTGCGCGCCCTGCTCGTCCTCAATGCCTTCAACCTCGAAGGCATCGACACCGATATCATCGGCGCCGTCTACGGCCGCTACCTCGAAGAAGGCAAGCACGAACAGGGGCGCTACTACACGCCGAAAGCGCTGGTGACTCAGATGCTGGATCTCGCCGGCTGGCGCGGCGGTGAGATCGCCGGCCGCCGGCTCGCCGATCTCGCCTGCGGCTCCGGCAGCTTTCTTGTTGAAGCTTGCCGGCGTCTGCTCGATACCTTTCGCAGCGCTCGAGGAGGTGCAACGTTCTCTCCACGGCATCGAGATCAACCCGTTCGCCTGCTACCTCGCGGAGACGAATCTGCTGATCCAGGTGCTCGACCTCCTCAAGCAGGCCAAGGACGAGGGCATCCTGCTGGTGGTCGACCGCTTCCGGATCTACAGCGAAGACTCCCTGATCGAGGCGGAGAAGCTCGGCGAGGTGTCGGAGACCTCGCTCTTCCTGCTCGGCAAAGACCGGGCGGCGGCCGAGCAGATGAAAGCACGGACGGGCCCCTTCGCCGCCGGCTTCGACGTTCTGGTCGGCAATCCGCCCTATGTGCGCGCCGACGAAGACGCTCCCGCCTGGAACGCTTACCGGCGCAGGCTCGAGAATCAGGAGTGGTTCTCGACCCGCCACCAGAAGTGGGACCTCTATGTCCCGTTCGTCGAGCAGTATTACCGGCTGCTCGCCGACCGGCCGGAAGCCCGCTGCTGCCTCGTGACGATCGAATCCCTGGCCACCGCGCCCTATGCCGAAAAGCTTCGCGAGCTCCTGCTCCGGAAGACGACTCTTCACGACGTCCTGGTGACCCGCGGTCTCAAGCTGTTCGAAGACGCGAAGTGGCAGGACAACCTGATTTTTTCGTTCTCGCGCGGCGCGCCCGCGCCTGAGCACCGCGTCCGGCGGGCGCTCGCCGAGAAGAGGGATGAGCGGGGAGAGATCCTCACCGAGCCGCTCGACGAGATCGTCCAGGTGGAAGCTGATCCCGAGCGGCTTTTCCGTGCGCGTGGGCAGGTCGAGCTCGACCTCGAAAATACCGTGCGCCTTGAAGAGATCTGCTACGTGTCGAAGGGCATGGTGTTGCATTCGAACGAAAAGCTGAGAGAAGGCCAGATCGTGCTCGTGCCTCCGAGCTACGATCCGGGCTGCTTCGGGGAAGAGCTGGTAGAAGACCTGGGTGAGGAAGGAAAGCGGATCCGGCACCGGGTTTTCTTCCGCGATGACTTGGTCGTGGGACAGCCCGATAAGATCCACGCGCAACGATACTTGGACTCTCGCGAGGTGAGGCGGGGAGGGGTCGGCCGCATCCAGTGGCTCGAATACGGCGAGCACACGCGCTGTCCGGCACGGATCAGCCGCCCGACGTTCCCCGAGCTCTTCGGTGTCCCGAAAATCATGTTCGGCAGCTTTACGGGCGTCGCCGTCGACGACGGCTCCAGCGGCGGCTTTCTGATGGTGGCTCACACAGTGCGCGTCGCGGTCCGCTGGGCCACCCTTACGGAGATCGAAAATCGGTCACTCACCAAAGCGAGGTCCTCCTTGGGCAGTGATCACGATGGAGAGTCTTCTCGAAATTATTCCGATTGGTATCTTTGCGCGCTGGCGCTCAGCGAGCCGATCCAGCTCTGGCTGCACGCCGAGAAGCGGTCGATGAAAGAAGACGTCTACCCGGACGACATCAAGGCGATTCCGGTCAAACGAATCTCCGCGGCCCAGCAGAAGCCGTTCGTGCGCCTGGAGAAGGAGCGGCACGGCCTGTGGCGGGAGCTTGTGGCCCTCGAAGAGGAAGGTTTTCGGATGGGCGCCCGGATCGAGATCCCGGTACGCCGGCTCGCCGAGCGGTTTCGGCGCGAGCATCCGGAGATCGAGCACCTCGCCCTCCTCAAGCTGCCCCCCTCCCTCGTCGAGCTCGAGGAGGCGGCCTTGGAGCGCGATCTCAACGGCGCCAAGGCTGCCGGCTCTGAGGTTCGGGTGCGGAGAGAGACGGTGGCACGGGTGGGAGAAGCCGTGCAGCGGAAGGAAGAGGTCGCCGTGCTCCTGGCCAGGCTTCTGGGGAGCCTGCCTGGATCGCTCGCGGAAGTCGCCATGGAGGTGCCGCGGAGCGAAGACGGCCTGCTCGCCCTCGCGCGCTTTCTCAAAGAGCAGGAAGAGAGCGTCCGGCGCCGGCAGGCGCGGATCGCCACAATTCAGGGCGAGATCGATGAGCTCGCCTGGGCGCTCTATCGACCGGCCGAAGGCGGCTGATTCCGCGGAGCCGGCAGGGTCGCCGTATACTTCCCTCCCATGAGCACCCTGCCCATCCTCCTCCTCAGCCTGCTGGCCGCGCTGCCGGCGACCCCCGCCGCCGCTCCGATCCCCATCCCGCTCCTCGGTGGCAACGGCGGGATCGGTTTCGATGACCTGACCTTCGTGCCGAGCCTCGGCAAGCTGCTCGTGCCGGCCGGGCGGAGCGGCAATCTGGACATCATCGATCCCGCGACCCGGCAGGTCGTTCCGGTCGCCGGTTTCAGCGCCCAGGAAAAGGGCAAGGGAGGCCACGGCGAAGGTACGACCTCGGCCGATTTCGGGCGCGGGCTGATCTTCGCGATCGACCGCACTGCCCTCAAGCTGGTCGTGCTCGACGCCGCCACCCATAAAGTCGCCGGCCAAGCCGCCCTGGCGAGCAGCCCGGACTACGTGCGCTGGGTCGAGCCGACCAAAGAGGTCTGGGTGACCCAGCCGGACAAGGAAAGAATCGAGATCTTCTCCCTGCCCGCCTCCGGTCCGCCGGTCCCGGTCCACAAGGAATTCCTGTCCGTCCCCGGCGGACCGGAAGCCCTGATCGTCGACGCGGCGCGCGGCCGTGCCTACACCCATCTCTGGAAGAGCACCACCCTCGCCCTCGATCTCAAGACCCGCGCCATCGCCGCCCAATGGCCGAACAGTTGCACCGGCTCCCGCGGCATCGCGCTCGACAGCGCGCGCGGCTTTCTGTTCATCGGCTGCGCGGAAGGCAAAGCCGTCGTGCTCGATCTGAAGAAGAACGGCGCCGTGATCTCCTCCTTCAGCGCGGGCGACGGAGTCGACATCATCGCCTTCAACCCAAGCCTGAGCCATCTCTATCTCCCCGGCGGAAGAAGCGAGTCGATGGCCCTCCTCGGCGTCTCCAAAGCCGGCACCCTCTCTCTCCTCTCGACCGTCAAAACCGCCCGCGGCGCCCACTGCGTCGTCGCCGACGATCACCATCAAGCCTGGGTCTGCGATCCCGATCATGGCCAGCTCCTGCTGGTCAACGACGCGCACCCGAAGACGGAGTAGGAGACTCCGGCGCGCCCCGCGCCCCCTGGGACCGCCGGCGTCCCGCCGGCCTTCTCGATGGCCTTCGGTCGTCATCCATCCGGCTGTCCATGGCGGGAAGAAACCGCATAAGATCAGGGCATGTCCAAGCGATACGCCCTGATCCTGATGGCCTTCGCTGCCGTCCTTGCCGGCTGCTCGCCGGGCTACGAGCCGGGCCTGGGCGAGCTGATGAGCCTCAACCAGATGCGGCACGCCAAGCTCTGGTTCGCCGGCCAGGAGCGCAACTGGAAGCTGGCGGACTATGAGCTCGACGAGCTGGAAGAAGGCTTCGCCGACGTCGTCAAATACCACCCCACGCACAAGAACGGACCGCTCCCCGTCTCCGAGCTGGTGCCGAAGATCATGAACGAGCCGCTCAAAGAGCTGCGGGCCGCGATCCAGGCACAGAATCAAGACGCCTTCGTCAAAGCGTTCGACACCGTCACCGCCGGCTGTAACTCCTGCCATCAAGCCACCAACTTCGGCTTCAACGTCGTCCGCCGCCCCACCGACCGTTCCTGGTTCAGTAACCAGGACTTCGCGCCGGGGTCCAACTGACCCTTCTATCCGCTCATTTCCCCAGCTCCAACGAGCAGGTAGACCCCTCTACCCACTCGTTTTTGGCCTCCACCGGCTCGTTTCCGCCGCCGAACGGCTCGTTTCCCGGGCTCGGCCCAGTCGTTTCCGGAGTCTACCTGCTCGTTTCCCTTCTCCACCGGCTCGTTTCTCGTGGCAAACGGCTCGTTGGGGGAGCGGAAACGAGCTTTTCGGAGGCGAGAAGTGCCGGCTCCCGCCCTCCTTCTCGCCCGCCGTGCTCCGCCATTGCCGCGGTCGAGTGGCTGGCGTGGCGATTTGACGTACGTACGGCAAAGCCGTATAGTTCGATCCGTGTATACCGTCGTCGAAACGCCTCTCTTCCAGCGGCTCGCCGACGACTACTGGACCGAGGAGGAGCGTAGCTCTTTCGTCTCCTTCATCGCGACCCATCCAGAGGCGGGCGAAGTCGTTTCAGGCTCTGGCGGAGTCCGCAAGGTGCGGTGGGGTATGGCAGGACATGGCAAGCGCGGCGGCGTGCGCGTGATCTACTTCAACCGGCTTGGCGCGGGTGAAATCTGGCTTCTCGTTCTGTACTCCAAGTCGGAGGCCGGGAACATTCCGGCTCACGTCTTACGCCAGATCAAGGAGGAAATTGAGCATGGCTAAGGCTACTAAGAAATCTGGGCTCGCTACATCCGGAGAAGAGTTGGGAGAGCAGCTTCTGCAAGCAGTTCGCGAAATGAAGGCCGGACTGCGAGGCCGCGTGCATACGCCCGCCGTGTCCAGCATCATTGAGGCCAGACTGGCCTCGGGGCTCTCGCAAGCATCGTTTGCTGCCTTGATGGGTGTTTCACGTCGCACCCTTCAGGACTGGGAACAAGGCCGCCGGGAGCCATCCGGCGCCGCGAAAACGCTCATCAAGGTCGCCAGACTGCATCCTGAGATTCTGCGTGAGGTGGCTTCGTAGAAGTCAGTCGGCTTAGCGCAGGCCGAACAGGTACAGGAGCGCGGCGTATCCGCTGGGGAGAAGCTGGGGCGGCGCGGGAAGATCCGCGGAGCGCACGGCCATCTCCAGGAAGAAGCGGGCGTGGAAGAACGCCTCCAGAATCGGCCGGGTCACCTCCGTCCAGCGCGCATTGTCCTCCGACTTGAACACCTTCCCGGTTCCCGCCTCGATGATCCGGACGAACCAGGCGTTGAGCGGGCGGTCGGGAGCGAGCGCCTGCAACCGGCGGACGATCGCCTCGGTCTGCTGTTGCAGCCCGTACACCTTGAAGCTCTGATGGTAGAAGCGGTAGACCGGGTCCTCATAGCTCCAGTGGCCGCTGTTCTCCTCGAGCATCTTCTCCAAGGACTGACGATTGAGCCGCAGGCTTTCCAGCAGAGCTCTTTCAGCAGCGGCGGGAGCGGCAGCGGCGGGTGGAGAGGTGGCCTCACGGACCGGCCCTTCGAGCACCGCGCTGCCCATGAGCGCCGGGAAGGATTCCCAATCCGGAGGATCTGGCGTAAGGGGCATCTCCTCCTTGGGCCGGATCCACTCGACTCGACCATGGGTGAAGCGGACGGCGTACTCGATCCAGACCTTCTCTATGGACGTGTAGATCCTGATGTCGCCGTGGATCGGAAACTCGACGTCGTGCTGCGTCCCTTTCCCGCTCGACCGGGCATGCCGCACCAGCCGGCCATCGCCGGTGATCGTGTAGTCGGCGAGGAAGCACTCCAGATCCTTGGTCTGGAATTCCAGAGCCTGATGCTGTGGATCTGGCAGCGGGTAGTCGCAGTGGACGGTGTCGAAGAGACCCATGGATGATGCCCTCGGGGAGATTCTACGGCGAGAGTGGGCGCATCGCACAAACATTAACCCAGGGTTAGGGTTCGTGCAGTTTGACGCCCCTCGTCCCCCTTGGTATCGTCGGCTCAAGCTTTTGGAAAAACTCTCCATCCCGTGAGCAGCCTGCATCCCTTCAACCGGCGTCTCCTGGCGGAGGACCTCGTCCGGGTCCGGCGGCCGGACGACCGGGAGCGCTACGCGGCGTCGCAGCGGCAGGCGCGGATCGATCCCAATCCGCATCAGATCGACGCGGTGATCTTCGCGCTGCGGCGGCTGCGGGAGGGCGGGTGCATCCTGGCGGATGAGGTGGGGCTGGGGAAGACGATCGAGGCGGGGCTGGTGATTGCGCAGAGCCGGGCGGAGGGGGCGCAGCGGGTGCTGCTGATCGTGCCGAAGTCGCTGATCGGGCAGTGGCAGGGCGAGCTGTTCAATCTCTTCGGGATCCAGACGCGGGAGGACCTGGCGAGCTTCGTGGCTCCCGGGGTGTATTTGGTGGGCCGGGAATTCGCGGGGAGCGAGCGCGGCGCGGCGGCGCTCGGGGCGGGAGCTCCGTTCGACCTGGTGGTGATCGACGAGGCGCACGAGATCTTTGCCGGGCTGCACAAGCGGTATGGGCGCGATGGGATCTATGACGAGGCGTCGGACGAGGCGATGATGGCGCACCGCGTGCGCGGGTTTCTGCGCTCGGCGCCGGTGCTGCTGCTGACGGCGACGCCGATCCAGAATTCGCTCGCGGAGCTCTGGGGGCTGGTGCAGTACGTGGAGCCCACGGGGACGCTGCTCGGCGACATCGCGACGTTCCGCCGGGTGTTCTGCGCCGAGGACGACCGGACGCTCGTGCCCGGGCAGGAGCACGAGCTGCAACGGCGGCTCTCGATGGTGCTGCAGCGGACGTTGCGCCGGCAGGCGCAGGAGTTTCTCGACCGGCCGTTCACCAAGCGGCGGTGCCGGCTCTATGAGTACGCGATGAGCGCGGACGAACGCGCGCTCTATGACGATGTGACCGAGTACCTGCTCGAGCCGTCCCTGTTCGCGTTCTCCGGCCGGCAGCGGCGGTTGCTTCTGATCGGGTTTCACCGCCTCATGGCCTCATCGATCCCGGCCTTGGCTTCCGGACTGGGGAACGTCGCGGCCCGGCTGCGGCGCCTCGCGGCGGGCCAGAGCGCGGACGAGGCGGCGGCGGCTTTGCTCCGTGATCTGGAGATCGATGAGGAGGTTGAGGAGGAGCTTGGCGAGGAGGAGTCGATTCCCAAGGAGCGAGGATCGGTCACGGCGGAGCTGGCCCGGGTCGAAGCGCTCCTCACCCGCGCCCGGGCCTTGCCGAGCGATGCCAAGGCGCGCTCGTTCCAGGAGGCGATCCGGGTGATTCTGGACCGGGGCCGCGATGGCAGCGGCAGCGGCAAGGCGGTGGTGTTCACCGAATCGATCACCACGCAGGAGTATCTGCGGACGTTGCTGCTCAACCTGGGTCTCGAGGACGAAGAGATCACGTTGTTCCGCGGCGTCAACGATCATGCCCGCGCCCGGCAGGCGCACGCCCGCTGGCTGGAAGAGGAGGGCGCGCGCCTCGCCCCCGGCTCCCGGCCGAGCCGCGACGTCGCCGTGCGGCTGGCGCTGGTCCACGAGTTTCGCACGCGGTCGAAGGTCCTGGTCTGCACGGAGGCGGGCGCGAAGGGTCTGAATCTCCAGTTTTGCGAGACGGTGATCAACTACGACCTGCCGTGGAACCCGCAGCGCATCGAGCAACGCATCGGGCGCTGCCACCGCTACAGCCAGCAGCGCGACGTCACGGTGGTCAACTTCATCAACCGGGACAACGAGGCGCAGAGCCTGACGTTCGAGATCCTGAGCCAGAAGCTGGACCTGTTCGGCAAGGTGCTCGATGCCTCGGACACCGTGCTGCACGAGCCGCGCACGGATGCGCCCGAGATCGCCGTGTCGGCGCTGGCCGTGGAGCTGGAGAGCGATCTGCGGAGCATCTACAGCCGGTCGCGCACGGTCGATGAGATCACGCGCGAGCTCTCGGCCTTGCGCGACAAGATGGCGGAGCGGCGCGACGCCTATGAAAAGGAATACGAGCGCACCTCGCAGATCATCGAGTCGCGGTTCGACGAGGACGTGCGCAAGGTCTTCCGGCGCCTGCGCGACGAGATTCCCGCCGCTCTCGCGCAGCTCGACCGCGATCTCGCCGATCTGGTGGAGGGCTACCTGGCGGCGCGCGGAACCGTCCACGAGCGGAGCGAAGAAGCCGGTCGCGTGATCTTCACGATCGCCGGCGAGGAGAAGCGCTTCGCGACCGGCGACGCGCGCGGCCTGAGCGATGCCGAAGCGTTGAATCTGACGCATCCCCTGGTGCAGGAGGCCATCGCGGATGCGCGCTCCTGGCCGGGCGGACCAGTTGCGCTCCGGTTGCCGCTCGACGCTCCGGCGGAGTTCGCGGCGCTGGCGGGCAAAACCGGGGTTCTCGGCGTAGTTCTGGCGGATTATGCCGGATTCGAGCCGGTGCAGCGGGTGATCGCGGCGGCGGTCGTGGATGGTCAGCCGATCGAGCCGGCGCTCGCCGCGGCTCTCGCCGAGCTGCCGGCGGCGGACAGCTCTCCCTTCGAGATCGCCATCGCCCCGGCGCTCCTGGCGGACGCTCTCGACGAGGCGGTGTTCGTCGATCAACGGGAGGTGGAGAAGGGCGAGCAGAGGCATTTCGAGCAGGCGCTCGGACAGCTCGAGCGGTTCGTCGACGACAAGGTTCTCGTCTGCCGCCGGGAGCGCGCCGGCCTCAGCGAAAAGCTGCGCGCCGCGCACGTACGCCGCGACGAAGTGGTGGGCGCGAGCGCCCGCGCACGGATCGAGGAGGAGATGGCCCGCCTCGCCACCCGTGACGAAACGCTCGAGCAACGGATCAACGCCCTGGATTCCAGGGAGGACGAGGTCTACCGGAAATGGCGAGACCACTATCACGAGCTGCGGTATCAGGCGCCAAACATCATTCGGCTCTTCCAGGTGGCGTTCCGGATCGAGCTTCCGATCGATCCCCGGGACCCGAAGACGTCATGCTGAGGCTCCTGCACACCGCCGACTGGCATCTCGGGAAACGCTTTCCATCGTTCCCCGAGGAGGCGCAGAAAACTCTGTCGCGGGCGCGGATGGACGTGATCGCCCGTATTCTGGACGTCGCGCGGCGGCAGCGGGTCCACGCCGTGCTCTGCGCCGGGGACCTGTTCGACGAGCCCACGCCGAGCCCGGATTTCTGGGAAGGATTGGCGAAGACCCTCCGCGATCATTCGACCGCGGAGGCTCCGGTCTTCCTCGTGCCGGGCAATCACGATCCGCTCACCTCGGAGTCCGTGTGGGCGCCCACGCACCCCTTCCGCGCCCGGCTTCCCGCCTGGGTCCACGTCGTGGACCGGGACGACTTCGAGCACGCGATCACGCCGGACGCGGTGCTCTATGCGCGGCCGTGCCGCTCCAAGGCCGGAGAGTGTGATCCGGCGCTGAGCCTGCCGGCGCGGGCTTCCGGCGATGGCCGGCTGCGGATCGGCTGCGTACACGGCAGCACGTTCGACATCGACGGCTATCAGACCAACTTTCCAATCCAGAAAGACGCCGGCGTGCAGCGCGGGCTCGATTACCTTGCGATCGGCGATACCCATTCCTTCCGCGACGTCACCGCGAGCTTGGCCGTGCCGACCGTCTATCCGGGAGCGCCGGAGCCGATGAGCTTCGACGAGCCCGGCGCCGGCCATGTCGCCGTCGTGGCGCTCTTCCGGCACGGCTCGCGCCCTCGCGTCGACGCCGAGCCGGTCGCCTATTGGCGCTGGATCGACGTGCGGTGCCGCAGCCTCAACGAGCTGCGCGCGCTGCTGACCACGCCGGACCTCGAACGCCACGTCGTACGACTGCATCTGGACTTGACCGTCACGCTCGCCGAAGAGAGCGAGCTCGAGCGCATCGTCCGCGATCTCGAAGGCACCGAGGCGACGCACGGCCGCGCCGGCGTGTTGCTCGTCGATCGATCAAGATTGCGCGTCCAGGCCGGCTCCGCCGACGCCTTTCCGGACGACCTGCCGCCGGTGCTCAAGGACACCGTCGCCCGCCTCGCCCGGCTGATGGCGGAAGCGGTGGACGAGGTGGAAAAAGAGAAGGCGAACCGGGCGCTGTCTCACCTCTACAAGCTGTTGCAGCGCCGGGACGAGCTGGCCGGAGGAGCCCGATGAGGCTGCATCGCCTGCGCGTGAAAAGCTTCGCGGCGCTCCGGGAGCTGGACGTCACCTTCGGACCAGGTCTGAACGTCCTCTACGGTCCCAACGACCTCGGAAAATCGACGCTCGCGGAGGCGATCCGCCTGGCGCTCCTGCTGCCGCACACCTCGAAGTCCTACGAGCCCTACATCTCCTGGTCGGGCGCCGCCGATCCCGTCGTTGACCTCACTTTCGAAACCGAGGCGCAGCGCATCTGGCGCGTCGTGAAACAGTTCGGGAAAAGCGGCTCGTCGCTCCTCCAGGAATCCCGGAACGGTCAGGATTTCGACGACGTCGAACGGGCGCGGGGCGTCGATGCGAAGCTGCGGGAGATCCTGGGCTGGGGCATCCCCGAGCCCGGCGCCGGAGCCGGCAAGGGCCTGCCGTCGAGCTTTCTGTCCACCGCGTTGCTGTCGACCCAGGCCAACGTGACCGACGTCCTCCAGGCCAGCCTGCACGACGATCCCACGCCGACCGGAAAAGACAGGATCGCGGCGGCCTTGCAGGCGGTCGCGCAGGATCCGCTGTTCCTCGCGCTGTTGCGGGAGGCGCAGTCCCACCGGGACGAAGCCTATACAGATAAAGGCGCCAAAAAAACCGCGCGGGGCAGCGTCCTCAAAGTCGCCGCGGACCGCGTCACCGAAGCGCGCAAGGAAAAGGAGCGCCTCGAAAAGATCGTCGAAGACTCCGAAAGCGTCGAGCACCACCGCCGGGATCTCCTCGAAAAACGGGAGCGGATGGATCACGAGCACGCCGCCGCGGCCGATCGTCTGGCCGCCGTGGAGCTGCTCGCCCGGCAGGCTGCGGACCGCGCCGCGGCGGCGGACGCGGTGCGGATCGCCAACGATGCGGTGCTGCGCATTCAGAAAATGGATCACGGCGTCGCGGAAGCGGATCGCAAGATCGCCGAGCTGGCCGGCATCAAAGCCCGGGCGGAGCAGGCGCTCACGGACGCTCAGGCGGCCGAGACCGCGGCCGGTGACGCGCTGGCCGCCGCCGAAGAAAGCTTGCGCTCGGCCGGTCCGGGCTCCGACATGGCGGACACCGTGGCCCGCCAGGCCCTCGAGCTGCGCCGGATCGCCGCCGAGCAGGCCGCCCAGGAAGCCCGCCAGGGCCTCGAAGCCGCCGCCGCCGTCCAGGAGCTGGTGGACGCCGCCGGCCGCGCCGAGACCGAGCACCGGCAGCAGGAAGCCCAAGCGGTCCGCGCGCGCGAAAAGCGGGCCGCCTCCGCCGAGGCCGAGCAGGCGGCGAGCGCCGAGCTCCGCCGCTGCGATCTGCTCGAACGCGCCCTGGAAGCGCGGACCGCGGAGAAACAGGTCGCGAGCGCCCAGGCCGGCGTCGATCAAGAGGCTGCTCTCCAGAAAGAATGGAAGAAAGCCACCAACGAGCGGACCGCCGCTGCGAAGCAGAGACAAGCGATCGTCGTCCCGCCGGCCGGCAGCCTCCCGGCCCTGCGCAAGCTCGCCACCGATCTCGCGAGCGCAAGGGGAGCCTTGGACGTCGGGCTCGTGGTGACCGTGATCCCCACCGCGTTCATCAACGTGCGGGTCAGCAGGGATGGAGTCCAGGAGGATTCGGACCTCATCGCCAAACCGCTGGAGATTGAAGCCCACACCGAAATCGAGGTCAACATCGCCGACCTCGCGACCGTTCAAGTGCGAGGAGGCCGCCGCGAAGGCCAGGAGAAAGTCCGCGCCCTGGAAAGTCGCTGGACCGCCGAAGCCCTGCCGCCTCTCCAAGCCGCCGGCGTCGAGGATCTCGACGCGCTCGACGCCGGGATCAACGAGGCCCGCGAGCTGGATGTCCGTCTCAAGACTTTGGACACGGATCTGGAATCTCTGAGACTGAGAGCCACCGCGCTCGCCGGCGCCGCCGAAGCCCTGAGCGAAGCCACCGCCCGCGCCGCCGCCTGCCATCGCGATCTTGAAGACGTCCCCCTCGATTCCCTGAAAGCCGATCTCGACGCTCTCGGTCCGGACCCCGGAGCCGCCCTCCGAGCCCGCCGGCAAAAAGCCTCGCGGGAAGCGGAAGCCGCGCGAGCCACCGCCGGAGAAGCCGCCACCGCCCAGACCCTCGCGGAAGAGCGAGCCCGCGCCTTGCGGTCGAGCCTGGAGACCGCCGTCGCGGCGCGGGACGCCGGTCTCGCGAAATTTCCAGAGGGTCTGTCAGCAGCATCGGCCGCCACCCAGGAAACCTTGCGGAAAGCCCTCGAAGAGCAAGAGACCGTCAAAACCGATCTCGCCACCTTGCAGAGCACCATCGACGCCAAAAAGAGACAGCTCGAAGCCGCGCTGGCAGCCGCCCGGGAAGCCGCCGAGAAAGCCCGCCGTGCCGTCGAAGCCGCCCAGGCGAGCCGCACGAAAGCCATCGCCGACCTCGCCTCCGAAGAAGGCCGCCGCGCCGAGCTGCGCAAAGTCCGCGCCGCCGAAGACCTCGCCGCCGCCGAAAACATTCTCCAAGAAGCCACCGAGCGCCACGACGCCCTCCCCGTCCCGGAGCGCTCCATCACGCCCGACGAGGTCGCCGCCTCCAGAGACGCCCTGGCAAGAGCGAAACGGGACCTCGACACCGTCGACCGCGAGATCCACATCGCCCAAGGCCGCCTCCAGCAAGTCGGAGGCGCCGTCGCGAGAGACCAGCTCCGCGACGCCCTCGAAGCCTTCGAGCTCGCGGATCGCCAGGAGCACGAGATCGAAGCCGACTACGAAGCCTGGCGCCTGCTCCTGGATCAAATGAAAGAAGCCGACGCCGCCCAGGCCAGCAACCTCGGCCAAGCCCTCGCCCCCGCCCTCGCCGGCCGCTTCCAGGCCCTCACCCAGAAACGTTACCAGAACGTCCACCTCACCGCCCAACTCGGCACCGAAGGCGTCCTCGTCGCCGGCAAAGTGAGATCCCCCGACCTCCTCTCCGTCGGTACGCGGGAGCAGCTCTCCACCCTCTACCGCCTCTGCCTCGGCGAATACCTCCAGACCACCATCGTCCTCGACGACCAGCTCGTGCAGAGCGACGACACGCGCATGGAATGGTTTCGTGCGCTCCTCGCCGAGAAGGCGCGAGGCTTTCAGATCATCGTGTTCACCTGCCGGCCCGGGGATTATCTGGCGCCGTCGGCGATGGCGGGGGAGGGCGGAGCGGGGTTTGCTGACAGTGAGGAGGGTTTCGTGCGGGCGATTGATTTGGGGCGGGCGGTGGGGTGAGGCCTCTCAAGCCCTTGACGAGAGCTATGCCGTCGACGTCGCATACCCCAAGAACTCCTTGTGGGGTGAGCGGACCTCCTTCCAACGTTGATTGGCGCCTTCAGGCTTTTCCCGCCGCTCCGCAACCGTCAGGTACAGCCGCCGCTTCGCGCGCGAGATGGCCACGAAGTAGGCAGAGCGCTCCGCCTCTAGTTCGCCCCAAAAGGTTTGATCCTCGACGCCCTGAACGATGACGGAATCGAACTCAAGTCCTTTGCACTTGTGGATGGTCAGAATCCGTACAGCGCGATCATCGGAGAACCGCGCCAGAGCGCGTGGGGCATCGTTATCGAACTCGAGGACCTCCGAGATGCGATCAAAAGTCTGCGCAATGACCTCATCCAAGCGGTTGCCATGCTCATAGTCGGCCGACAGCGCTGCCAAGACTTCGCGGCCGAGTAGATCCAGAAACTTTTTGGCGAGTTTATGCAGCGCATGGGCGCTCAATGCGTCGGTACCGCTCCTGCGTAATTGGTCACGCGTGTCGTCGATGAATCGGTGCCAGCGAGCACGTAGCAGGTAGGACGCGTCCTCATCTAGGCCTGTGGCTAGCAGTACGTCCATTAATCGACTATAGGCGTCGGGCTCACGCTCGCCGGTCACGACGGAGAGAAAGTCGACGACCACGCGCGCCGCAGGTTCGGCGGACAAATCCTGCAAGTCGTGCTCGTTACGGAATGGAATGCCGCGCATGGCCAGTTCGGCCATAAGAAGATCCGCATGAAGCGTAATCTGTCTTGACACTAGCACCGCGATCTCTGATGGTGCCAGCTCCTCCTTGTAGATCCAATCCTGAATTTTCTGCGCCACCCCCTCAGCTTCTTGCTGGCTGTCTTCGAACGCCAGGATTTCGACCGAGCCACCTTCCCCCGCGATGTCAGCGTCGGGAACGGCGGCTTGGAAGTCCATGACTTTGACCATCGCGTTCTGCATTCTCCGAAGGCGCGGTTGCGAACGGAAGTTCTGGTAGAGATTAAGCGGGATGGCATCGAAGTCACCTGCGAAAGCCTGGAAAACTCCCTCTAGCGCCCCAGCCCAGCCCATAATGCGCTGTTTAGTGTCGCCGACCGCTGTCAGGTGGATGTCGGTCCCAAGAAAAGCAGCCCGGATCAGTTGATATTGCGCATCGGTGCAGTCCTGAAATTCGTCGAGAAACACATAACTATAGGTCTGCCGCACAGCATTACGCGCAACCTCGCTACCTTGAAGGATCTGAACTGCTAGAGGCACCATATCATCGAACGTGATCTGGCGTCGCTGAATCCGTCGGTCACCAATCGTGTAATC
>Ga0307506_10000161_pt1 | contig 22909 bp, 23 predicted proteins | sample 25_S_MG_FD_202175 | JGI IMG/M metagenome (GOLD analysis project Ga0307506, IMG submission 202175) | Soil microbial communities from Populus trichocarpa stands in riparian zone in the Pacific Northwest, United States - 25_S | ecosystem: Environmental > Terrestrial > Soil > Riparian zone > Trees... | reverse complement strand
GCTCACGCAGGCGCAGGACCAGCTCCTCGATCGCTTCCGTCGAGCGCGGATCGAGCGAGCTCGTCGGCTCGTCGAGGAGCAGGACCTCGGGCTGATTCGCCAATGCGCGGGCGAGGCAGAGCCGCTGCTGCTGGCCCACCGAGAGGCTGGCCGCGGGATCGCCGAGGCGGTGCTCGACCTCCGGCCAGAGCGCCGCCTCGCGCAACGCGCTTTCGAGACGCTCGGGGCGCTCCCGCCGCGGCAGCCGCGCCGTGTGGCGGACCCCGAACAGCACGTTGTCGGCGATGCTGCCGGGGAAGACGACCGGCTGCTGGAAGATCATGCCGATCCGCGCCCGCAAAGAGTCCACATCCATCCGCCGGCCCTCGCCGCCATAAACCGGCGCGCCGTGGAAGAGGACGTCGCCGGTCACCGTGAGCTCCGGCACGAGATCGATCAGCCGGTTGAGGCAGCGCAGGAGAGTCGTCTTGCCGGCGCCGGAGGGGCCGATGAGGCCGAGGACGCTGCCTGGGACGACGTCGAGGTCGACGGCGCGCAAGAGCACGCGCGCGGCGGTCGAGACACCGAGATTTCTGGCCGCGAGCACCGCGGGCGCCGCCTCCGGAAGGGCTTCCTGGCGGATCACGTCAAGCATTCCGGGCCTCCTCATGGGCGCGCAGGCGCGCCGGCAGGGCCAGCAGGCTAAGCCCGAGGACGAGACCGACGAGGACGCACGCGGCTCCCCACAGATGGCCCTCCACGGCGGGATCGAACGAATCCTGGGCGAGCACGAAGATGTGGTACGGCAGGGCGGCGACCGGGCTGTTCCGCAGCCCCGAGGGAAAGCCGGCGCCGGAGAACACCGCCGCCGCGAACAGGATCGGCGCGGTCTCGCCGGCCGCCCGCGCCAGGCCGAGGAGGGCGCCGGAGAGGAGGCCGCCGGCGCACTGCGGCAGCAGCACGGACCACACCGTCTGCGCGCGCGTCAGCCCGAGGGCGGACGCCGCTTCGCGGTACTTCCGCGGCAGGCTGCGCAGGCGCTCGATCAGAGCGACGCTGAGCGTCGGGAGGATCATGAGCCCGAGCAGCAGGCCGCCGGCGAGCCACGATTTGCCCCAGCCGAAGAAGCGCGAGAAGACGACCATGCCGGCGATGCCGAAGAGGATCGACGGCAGCGCGTTGGCCGTGTAGAGCGCCACGAGGAGCCGCCGCCGCGCCGGCAGGCTGCGCAGGTAGACGGAGTGGACGAGCGCGACTCCGGTCGCGAGCGGCGCGCTCACCAGGAGAGCCGTGGTGATCAGGATCAGAGTGCCCACGATCTCGTCGCGGACACCGCCGGAGGCTCCAGCCTTGGAGGAGACGGCGGTCAGAAAGCCGGGCCGCAGAACGGGCAATCCGCGCCAGAGGATCGCACCGGCGATCCCGGCGAGCAGCGCGCCGACTCCGGCCGCGCAGAGCGCGCAGGCGAGCCAGAAGGCGCGGTCGAGCCAGCTTCTACGCACGGCCGCTCCCCGGAAGAGAGAGCCGCGCGCCGATCCAGCTCACCAGGGCGACGCCGGCGTAGAGCACGAGCGCCAGCCCCGTGATCGCGCCCCAGTGCAATGGATCGTCCAGCGCCAGGAAGGTCTCGGAGCCGCCGAGCTTGGAGGTGAGCGTCTGTCCCGCCTCGGTGAGCGGGCGGAGCGAAAGCAGGCGCTCGGGCCACTGGTTGTCCTGGCGGCCGATGACCAGGAACACGGCGATGGTTTCTCCCAGCGCCCGTCCCAACCCGAGAAGGACGGCGGAGGCGAGCCCCGGAAGCGCCTGCGGCAAGATCACTTGCAGCACCGTCTCGGCGCGGGTCAGGCCGAGGGCGCGGGCGGCCAGGCGTTGCGAGCCCGCGATGCCGCCGAGGGCGTCGTCGGACAGGGAGATGATCGTGGGCAGGACCATGATCCCGAGCAGGAGGCCGCCGGTCAGCAGGGTGTCGCCGCTCAGCGGATCCCAGCGCGCCAGCAGCCGGAGCACGAAGTCGCGCAGCAGCAGGACTCCGAGGAGACCGTAGACCACGGACGGGATGCCGGCCAGCAGCTCGACCGCCGTCTTGACCGCCAGCCGCGTCCGCCGCGCTCCCCGGGGCAGCAGCTCGGCCGTGAAGATCGCCGCGCCGATCCCCGGCGGCGTCGCGAGGAGCAGCGCCACCGCCGACACGGCGGCCGTTCCGTACACCATCGGCAGGACGCCGAATTTCCCCGCGCGAAAGAACCAGGTCGTGCCGGAGAGAAAGCCGGCGCCGGCGTGGCGCCAGACCGGCAGGCTCTGCACCGCGAACAGCAGCAGCATGCCGAGGAAGGCGGAGACGGCGAGGGCCGTGAAGCCCCAACTGAAGACGGCCGTTATTTCCAAACGACCGTCCCGGCGGCGGCCGGTCACGCCCATCATTACCGGGCTGCCCCCTGGGTGATCGAGCCCGGCGTCGAGGACACCTTGCTGCGGCCTTCTTCATTGGCGCCGATCTCCGGCAGGTTGACCAGCGGCGCTTTCCTGGGATCACCGTAGAGCCAGTGGGCAAAGACTTCCCACGTGCCACGCCCCGGCTCCTTGTTGAAGAACACCACCCGCCGGTCCGGGCCGCCGATCTCGCGCCAGTTCTTGATCCTGCCTTCGTAGAGGCCGCGCGCCTGTTCCTTCGAGAGGGCGTGGACGCCGGCCTCCCAGACGTCGCGCGAGACGACGAGCGCCACCGCGTCCGAGCCGATCTGCACCGGCTGGAAACGGATCTTCGGATACTTCGTGCGATCCTCCGGCTCCAGCGGGCGCGAGATCATGGCGATCTCGGCGCGGCCATCGCCGAGCGCGGCGATCCCGCCCGAGCTGCCGCCCTGGGTGTCGACGTGGATCGTCATTCCGCGCTCGGCGCGCAGCGCTTCCGCCGCCTCGGTCACCACCGGGTTGACCGTCGTCGAGCCGTTGATCCGCAAGGGCCTGGCGGCGAAGGCGGCTCCTGTGCCGAGGGTCAGAGCGCCGACGGTCAGCAGCAGCTTCCGAGCTCGCAGCATGCAGAGGCCTCCGTGGTGATCTGATAGTCCTGCCCCTTGGTCTCGCGCGGATGGCGCAGAGCGGTGCGCGCGCAGTCGAACGGCGCCGCCGCGTCGAGCGGCACGCTTTCGAGCGGCTCGATCGCCTCGAAGAACGCCTTGTAGGGCTCCTGTTGATACAGGCGGAAGGTCTTGTCGCAGACCGCGTAGCGCTCGCCGCGGCGCATGCGGTGGCCGTCGTCGTCGAGCACCTCGCGGAACGGGCCTTTGTAGACGACGGCCTGGAGCCGCTCGAAGCAGGGGCCTTCCTTGCCCTTGAACGCCTCGACGGTCAGGGAGCGGAATTCGATGCCGGCGACGGTGCGCCAGGGCTCGCTCTGCCGTTCGAGGATGCGGATGCCGTGAAAGCCGGCGGCCTCGAAGGCGGTGAGGAAACCGGCTTCGGTGAGCGCGCCGGAGATACAGCCGCTCCACAGCTCGGGGTCCTGTTGCAGCTCGGCGGGGACCGCCTCGTCGCAGACGACGTCCGAGATCACGGCGCGCCCGCCGTTGCGCAGCACGCGGTAGATCTCGCGGAAGAGGCGCGGCTTCTCGCTGCCGTCGACCAGGTTGAGGACGCAGTTCGAGACCACGACGTCGACCTCGCCGTCGCCGATCAGCGGCCGGGCGCGGCGCAGCTCGTCGGCCCGCGCGGCGGCGCGCAGGAGCCCGTCGGCGCTGGTCACCGGCTCGCGCGCCAGGGCCTCGTCGAGGAGGTCCAGGTCGAGGGCGAGATCCTGAATGCGCCCGCGGCGGAATTCGACGTTGGCATAGCCGAGCGTGCCCGCGAGCACGGGCGCGTTGCGGCGGGCGACATCGAGCATCTCGGCGGTCATGTCGACGCCGATCACCCGTCCGGCGGCGCCGACCACCTGCGCCGCGATGAAGCAGATCTTGCCGGTGCCGCTGCCCAGGTCGAGGACGGTTTCGCCTGCGCGCAGGTGCCGGCTGGGGTCGCCGCAGCCGTAGTCGCGTTCGAGGACCTCGGCCGGGATCGCGGCGAGATACCGCGGGTCATAGCTCACCGGACAGCAGAGATCGGCCACGCGCTCCTGGGCTCCCTGGCGATAGCGGTCACGGACAATGCTCTCGACTTCCATTACGGTCATGGTTCCTCCACCCTGGTCGGTAGACATGAGGCCTGCGGAATCCTTGCAGGATTCAAAACGCAGAAGGCTTTAGCAGCAAGGCTGGAGAGGAGGGGCGCGTCCGCGCGGCGCGAGGACGAAGGCCGGGAGCGGCCGGCCGGACCACAGGAGGACCGGCGGGCGGCGCCGGCCGGCGAGGAGCGAGGAGAGGCTCCGGGCCAGGCGCGACCAGAGAAGATCTAAAGAAGAGCGGGCGGCCAGCCAGAGCTCGAGATCGGCGTGACGGTCGAGATCGCGCAACGGCGCGAGCAGCTCGACGGTTCTGCCGGACGCGCGGAGGGAGCGGACCAGCTCGCGCAGCGTGTCCCGGCGCCGCCAGCGTGTCGCGCCGGCCAGTCCGTCGATCGGGCGCTGGCAGGCGAGGAGATAGAAGCCGCCGTCCGGGCTGGGGCCGAGCACCACGCGGTCCGGATCGTCGCCGAGGGCCGCGAGCGCCTGCTCGATCGAGCGGGAGGAGAAGCCGGGAACGTCGGTCCCGACGGCGAGCAGAGGGCCGGCACCGCGGGAGAACGCGTCGTCGAGCGCGCGTTCCAGGCGCGTCCCGAAAGGGCCGTCCGCCTGCGGCACGTGCAGAGCATCGGCGGGGAGAAGGAGGCGCGCCGGCGAGCAGACCTCGAGCGCGCAACCGCAGGCCCGGCCGGCCTCCAGGGAGGCCGCGAGGCAGGCTTCCCAGAGCTCACTCTCCAGCGCGCGGTGACCGGCGGGCAGCAGCGCACGCCGGGCGCTCTCGGCGGAGGAGCCGAGCGTGAAGACGAGGAGAGTGGGCGTGCCGGGCGGTTTCATGATCCTCCGGAGAGTGTATACGCAGGAGACCGCCGATGCGGATGACCACGGGATGGTCATCGCTGTTGGGGTATCATCGAGATCCCTTGAGACGCTTCCTGCTCCTTTCGCTGCCGCTCCTCATCCTCGCCATGGCGCTCTTCCACTTCGCGCTGGACGCGCTGGGCCTGGCGCCGAACGTCACCGCGATCTCGGTCGCCGGTGCCCGCGTCCTGCCGCCGTGGGTGCCGCTGGTGACCTGGACTCTCGAATCGCTCGGCCTCTCCGCCCTCTTCCTCCTGATCTACGGGCGGAACAGCATGAGCTGGCTCTCCGGCCTTCTGACCGGCTGGATCGCCTGGGTCTTCCGCGGTCCGCTCCTGGTGGTGAGCGTCGTCGGCATCGCCGGCCTGCCGCCGGCTCCGTGGTGGTCGATGGCCTTCTCCTGGTGGGTCCTCTACACCATTTGCGGCCTCCTCCTCGCCGGCGCGGCGGCGGCGGCGAGCTATCAGCCATGACGTATTTCCTGCCAACCCGGTCGCCTGCCTCTTGAGGCCCATTTCTTGAGGATCGCCGCCGTCGGGAGGGCGCTCCCGCCGCACTACTATGATCAGGACACCCTGCTGGATGCCCTGCGCCGGCGCTGGAACGACCAGTACTTCAACCCCGAACGCCTCGAACGCCTGCACAAGAACGTGCTCGTCGGCGGGCGCCATCTGGCCTTGCCGATCGAGGAGTACGAGGGGCTCGACACCTGGGGCAAGGCGAACAACGCCTGGATCCGGGTGGCCCAGGAGGTCGGCGGTGAGGCCGTCCTGGACGCGCTGCGCAAGGCAGACCTCGAGACGGACGACGTCGACACGATCTTCTTCGTCTCGGTGACCGGCATCGCGACGCCGTCGATCGAAGCGCGGCTGATCAACCGGATCGGCCTGCCGACGCGCATCAAGCGCGTGCCGATCTTCGGCCTCGGCTGTGTCGCGGGGGCGGCCGGCATCGCGCGCGCCGCCGACTACGTGCGCGCCTTTCCGGACCAGGTCGCCGTGCTCCTCTCGGTCGAGCTCTGCTCCCTGACCCTCCAGGCCGAGGACCTGTCGATCCCCAACCTCATCGCCTCCGGGCTCTTCGGCGACGGCGCCGCCGCCGTCGCGGTGGTCGGCGAGCACCGCGCCGAGCCCGGGCCGCGTGTCGTCGCCACGCGCTCCATCTTCTACCCCGACTCGGAGCGGGTCATGGGCTGGGACATCTCCGAGACCGGCTTCCAGATCGTCCTTTCGGCCGGCGTGCCGCAAGTGGTCCGCGACTTCGTGCGGCAGGACGTGGACTCCTTCCTCGCCGACAACGGCCTGACCCGGCACGACATCGCCTCCTGGGTCTGCCACCCCGGCGGCCCGAAGGTCCTGGAAGCCATGCAGGAGACCCTGGAGCTGCCGGCCGGCGCGCTCGACGTCACCTGGAACAGCCTGCAGACGGTGGGCAATCTCTCCTCCACCTCCGTCCTCCTCGTCCTCGCGGACACCATGGAGCAGCACCGCCCGGCCCCCGGCAGCTACGGCATCGTCATGGCCATGGGCCCCGGCTTCTGCTCGGAGCTCGTCTTGCTCCAGTGGTGAGGCTCAAACGGTGGGCTTGGGAGAGACGGAAGCGCGGGCTAGACTACCCGGGCGATGCGAGAGCTCTACACGCTTCTGATCCTTCTGGTGGCCGCCGGCCGGATCGTGGAGCTGCGGATCGCGGAGCGCAACCGGCGGCGGCTGCTCGCGCGCGGCGGGGTCGAGGCGGCACCGGGACACTACCGCTGGATGGTGCTGCTCCATACGGCCTTCCTGATCGCCTGCCCTCTGGAGGTCTGGCTGCTCCGCCGGCCGTTCATTCCGGCTCTGGGAGCGGCGATGCTTCTCCTGGCGCTCGCGGCGACGGCGCTGCGCTACTGGGTGATCCGGACATTGGACGGGCGCTGGACGACGCGCATCATCGTCCTGCCCGGAGTGCCGCCGGTCGTGGGGGGGCCATACCGCTGGATCCGCCATCCCAACTATCTGGCGGTGTGTACGGAGATCGCGGCGCTGCCGCTGGTCCACACGGCGTGGCTGACCGCGGTCGTCTTCAGCGTCCTCAACGCCGTCTTGCTGCGGGTGCGCATCCGCGCCGAGGAGCGGGCGCTGGCCAGCGTGTCGAGCTATGGCGAAGTCTTTGCAAGTCGTCCGCGGATGATGCCGGGAGCCCGATGAGCGACGAAGTCATCCTTGCCGGAATTGCCGATGTGGCGCGTCACCACCTGGATTGGCAGGGGCCGTTCACGCTGGACATGCGCCTGGTGGAGGACCTGCGCCTCGACTCGATCCGCCTGCTGACGCTCGCCGCGCAGGTGGAGAACCGGTTCCGCATCCTCCTCGACGAGGCGGACGAGGCGGGGATCGAGACGGTCGGCGATCTGGTGGCGATCGTGCGGAGGAAGCTCGCGGGTTAGGACCCGGGTTGGGACCAGGACACGAACGACATGGCCGAGACGCTCAACGCCTATCTGGGACGCGCCGGAGGACGCCCGGAAGATGGCGGCCTGCGTTTCGTCGACCGCGCCGAGCGCGAGCGCTGGATGGGCTGGGCCGAGGTGCGCGAGCGGGCGCTGGCGGTCTGCGGCGGTCTGCAAGAGCTGGGCGTCCGGCACGGCGACCGGATCGCGCTCGTCTTCCCCACCGGCCCGGAGTTTTTCGCGGCGTTCTTCGGCGCTCTTCTCGCCGGCGCGGTGCCGGCGCCGCTCTATCCGCCGGTCCGCCTCGGCCGCCTCGACGAGTATCTCCGCCGCACGGCGCGCATGCTGGAGGTGACGAAGGCGGCCGTGGTCCTCGCCGACGTGCGGGTGAAGCGGATCCTCGGCGAGTCGGTGGCGATGGCCCGGCCCCGCTTCGGCTGCCGCACGCTCGACGACCTGCCGCGCGCGGACGGCGTGCCGGCGGCGGTCTCGCCGTCCGACCTCGCGCTCGTCCAGTTCTCCTCCGGCACCACGGTCGACCCCAAGCCGGTCGCCCTGAGCCATCGCGCCGTCGTCGCGCAGACGGAGATCCTCAACAGCTTCTTCGTGGACACGCCCGAGCTACGCCACTCCTGCGTCTCGTGGCTGCCGCTCTACCACGACATGGGCCTGATCGGCTGTGTCTTCCCGGCCCTGGCGCGGCAGGCGGAGCTCACCCTGATCGGCCCGGAGCATTTCGTGGCCCGGCCGGCGCTCTGGCTGCGCGCGATTTCCCGCCACCGCGCGACCATCTCGCCGGCGCCCAATTTCGCCTACGGCCTCTGCGTGCACCGCATCGCCGACGCCGAGATGGAAGGCGCCGACCTCTCCTCCTGGCAGGTGGCGCTCAATGGTGCCGAGGCGGTGGCCCCGTCGGTGCTGCGCGCGTTCGTCGACCGCTTCGCCCGCTGGGGCTTCCGGCCCGCGGCGCTGAGCCCGGTCTATGGGCTGTCGGAGGCCGCGCTCGCCGTCACCTTCTCGGGTCTCGCGGAGCCGTTCCGCAGCCGGCGTTTCGACCGCGAAGGACTCTCGCGCAACGCGGCCTGCGAAGCGGCTGACGGGCGGGAGATCGTGTCGGTCGGCCGGCCGGTGCCCGGGTTCCGGTTGCGTATCCTCGACGAGGCTGGGCGCGAGCTGCCCGCCGGCCGCGTCGGCCGGGTCTGGATCGCCGGTCCATCTCTCATGGAGGGCTATCTGGACGATCCGGCCGCCACCGCCCGCTCCCTGCGCGACGGCTGGCTCGACACCGGCGATCTCGGTTTTCTTCAGCCCGGTCCGGAGGGCGCGGAGCTCTTCCTCACCGGCCGCGCCAAGGACGTGGTCATCCTCAACGGGCGCAACTACGCGCCGGACGAGATCGAGCGCGCGGTGGACGGTCTGCCGGGTGTGCGCACCGGCTGCGCCATCGCCGCGAGCTGGCTGCCGGAGAACGCCGAGGGCGAGGTGCTGGCGCTCTTCGTCGAGGCCGCCCGGGACGCCTCCGAGGACGATCTGGCGGTGTTGCCGGAGCGCTGCCGCGAGGCGGTGATCGGCGCCACCGGGCTCGCCGTCGACCGCGTCGAAATTCTCGCGCCCGGCACGCTGCCGCGCACCTCGTCCGGCAAGCTGCGGCGGCAGGAGGCTCTGCGTCTCTATCTTTCCAGAGCTCTCACGCCCCCCGCGCCGGTGACGCCGCTGCGCATGGTGAAGGCCATGGCGCGTTCCGGGCTCGCCTACGGCCGTCTGCGCTGGGGCCGCGCCGGGGCAGGCCCCCGTGAGTGACGATTTGACATCGAAGCTGATCCCATCGAAGCCGGCTCCGGCTGACTTGGTGGTCGTCGGCGGCGGGCCGGCGGGGCTCGCCACGGCGATCGGCGCGCGCCTCGCCGGTCTCGAGGTCGTGGTGCTCGACCGCGCCCGGTTGATGATGGACGGGTCGACCGGCGGGGCCATCGACAAGGCCTGCGGCGAGGGGCTGATGCCGGACGCCGCGGAGCACCTGCGCGCGCTCGGTGTCGAGATCGAGCCGGGCCACAGCTTCCCGTTGCGCGGCATCCGCTATGTCGACGGCCCGGTGACAGCGGAGGGCATTTTTCCGCGCGCCACCGGTCTCGGCGTCCGGCGCCTGGCCCTTCATCGCGCCCTGGCTCGGCGCGCCGAAGACGTCGGCGTCCGGTTGCAATGGGGGACCGCGGTGAAGGGGCTGCCGCCCGGGCCGCCCTACGCCGGCGTGGAGACCGAGCGCGGTCTCGTCTACACACGCTGGATCGTCGCCGCCGACGGCCTGCGCTCGCGGCTGCGGCGCGAGGCGGGTCTCGACGGCAAGCCGGCGGCCCTCCGCCGTTTCGGCGTGCGCCGTCACTACGCCCTGGCGCCGTGGAGCGACTTCGTCGAGGTGCATTGGGGGCCGGACTGCGAGGCCTACGTCACGCCGGTGGCGCCGGAGCAGATCGGCATCGCGCTGCTGTGGAGCGGCGGCCCGAGCGATTTCGACACCCTGCTGGCGCACTTTCCGATCCTCGCCGAGCGGGTCGCCGGCGCGCCCGCCAGCTCGCGGGACCGCGGCGCCGGTCCGCTCCATCAAACGGTGCGCGACGTCCGCCGCGGCAATCTGGCCTTGGTCGGCGACGCGGCGGGCTATCTCGATGCGATCACCGGCGAAGGCCTGGCGGTTGCGTTTCACGAAGCCGCGGCCCTCGTCGCGGCTCTGTGCGGCGGCGGCCTCGCCGGCTATTCGCTCGCCTGCCGGCGGATCAACCGCCTGCCGAATTTCATGACCGGGCTCGTTCTCTTCCTGGAGCGGCACCCGCGTCTGCGTGCCCGCGCCGTGCGCGCCCTCGCCGCCGAGCCGGCTCTCTTCTCGCGCCTGCTGGGCATCCACGCCCGCACGATGCCACCGCGCGGCCTGGGCCTCGACGGCGCACTGCGCCTCGCCTGGCGCCTGGTTTCAGCGTACTGATTGATCAGTGGAGAGACACCGGCGCCGGAGCCTCGCCCTTGCGCCGCTTGAACAGAAGCAGCAACGGGATACAGAGCAGGAAAAAGACGCCGACGATCCGGAAGGCGTCCATGTAGGTGAGCAGGAACGTCTGCCGCAGGACCGTGCCTTCAATCGCTCCATAAGCCTGCCGCTGCGCTTCATAGAACGACGAGCCCTTCGCCATCAGGCCGCTGATGATCGCGGACATGCGCTGGCGGAGCGCCGGATCGTACATGGTGACGTGATCGAGCAGCCGCGAGCGGTGGGTCCACGAACGCTGCTGAATGAACGTCGCCACCAGTGCCACGCCGAAGGAGCCGCCGAGCTGCCGCATCATGTTGGTCAACCCTGCTCCCTGTGGAATGTCTTTTCCTTTCAGCCCGGAGAGGGCCATGGTGGTCAATGGCACGAAGAGCAGGCCGAGGCCGACGCCGCGGCAGATGAGCGGCCAGAAGAAATCCTGGCGTCCGGAGGCGAGCGTCGACTGTGAGAGCAGCCAGGTGAAAAGAAAGAAGGAGACGAAGCCCAGCGAAGTGAGGATCTGCGGCGGAAACCTTTTCTGGAGCAGCTTGCCGACGATCGGCATCATCACCGCCGTCGCCAGGGAGCCGGGGAGCAGGATCAATCCGGTCTGCATGGCGGTGAAGCCGAGCAGGGTCTGGGCGAAGACCGGAAAGATGAACACCGAGCCGTAGAGACCGAAGCCCATGATGAAGGTGAACAGTGTTCCCACCGCCAGCGACCGGTCCCGGAAGACGCGCAGGTCCACCACCGGGTGATCGGTCGTCAGCTCGCGCCAGATGAAGCCGGCGATACAGGCCACCGCGACCGCCGCCAGGACCTGAATGTAACGCGCGGAAAACCAATCCTCCGACTCTCCTCGTTCGAGCACGATCTGGAGAGATCCGATGCCGGCGACGAGAAGCCCGATGCCCGCCCAGTCGATCGTTCCCACCTTGCGTGATTCTTTCGGCGGCGGAATGAACGCCATCGCCATCAGCGCGGCGACGATGCCGATCGGCAGGTTGACGTAGAAGATCCAGCGCCAGGAGTAGCTGTCGGTGATCCAGCCGCCGAGTGTCGGACCGATCGTCGGGCCGACCACGACGCCGAGGCCGAAGAGGCCGTTGGCGAGGCCGAGCTGGTCGGGTGGAAAGGCTTCCACCAGGATTGCCTGCGAGGTGGACAGCATGGCGCCGCCGCCGACGCCTTGGATGAAGCGGAAGATCACCAGCTCCCAGAGGCCCGTCGCATGGCCGCAGAAAAACGAAGCCACGGTGAACAGGATGATCGATCCCGCGAAGTAGTTGCGGCGGCCGAACAGGGCCGCCAGAAACGCGGTCATCGGGATGACGATCACGTTGGCCACGACGTAGCCGGTCACCACCCAGGCGATCTGATCGAGGGTCGCGCCGAGGTTGCCCATCATCTGGGGCAGCGCGACGTTGACGATCGAGGTGTCGATCAGCTCGATCATCGAGGCGAGGATCACCGTGATCGTGATGATCCATTTGTTGGCGACGCCTTGCGAGGACATGGTTTCTATCCGACCGATTTATCCTACGTTGACGACGACGCTGACGTTCATGCCGACGCGCAGCGGGCGCTGCGGATCGGGCGGATCGGTGAAGACGATCTTGACCGGTATGCGCTGCACGACCTTGGTGAAGTTACCGGTCGCGTTGTCGGGCGGCAGCAGCGAGAAGCGGGCGCCGGTCGCCGCGGACAGGGACTCGATGCGGGCGTTGAATTTCCTGTCAGGATAGGCATCGACCTCGACCTCGACCTTCTGGCCGACGCGCATCTTGGTGAGCTGCGTCTCCTTGAAGTTCGCCACCACCCACGGGTCCGAGCTCTCGACGATCGCCATCAGCGGCTGCCCGGCCTGCACGAGCTGGCCGACTTCCACGTTTTTCTTGGCCACGATGCCGGAGACCGGCGCGGTGATTACGGTATAGGAGAGAGGCAGCGCCGAGCCCTGGAGATCGGCCTGTCGCTGGGCGACCTGGGCCTCGGCGGCGACCACTTGCTGCTGGGCGGCCTGGAGCTGCGCCGCCGAGGCTTCGGATGCGGCGGCCGCGGCGTCGAACTCCTGGCGCGAGATTTCCTCTTTGTCGCGCAGCGCCTGATAGCGTTGCACGTCGGCCGCCTCTTTTTCATGCCGGGTGCGCGCGGCGAGAACGTTGGCGCGGCTGACCGCGACCGCCGCCCGCGCGTTGGCCAGGGCCGCCCGCGACTGATCGACTTTGGCTTGCAGGTCGCGCGTGTCGATCTTCACCAAGAGATCGCCGGCCTTGACCGGCTGGTTTTCCTTGACCATGATCTCTTCGATATAGCCGGAAACGCGCGGCAGGATCGGATTGATCGAGCCGTCGATCTGCGCGTCGTCGGTGGTCTCGTGGTGCTCGTAGAAGGTGACGGTGCGGGTGCCGTAGATCGCGCCGGCGATCACCAGGATCGCCAGAATGCTCAGGATGATGATCTTGCGCGCGCCGCCGCTCTTCGTCTTTATTTCAGGTCCCTTCTCTTCTTCGGCCGGCTGCTTGATTTTTTCTATTTTCAATGGGCTGCTCATGACGATCTCCCTGGAATCAATTGCCGAATCTCACCGGTCGCCCGCGCCAGATCGAAACGCGCCTGCGCCACGTCGGCGAGCGCGTCGATGCGGGTGTCGCGAGAGGTGGCGAGCGAAGTCTGGGCGTTGTCCACCTCGATCGAGGACGCGACGCCGTTCTGGAAGCGGTCGCGGGCGACCTCCAGCTCGTCCTCGGCCAGCCGCACGCTCTGCTCGGCGAGCGTGACGCGGCTCCGCGCGTTGTCCAGAACCAGCAGCGCCTGGCGCACCTCCTGCTCGATCTGCCGCTCCAGGTCGCGCTGCTGCTCGGTGATCTCCTGCTGCTGGATGCGCGCCTCGGCCACCTGCTCCTCGATGCGCCGGCCGGTGAACAGAGGCACGGAGGCGACGGCGTTGATGCTCCGCGTCCACGAAAGGTCGCGCACGTAGTTGCCGCTCTCCGCCGCCTGGGCGGTGAGCGCCAGGCGCGGCAGCTTCTGCGCCCGTGCCGCCCGCTCGGCGAGCTGCGCCGCGCGCAGGCGCTCGATCAGCGTGCGCAGCTCCGGCCGCGCCTCGCGCGCCGTGGCCAGGGCCGCCTCCACGGTGGGCAGCGCCGCAGGGGTGCTCTGCGCCCGCGTCTCGTCATCGGTCAGCACGACCTCGGTGGTGCCGAGGTCGGCGCCGACGGCGCGCAGGAGCGCGAGCTGGGCGACGTTGCGCTGGTTCTCCGCCACCAGCAGCGCCTGCCGCTGCCGCGCGAGCTGGAGGTCGGCGCGGGTGGTGTCGATCCGCGTGCCGGTGCCGGCCTTCTGGCGGTCGAAGGCGAGGACGCGCAGCTTCTCGAAGAGGTCCACGTTGGCCCGGATCCCTTCGATGCGCGCGGTGCCGCGCTCCACGGCGACGTACAGGGTGGCGACCGCCGCGGCGACCTCGTTCTCCGTCCGCCGCCGGTCCTCCTCGCTGACGCGGACGCCGGCCAGCGCCGCCGCGTAGCGCCGGCGGGCGGCGAGGTTGATCACCTCCCAGGCGAAATTGACGTGGGCGTCGATGACGTCGAACGGGCCGACCACGCTCGGCACGCCCGGCGGAGCGAAGCCGAACGTCTTCAGATTGACCATGTCGCTCGCCACCCGCAGCTCGCCGCCGACCTGCGGGCGCAGGGCGGACCGGGCCTGGGCGGCGCGGTTCTGCGACGCCTCGATCGACAAGGAGGAGAGGCGCGCCGCCGTCCCCTCCGACAGCGCCCGCGCGACGGCGTCGGACAAAGACAGTCGCAAGGCTCGTTCCGAAGCAGCCTCCTGTCCCCGGACGGCGCCGGCCGTCAGCAGCGCGAGCGGCAGAATGAGCATCCAGATCTTCTTCATGGGGTGGTGGTTCACTGGCACGTCTCCTCATCCCCTTCACAGCGCATCCACGACCGGACATACGCGGGACAATGGGCGAGCTCTACGCGCGCCCCTTCGCCGGTCGAGAGGAAGCGGACGAACTCGCGGTCGACCAGCACCACGCCCGAGAGGTCCAGCGTGACGCGGCGCTCCTGCTCGCGCGCCGCCGTCAGCAGCCGCCCGATCTCCGGCAGGTGCTCCTCCGTCACCCGCCCGATCAGAGCGTAGGTGACCCCGGTCTTCGTTTCGGTCTGGGTCTCGATCCGCAGCATCTCGGTCCGCCTCCGCCCGAGATGTATTCCACGATCGGTGCCAGCGGCCCGAGCGTGCAGAATCAATGACTTGGGATGCGTGTCACGAGAGCCACCATAACGAGATCTCGTGAATTTACGAGATCCCGGGACGGAATCGGTGCTTGTCGATCCTCAGGCTCTTGATGCGCGAGTCGAGCGTGGTGGCGGGCAGGCCGAGGCGGACCGCGGCGCCGCCGGCTCCCGAGACCCGGCCGCCGGCTGCCGCCAGCGCCTCTTCGATCCGCCGCCGTTCCTGATCGCGCAGGCTCTCCGGCAGCGAGACCGCGGCCGTCATGCCGCCGTCTCCTCCCCCGCCCGCCGCCAGCGGCTCGTCGACGATCAGAGTCTCGCCTTCCGAGAGGATGACGGCGCGCTCGATCACGTTCTGGAGCTCGCGCACGTTGCCCGGCCACGGATAGGCGAGGATGCGGTCCATCGCGCCCTTCTCGATGGCGCGGAATTTCTTGCCCAGCCGCGCCGCGAAGCGTGAGACGAAGTATTCGACCAGGATCGGAATGTCCTCCCGGCGCTCGCGCAGCGGCGGCACCGTGAGCGGAAAGACGTTCAGGCGATAGAAGAGATCGCTGCGGAACGTCCCCGCCGCCACCGCCTCCGCCAGGTCGCGGTTGGTCGCGGCGATGACGCGCGTGTCGACGCGGATCGTCTGCGTGCCGCCCACGCGTTCGATCTCGCCCTCCTGGAGCACGCGCAGCAGGGCCACCTGCGTCTCCGGCGGCAGCTCGCCGACCTCGTCGAGGAACAGCGAGCCGCCGTCGGCCAGCTCGAAGCGGCCGAGGCGGCGTTGCAGAGCGCCGGTGAACGCGCCGCGCTCATGGCCGAACAGCTCCGATCCGATCAGTGTCCCCGGCAGAGCCGCGCAGTTGACCGTGATCAGCGTCCGCTCGGCGCGCCGCGAGCGGCGGTGGATGGCGCGCGCCACCAGCTCCTTGCCGGTGCCGGTCTCGCCGGTGATCAGCACCGTCGAGTCGGTGCCCGCCACCTTCTCGATGCGGTCGAGCATACGGCGCAGCGGCTTCGAGGAGCCCACGATCTCCTCGAACATCGAGCGCTCGTCGAGCTCCTGGCGCAGCACCTGGTTCTCTTCCTGGAGACGGCCGCTGAGCCGGGCGATCTCCTCGAACGCCCGCGCATTGGCCACCGCCGCGGCGATCGGCTGCGCGATCGCCTCCAGCACCTCCACGTCGCGCGGCCGGAAGCCGTCCGGCTCGGTGCGGCAGAACACCATCGAGCCCACCATCCGCTCGCGCATCCGCAGCGGGATGCGCACATAGGAGAGGACGCCCATGCCGAGCAGCTTGGCGTCCTCGAAGAAGCTCTGGGACTGCCGCAGGTCCCGGCAGACATAAGCCCGTCCGGTCCGTCCCACATGCTCCGTTCCCGAGCCCGCGAAAGGCAGCACCTTGGGAGCCGCCGGCCCGCTCTCGCCGCTGCCGAGAGAGCGCCACCGCGCGATGACATCGCCGAACGAGTCGCCCCGCCGGTGCTCGACCCCCTTCACATGGATCGCATGCGGCACGAGAGATCCGCCGTCGATCGTCACCACGCTCACCGCATCGATCGCGATGAACGGCGCCAGAGCCTCCGCCACCTCCCCGAGCACCGACGAGAGCTCGAGTTGCGAGTTCGCCGCCGCCGAGATCTCGACCAGCAAGCGATAGCGCTCCTCGGCCCCGAGCAGGTCACCGATCAGGGCGGGCGTGTCCGCGGCGCGTTCCATGGAGCCGATTGTAAGGCAAGAGCCCGCCCCCCCCTGGGACCGCCGGCGTCCCGCCGGCACGTGGGCTACGCCCACGGTGGTAGCATGGGGAAGCGCAATGAGCAAAGAGCAAAGGTTCATTTCCTACTGTCCGACATGCGGTCGGAGGCGCGAGATGGGCTCCTCTAGAGGTCTAACACCGTGAAGAAGACAAACCATCTCGTTATAACAAAGCTACGACTCCTAAACGGCCTCATGAGCACCCTGGGAGCCGACACGCGAAGGTCGCTCGAACTATTCACGCCCTTGGTAGAGTCCTTTGGGAAAGGCGATTCTGTAGATTTTAGAGAAGTTGTCTTCTGGCTCAAAGCCTCGATCCGGGCTTTCTTCGCTCAGGTTGAGGGGGTCTCTTACGCTTTGCGTCAAGCTACTCTCGCAGCAGCGGAGCGCGGGCTTCTTAGTCTTACCATTAAAGAGACGGCTCAACTCTCCGGCAGGAAAATTAATAAGGAGACGGGCACTCTGGGAGGCCTCATCAAAGGCGGGCAAGCGGCAGACCGCCTAAAGCTTGCGCTCAAGTATTTCCCTCGCGTCTTTGGGTCTAGCTGGCAGCCTGACCTAGGCACTCGTGGATTCTCAGAATATAGAGAGCTGCAGGTGATTCGTAACGGTATAACCCATCCGACAACTCTCGAGAATCTTTTTCCGGTCGAGGCCGAGAAGTACCTTGTTCCCGCGATCGATTGGTTTGGCAGTCAGTTCGTGGCAATGATGGCGGACATTGGCCTTACACTAGGCCACTCAGCACATTCGGGATGGGCACCGATGGATCTAGAGCCATTCAGAAAACTAGAGATCGAAAAACTGCCGGTACCGCCCGGGTTCTACGATGAAATCGCGAGGAGCAGCCGTAAGGACCTGACTTTGACCAGAGCCATCTTTTCTGAGCTTAGCCGGGACTCTAACAGAGCCAGACAATTTCGTAGGGAAACCAATCTCAGCGCATCCGCAGTCGAGAGCTCCCCCGTTGTCCAATTCGCGGGCCGAGTCTATGTGCGCACTATTTTCACCGAGATTGAGGCTCTGGCGAGTCGAGCTGCAAAGATGCTGTTGAATTCAGCGCAACGCCGCGAGATCGTACTGCCTAATGCGGAGAAATCTAAGCTTGAAAGCATTGAAATAGTGGATCGCGCGGAGGCAGTGGCAAAACTTTTTCCTCAGCATTTCGGTGATCACCCAACGGCAGTGATTGACGACAGGGCTTGGTTCGCGTTTCGCGAAAGCGCTCGCTTTCGGGACCGTATTACTCATCCAGATTCACCAGAAAAGCTTACCTTAAAAACCGGCACGTTCCGCTGCCTCATCGATCTGCACGATTGGCATAGTCAGTTTATTATTGCTTTGGATGTCGGGGCTAAATGGGTCAATTTGGCGGAGCATGATGTGGACAACTAGAGCCGTCGCTTTGAGACTCCTGACGCGGCCTACTTGATAGTCCTGTCGGAATAGATCAGGACATGGTGTCGAGAAGTCTACCCTCGCTCATGAATCTCCTCACGGTTGAGCTTCCAACCGCGCGACCGGCCGTGACCTCCGAGAGACAGCCGCCGCAGCTCCTCGATCTCCGCCTCCGGATCGGCTTGCGAAGTGAGCTCTTCGAGATAGTCCCGAATGAGCTGATCCAGGCTGGTTCCCATGGCCTCGGCTGTCTTTCGGGCCTGCTGCACGAGACGGTCATCGATGGAGAGGGTCAGATTCATCGCGCCTCCTCTACCGGGATAGAAGAAAGAATACAATGCCGAAAAGCGCCGTGTCCAGTGCGGCGAGGAGAGCGATGAGGATGGCGGTCCACGGCGAGCCTTTCCGGCCGCCCTGCGAGAGATGCTCCTGGAACAGATCCTCCTGCGACTTATAGAAATAGGCTGCGATGAAGAGGCTGGCAACCGGATTGAACGTGGACTGCCTGAGCAGCGTGGCGGGCAGGATGAGCAGAAGGCCAGCAAGGAGGCTACGCGCGAGGGCGAAGCGGCGGAGCCTGGCCTGTCCGAGCCGCGCATAATTGAGGCCGTGGAGGATCCCTCCGGCGAGGGGAGAGAAGAGCAGGGTGAGCACGGCGATCGCCAAGGGACTCCAAGGCCTGTCTATCGCGATCGGCTCTGTTGGCTCTTGCATCCGGATTCTCCTCTCAAGTCTCACCCTGTGGTGACCAGGACGCGCGGTTCGTTTCGCCGGAGCCGCGAGCCTCCGGCTGAGGAAGTTCTACGAATCCCGCGGCGTCCGCACACGAGTCAAAATGCTCGCGACCGCCGTCAAGCTCCAGAGGAGCAGCGTCAACCCCGGAGCGAGGCGGGCCAGCGGGATCGACAGCAGGAACAGGAGCGGCGGGATCAGCGAGCGGAGGGTCACTCGCCGGATGAGGCGCGCGTCCAGGTCGCGGTCGACCAGCCGCCGGTTTCGGGTGGCGTAGATCCACAAGGCTGTCGAGGCGAGGCCGATGAACGCGACGGTGCTCGCGTAGACCGTGCGGGCGAGGGAGAGGATGAGGTAGTTGCCCAGGAGGCTGGTGGCGAAGGGGAGAAAGGTGATGCCGAGCAGGAAGAGGAGATTCAGCCAGAGCAGGGAGACGTCATACCGCCGGATGTAGCTGAAGAGCCAGTGGTGCGCCACCCAGTAGAGCCCGATCACCATAAAGCTGATGAGAAAGCCGAGGAATTTGCCCCTCATCTCCAGCAGGTGCTCGGCAAGGCCTGCCGAGTCACGGAGGAGCTCGCCCTCGGGCAGCTTCAGCTCGATCGCCAGCAGCGTGATCGCGATGGCCATCACCGCGTCGCTAAAGAAGACGAGGCGTTCGAGGCCCAGGTGAGTATCCGGCTTTCCCGTCGCGGCGTGCTTTTCTGGTTTCATCGCGCGAGCCACTTCTTCAAAAGGCCCTTGAAGCCCTTCCTGGGCCGGTCGAACGAAGCAAAAAACTCATCGAGAGCCCGCGCCGTCTCCTCCCACATCTCGGGCCGCGAGGCGGCCGCGAGGAAGAAGTAATGGCTTGGCGTCTCGCGGGGCAGGTACATCTTGGCCTTCCTGTCGAGGCGGCCGTCCACCCGCTCCTGCCAGAGCAGGCGGGCTGCTCGAGAAGAAAGGGAAGGCACCGCGACGATCTCGGCTTCCACGGCCTCGGCACCGCCGGCGAGCAGGGCGGCCTTGCCGGAGGCGATGATATCCGCGAGCTCTGCCGGCGGCTGCATGACCACGGGAGAGATCGCGATCCACGGCTCGTCCTGGGCTCCTGAGGGGATGAGCCGGAAGAAGACCACGCCGCTCCCATCCAGGTCCGGACGGGCGATCCAGCCTCGCGGCGGACGGAAAAGGAGATCGTCGATTCCCATCGGAAGGCGCGCGCCGGACCGCTTCGAGGACCAGACAGCCCAGCGATCTTCCAGGCCGGAGGTCATCGCTCCGTCGCTCAGGTGATCGTGCCATTGGCCGTCTTCCAGCGCGGCCAGGATTGTCGAAGGCAAGAGCTCCTGACAGACGATCTCGGTCTCGCCGATGAGGACGAGCTGGCCTCCGGCAGTCAGAATGTAGCGCTGGGACAGCTCGACGGTCGCCTCCGCGCCGGTCCAGCCCACCTCCAGAAGGATCACCCGACCCGCTTCTTTCAGATCCGCGTCATACGACAGTGTCCAGGCGCGCAACTGCTCCCGCTGCTGGGAGAGGGTGAGCTGTCCTGAGGCGATGAGACGCTCGTAGGTGGAGGGCTCCGTGTTGAACAGCAGGAATTTCGGGCTTTCGAGCTGGTCGGAAGAGATCGCGGCCAGAGGCAGCGGGCGCTCCCCTTTCGCCCCCGCGTCCACTTGGTGGGCGAGCAGGTGGCCGGCGAGCCGGAAGGCTTCCTTGAAAGCGTTGCCCCGCCGCGGCCGGGGCTGCGAAGGATCTACTCCGGTGAGCACCTCCAGGTATCTTCGATGCGCGCTGTTGGAAGGTCGTGCGCCGGCACCTCGATCGTCAAGGTGTGACGGTCCTTGTCCTTGGGCTGGAAGTCAAACCGATAGACGAGAAACATCTCATCCTGGGTACAGTGGGCAGGGGCAGCCTTGTAGCCCCAATGGCCAACGACTTCCGGCTCATAGGCGCTGCGCGGAGGCGCGACGCGCTCCAAACGAGCCCACGCCTCGTCCTCGGCCTCTTGCCTCGTTTTTTGATGAACCCCGCTCCGCTCACCGTGATAGACCGGCGCGTTGTAGGAGAGGGAGAAAAGAGGAGAAGCCGTTCTCTCACACGGATCGTTTGCAGAAAGAGGGTCCGGAGAGAAGCTCTCATCCCTCAGCGCAGCAGAAGGGCAGCGCTTCGCGAGAATCTCTCTTCCCAGAATCGGGATTTCGACGCCACCCTTGCGATAGAGCAAGGGCTGGCGGACGTAGAGGCACCCGTCCTCGTGGCTGATCGTCTGGCTGCGAAGACTCTCGTCAGGCAAGCTCTGCTCCTTCGGAGCCCCATCAATTTTCATCTGAATGGCGATAGGGTCACCCGGTACGATCTCCGGTCGTCCGTCGGTTTCCGGGGCCGGGGGCAGCTTGGCAAGCAACCGAGCGAAGAGCGAATTGCTGATCGCTTTCAAGCCTTCCGCCGTAGTGGGCGGGATCGGGCCATCGTCTTCCTTGAGGACGATGGGGCGCCAGGAAAAAAGCAAGGAGCCCGAGCCAGGATGCCGCTCGACACAGAGATGATCCTTGCGGAAGAATACCGGCGGGAAAGGATTGAGCACGCCGAGATCGATCCCGAGCGCTTTGGCCGAGCCTCCGTAGAAACCGTATTCATCCAATTGGCTGTTGACGATCGTATGCTTCAGGACGGAAGGGCCGAAAGCAGGTTCGACGAGGAGAGCATCCACGAGGAAGGGAGGGATGAGCGCGGGCCTGACGTCGAGAACCGGGAGAGGGGGAGCCTCCGCCTCTTGTTCCACCTCGGCCTGTGGCTCGTCGTGGGGAGACCGGCTCCTGAGAGCCAGGACGAGAGGATCCTGCGCGTCGCCCGGCACCGGGTATTCGATATAAATTGACCGCGGAAGCTCCCCCGCCGGATCGTCCACCAGCGGCTTTTTCACGAAGGTCGCATCCGCGAGGCCTGATGCCCGGTAGCTGTCGCCGCGGCTTATGCAGAGAGGCACTGTCGGTATGACGGGGTTGTAAAGGCCGAGCAAGAATGCGTCAGCGGGACCCAACCCCATCTTCGAGAAGTAGTACCAGAAAAGGTCGGTTGGGTTGGCGACGTTCCCGCCGATCTTGGTCGAGCCACCGCAAGCCAGCCTGAGGCTGGGATGCAACGGGCTGCGAAAGCGCTGTGGCCCGCCATAGTTTTTGCCCCAGCGATTGAAGACGTCGGCCTCATAGTCAGGATCGCTGAAAGGCTTGTTGCTCTTTACGAGCAGGGGATCGAAACTCTGGGGAACGGAGAAGTCTTTTGCGCCATGGGTGGCCCTCGGCCCATGAGCAAAGAGGTTGCAGCTCAACATGAACAAATACCGGACCCCCCCGTCGCCCAGTGAAAATCTTTCCAGGCCGACGTACTTCGTCGCCCCACGAGCCTGGAAGCTTCCAGGATTTCCCTCGCCGGCATAGAACAGGACCTGGTACGCACCATCGAGGCCCTGGGGGGCGATATCATCCTGGCCGGTGCTCAAAGTCGCGTTGCCCACCAGTGGATCCGTGAAAGCCTTGTCCCAATAGAAACGAGAGTAGTCGATTCCGGCGTCGAGGTGTAGTTGCACGGCGCACCAGGCCGCCGGTACATGAAGAACCGACTCTTGGCAGCTACAATCCACAACTGCGCGAGCGTCCTGACATGAGGCCGGAGGGTGTTCCTGGCAGTTGATCTCACAGCCCGTCAGAAACCGGCTGGCGACGTCGATCGCATAGTCCTCGTCGCCTTGCGTGACCGCAACGGACAGAGGAGCGGCGGTGATCATCGGTTGTGCGCCCAGGGGCTGAGGGATATCGATCCATAGAAGTAGCGCCAGGGATGCCAGGGCAGCCCGGCGGAGAAAAACAACCGGGTAGAACCTGGTCATTAGTGGCCATCCTTTTTGATAAAGAGGACCCTCATGGGACATTTTGGGGGACCGAAGCTCCCCTTCTTGCAGGGTATGTAGTGGTGCTCGATGTCTTGCCGGGCGGCTTCCGGGGCCAATCGGTAGAACCAGCGATATGCTTTATAGTGGTTGTAGTGGTCTTGCATCATGCAGGGCGACATGTCGGGATTCCGCCGGAGCTCGTCGATGTCGTTTTGAACTTCGATGATGACGGGCTTGCTCGATTCCAGTGGCTCGACCGTGACGGAATCGTCAGGGCCGAATTCGATGGTGAACGGCGCCGGGAGATTGGACTGCGTGACGTCGACCTGCTCTGCCAGCTTCACGGCGTCGGTGAAAAGACCGGGACAACCTGCGGCGCTTGTCTTAAACCGAAGTTCTTCCCACGGCGAAGCCTTAAATTATAGCAAATAATGATGTTGAGGCTTATCGCGCTTGCGCGCTGCTGGCTACACGGGGAGG